>Ga0164290_1000097_pt1 | contig 319487 bp, 314 predicted proteins | sample Micstemetagenome_FD_108782 | JGI IMG/M metagenome (GOLD analysis project Ga0164290, IMG submission 108782) | Contaminated culture microbial community from soil near Moab, Utah, USA - Microcoleus steenstrupii SON62 (Illumina Assembly) | ecosystem: Environmental > Terrestrial > Soil > Soil crust... | reverse complement strand
GCACCCCCGAAGGCCTCTCGCGGTACATCGGAGACCTTCTCAAGACCATCCGACAATCCGAATGCTGCAACTACATTCACAGCGCCGGATATGCTCTCGTCAAAACGTGAAACGCTCTAGGGCTCGATGACCTTGATCTGCGCCCGGCTGCCGAGTTCCGCCGGCGATTGCGCGGCGTTGAGGACCAGCAGGCGTTCCATCTTGAGATCGGGATAGGGCATGTAGGCGGCGAGCGACGCTGGCGTCGACCCGGCCGGCGAGACGATGCGCAGCCGGTAGGGCTGCAGCGCCGCCGCCTCGGCCGCCGAAAGGGTCCGGAAGGTGCGCGCCGACGCGATCATGGCCGCGATCTGGCGGTCCTGATCCACACCCTCGCTCACCATCGCGAAGTTGCAGACCCGGCCGCCCTGTCGAACAGCGACGTAGCGCGCCTGGCCGAGACCGGTATCGGAGCCGCGCGGCCGGGCGCCGATCGCCGCTTCTGCACCGTTGATCTCCAGGGTCTGGATGTCGGTCGGCGTGGGCTTCAGCCTGTTGCGCATCCACTCGTCGAGCGGCCCCGTCACCGGCGTCGACAGGCAGGAGAAGCCCATCAGCGAACGCTCGCGATTGACCGCGAGCACGCCGTCGCTTTCGTTGAACAGGCGGAACCCAGGCGGCGCCGTGAAAGCGATCCTCAGCACAGGATGCAGGAACGACCGGCCGCGGATGAATCCTTCGCTCGGCGGGTCGTCGACCGACATGCCGTTGATGGCGGCGAAATAGCCTTTCTGGTTCGAGTCACCCGGGGCCTTCGCCAGCGGCAGCGCTTCGATGGCCGACGTGCGCTCCATCGGCGCCGGGTGGGTCGACGACGCGCTCGGCCTGTCGCCGATATCCGGGGACTCGCCCATGATCTGGGCCTCGAGCGCCGACTGGCGCCGCAGGCGGTCGATCAGGGATGCCATCGCGCTGCCGGGATAGCCGGCCTTTACGATGTAGGCCAGCGCAAGCCGGTCGGCTTCCAGCTCCTGCTCGCGCGAATATCGCCGCAGCGCCAGAAGCCCGTCCTGGGCGACCGACCGGCCGACATTGACCGAACCGCTGGTGGCAGCGGCCTGGACGGCGGCGTCGAGCACCCCCTGGCGGACCCGGGCGCGCTGGGCCGCATGACGCTGGACCAGATGACCGAGTTCGTGGCCGACCGCGGCGGCCAGTTCGGCCTCGTTCTCGAGGAGCGCGAGCAGTCCGCGCGTGACGAAGACATAGGACTGCACGGCGTGGGCATTGGCGACCGGTGAATCCAGGACCAGGAAGCGATAGCCCCCCGAAAGGCCCGCCGCTGTGACGATCCGTTGCCCCACCCGATCGACGTAGGATTGCAGGGCGGCATCGCGGTCGGCCGGCCCGACGAGCTTCTCGATGTCGCGAGGCAGGGCGGTGGCGCCGCGCCCGCCCGTCGTCGATGCCGGCGGTTCTGCGGGCGGCGTGCAGGCGACGGCTGCGGCCAGCACCGCGACCAGTGCCAGAATGCGGCGAAAATCCACGAATCCTCCTGGGACGTCTCGACCTTAGACGCTCAGGCGCGGACGCGGCAATCATTGCAAGGCTGGCATGACTAGCGTCGCTATGGCAGTGATGCCAAAGGACAATCGCATGCCGCGTTCTGAAACCCCGCTTCGCTCCGATCTGTTTCCCGAGGTCTCGCCCTATGCCAGCGGCATGCTGGCGGTCGACGGTCGTCACACGATCTATTGGGAACAGAGCGGCAATCCCGAGGGCGTCCCCGTCGTGTTCCTGCATGGGGGACCCGGCGCCGGCTCCGCACCCGTGCATCGCCGATTCTTCGACCCGCAATTCTATCGCATCGTGGTGTTCGACCAGCGCGGCTGCGGCCGCTCCGTGCCGCTCGGCGAACTGCACGACAACACCACGACCGCGCTCGTGGCCGACATGGAGAAGCTCAGGAAGCATCTCGGCATCCCGGGCTGGCTGCTGTTCGGCGGCTCCTGGGGCAGCACGCTCGCGCTCGCCTACGGCCTCGCCCATCCCGAGCGCTCGACCGGGTTCATCCTGCGCGGCATCTTCCTCGGCGCACGGCCCGAGATCGACTGGTTCCTCCACGGCATGCGCACGATCTTCCCCGAGGCGTGGCGCGACTTCGCCGGGCACCTGCCGGAAGAAGAACGCAGCGACCTGCTGGGCAACTATTACCGGCGGCTGATCGACCGCAATCCCGACCTGCATCGGCCGGCGGCTCGCGCCTGGAGCCGCTACGAGGCGGCCTGCTCGACGCTCTATCCGACGGTGCGGGCGCCGTTCGATACGGACCATGGCGGCTTCGCGCTGGCGCTGTCGCGCATCGAGGCTCACTACTTCGCCAACGGCACCTTCCTGCCGGAAGGCTGGCCCTGGGCCGATCTCGGCCGCATCCGCCATCTGCCCGGCACGATCGTGCAGGGCCGCTACGACATCGTGTGTCCGCCGGTGACCGCCGATGCGCTGGCCCGCGCCTGGCCCGAGGCGCGCTACGTCGTGGTGCCCGATGCCGGCCACAGCGCCCTGGAGCCCGGCATCCGCGCCGCGCTCGTCAACGCCACCGAGAGCTACCGGCTGTCGACCAGCGACACCGAACTCTTCGCCCCAAGGTTCCCCTGGGACGCTTGAGCCAAAAGAAAACGAGGAAACCCCATCATGTCGTTCGAACTGCCGCCGGAACAGACCGGCGCCGCCGCTTGGTATGGACCGGAGATCGCCAAGCGCGACGACTGGATGATGCCGCTCGGTGCCCCCGAGGTGGCCGAAATAGAGGCCGCCACGCGGGCGCTCGTGGCGCGCGATGCCGACATCGCCGTGCTGAAGCCGCGGGATTTCCCCCTGCCGACGCTCGGCGCCCGGCTGAGGGCGCGGATCGACGACGAGGTGCTGAACGGGCGCGGCTTCCTCCTGCTGCGCGGCCTGCCGGTCGAGCGCTGGTCGATGCGCGAATCGGCGACGGCCTTCTTCGGCCTGGGCGCCCACATGGGCAGCGCCCGCTCGCAGAACGGCAAGGGCCATGTGCTGGGCCACGTCCAGGATCTCGGCATGGACGTGAACGATCCCAACGTCCGCATCTACCAGACGCACGAGCGCCAGACCTATCACACCGATTCCTGCGACATCGTCGGCCTGCTCTGCCTCAAGACCGCGAAGTCGGGCGGCCTTTCGGCGCTGGTCAGCTCGACCACGATCTTCAACGAGATGCGCCGGCGGCGACCCGACCTGCTGAAGCTGCTGTTCCAGCCGATCGCCACCGACCGGCGCGGCGAAGTGCCGGAGGGCCAGAAGCCGTTCTTCGAGATTCCGGTGTTCAACTGGCACCAGGGCTACCTGACCGCGATCTACCAGCGCCAGTACATCGACTCGGCCCAGCGCTTCCCGGAGGCGCCGCGCCATACGCCCGAGCTGATCGAGGCGCTCGACATGTTCGACTCGCTGGCCAACGACCCTGCGCTGAATACGTTCATGGAATTCAAGCCGGGCGACGTGCAGCTCGTTCACAATCACACGATGCTGCACGACCGCACCGGATTCGAGGACTGGCCCGAGCCGGAGCGCCGCCGCCACCTGCTGCGGCTGTGGCTGGCTGCCGAGCGCGCCCGGCCGCTGCCGGAGATTTTCGCCCAGCGCTACGGCACGGTGACCATCGGAGACCGGGGCGGCATCATCGTTCGCGGCACCCGGCTTCAGGCTCCGTTGCAGGCCGTCTGATCCGCGTCCGGACGATCGGCCGCGTGCAGTTGACCCGGGCCGGGGTCATCCCTAAGTGAAGGTCGCTTCAACAGACCAACAAAAGGGACAACACATGGCCAGCGATCCAACCGCGGGCGGCACGCCGGCGGATGGGCCGGTCGACCCCGACGATATCGACATTCCGCCGCGGCCCGAAAGCGCCGCCGAATGGCAGCGTCTCGTCGAGCAGCTCCAGGCCGAGAAGGCCGATCTCCAGGACAAACAGCTCCGGGCCCTGGCCGAGGCGCAGAACGTGCGCCGCCGCGCCCAGCAGGACGTCGAGAAGGAGCGCAAGTTCGGGAACGAGCGCTTCGCCCGCGATGTGCTTTCCGTGGCCGACAATTTCGGCCGTGCCTTGTCGGCGCTGCCGGCGGACCTCGACTCCCTGGACCCGGCTCTGCGCAACGTGATCGTCGGCATCCAGGCCACCGATCGCGAGCTGCAGTCGGTGCTGGAGCGCCATGGCGTCACCCGCATCGAGAGCCTGGGCAAGCCGTTCAACGCCGAGTTCCATCAGGCCATGATGGAGGTCGAGAACCCCGACGTTCCGTCCGGCACCGTCGTGCAGGAACTGATCCCGGGATACCTGATCGCCGGCCGCCTCTTGCGTGCCGCCATGGTCGCGGTGTCCAAGGGCGGCCCCGCCTCCAGCCCTTCGGCTGGCAACGAAAACTAGGGTCGGGCCGGTCGCACCGGCCTTTCCGGCTGAATCGCTGGTAGTGCGTCAGACGGCACTTTCCAGCGGAGATTTTGGTCCTTAAGTCCATTGCAGGCGGCCGGACAGGACCTATATAGCCCCTGTCCTGATCCGGTTTTTCCGGCAGGTAACCATATTACGGGGGCTGATCGGACGCCTTTGGGTCCGAAACGGCCTGCCGAGGGAAGAGAGTAGAATCATGGCGAAAGTCATTGGCATCGACTTGGGTACGACCAACTCGTGCGTCGCGGTCATGGAAGGCGGCGACACCAAGGTCATCGAGAATTCCGAGGGCGCGCGCACCACGCCGTCCATGGTCGCCTTCACCGACGGCGGCGAGCGCCTGGTCGGTCAGTCGGCCAAGCGTCAGGCGGTCACCAATCCGCTGAAGACCCTTTATTCCGTGAAGCGCCTGATCGGGCGCCGCTTCGACGATCCGATGGTCGCGAAGGAGAAGACGCTGGTCCCCTTCAAGATCGACAAGGCGCCGAGCGGCGACGCGTGGGTCGAGGTGAACGGCGAGCAGTACAGCCCCAGCCAGATCTCGGCATTCATCCTGGGCAAGATGAAGGAGACCGCCGAGGCCTATCTCGGCGAGAAGGTCGACCAGGCGGTCATCACCGTCCCGGCCTACTTCAACGACGCCCAGCGCCAGGCCACCAAGGATGCCGGCCGCATCGCCGGCCTCGAAGTGCTGCGCATCATCAACGAGCCGACCGCGGCAGCGCTCGCCTATGGCATGGACAAGCGCAAGAGCGGCACGATCGCGGTCTATGACCTGGGCGGCGGCACGTTCGACGTGTCGATCCTGGAGATCGGCGACGGCGTGTTCGAGGTGAAGGCGACCAACGGCGACACCTTCCTGGGCGGCGAGGACTTCGACCAGCGCATCATCAGCTACCTGGCCGACGAGTTCAAAAAGGAGCAGGGCATCGACCTGCGCAACGACAAGCTCGCCCTGCAGCGCCTGAAGGAAGCGGCCGAGAAGGCGAAGATCGAACTCTCCAATTCCAAGGAGACCGAGATCAACCTGCCGTTCATCACGGCCGACGCGTCGGGCCCGAAGCATCTCGTCATCAAGCTCTCGCGCGCCAAGCTCGAAGCCCTGGTCGACGACCTGGTGCAGCGGACGCTCGAGCCCTGCAAGGCGGCACTCAAGGACTCCGGCCTGCAGGCCGGCCAGATCGACGAGGTCATCCTGGTCGGCGGCATGACGCGCATGCCGAAGGTCATCGAGGTCGTTAAGCAGTTCTTCGGCAAGGAGCCGGCCCGCAACGTCAATCCCGACGAAGTCGTCGCGGTCGGCGCGGCAGTCCAGGCGGCCGTGCTGAAGGGCGAGGTCAAGGACGTCCTGCTGCTCGACGTGACGCCGCTGTCGCTCGGCATCGAGACGCTGGGCGGCGTGTTCACGCGCCTCATCGAGCGCAACACGACGATCCCGACCAAGAAGAGCCAGACCTTCTCGACGGCCGACGACAACCAGACCGCGGTGACCATCCGCGTGTTCCAGGGCGAGCGCGAGATCGCCGCCCAGAACAAGATGCTGGGCCAGTTCGACCTGGTCGGCATCCCGCCGGCACCGCGCGGCGTGCCTCAGGTCGAGGTCACGTTCGACATCGACGCCAACGGCATCGTGCAGGTCTCGGCCAAGGACAAGGCCACCGGCAAGGAGCAGCAGATCCGCATCCAGGCTTCGGGCGGCCTCAGCGAGGCCGACATCCAGAAGATGGTGAAGGATGCCGAGCTGCATGCCGAGGAGGACAAGAAGAAGCGCGAGTTGATCGACGCCCGCAACCAGGGCGAGGCGCTGGTCCACTCCACGACCAAGCACCTGGCGGAGTACGGCGAGAAGGTGAGCCCCGCCGAGAAGGCCGAGATCGAAGGTGCGCTCGAGGGCCTCAAGACCGCTCTGGCGGGCGAGGACGTCGAGGCCATCAAGGGCAAGACCAACGACCTGACCCAGGCGGCGATGAAGCTCGGCGAGGCCATGTACAAGGCCCAGCAGGCCGAGGCGCAGGCCGGTGCAGGGGCCGCGGGCGGTGCGCCCGGCGGCGGCGCGACCGACGCCAAGGGCGAGAAGGTCGTCGACGCCGAGTTCGAGGACGTCACCGACAAGAACAAGAAGACGGGATCCTGATCGGGGATACCCGGCTAGATGGGACGACGGCCTCTCGCGCGAGCGGGAGGCCGATCTGCAAGGGGCCAGTGGGGGCTGCGTAAACCGTTATGTCGCAAGACTTTTACGAGCTGCTTGGAGTTGAGCGCACGACCGGTGCCGACGACATCAAGAAGGCGTACCGCAAGCTCGCCATGCAGCACCATCCCGACCGCAATCCCGGCGACAAGGAAGCGGAACGGAAGTTCAAGGAAATCAACCACGCCTACGACATCCTGAAGGATCCGGAGAAGCGTGCGGCCTACGACCGCTACGGCGCCGCCGCCTTCGAGGGCGGCGCGGGTCCGGGCGGTCCGTTCCAGGGCGGACAGGGTTTCGATTTCGGTTCGGTGTTCGGCGACATCTTCGAGGAGATGTTCGGCGCCGGCGGCCAGCGCGGGCGCGGCGGACGCGCCGACATGCGCGGCCAGGACCTGCGCTTCAATCTCGAGATCACGCTCGAACAGGCCTATGGCGGCACCGAAGCCACGGTGCGCGTGCCGAGTTCGGTCTCCTGCGAAGTCTGCCACGGCAGCGGCGCCGAGGCCGGCTCCAAGCCGCACCAGTGTCCGACCTGCCAGGGCCGCGGCCGGGTCCGGGCGCAGCAGGGCTTCTTCACCGTCGAACGCGCCTGCCATACCTGCCACGGCGCAGGCCAGGTAATCGACAAGCCGTGCAAGAGCTGCGCGGGCCAGGGCCGCGTCCGTCGCGAGAAGACCCTCAAGGTCAACATCCCGGCCGGCGTCGAGGACGGCACGCGCATTCGCCTCAGCGGCGAAGGCGAGGCCGGTGCGCGCGGCGGTCCGGCCGGCGATCTCTACGTCTTTTTGTCGGTGCGCCGCCACCAGCTCTTCGAGCGCGAGGGCGCCGACGTGCATTGCCGAGTGCCGATCTCGATGGTGCAGGCCACGCTGGGCGGCAACATCGAAGTGCCGACGCTCGACGGCAAGATGGCCCGCGTCAACATTCCCGCCGGGGCACAGAACGGGCACCAGTTCCGCATGCGCGGCAAGGGCATGCCGATCATGCGCTCCAGCCAGCACGGCGACATGTACATCGAGATCAACGTAGAGACGCCCACCAACCTCACCTCCAAGCAGAAGGAACTGCTCAAGGAATTCGAGAAGGCCGGCAAGACCAGCCCCGAATCCGAAGGCTTCTTCAGCAAGGTGAAGGAGATGTTCGGCGGCTGACTGCTTCCTCCGCCACCGTCCAAAGCGGCAGGCGTTGTGAAAAAGGCGAAAGGTCCCTCACTACGTTCGGGATGACAGTTTTGTTGGGATTTGCGCAGTGAGCCGATCAAACAAACGGTGTCATCCCGAACGCAGTGAGAGACCTTTACCTCATATGCGATAGGTCGACCGTTCGACGGAGAAGAGCGTCAGGCCGCCAGCACGCAGCGCACCGCGTGCGCGGCTTCGACGTCGCGCAGCGACGGGACCGCCGTCGTGCAATCGGGACGGACGAATTTGCAGCGCGGCGCGAAGCTGCAGCCGGACGGGACTTCCGCGAGATCGGGCGGCGCGCCCGGGATGGATTCGAGACGCTGGCCGCGCATGCCGTCATGGACGGTCGAGGCCAGCAGGCCGCGGCTGTAGGGATGTTGCGGCGCGTCGACCATGCGCTCGACCGGCGCCATCTCCACGAGCTTGCCGGCATACATGACGCCGATCCGGTCGGAGACCTCGACGGCTACGCCGATGTCGTGGGTGACGAAGATGACGCCGAGATTGAACTCGCGCTGCAGTTCGCGGATCAGCAGCAGCACCTGGATCTGCACCGTGGCGTCGAGCGCCGTGGTCGGCTCGTCGGCCAGCAGCAGGGTGGGATTGCAGGAGAGGGCGAGCGCGATCATGGCGCGCTGGCGCATGCCGCCCGACATTTCGTGCGGATAGGCCTTGAGCCGTTGCGCCGGAGAGGGGATGCGCACCATCTCCAGCAGGTCCTTGGCCCGCTTCATGGCCTCGGTCTCGCTCTTGCCGGTGTGGCGGCGCACCGTCTCGGCAATCTGCTGGCCGATGGTGAAGACCGGATCGAACGCCGTCGCCGGCTCCTGGAAGATCATCGAGACCCGCTGGCCGCGCAGGTCGGACAGCGCCTTGGAGCCCATATCGAGCACTTCGTCGCCCTGCAGCTTGATGCTGCCGGACCAGCGCGTGCGGTGTTCGGGATGGAGCCGCAGGATCGAGCGCAGGGTGACGCTTTTTCCTGAGCCGGATTCGCCCAGGATGCCGAGCGTCTCGCCGCGCGCGAGATCGAAGCTGACGCCGTTGACGGCGTGCACCGTGCGATCGGGCGTCACGAAGGTGACGTGGAGGTCGCGGACCTCGAGGAGGTTGGTCTGGTCGGTCATGCGGCCACCGCCTTGGAATGCCCCGAACCGGACACGCGCATGTGGCAGGCCACGGCCTGCGCGCCGGCATCGGCCAGCGGTGGTTCCAGGCGGGCACAGACGTCTTCCGCGAAGGGGCAGCGCGTGCGGAAGCGGCAACCCGAGGGTGGATCGATCGGATTGGGCGGATCGCCCTGGATGGGCGCCTCGTGGGTCCGCTTGCGCGGGTCCATCGATGGCCGCGCCGAAAGGAGCGCGCGTGTGTAGGGATGCTGCGGATTGCCGTAGATCGCCTCGACCGGACCCAGTTCGACGATCTTGCCGAGATACATGACCAGCACGCGGTCGCTGAGATACTGCACGACGTTGAGATCGTGGCTGATGAAGACATAGGTGAGGTCAAGTTCGGTCTTGAGGTCGACCAGCATGTTCAACACCTGCGCCTCGACCGACTTGTCGAGCGCCGATACCGCCTCGTCGAGGATGATCAGGCGCGGCCGGAGCGCGAGGGCACGCGCGATGTTCACCCTCTGGCGCTGGCCGCCCGACAATTCGTGCGGATAGCGCGTGGCGTAGTTTGCCGGATCGAGGCCCACCTTGCTCAGGAGGTCGCGCACACGCTCGCGTGCTTCGGCGGCCGGCAGTCCGTGGGCGCGCGGCGCGAAGGCCAGCGTCTCGGCGATGGTGAGGCGCGGATTGAGCGAGGCGTAGGAATCCTGGAACACCATCTGCACCTGGCGGCGCAGTTCGTTCACGGTGATGCCGTGCGGCTCGTCGACCGGATCGCCGTCGAGCACCATCGTGCCCTTGTCCGGCTTGATGAGGCGGATGAGGAGCCGCGCCACCGTCGACTTGCCGCAGCCCGACTCGCCCACGACACCCAGCGTCTCGCCCTTGGCAACCGACAGAGTGAGATCGTCGACGGCACGCACGACCTTGGTCGTGCGGCCGAGCAGGCCGCCCGCGACGGGGAAGTGCTTGCGCAGGCCGGTGGCGAGCAGGAGCGGCTGGGCGGGGCCGCCGCGGTCCTGGATGGGAAGCAGCGTGTCCATGTCAGGCCTTCACATCCATGGCCGCCCGCAGGCCATCGCTCATCAGGTTGAAGCAGATCGAGGTGATGAAGATCATCACGCCCGGCAGGGCCGCGAGGACCGGGTTGACGTAGATCGCCTGCCGCAGCGTATTCAGCATCAGGCCCCATTCCGGCTCCGGCGGCTTAACGCCGAGACCGAGGAAGCTCAGGCCCGCCGCAAGGATGATCGCCACGCTGATCAGCGAGGTCGCATAGACCAGGATCGGCCCCAGCACGTTGCCCAGCACATGGACGCGCACGATGGTGAAGGCCGAGGCACCGCTCGCCTTGGCGGCGTCGACGAAGTCGAAGCCGCGCACCTGGGTGGTGACGCTCTCCGAGACGCGGCAGATCGGCGGAATGAACACGAGGGTGAGCGACAGCAGCGTGTTCTCGGTGCCGGCGCCCAGCGCGCCCGACAGCGAGATCGCCAGCAGCACCGACGGGAAGGCATAGAACACGTCCATGATGCGCATGATCGCCATGTTGGTCTTGCCGCCGACGAAGCCTGCCAGGATGCCCAGCGAGCCACCGATCAGCAGCGCAAAGACGACCGGTGTCACGCCCATGAACAGCGACAGGCGGCCGCCATAGATCAGGCGGGCGAACATGTCGCGTCCCAGCTCGTCGGTGCCCAGCCAGTGATTGGGCGAGCCGAGCGGATAGAGACGGCGGATCATCGACGTCTTGTAGGGGTCTGCGAGATAGAGGTAGGGCGCGGCGATCGAGGCCAGCACCAGCAGGATCAGGATCGCCGCGCAGATCAGCGTGACCGGGTCGCGCCGCAGGCGCCGCCCGACCGATTGCCAGTAGCCGCGACCACCGGCCGTGGGCTTCGGCGCCATCAGGACGGCGCCGCCGATATCGAGGGAAGGGGTTTGCAGGGCCATGGGGTCAGCCTCGCTTGATGCGCGGATCGACCATGGTCTGGATGATGTCCACGGTCAGGTTGAGGAGCATGAAGAAGCCGGCGAGCACGAGGGTCGTACCCTGCAGGATCGGCAGGTCTCGGCGGAAGATGGCGCTGTTCAGCAGGAAGCCGGTACCTGGCCAGGCGAACACCGTCTCGATCAGGATGGAACCGCCGATCAGGTTGCCGGCCTGCAGGCCCATCACGGCGAGGCAGGTCGGCGCGGCGTTCTTCAGCACGTGGAGCAGAATCCGGCTGTCGCGCATGCCCTTGGCCTGCAGCGCCGTCACGAACTCCATGCTGAGCGTTTCCTTCACGGTCGATCGCACCGTGCGGGTGACGACGCCGAGCGGGATCACGGAGAGTGCGATGGTCGGCAGCACCATGTGCGCGAGGTGCGCCCGGTCGAACGTCCAGCCGGTGGAGTTTTCCGGCCCGATGCCCATGGGCGGCAGCACGCCCAGTTCCACCGCGAAGATGATGACCAGCACGATGGCCAGCCAGAAGTGGGGCACGCTGACGCCGATCAGCGAGATCAGCGTCACAAGCCGGTCGACGATGCGCGACTTCGCATAGGCCGCCGCGGTCCCCAGGATCACCGCCAGCGTGAAGGCGAACAGCGTGGCGGCGATCGCCAGGATGATCGTGTTGCCGAAGGCGCTGCCGACCTCGGCCGCGACCGACCGGCCGGTCCCGATCGAGGTGCCGAGGTCGCCGGTCAGCGTCACGCCGAGCCAGCGCAGGTATTGCACCGGCAGCGGCTTGTCGAAGCCGTAATACTCCTTGAGCTTGTCGACCACTTCCTTGGGCGCATCCGGCGGCACGATCGCGGAGATCGGATCGCCCGGCGCCAGGTGCACCAGCGCGAAGACGAGCAGCGACACGCCGAAGGCGACAGGAACGAGGTAGATCAGGCGGCGTAGGGCGTAGAGGAGCATTGCGGCCCGCCTCTCTGTGATGCGTGTTGCGCTACTTGATTTCGACCGGCGTCAGGTCCTGGAACCAGCTCTGCGCCTGCACGAAGCCCTTCACCTTGGGGCTCATCGCGCGCGGGTTGAGGTCGTGCGCGATCCAGACCCAGTAGGACTGGTCGACGATGTAGGTGTGGACCTCGGACAGCGCCTTGGTCTGCTCGGCCTTGTCGAAGCTGGTGTGCGCCTTGTTGATCATGGCATCGAGCTTCTCGTCCTTCAGCACGCCCCAGTTGGCGCCGACCGGCGGCACGAAGTTGCTGTTCATCAGGCGCGTGAAAGCCGAGTAGGGATCGACCGTGGCGCGGCTGATGTTGATGCCGTTCACGCCGGCCTTCTTGGCGTTGTCGCCCGTGACCGGCTGGAAGGCGAAGGTCACCAGCGCATTCCATTCCATGACCTCGAATGTCGCGTCGAAGCCCGCGGCGTTCAGGTTCTCCTGCACGTATTCGTTCATCGGCAGCGGCAGCATCTGGCCCGAACCCGAGGTCGAGATCGCGATCTTGATCTTCGGCTTCTTGGTCGCGCTGTAGCCCGCTTCAGCCAGCAGCTTCTTGGCCGCCGCCGGATCGTACTTGATGTCGAAGGAGGGCGAGCCGAACCACGGATGGCCCGGATAGACATGGCCCTTGGACTCGATCATCAGGCCGCCCAGCAGCTTGTTGATGCCGGCACGATCAATCGCGAGGTTGGCCGCCTTGCGCACCCGGATATCGGTCCACGGCGAGCCCTCGACCATGCTGGGCTGATAGGCCCAGTTGTGCGGATACTTGTTGGTGACGATGGTCATGCCGCCCTGCTTGAGGCGCGGGATGGCGTCGGGCGCCGGCACTTCGATCCAGTCGACCTGGCCCGCCAGGAGGGCGGCCGTGCGGGTCGCGGCCTCCGGCATCGGGAACAGGATCACCTTGTCGACCTTCGGCACGCGCGCCTTTTCCCAGTATTCGGCGTTGCGCGAGAGTTCCAGGCGCTCGCGCGGCACGACGCGGTCGACCTTGAACGGGCCGGTGCCCGACGGGTTCAGCGCGACCTTGTTCCAGTCCTTGCCCTGCTTCTCCCAGTTCGCCGGGCTGGAATAGAAGACGTAGGACATGTCGTACGGGAACAGCGAGTTCACGATCCGGGTGGTGAGCTCGACCGTGTTCTTGTCGATCTTCTTGTAGCCGACCAGCGTCGGGATGCGTGCGCGCACCTGGGCGAGCTGCTTGCTGTCGAACTGCGGCGACTTGTCGTTCAGGACCTTGTCGAGGTTCCAGATCACCGCATCGGCGTCGAAGTCCGATCCGTCGTGGAACTTCACGCCCTCGCGCAGCTTGAAGACCCACTTGGTCGGCTCGCCCTCGACCGGCGCCCAGGACAGCGCAAGACCCGGGCGAATGTCGGCGATCGTGTCGGCCTTCGACAGGTCCCAGTTCACGAGTGCGTCATAGATCGTATAGCCGGCGAAGCGGAAACCCTCGAAGCCCTGGTCGGGCTGCCCTGTCGTCAGGGGAATGTCGGCGGCTGTCATGCCGATGCGCAGAGTGCCTTGCGCGAAGGCAGGCATTGCAGTCGCTGCAAGAACACCGAAGCCGGCGACGGCGATACGAAGGCCTTTGAACATTCATCGCTCCTCAGTTCGGCGATCGCGTCGACAACCCCACCGGGAGACGCTCGCGCCCTCCATCATGCAAGCGCCAAGCCAACGCGATGCCGGCCACCGCGAATCACGCGGCATGTCGATTGCATGTTCGGCCGGGCGGAGGATTCTCATGACATCGTCGATCAAGGCGCCAACGCTCGAGGAGTTTCGGGCACGCGCCGCGCTGACCGGTCTCACCCTGACCGAGGAAGACATCGGGCATCTGCACAAGGGCTATGTCGGGCTGCTCGGCCTGATGGATCGCATCCCCCAGCGCTGGGCCTGGGCAGCCGAGCCGCCGCAGATCTTCCGGGCCGACGAGTAGGAGGGTCCCATGACCGATCTCACGACACTCGGTATTGCCGAGGCTGGTCGCCTGATGGCACGCGGCGATCTCACTTCCACCAGGCTCACCGAGGCCTTCCTCGCGCGCATCGCCACCGTCGATCGCACCCTGTCGAGCTACGTCACCGTGACGGCGGACATCGCGCTCAATGCCGCGCGCCAGGCCGACATGGAGATGAGCGGCGGCCTGCGGCGCGGGCCGATGCACGGCATCCCGATCGGCCTGAAGGACATCTACGAGACGGCCGGCATCAAGACGACCGGCCACTCGCATCTCAGGATCGACTATGTGCCGGCGATCGATGCGGAGACCGTGCGGCGCCTGAAGGCCGGCGGCGCCGTGATCCTGGGCAAACTCGGCACCCACGAGTTCGCCAACGGCGCGATGACGCCGGACCAGCCGTTTCCGCCCGTGCGCAACCCGTGGAACATCGAGTGCCAGCCCGGCGGCTCCTCGAGCGGCTCGGGCGCGGCCGTCGCGGCGGCGCTCTGCATGGGCGCGATGGGATCAGACACCGGCGGCTCGATCCGCAACCCGGCAGGCTACTGCGCCATCGCCGGCATCAAGCCGACCTATGGGCTTGTGAGCCGCTGCGGCGTCTTCCCGCTCTCCTTCAGCCTCGACACCGCCGGGCCCATGGCCTGGACGACCGAGGACTGCGCGCTGATGCTCGACGTGCTGGCCGGCCACGATCCCAACGACCAGGCCTCCGCGCGCACCGCGAAGGTCGACTACGGCGCAGCGGCGCAGCGCCCGATCAAGGGCATGCGCATCGCCCTGGCCCGCAGCTGGTACGAAGGCCCGGACGGCAAGCTGTCGGAAGACATGGCCAAGGGCATGGAAGAGGCCGTGCGCGTGATGCGCGACCTCGGCGCCACTGTCGAGGAGGTGATTTTCCCCGACATCCGCGACTATCACATCTGCGGCCGTGTCATCATCACCACCGAGGCGCATGCCATCCATCGCCGCGACGTGATCGAGCGGCCCGGGAAGTTCGGCTACACGACGCGGCGGCGCTTCCAGCTCGGCGCCTTCCTGTCGGCCGAGCAGTACATCTCGGCGCTGCGCTTCCGCCGCAAGCTGCAGCAGGACACGCGCGAGGCGATGCGCGGCTACGACCTCGTGATGACCGCCAACCAGTGGGGGCCGCCCGAGATCTTCGAGGATCCCGCGCCGATCTTCCACTTCCTCGGCAAGCCCTCGCTCAGCATGCCGTTCAACGTCACCGGCCAGCCCGCCGCCGCGGTGTGCTGCGGCTTCGATGCCGACGGCCTGCCGCTCGCCTTCCAGCTGGCCGGCCGCCCGTTCGACGAGGCCAGCGTCCTGGCCGCCGGCGCGGCTTACGAACGCGCCACGCCGTGGCGTTCGCGCCGACCGAAGCTCTGACGACACATCGGGGTGTAAGCCTCAGCCGGTGTGGAGGACCGCGGCGGCATCATCGAAGGCCGGCGATGTGACGCCGTCGAGGAAGCTCCGCAGGGCGACCCTGGCGCCAACGCGTTGAGCCTCGGGGGAGTTCTGGACCAGCCGCCCCTCGCGGATAGCTGCATTGAATTCGGCCGGGGTCGGGGCCGCCATGTCGGTCTCGACCAGGCCCGGATTCGTCTCGCAGAGATAGAGGCCGTTTGCACAACCATAGAAGAGCTTCACGAATTGCCGCATCAGGAAAACCCTGGCCCTCAACACCGCATCGGAGGGCCGCCCGCACCACGATTGCAGCAGGGCCTCCTGCAGGTCGGGCGTGCCCGCGCGGTACATCGTCATGATCGCCAGATCGACGGCAGGATCGTTGCGATAGGCCGTCTCCCAGTCGATCAGCCATAGCCGCTCGCCATCGGACAGGATGTTGCCGGGGTGCGCATCGTTGTGGCTGGAGACGAGGCCGGATGCGTCCCACGGATACGCCGGGCATAGCCGCTCGAAGCCATCGCGGTGAGGATCGAGCAAGGCACCATAGAGACCGGTCGCCTGCAAGCGGTCGAGCAGGCCACGAACGATGGTGGGATAGTCGGCAACGGCCGGGAAGACCGCTGTCGCTTGCAGTCGGGCCACCAGATTCCCGAGCGCATGCGCCAGCGCCTTGGCTCCGCCCGGAAAATCGTCGAGCGCCCGCCCCTGGACGAACGCCATGATCGCCACGCCGGCGTCGGGATCGGCGTAAAGCAGCGGCGGCGCGATTCCTGCCTCCGCTGCGGCGCGCATGCATGCATAGGACCGTCGCGGGTCGCGCACCTCATCCCGTAGCGAAGATTCGAGCCGCAGAATCCAAGGTCGGCCGCCGACCTCGATACGATGGATCGAGGCCGAGGCTCCCGTCGTGATCGGTTGCATGCCCGCGAGAGGCGCGGAGCCGAACGCGGCGATCAGGGCCGACCGGGCCCGCTCGCGGTACTCGGGAGGCAGGGAGGCGAGCGACTCGTCGATGGGATCCCCCTCAGCAACCAAGCTTCTTCGCGAGATCGATCATCGACGTGCCCACCGCGTTCCACTCGCCCTCGGCCTTGAGGTCGCGCGTCTGGTTCGGGCCATGCTCATGGGGGCGCAGGACGAAGCCGGTCGACAGGCCGCACTTCTGTGCCGCCGCCAGGTCATTGTTGTGCGCCGCCACCAGCATCACCTGCTCGGGCTTCACGTACATGCTGTCGACCACGCCGAGATAGGCTTCGGGATCGGGCTTGTAGTGATGGAAGGTCTCGCCCGAGAAGCAGTGATCCCACGGGATGCCGCCGTTTTTCGCCATGTTGATCAGCAGCGCGACGTTGCCGTTGCTGAGCGTGGCCACGACGTACTTCTTCTTCATCATGCCGATGCCCTCGACCGAATCGGGCCAGGGGCGCAGCTTGTGCCAGAGATGCGTGAACTCCCACGCGCCTTCCTCGCCCGGATGCTTCAGCCCGCGCTTCTGCAGCAGCATCTCGAAGGCTTCCTTGTGCAGGTCGTCGATGCGCGTCCACGGCAGCTCGCCCTTGCGCACCCGGCCCATCTGCGGCTGGTAGAGGCCGCGCCAGTCGTCGGCGAAACTCGTCCAGTCGGTCTCGATGCCGTATTTCTTGCCAAGCGCGGGCAGGTCGGCGATCAGGCTGCCGCGCCAGTCGACGACGGTGCCGAATACATCGAAAATGCAGACCTTCAGATTGGCGGGGACCTTGGACATTGGGTAGCTTCCTCACATGGTTTGGAAGCACGATAGAGTGAGCGGCGCGGACGGCAAGCCAAGATGCGGCTGGGTTTCCGACGATCCGCTCTACCAGGAATACCACGACACGGAATGGGGCCAGCCGCTGCGCGACGACCGGGCCCTGTTCGAGCTTCTGACGCTGGAAGGCTGCCAGGCGGGCCTTTCGTGGATCACCGTGCTGCGCAAGCGCGAGCACTATCGCAAGGTCTATGACGGGTTCGACCCGGAGAAGATCGCGCGCTATCGCCCTGCGAAGCTGGAGAAGCTGCTGCTCGATCCCGGCATCATCCGCCACAAGGGCAAGATCGCCGCCAGCGTGACCAACGCCCAGGCCTATCTCGCCCTGAAGGAGCGCGAAGGCTCCTTCGCGAAGTTCCTGTGGGGCTTCGTCGGCGGCAAGCCGAAGAAGAACCGCCCGAAGGACCTGAAAGCCGTGCCGGCACGAACGCCCGAGAGCGACGCCCTGTCCAAGGCTTTGCAGAAGGCCGGCTTCAAGTTCGTGGGCTCCACCATCTGTTATGCCTTCATGCAGGCCTCTGGCATGGTCGACGACCATGTCGTGGGCTGCCATTGCGCCAAGGAGTAATTCGTTGACCAAGCGTGTGTTCATCGCGGCCCTCGGGACCGAGACCAACCAGTTCGTGCCCTTCCCGACCGGCCTGCGCGGCTATCAGGAGCACGGCATCTGGCACGGCGACGCCACGAAGCACGCGCCGACCAACTTCACCGCCCCGATGCATGTCTGGCGCAAGGAGACGGAGAAGCGCGGCTGGACGGTGATCGAGGGGCTCTCGACCTTCGCCGCCCCGTCGGGCACGACCGTGCGCAAGGTCTATGAGGATTTCCGCGACGAAGTGCTCGCCGGCGTGAAGGCGGCCCTGCCGCTCGACGCCGTGCTGATCAACGTGCACGGCGCGATGGTGGCCGACGGCTACGACGACTGCGAGGGCGATCTTCTCTCCCGCATCCGCGCCATCGTCGGGCCCAAGGTCGCGATCGGCGCCGAGTTCGACCTGCACTGTCACCTGAGCGCACTGATGCTCGACAGCGCCGACGTGCTGGTGGGCTACAAGGAATACCCGCACACCGACACGATGGAGCGGGCGGCCGAGCTGTTCGCCATCATTGCCGACACGGTCGAGGGCAAGGTGAAGCCGGTGATGGCGCGCTACGACTGCCGCATGATCGCGCAGTACCTCACCTCCGTGCCGCCGATCAGCGAGTACGTCGTGCGGATGAAGAGCCTCGAGGGCAAGGACGGCATCCTCTCCGTCTCGCTGAGTCACGGCTTCTCTTTTGCCGACGTGGAGGATGTGGGCACCCGCACGCTGGTCGTGGCCGACGGCGACGTGAAGAAGGCCGAAGCCCTGGCCGAGCAGCTGGGCAAGGAGCTGTGGGACAACCGCGAACGCTATGCCACCAAATATCTGACCGTCGACGAGGCGATGGACCGCGCCGCCTCGCACAACCAGGGACCGCTGGTCCTGGCCGACCGCGCGGACAATCCCGGCTCGGGCGCCCCCGGCGATTCGACCTTCGTGCTGAAGGCCTTGGTCGAGCGCGAGATCGGCCCGGCGCTGTTCGGCGTGATGTGGGATCCGATGGCCTTCCAGATCGCCGAGGAGGCGGGCGAGGGCGCGCGCATCCGCATGCGGCTGGGCGGCAAGTCGGGCACCGTGAGTGGCGATCCGGTCGATCTCGACGTCACGGTGAAGAAGATCGCCCGCAACGTCTTCCAGCCCTACGGGCCGGTGATGTCGCCGCTCGGCGACATGGCGCTGCTCTCGTCGGAGCATGTCGACATCGCGATCTGCACCCGCCGCAACCAGACCTTCCACGCCGACGCCTTCCGTGCGGTCGGCGCCGAGCCCGCGGACTACCGCGTCGTCGTCGTGAAGTCGGCGCAGCATTTCTATAACGGCTTCGTCGGCGTCGCGAAGGAGATCCTCTACGTCGCCACGCCCGGCGCCGCCGACCCCGACGTCACGCGCTGGCCGTACACCAAGCGCAAGACGCCGTTCTGGCCGAAGGTGGCCGACCCCTGGAAGTAGCCGCCCGCGTCACGGCTGCGGCGGATAGCGGTCGAACGCTGGCAGTTCATGGGCGTTCTTCATCCATCCGATCCGGTCCGCGACCTGGATGTGGACCTGCGCCGGCACCGCATCCGGATCGTCGTAAGTCGCGCTCTGGATATCGATGAGCCCCGGCAACATCTTGGCGTTGTCGTAGAACAGCCCGGTGCCGCAGTCGGAGCAGAAATGCCGCCTTCCATGCTCCGATGAGGCGTAGACCCTGGGGGTGCCCTTGGTCACCTTGACCGCATCGTGCGGGTACATCGTCCAACCCACCATCGGCGCCCCGGCGTGCCGCCGACAGTCCGTGCAATGGCATAGCGCGTGGTGGAGGGCGTCGCCCTCGGCCTGATAGCGAATCGCGCCGCAATGGCAGCCACCTGTAATCATCGCCTGCTCTCCTTCGTCCGAATCTGTTCCTACAGTAGCGGTTCGAGGGCCTCGCGGGTCGTCTTGCCTTCGACCACAGGCACGACCTCGAACTCGACGACCTCCTGCCAGTCGGCGATCCAGCGCTGGAAGGTCGTGATGTCGTCGGTGCGCATGAGCTGGAAGCAGCGGCCGAGATCGGCCGTGACGTAGCTCGCGACGAACTCCAGCCCGTCGGGCAGGCCGCGGCCCTTCTGGAGCTTGCGATAGACGGCCTTGCCGTCCTGGTTCTTGAACTTCTCGACCACCATGAAGAGCATGTGTTCCCCTCGTCCTGAATTCGTTAGTTTACGCCAAGAAATTTGAGAGGAACGAGATGAAGATCGCCGTCGTCGGCGCCTCCGGGCGCATGGGCCAGATGCTGGTTCGACAGATCGCACGCACCGAGGGCGCGTCGCTGGCCGCGGCCAGCGAGAGGCCCGGCAGCAAGGCGCTGGGCAAGGACGCAGGCGAGGTTGCCGGAATCGAGGCCAACGGCGTGCTGATCGGCGACGACAGCGCCGCCGCCATCGCCGCGGCCCAGTGCGTGATCGACTTTACCGTGCCGGAAGCGACCGTGGCCCATGCCAAGGTCGCGAGCGACAAGGGCGTCGCCATGGTGATCGGCACGACCGGCCTCGATCCCATCCAGACCAAGCTGATCCACGATGCGGCGAAGAAGGTGCCGATCATGTGGGCGGCCAACATGGCGCTGGGCGTCAACATCCTGCTGGCGCTGGTCGAGAAGACCGCGGCGATGCTCGATCCCAGCTACGACATCGAGGTGCTGGAGATGCACCATCGCCACAAGATCGATGCGCCTTCCGGTACTGCGCTGGCGCTCGGTCGCGCGGCGGCGGCCGGCCGCAAGGTCCAGCTCGAGGACGTGTGGCGCAAGAGCCGCGACGGCCATACCGGCGCGCGGCCCACCGGCGAGATCGGCTTCGCCACCTTGCGCGGCGGCGAGGAAGTGGGCGTGCACACGGTCTATTTCGCGGCCGCTGGCGAACGGCTGGAACTCAACCACCGTTCGTTCAGCCGCGAGACCTATGCCGCCGGCGCGGTGAAGTCCGCCAAGTGGCTGGAGGGAAGGAAGCCCGGCCTCTACGGCATGAAAGACGTGCTGGGGCTCTGAGCAAGGCCATCTCACATGTCCTCTCCGCCACGAAGTGGGGGAGAGGAAGGGACCCGTTGCGCAGCAACGGGGAGGTGAGGTGGCGCCTGATACGGATGCGTCGTGCGGGAATGAGAGTCGAAGACCCACCTCACCCTCCCCGCTACGCGGGTCCCCTCCCTCTCCCCCCACGCTGCGCGCGGGCGGAGAGGGCTTAACTCGAAGTCTCCTTAAGCTACTCGTCCCAGGCGTGGTCGTAACGGGGCGCGCGCATGTCGGCGATGGCGGCCTTGAGCCGGTCGGCGACACGCAGGCGTTCGTCGGGGCCGAGGAAGCGGCCGATCACGGCGCGATTACCCCGGGAGGTAACCACCAGGCGTTCCTCGGTCGCCTCGACCTTCAGCCAGTAGGCGTCCAGCCGCAGTTCCTCGCGCTCGCCGTCGGGGGCGACCCGCACCACGACCAGCTCGCGGTCGGTGAGCAACAGCGTCTCGCTGCGGCGCGCGTCGAGATAGCTGCGCTTGAACAGCCACCACAGGAGGAAGACGTCGAGGCCCATGAAGCCGAAGACCGGCCAGGCGCCCATGAGGAACAGGGGCAGGCCGATCACGACGTTGGCCGCCACGGCGCCCAGCATCACGAAGCGGAAGCCTTCCGCGGACAGGCTGCGGTGCGGCGACAGCGAGGTGGCGAAATGAACCGCCGGAAGGGGCGCGTCGGTCATGATATGAAGCTATATGGCCCTGATGAAGACCGCCGTCATCCCCGAGTTCTTTGCACGCCTCAGGAAGGCAATGCCGGAGCCCGAGACGGAGCTGGAATACGACAATGTCTACCAGCTCCTGGTGGCCGTCGTGCTCTCGGCGCAGGCCACCGATGTCGGCGTGAACCGGGCCACCGGACCGCTGTTCAGGTTCGTGAAGACGCCGGCCGAGATGGTCGCGCTGGGCGAGCAGAAGCTGATCGACCACATCAAGACGATCGGGCTGTTCCGCACCAAGGCCAAGAACGTGATCGCGCTCAGCCACCTGCTGCTGGAACGGCATGGCGGCGAGGTGCCGCGCACCCACGAGGAGCTGGAGGCGCTGCCCGGCGTCGGCCGCAAGACCGCCAACGTGGTCATGAACGTGGCCTATGGCGAGGCGACCATCGCGGTCGACACGCACATCTTCCGCGTCGGCAACCGCACGGGCCTGGCGCCCGGCAAAAACCCGCTGCAGGTCGAGCTGAAGCTGCTGAAGCGCGTGCCCGAGGAATATCGGCTGCACGCCCATCACTGGCTGATCCTGCATGGACGCTATACGTGCAAGGCCCGCACGCCGCTTTGTCCGGCCTGCGTCGTGAGCGACCTCTGCACCTTCAAGGGGAAGACCGTCGCGGCTTAGCCTTGCGGGAGACCTTCGGGCGTTTCCGGGCCGTCGCCGATGCCGCTTCCTTGGCGCCCTTGACGGCATCGGCCAGCGCCACGGCGAGTCCGCCGCCGCGGCGGTCCTGCCGCTCCAGCATCACGATGTTGCGGATGAGCTGCGGCTCGCCGAACGGCAGGCAGGTCAGTGGCAGGCCGGCGAAGATCTCGTCCGACACCGCCAGCACGGCGACGCCCAGCCCCTTCTCGACCATGCGCAGGATCACGTCCTGGCTGTCGAGCACCATCTCCTCGTGGACCTCGACCCGCATGCGCCGCAGCTCGCGGTCGATCACGCGGCCGGCCCACGCCTTGCTGTCGAAGCGGATGAAGGGCAGCTCGGCCAGCAGGTCGCGCGCGCTGCGCCGCGCCTGGCCCGGCGGCGCGAACAGCCAGAAGCGGTCCTGATAGAGGGGCGTCCAGACGAGGCCAGCCGGATAGGGCCGCACCGGCTCGGTGGTCAGCGCCGCATCGAGTTCCCCCGCCGCGACCTTCTCGGCCATCTCCGCCGACAGGCCGACCGACACGGAGACGCGGACGCGCGGATGGGCGCGGTTCAACGCAACCAGCGCATCGGGCAGGACGCCGGCCAGCGCCGTCTGTACGGCGCCGACCCGCAGGCGACCCGCAAGAGAGCGTTCATCGCCCAGTGCAGCCGAAATGTCGTCGTACAGCGCGAGCACCTCGGCGGACCGGGCGACGACGATCCGGCCCGCCTCGGTCAGCACCGGCAGGCGGCGCGAGCGATCGAACAACGGCGCACCGAACTCCTCCTCCAGTGCCTTCACCTGCAGGCTCACGGCAGACTGGGTGAGGCCGACCGCCTTGCCGGCGCCGGCGAAGGATCCGTGACGCGCAATGGCCTGGAGCGTGCGGAGGGCGCGAAGCGACATGGGTTCAATGATAATTACTCATCGATCTATTGAGTATTAAGAATTTCTGCTCGGGGTGGGCCGCGGCCTACAGAAATGGCCATGAGCGCCGACGTGATCCTCGCCCTCCTGCCCATCGTCCTGCTGATCATGCTCGGCATGGGGCTGCGGCGCCTCGGTTTCCTCGCCGAGGGATTCTGGCCGCAGGCGGAACGGCTCAGTTACTACGTGCTGGTCCCGTGCCTGTTCTTTCACAGTCTTGCCACGGCCAAACTCGACGCGCTGCCGGCACGCGAACTCGCGACGACCCTCATTCTCTCGATCCTGGCGGTAGCCGCGCTGCTCGTCGCGCTGCGGCCGGTGCTCCGGGTCGACGGACCGACCTTCACCTCGATCTTCCAGGGCGGCATCCGCTTCAACAACTATGTCGGCGTCACCCTGGCTGCCGGCCTGTTCGGCGCGCAAGGGATCGCGCTGGCAGCCCTCTGCAGCGCCGCGATCGTGCCGACCGTCAACATTCTCTGTGTGCTGGTGTTCGCCCGTCACGGATCCGCACGACTGAGCGGCCGCGGCATCGCCCGGCAGCTGGTGACGAATCCACTGGTGCTCGGCTCCTTCGCGGGCATCGGCTTCCAGCTTCTGGGCCTCGGCCTCCCGTCCGGTGTCGAGCCGGCGCTGCGGGCGCTGGGTGCTGCGTCGCTGCCGCTCGGACTGCTCTGTGTGGGTGCGGCCCTGGAGTTCGGATCGCTGCGGGGCTGGATGGCGCCGGTCGCCACCTCCTCGGCGATCAAGTTCCTGGCCATGCCGGTGGTAACCGTGCTCGTCGCCTCCCTCATGGGGCTGACGGGGCCGGCGCTGGTCACGGCGCTCCTCTTCCAGGCCCTGCCGACCGCTTCCTCGGCGTACATCATGGCCCGCCAGCTCGGCGGCGACGCTCCGTTGATGGCCGGCATCACGGCCATGCAGACCCTCTTCGCGCTCGTCGCCCTGCCAATCGCGGCGGCGGGGATCGGCGCTCTCGCCGCCTGACGCGCTAAGCAAGCGCCCGCAGGCCGCGACGCAAGGTGCGGCCATCGGAGGCGGGCATCAGCCGGTCGATCTCGCCATGCACGTCCTGCCAGATAGGCAGCGCCGACTGCAGCACCCGGCGGCCGGCCGCCGTCAGGATGAGCCGGCGCACGCGCCGGTCGGCCGGATCGACCGCGATCGCGACCCAGCCGCGCTGCTCCAGCGGCTTCAGGTTGGCGGTGAGCGTGGTGCGGTCCATCACCAGCAGCGCGGCGATCGAGCCCATCGACGGTGCCTCGGGCCGGTTGAGCGAGGTCAGCAGCGAGAACTGGCCGCTGGTGAGCCCGATCGGTGACAAGGCCTCGTCGAACCGTCGCGCCAACGCACGGGCGGCACGCTGCGCGGCGAAGCAAAGGCAGTGATTGTAGACGTGAACCGTCGTCTGGAACGTGGCGTTCGAATTCTTTGACATGATGTAATTACGTTGATATCAACTCATCCTTCCGAAATCAACCGAAAGGACGGTCGCCATGAGCTACGTGCAGGGATTCGTGTTGCCGGTGCCCGCCGACAAGAAGGAAGCCTATCGCAAGGCCGCCGCGGACTTCTCGCCGATCGCCAGGGAATTCGGCGCGACCCGCCAGGTCGAGGCCTGGGGCGACGACGTACCGGACGGCAAGCTCACCGACTTCAAGGGCGCCGTGAAGGCCACGCCCGGCGAGGTCGTGGTCTTCTCGTGGATCGAATATCCCAGCAAGGAAGTGGCCGACGCGGCCCATCAGAAGCTCATGAGTGATCCGCGCATGGAAAACATGGACATGCCATTCGACGGCAAGCGCATGATCGTCGCCGGCTTCACACCGATCCTCGACGAGGCCGGCAAGACGGGTTCCAGCACCGGCTATGTCGATGGCTTCGTCGCGGCGGTGCCGGCCGGCAACAAGCAGGCCTATCTCGACATGGCGAAGAAGGCGGCAACCGTTTTCAGGGACTACGGCGCGCTCCGCATCGTCGAGACCTGGGGCGACAACGTGCCCGACGGCAAGGTCACCGACTACAAGGGCGCGGTGAAGGCGACGCCCGACGAGAAGATCGTCTACTCGTGGATCGAATGGCCTTCCAGGCAGGTCCGCGACGAGGGTTGGAAGAAGATGATGGAGGATCCGCGCATGAAGGATCATCAGATGCCCTTCGACGGCAAGCGCATGATCTACGGCGGCTTCTCGCCGATCCTCGACGTCTGAGGACAGGCCGATGGCAACCGCAAAGAACACGATCTGCCTGTGGTTCGACAAGGACGCCGAGGAAGCCGCCCGCTTCTACGCCGCCACCTTTCCCGACAGCGCCGTGACCGCCGTCCACAAGGCGCCCGGCGACTATCCGTCGGGCAAGAAGGGCGACGTGCTGACGGTGCAGTTCACGGTGCTGGGCATCCCGTGTCTGGGGCTCAACGGCGGTCCGGTCTTCAAACAGACCGAGGCCTTCTCGTTCCAGATCGCCACCGACGACCAGGAAGAGACCGACCGCTACTGGGACGCCATCGTCGGCAACGACGGCCAAGAGAGCGCCTGCGGCTGGTGCAAGGACAAATGGGGCCTGTCGTGGCAGGTCACGCCGCGCGCGCTGACCGACGCGCTGGCGGCAGGCGGCGACGAAGCCAGGCGCGCCTTCGAAGCCATGATGGACATGAAAAAGATCGACGTCGCCCGGATCGAGGCGGCACGTCGAGGATGATGCAGGGGGCGCGCCACTGGAGTGGCGCGCCCCCTGCCTATGCCGCGTCCGCGGTGATCGTGTCGGCGTCGTTGTCGACGACGACAGCCGTCTCGAAATAGCGGATCTCGGGTGGCGCGCCGTAGCGCTCGGCGATGTAGGCCTGCCATTGCGGCGTATAGACCGCCTCGGCATCGGCCCGGCTCTTCCAGAGATAGACGCCGCCGCCGATCCGCTTCTCGCCGTCGAACAGATAATATTTGCGGATCAGGCCCTTCATGCCGCGATACTTGGGCGCCGAGCCCTTGAAGAGTTCGGCGGCCTTCTTCGCATCGATGTCGGCCGGCAACTTGAAGTTCACGATAGCGGTGATCATGCGGTCCTCCTTCACACGGGGGTGGCGCGCTCCTCGCGCACCTTCCAGAGCAGGATGAAGCCTACCACCAGGAAGAACAGGACGCAGGCCATGCCGATGCGGGTGGACTGCGTCGCCGCCGTGACGACGCCGATCGCGAACGGCGCCATCCAGGCCGTGGCGCGGCCCGACAGGGCGAACAGCCCGTAGAACTCGCCGGTCATGCCCGGGGGCGCGATGCGGCCAACCATCGTGCGGCTGGCCGCCTGCATCGGTCCCATGCAGAAGCCCAGGATCAGCGCGAAGCCCATCAGCACCTTCTCCTGCAGCGAGCCGAACAGGGCGCGCGTCGGGCTGATCGGATCGGCGGGCACCACGAAGAAAACGTGCGTCGCGGTAACGCTGACGATGCCCAGGGTCGCCACGATCACGCCGGCGATGGCGAACTGAACCGTGCGCTTGCTCCCGATCCAGTCGTCGAGCTTGCCGCCGAGGAAGGCGCCGGGAATCGCGAAGACGGTCAGGATGATGCCGAAGATACCGAGCGTCACCGTGCTCCAGCCGAAGGTCGCGGCGGCATAGACGCCGCCGAAGGCGATGATCGCGGCGAGACCGTCATTGTAGAGCATGAAGGCGATGAGATAGCGCAGCACGTTGCCGAAGCGCGGAACACGCTTCAGGGTCGCGAGGAGCGAACGCCCGCCTTCGCGCGCCGCGACCAGCAGGGGCTGGCGCCGGGCGCCGGCCGAGTCGGGCGTGAACAGGAACATCGGCAGCACGAAGATCGCGATCCACAACGCCGAGGCCGGACCCACCAGGCGCTCCAGTTCGTGGCTCGGCACGTCGAGGCCGAACAGTGGCCCGTCGCCCGCCGAAAGGCCGAACATCGAGGGCATCGACACCGCGAGCACGACGATCAGCGAGACGAGGCCGCCGCAATAGCCCAGTCCCCAGCCGAAGCCGCTCAGCCAGCCCATGCGCTCGGGGCGCACGATGTTGGGCAGCTGGGAATTGTTGAACACGATGGACATCTCGGCGCCGATCGTCGCCAGGATGACCGCCCAGCTGATCGGCAGGATGAGGTCGGAGCGGTTGGGATAGGCGAACCAGAGGCCGGCACATCCCGCGACGAGCAGAAGCTGGAAGAAGAGGATGTAGGGTTTGCGACGGCCGCCGGCGTCGGCCATGGCGCCGAGGAACGGGCTCATCAGCGCGATCAGGATGCCCGAGGCCGACTGGGTGAATGCCCAGGCCGACTGGCCCTTCACCGGATCTCCCACCAGCACGTTGGCGAAGTAGGGCGCGAAGATGAAGGTGGTGATGATGGTGAAGAACGGCTGGTTGGCCCAGTCGAACAGCGCCCAGCTGACCTGGCCGAGCTTCGAGGCTTCACGGACGGGCGGCGCGGCGGCCACGTGGGGAACAGTCATGCGGAGCCACTATGCCTGAGAGAGGGCGACCTTCATAAGCCCCACGAAGAAAGGTCCCTCGCTGGCGCTCGGGATGACATCGGTTCGTATCGACGCACTGCATCCGGGGCAGCCACATCTGTCATCCCGAGCGCCAGCGAGGGACCCTTACGCTTTGACCCGCCGCTGGAGCTGCCAGATGGCGTCCCGGTTGGTGGGCGAGAAGACCTTTCCCATGGCCTCCTGCCAGGGCAGCCAGAGCTGGGCGACGTGTTCGGCCGGGTCGAGGGTCGCCACGGTCTGGTCGGGCACCTGGAAACCGAAGACATGCTCGACATTGTGGGTGACGTCCGGCGCATAGCGTCCGCGCCACTGCGCCCAGATCTCGTAGCGGTTGGTCTGCCGCCAGTCGGTGAGCATGCCCGCCGCCAGGCCGGTCTCCTCTAGCAACTCGCGGCGGGCCGTTGCCTCAAGGTCGTGGTCGTCCAGCTCGCGCGAGCCGGTCACGGACTGCCAGAGGCCCGTCCCCGTGCGCTCCAGCACGAGCACGTCCAGCCGGGGCGTATGGACCACAACCAGCACCGATTCGGGGATCTTGAAGGCCATGAGCCAGCATAGCCCGGAACATTGACTCCGGGCCTCCCGCCGCTATGGTCCGGCGGCATTTTTCGAGGGATTTTCGATGAGCAAGCAGCTGCAAACCGCGATCGACGCGGCCTGGGAAGCGCGGGACGGCATCAACAGCGCCACCAAGGGCGAAGTCCGCGACGCGGTCGAGACGGCGATCGCCGGCCTCGACGACGGCACCTACCGCACCGCCGAGAAGTTCGGCGACGAATGGGTCGTGAACCAGTGGCTGAAGAAGGCCGTGCTGCTGTCCTTCCGCCTCTACGATTCGGTGCCGATGGACGGCGGCGCGTCGTTCCCCGGCCTGGGCGCCGCCCCCTGGTTCGACAAGGTGCCGCTCAAGACCACCGGCTGGGACGCCGCCCGCTTCGCCAAGGCGAACTATCGCTCGGTCCCCGGCTCGATCGTGCGCCGCGGCTCCTACATCGCCCCGTCGGTCGTGCTGATGCCGTCCTTCGTCAACCTCGGCGCCTATGTCGACACCGGCACCATGGTCGACACCTGGGCGACGGTCGGCTCCTGCGCCCAGATCGGCAAGAACTGCCACCTCTCGGGCGGCGTCGGCATCGGCGGCGTGCTCGAGCCGCTGCAGGCCAACCCGGTCATCATCGAGGACAACTGCTTCATCGGCGCCCGCTCCGAAGTCGTCGAGGGCGTGATCGTCGGCACCGGCGCGGTGCTCTCGATGGGCGTGTTCATCAGCGCCACCACCAAGGTGGTCGACCGCGCCACCGGCCAGATCCACATCGGCAAGGTGCCGCCCTATTCGGTGGTGGTGCCCGGCAACATCGGCGGCGGTCCGGATCGTCCGTCGACCTACTGCGCCGTGATCGTGAAGACCGTCGATGAGCGCACGCGCTCCAAGACCTCGATCAACGAGCTGCTGCGCGACTAGGACGACCGTGGCCGACGCAGCCGACCTTTCCGTGCCATTGCCTCGCGAGGCAATGCCCGATCGGCTGCTCTGGCGCGGTGACACGCTGGCGCCGGAAACGGGGCGAATCGCGCTTCCCGGCGACGTCGAGCGCGAACTCGATCGGCTCGTCGCCGCACTCGATCGCGATCCCGTGCCGCTCCTCCTGCTGCGGCCGGAGGATTTCCCGCTCGACGCGTCGCGTGCCTTCATGCGCGACGTCAAACAGAACCTCGATGACGGGCCGGGCTTCGCCATCGTCGACCGCCTGCCCGTCGAGCGCTGGTCGAAGGATGGCCTGCGCGCCGTGTGGTGGCTGCTGGCCTCGCTGGTCGCCCGCCCGGTGGCGCAGAAATGGGATGGCACTTCGATCTACGACGTCACCGATCTCGGCAAACCTCCCGGCAACGGCGTGCGCCCCGACGTCACCAACGCCGAACAGAACTTCCACACCGACAACAGCTACAATCTCGTCCCGCCGCACTATGTCGGCCTGCTGTGCGTGCGCACGGCGATGGAAGGCGGCGTGAGCGGCATCGTGAGCTTTGCCGCCGCGCATGAGGAGATGCGCCGGCAGCATCCCGACCTGCTGCCGAGGCTCTACCAGCCGTTCTACTTCGACCGCCAGCGCGAGCATGCGCCGGGCGACATCATGACGACCCACCATCCGATGCTGGAGCGCGAGGACGGCCGCCTGATTGCCCGACTGTCGCGCTTCCAGGTGACCAACGGCCATGCCCTGGCCGGCGTCGATCTCGACCCCGAGGGGGTCGCCGCGATCGAAGCTTTCGAAGCGATCCTGAACGCGCCGGGCATCGCCGCACGCTTCGTCTTTCAGCCCGGCCAGATGCAGCTGATCGACAATCGCGCGCTCGGCCACAAGCGCACCGGGTTCCGCGACTGGCCGGATGCGGAGCGTAAGCGCCTGCTCATCCGCCTGTGGCTGCGCGACCGCGGCAGCCGCGCCTATAACGGCTGATCGTCCGCCCCTACGCCAGATGGCGCTTCCACTCCGGCTGTGACCTGAGATGCGCGCCCTCCTTGGCGAGGATCTTGGACGTGCGCTCGGGCGCGAAGCCCAGTTCGACGAAGGCAGGCCCGACATTGGCCACCTCGCGATAGTCGAGGATCAGGCCATCGCGCAGCTGCATCATCGAACAGCCCTCGAAGCCGACGCGCTTGCCCTCGGCTCCGGGCAGCTTCGAGACGTAGCTGAACGTGTAGTAGGCGTAGAGCATCCTGCCGTCGCTCACCGGCCGATGCATGTCCCAGCGGAACTCGTGCGCGGTGCGATGAAACCAGTCGTCTATCATCTCGGCAATCCGCTCGCGGCCCACGAAATCGCCGTAAAACACGTCGTGATAGACCGCATCCTCGGTGAAGAGGCTCGCGAACGCCTTGCCGTCGCGGCGCTCGACGGCCGAGCAGAAAGACTTCAGCAGCTCTGACGTTTCCATCGTTATTCCTCCCGGGCGGCCACGATCATGACTAGACTGGCGGCCGCGGCAAAGGAGAACTGGCATGAGCTCATGGATCTTCCTCGGCATCGTCGTCGCCATCGGCCTGTGGCTGATCGCCGTCTACAACGGCCTCGTCGGAGGCCGCAACCAGGCGCAGACGGCCTGGAGCCAGATCGACGTGCAGCTCAAGCGCCGGCACGATCTCATTCCCAACCTGGTTCAGGTGGTGAAGGACGCGATGGCCTATGAGCAGGAGACGCTCACCAAGGTGATCCAGGCCCGCAACAACGCGGTCGCAGCGGCCGGCAACCCCGCTCAATCGGGACCGGCGGAGGCCGCGCTCAGCCAGGCGACTCACGGGCTGCTCGCCCTGATGGAGAACTACCCGCAGCTCAAGGCCAACGACAATGTCATGCAGCTCCAGGAGGAGCTGACGACCACCGAGAACAAGATCGCCTTCGCGCGCCAGTTCTACAACGACTCGGTGAACACCTATAACACCCGCCGCCAGAGTTTCCCGGCGGTACTGGCCGCGGCGTCGCTGGGCTTCGGTCCGATGGACCTGTTCAACATGCCGGAGAGCGAGCGCGAAGTGCCCAAGGTCGCGCTGCGCTGACCGGACACGGCGCATGAGCGCCACCACCGACTTCGTCGCCGCACAGGCGGTGAACCGCCGCAACACCATGGTGCTGCTGGCGGTCCTCACCGCGCTGGCGGGCGGGATCGGCTATCTGGTTGGCGCATTGATGGAAGGAGAATCGTCCGGAACTGTGCCCGCCGTCAGCCAGCTTGGCATCGCGGCCGCCGGCCTGATGGCGGCCGTCAGCATCGGCTGGAGCGCGATCTCGCTGGCGGTCGGCGACAAGATGGTCCTGAGCATGGCGGGCGCGAAGGAGATCGAGAAGAAGGACGCGCCGCAGCTCTACAATGTCGTCGAGGAAATCTCGATCGCCGCGGGCGTGCCGATGCCCAGGGTCATGGTGCTGGAGACCGATGCGCTGAACGCCTTCGCCACCGGCAACAAGGTCGGCAGCGGCACCATCGCGGTCACACGCGGCCTGCTGGACACGCTCGACCGCGACGAGCTGCAGGGCGTGGTGGCGCACGAGATGGCGCACCTGCGCAATCTCGACACCCGCTACATGGTGGTGGTCGGCGTCACCGTCGGCCTGATCGCGCTGGTCTGCGACATGGCCCTGCGCACGATGAACCTGGGCCGGATGCGCAGCAGCGACCGCAAGGGCAGCTCGGGCGGCGGCATCCTGATCATCGTCCTGCTGGTGGTGGCGATCCTGGCGCCGATCGCGGCCAAGGCGGTGCAGATGGCGGTGTCGCGCCAGCGCGAGTACCTTGCCGACGCGACGTCCGTGCAGTTCACGCGCAATCCAAACGGTCTCATCTCTGCCCTCGGCAAGCTCGCAGAGAAAGCCGCGCCCTTTCCCGGAGTGAGTCGTGCCACGCAGCATCTCTTCATCGTCAACCCGATCAACCAGTTCACCTCGAAGACTCCGGCGCTTCTCGCCACACATCCCGATATCGCGGATCGCATCGCTCGCCTGCGCAATCTGGGCGGCTAGCACCGCCCTCGCGGCGGCCTTCGACCTGCAAGGCCATCGCGGCGCGCGCGGGCTGGCACCGGAGAACACGCTGGCGGGTTTCAAGGTGGCGCAGGATCTCGGCGTCACCACGCTCGAGACCGACCTCGCGGTGACGCGCGACGGCGTCGTGGTCATCAGCCACGACCCCGTGCTCAATCCCGACCTGACGCGCGGCCCGGACGGGCAGTGGCTCACGACTTCGGGACCGGCCATCCGCACGCTGACCCTGGATGAGCTCAAGCGCTACGACGTCGGCCGCGTGAACCCGGCCAGCAAGTACGCCCAGCAGTTTCCGGAGCAGAAGCCGGTCGACGGCCAGCGCTTTCCCACCCTCGCCGAGTTCTTCGCGCAGGCTGCGCCCGGGGTTCGTTTCAACGTCGAGATCAAGATCGACCCGGCCAAGCCCGACCTTACGCTCGACCCTGCGACCTTCGCGCGCCTGGCGGTCGAGGGCATCCGGAAGGGCAAGACCGAGGCCCGCACGACGCTGCAATCCTTCGATTGGCGCAGCCTGATCGAGGCACGGAAGCTTGCCCCGGAAATCGCCACGGCCTGCCTTACCATCGAGAGCAACAACTTCGACACGGTCCAGCGCGCCAGCGGCCGGCCCTCGCCCTGGCTGGGCGGGCTCGATCTGGCCGCCCATGGCGGCTCGGTCCCCCGGCTGGCCAAGGCGGCCGGCTGCGCGACCTGGTCGCCCTTCTGGCGCAACGTCACGGCGGAAAATGTGAAGGAGGCGCATTCTGTCGGCCTGAAGGTCATCCCCTGGACGGTGAACGTGCCGGCCGAGATGGCCCGCCTGATCGATCTGGGGGTCGACGGGCTGATCACCGACTATCCGGACCGCGGAGCTCGGATTCTCGAGTCGAAGGGCCTGAAAAGCCGCTAGGCGGTTGACTCGCAGCCCGTCTGTGTTCTGTATACAGGCCATGCGTCCGATCCAGCCCGAACCCGATCTTTCCGAGCGTATCCACGATTCCGTCCTGGAGGCGATCTGCTCGGGCGAGCTGAAGGCCGGCGCCCGGATCACCCAGGAGGAGATCGCCCAGCAGTTCGGCGTGTCCCGCCAGCCGGTCCTGCAGGCGATGATGCTGCTGCGGCGCGAGGGCTTCCTGATCGACGCCGGCCGCAAGGGCGTGTGCGTCGCCCCGCTCGACGTGCAGCAGGCCCGCAATCTCTATGTCGTCCGCGCCGCCCTCGACGGCGCCGCCGCCCGCCTCGCCGCCGCGAACTACACGCCCCACCTCGTGCAGCGCGGTCGCGCCCTGCTCGACGTCGGCCGGCGTGCCGTGGCAAGCGGCTACATCCCGTCGGTCATCGAGGCCGACATCGATTTCCATCTCTTCGTCTATGAAGCCTCGGGCAATCCCGTGATCGGCGAGACCGCGCAGCAGCACTGGCAGCATCTGCGCCGGGTCATGGCGGCCGCCTTGAGCGAAGAGGATCTGCGCGTCAGTGTGTGGGACGAGCACGAAGGCATCCTGCGCGCCCTCGAGGCGGGACAGGCGGCCGAGGCCGAGGCGCTGTGCCGGGGCCATGCCGAGCAGATGGCCGACATTCTCACGGGACGTCTGAAAGTCGTGATTTCCCGCGCCGCCTGAAGACGGCGCTTCTACAAGCAAAGACGACAAGCCAAAGGAGGAACCACCATGAAGCTCACCTCTGAGCAGCTGAAGCAATTCGACGAAGAGGGCTATCTCTTCTTCCCGGAATATTTCTCGCCGGAAGAAACGAAGATCCTGAAATCCTCGGTGCCCGAGGTTTTCGCCCAGCGCCGCCCCGAGAACATTCGCGAGAAGACCGGCGACGTCGTGCGCACCGCCTTCGCGGTCCACACCTATCATCCGGTGTTCGAGGCGCTGATCCATCATCCGCGCTTCGTGGAGCCGGCCGAGCAGTTGCTGAAGGACAAGACCTACATCCACCAGTTCAAGATCAACGGTAAGGCCGCCTTCGACGGCGATGTCTGGCAGTGGCACCAGGACTACGGTACCTGGAAGGCCGACGACGACATGCCCGAGGCGCGCGCCATGAACCTCGCGGTCTTCATCGACGAGGTGAACGAGTTCAACGGTCCTCTGTGGTTCATTCCCAGGAGCCACAAGAAGGGTGCGATCGAGGCCAAGCACGACCTCACCACGACGTCGTATCCGCTTTGGACCATCGACAACGACACGATCGCCAAGCTGGTCGACCAGGGCGGCATCGTCGCACCCAAGGGCGGCCCGGGCTCGGCGATCTTCTTCCACGGCACGCTGGTCCATGGCAGCGGCCCCAACATGTCGCCATGGGATCGCCAGATTATCTACGTGACCTACAATTCGGTCAGCAACGCGATCCGCCGCTTCAAGCGGCCGGACTATATCGCGCACCGTGACTTCACGCCGATCGATGCGTGGGAAGACGATGCGGTGATCCGCGCCGTCAACCGCAAGGTCGCGGCGGAATAAACGAAGACTTCCGGAGGAAACAATGAGTCTCCATCGCATGCTTCAGGCCCGCGCGGCCGAAGCCAATCCGCTGCGCATCGGCGTCATCGGTGCCGGCAAGTTCGGCTCGATGTACCTGTCGCAGATCCCGACGACGCCGGGCATCCATCTGCTGGGCATCGCCGATCTCTCGCCCGACCGCGCGCGCGAGAACCTGGCGCGGCTCGGCTGGAAGCCCGACGTGACGCAGGCCAGCTCGTTCGCGGACGCGCGCAAGCACGGCAGCACCCATCTCACCGACGACTGGCGCGCGCTGGTCAGCCATCCCGAGATCGACATCATCGTCGAATCGACCGGCGATCCCATCGCCGCGGTCGAGCATGCGCTCGAAGCCTTCAGGCACGGCAAGAGCGTGGTGATGGTGACAGTCGAGGCCGACGCCTTCTGCGGCCCGCTGCTGGCCAAGCGCGCCGCCGCCGCCGGCGTGATCTATTCCCTGGCCTATGGCGACCAGCCGGCGCTGATCTGCGAGCTGGTCGACTGGGCCCGCACCTCGGGCTTCGAGGTAACGGCGGCCGGCCGCGGGCACAAGTGGCTGCCGCACTTCGCGCAGTCGACGCCCGAGACCGTGTGGAAGTACTGGGGCCTCAACGAGGAACAGGCCAAGCGCGGCGGCCTGAACCCCAAGATGTTCAATTCGTTCCTCGACGGCTCCAAGCCCGCCATCGAGAGCACCGCCGTCGCCAACGCCACCGGCCTCACGCCGGCGCCGGACGGCCTCGCCTTCCCGCCGTGCTCGGTGGAGGACCTGCCCTTCGTGATGCGCCCCATCTCCGAAGGCGGCCAGCTCCACCACAAGGGCCAGGTCGAAGTCGCCTCGTCGCTGGAGAAGGACGGGCGCGCCATCCCCTATGAGATCCGCAAGGGCGTGTGGGTCGTGTTCGAGGCCGCCACCGAGTACCAGAAGAACTGCTTCGAGGAGTACATGCTGCAGACCGACCCGAGCGGCCGGTACTCGGTCATGTACAAGCGCTGGCACCTGATCGGCCTCGAGGTCGGCATGTCGGTCGCCTCTATCGGCCTGCGCAAGGAACCGACCGGCACGCCGATCGGCTTCCATGCAGACGTCATCGCCACCGCCAAGCGCGATCTCAAGCCCGGCGAGATGCTGGACGGCGAGGGCGGCTACACGGTCTACGGCAAGCTGTTCCCGTCGGAGAAGTCGACGGGCCTCGGCAGCCTGCCGCTCGGCCTCGCGCACAACGTCAAGCTGGTGAAGCCGATCAAGGCCGGCCAGTCCCTGACCTACGCCGACGTGGTGATGGACGAGTCGCTCACCGCGGTGAAGCTCCGCCGCGAGATGGAACGCGACTTCGCGCCGGCAGCGTCGAAGATCGCGGCTCAGTAGGGCGCGAAACGCGTTTCGCGCCGGCGGGCGGCAGCGCCTGCAGGAGCGAAGCGACGAAGGCGCGGAAGCCCGCGCCGCGCAGAAAAGGCAAGAACGCCACGCGAGGCGGCTGGAGGGGTCATGAGATCCCTCTGCCTTCGACGCTCCCGGACATTGCTGCGCTTGGCGGCTTGTAACCAAGCCGCGGCCTGACGCTCCCTGGCCGAGCTTCGCTCGGCCTTCGTTCATTTGACGACACATAATGTTCATGTGAAAGTCATCTGAACGAAAACAACGGTCTGCATTGTTCATTCGAACCATGCAGATCGAACGGGACAGGAAACGAGCTCAGGATCCGGGAATGCAGGCGGAAGATCGCGCCCGCGCCATCGTCGAACGCGTCCGGGGGGACGGGTTCCAGGCGATCGAGGCGCTTGCCCTCCAGTTCGGCGTGACGCCGCAGACCATCCGGCGCGACGTGAACCTGCTCTGCGACCGCGGCCTGCTCCGGCGACGCCACGGCGGCGTCGAGCTGCCGCCCGACGGCGAGAACCTCGCCTATCCCGCCCGCCGCGTCCTGAACATCGACGCCAAGCGGCGGATCGCCCAGCTCGTGGCGCGCGACGTGCCGGACGGCGCCTCGCTGTTCTTCGGCATCGGCACGACGCCCGAGCAATGTGCGCTGGCGCTGGCCGAGCATGCCGGGCTGCGCGCGATGACGAACAACCTCAACGTCGCGCTGGCGCTGAGCCGCAGCGCTTCGAGCGAGATCACGGTGGCCGGCGGACGCCTGCGCAACCTCGATCACGACGTGGTGGCGGGCGAGGCCCACGGCTTCTTCGGCCGCTTCGCCGCCGACATCGGCATCTATGGTGTCGGCGGCGTCGCCGAGGACGGCACGCTGCTCGATTTCAGCACCGACGAGGTCACGATGCGCAGCGCGCTGGCGCAGCATTGCCGCCAGCGCTTCCTCGTCCTCGACCATTCCAAGTTCGGCCGCGCCGCCACGGTGCGCGGCGGCCACGTCACCGAGGCGAGCGCCGTCTTCACCGACCGGCCGCCGCCCGATGCCATTGCCGGGCAATTGCGCGACGCGGGCGTCCGGCTCGTCGTCTGGTCAGACGACGTCGCGTCCAACGGTTCGACTGGTCAAACAAGGAGGGGTTGATCCCATGCTGAAACATCTCGCCATCGCGGCCGCCCTGGGTGTCGTCGCCCTGGGCAACATCACGGGCGCCGCCGCCCAGCAGCGGGCCATCTGCTACAACTGCCCGCCCGAATGGGCCGACTGGGGCTCGCAGCTCAAGGCCATACAGGCCAGGCTCGGCATCCAGGTGCCGCCGGACAACAAGAACTCCGGCCAGGCCATCGCCGCGCTGATCGCCGAAAAGGGCAGCCCGGTCGCCGACGTCACCTATCTGGGCGGCATCGCCGCCGACCCGGCCAAGGATGCGGGCGTGCTCACGCCGTACAAGCCGAAGAACTGGGAGAAGATCCCGGCCGACCTCAAGGATCCCGACGGCAACTGGTTCACCATCCACTCCGGCACGCTGGGCCTGTTCGTGAACAAGGCCGCGCTCGGCAACAAGCCGGTGCCGCAGAGCTGGGCCGACCTGCTGAAGCCCGAATACAAGGGCCTCGTCGGCTATCTCGACCCGACCTCGGCCGCCGTCGGCCAGCTCGGCGTGATGGCGATCAACCTCGCGCTGGGCGGCACCTACGAAAATCTCGATCCGGCCATCAAGTTCTTCAAGGAGCTGGCCAAAAACCAGCCGATCGTGCCGAAGCAGACCTCGTATGCCCGCGTGATCTCGGGCGAGATCCCGATCCTGCTCGACTACGACTTCAACGCCTATCGCGGCCAGTACACCGACAAGGCGCCGGTGCAGTTCGTCATCCCGAAGGAGGGCACGCTGGTGTTCCCCTACGTGATGGGCCTGGTGAACAAGGGACCCAATCCCGACAACGGCAAGAAGGTGCTCGACTTCGTCCTGTCCGACGAGAGCCAGGCGATGTGGGGCAATGCCTATCTGCGCCCGGTCTTCGCCGACCGGCTGTCGGCCGAGGCCAAGGCCAAGTTCCTGCCCGACGCGGAGTATGCCCGCGCCAAGCCGGTGGACCTCAAGAGCCTCGCCAAGGCGCAGCCGCAGATCGTCGAGCGCTACCGCAAGGAAGTGAACTGACGGGACGGGTACAGCGGGGCGACGGCAAGGTCGTCACCCCGCTGCTCTCAGCTACGACCTCACCCTGAGGAGTGCTCCATAGGAGCGCGTCTCGAAGGGTGGGCACGAGCTCCACGCTGATTGCCCATCCTTCGAGACGGCGCTTCGCGCCTCCTCAGGATGAGGGGTGTGCAAGAAGGAACCGCCAACCATGCGGAACGAACTCCGCCGACTGATCTTCCTCCTGCTGCCGGCCGGCATCTTCTTCGCGGCCTTCTTCCTGCTGCCCATGGCGCGGCTGTTTTTCATCGGCGGCAGCGGCAAGACCGGATGGGCGGCCTATGCCGCGATCGTGACCGACGCCAACTACTTCAACAGCCTGCTCTCCACTCTCGCCGTGGCGGCCGCGACGACGGCCGCGACCCTCGTCATCAGCGGGATCGCCGGCGTGTTCCTGCAGCGCAACCGGTTCCCCGGCAACGGCATGCTGGTCGCGATGCTGACCTTTCCGCTGGCCTTTCCCGGCGTGGTGATCGGCTTCATGGTGATCATGCTGGCCGGCCGCCAGGGCCTGATCGGCCAGGTGACGCAGGCGCTGACCGGCGAGAAGCTGGTCTTCGCCTACACGCTCTCCGGCCTCTTCATGGGCTACGTCTATTTCTCGATCCCGCGCACCATCCTGACCGTGATGGCCGCCGCCGAGAAGCTCGACCCCAAGCTGGAGGAAGCAGCGCGTTCGCTGGGCGCCTCGCCGTGGCACGTCGTGCTCGACGTCATCATTCCCGGGCTGAAGCCCGCCTTCATCTCGGCGGGCGCGATCTGCTTCGCGACGGCGGTCGGTGCGTTCGGCACGGCGTTCACGCTCGCCGCCCGGATCGACGTGCTGCCGATGGTCATCTACACCGAGTTCACATTATCGGCGAACATCGCCATGGCGGCGGCGCTGAGCTTCGTGCTGGGCGCGGTCACCTGGGTTGTCCTCGCGGCGGCACGCACCGCCGCTGGATCCAGCGTCGCGGCGGCAGGCTGACATGAAACGTCGCGGTCTCTTCTACTTCCAGCTCGGCTTCACGCTGCTGGTCTGCGCCTTCCTGATCGTGCCGATGATCCTCTCGATCATGGCCGGTCTTACCGTGAACTACTTCGTGGGCATCGAGAGCGGCCTCACCCTGCGCTGGGTGATGGAGGTCTGGAACGGCTATCGCGACACGATCTTCCTGTCGATCGGCCTGTCGCTGGCCTGCCTCGCCGCCACACTCGTGCTCGGCATCCCGGCGGCCTACGTGCTGGCCAAGCGCCAGAACGCGCTGACCCGTGCCATCGAGGAATTGCTGGTGATGCCGGTCGCGGTGCCGGGCCTCGCGACCGCACTGGCGCTAATCGTGACCTACGGCACCCTGTCGGGCTTTCGCACCTCGTGGGCCTTCATCCTGGTGGGCCACGTGCTCTTCACCCTGCCCTTCATGGTGCGCAGCGTGCTCGCCGTGCTGATGGCGATCGACCTCAAGACGCTCGAGGAAGGCGCGGCGTCGCTCGGCGCCGGCTTCTGGGAACGTTTCCGCGACATCGTGCTGCCGAACTGCCGCCAGGGCATCCTCGCCGGCTCGCTGATGGTGGTGACGCTGTCGATGGGCGAATTCAACATGACCTGGCTGCTGCACACGCCGTTCACCAAGACGCTGCCCGTGGGCCTCGCGGACGCCTATGCGTCGCTGCGGCTCGAGGTCGGCAGCGCCTACACGCTCGTCTTCTTCGTGATGATCATGCCCTTGCTGCTGGCCATGCAGGCTTTTGCCAAGCCGCGACCGGTGAAGTTCGTGGCGGAGGAAACAGAATGACCGACGCCGGCAAACCCGTCTCCATCGCGCTCGAGAACTGCGCCAAGACCTTCGTCGATGGCACCCGCGCGCTGGAGCCGCTCGATCTCGCCATCCATGCCGGCGAGACCGTCGTGTTCCTGGGCCCCTCCGGCTGCGGCAAGACCACGACGCTGCGCATCATCGCCGGGCTGGAAGAACCCGATGCCGGCGGCAAGGTCCTGTTCGACGGCGTTGACGTCACCCAGCTGCCGATCGAGCAGCGCAACGTCGGCATGGTGTTCCAGTCCTACGCGCTGTTCCCGAACATGACCGTGGCCGGCAACGTCGGCTACGGGCTGCGCATCCGCAAGGTGCCCGACGCGCAGGTGAAGGCGCGCGTCTCCGAGATGCTGGCGATGATGCAGATCACGCGGCTCGCCGACCGCCGCATCGACCAGCTCTCGGGCGGCCAGCGCCAGCGCGTGGCGCTTGCGCGCGCCATCGCGGTGCGGCCACGGGCGCTGCTGCTCGACGAGCCGCTGACCGCGCTCGACGCCAAGCTGCGCGACACGCTGCGCCTCGACATCGATTCGCTGCTGCGGTCGCTCGGCATCACGGCGATCTACGTCACGCATGACCAGGCCGAGGCGATGGCGCTGGGCGACCGCATCGTCGTCATGGAGCATGGTCGCGTCGCCCAGATCGGCAAACCGCGCGAGATCTATCAGCGACCGGCCACGCGCTTCGTGGCCGATTTCATCGGCACGATGAACCGGCTGACCGGCTCCATCGGCGACGGCGTCTTTCGCTGCAAAGCCGGAATCGTTCCCTGGGCCGAAGCGCCCGCCACGGCGACCGAGATCCTGTTCCGGCCCGAGGATATCCGCGTCGCCGAGAGCGGCGAGGCGGCGAACCTGCAGGGCAAGGTGGCGTCGGCCTTCTTCCTGGGCGACCGCACGCGGCTTTTCGTCGATGTCGGTGAGGAGCGCCCGCTGGTGATCGAGAGCACGGCGCGACGCGACTTCCAGCATGGCGAGGCGGTGGGCCTGGCCATCGATCCGCGCGGCCTGCTGGTCCTGTGAGGAGACTGCCATGCTGATTGCCCATATCACCGACACCCACATCAAACTGCCCGGCAAGCTCGCCTACCGGAAGGTCGACACCGCAAGCATGCTGCGCCGCTGCGTGCAGGAGCTTCTGGCGCTGAGCCCGCAACCCGACATCGTGCTGTTGACCGGCGACCTCGTCGATCTCGGCCGGCCCGAGGAATACGAACACCTGAAGTCGATCCTCGCGCCGATCCGGCAGCGCATCGTCGCCATCCCGGGCAATCACGACGAGCGCGAGGCGATGCGCGACGCCTTCCGCGATGGAGGCTACCTGCCGGAGCGGGGCAGGTTCCTGCAGTTCGCGATCGACGACTATCCGCTGCGCCTGGTCGGCCTCGATACGCTGGTCCCCGGCCAGGGCGGTGGCGAACTCTGCCGCGAGCGCCTCGACTGGCTCGACCGGACGCTGGCCGACAAGCCGGAAGCGCCGACGCTGGTGATGATGCACCATCCGCCGTTCGTCACCGGCATCGGCCACATGGACAAGATCGGGCTGCTGGGCCGCGAGGCCTTTGCGGACGTCGTCGCAAAACATGCCCAGATCGAACTGATCCTGTGCGGCCATCTCCATCGCACGATCCACGCCCAGGTCGGCGGCCGGCCGGCCATGACCTGCCCCAGTCCCGCCCATCAGGTGGCGCTCGACATCCATCCCGATGCCCCCAGCCGCTTCTGCATGGAGCCGCCGGGATTCATGCTGCACTGGTGGAACGACGGCCAGCTCGTGACCCACACCGCCGTCATCGGCGACTATGAGGGCCCGTTTCCGTTCTTCGACGCCGACGGCAAGCTGATCGATTGAATCGCTTGCACGGAGCCTTGCTCCAACAACAGTGTCATCCCGAGCGTAGCGAGGGATCCTGGAGCGGCAGAAGATTAAGGATCCCTCGCTACGCTCGGGATGACACCTTGGTTGTGGTCAGCGCGTCGCGCCCGCCTCAACCTCAGAGTGCGTGCTCGGGATCTTCCTTCGCGTGAGCCTTCGCAGGCCGGCCTTCGGCCGCGTCGCGTTCCTGTTCCTTGCGCGCCTTCAGGAGCTTGCGAAGGATCATGTTCCGCTTCAGGGCCGAGATGTGGTCGATGAACAGCACGCCGTCGAGATGGTCGATCTCGTGCTGCACGCAGGTCGCCAGCAGGCCGTCGCAGGCGAGGTCCTGCTGTTTGCCGTCGCGGTCGAGGTAACGCACCGTGACCTTGGCGGGACGAACCACGTCGGAATAGTGGTCCGGCACCGAGAGGCAGCCTTCCTCGTAGGAGACGTCCTCGTCCGACGCCGCGACGATCTCGGGATTGGCCATGAACAGCGGGCCGGTCTTGGTGTCTTCCCGGTCGATGTCGAGCACGATGACACGCTTCAGCACGCCGACCTGCGGCGCGGCGAGGCCGATGCCGGGCGCGTCGTACATCGTCTCCAGCATGTCATCCATGAGCTGGCGCACGCCGGCGTCGACGGCGTCGACCGGCAGGGATTTCTTCTTCAGGCGCGGATCGGGCGCGGTCAGGATGGGCAGGAGAGCCATTGGGCCTAAATATGCAGGGAAAAGGGGCTTTTCAAGGTCAGACCGGGCTCAGCTGCGCCGGACCATGGTGCCGACGCCCGCTTCGGTGAAGACTTCCAGCAGGAGGCAATGCGGCACCCTTCCGTCCATGATGACGGCGGCCTCGACGCCCGAGTTCACGGCATCGATGCAGTTCTCGACCTTGGGAATCATGCCGCCGGAGATCGTGCCGTCGGCGATGAGGGCGCGGGCCTGCTCGATCGTCATCTCGGGGATCACCTTGCCGTCCTTGTCGAGGACGCCCGGCACATCGGTCAGGAACAGGAGGCGCTTGGCCTTCATCGCCCCGGCGATGGCGCCGGCCGAGGTGTCGGCGTTGATGTTGTAGGTCAGCTCGTCGTTGACGCCGAACCCGATCGGCGCGACGACGGGGATCACGTCGGCGCGGCGCAGCTGCTCCAGCACCATGACGTTGATCTTGGCGGGCTCGCCGACCTGCTTCAGGTCTACATTGAGGAGTTCGCCGGTCTTGGGATCGCGGATCTGCGTGACCTTCTTGGCCAGAATCAGATTGCCGTCCTTGCCGCAGATGCCCACGGCGATGCCGCCGCACTCGTTGATGTTGGCCACGATCGCCTTGTTGATCGACCCGGCCAGCACCATTTCGACGATCTCCATCGTCGCGGCGTCGGTGACGCGCAGCCCGTTCACGAACGTGCTCTTGATGCCGACCCTCTCCAGCATCTTGTTGATCTGCGGGCCGCCGCCATGGACGACGATCGGGTTCATGCCGACCTGCTTCATCAGCACCACGTCGCGGGCGACCAGGTCGCCGAGCTTCGGGTCGGTCATGGCGTGGCCACCATACTTCACCACGAAGGTGGCGTCGTTGTGCCGGCGCATGTAGGGGAGCGCCTTGGAGATCGTCTCCGCCATGCGGATGAGACGCTTCTGCTCCTTGTCCGGTTGAACAGCCTCGGCCATTTCCAGCATCCCCAATTGAACGAAAGCCCTCTCCGCGCGGGGAGAGGGCCGTGGCGCATAATATATCAGGCGGTTCGCGGATAGAAGAACCGGCCCGGCCGCGTCAGGATGTCCGGATGGCAGCCTCACCCGTTTTCGACAGCGAAACCCTGGCAAATCGCGGCTTCGCCGTGGCGAAGAACCTGATCGATGCCGACGAATGCCGGACGCTGGCGGCTCTGTGGCCCGAGCAGGCCCGGTTCCGCAAGCACATCGTCATGCAGCGCCACGGCTACGGGCAGGGCGAGTACCAGTATTTCGCCTACGATCTGCCCGCGCCCGTCGAGCAGCTGCGGCAGGCGCTCTATCCGGCGCTCGCCGAGGTCGCCAACCGCTGGAACGAGCAACTCGGGAAGCCCAGGCGCTTCCCCGCGACCCTGGACGCCTGGCTGCGCGAGTGCCACGCGGCCGGCCAGACAAGGCCGACGCCGCTGCTGCTGCGCTACGGGCCGGGCGACTACAACTGCCTGCATCGCGACCTCTACGGCGAGATGGTGTTTCCGTTGCAGGTCGTCGTGCTGCTGAGTGCCACCGGCCGCGACTTCACCGGCGGCGAGTTCATGCTGGTCGAGCAGCGGCCGCGCATGCAGTCGCGCGGCGAGGTCGTGCCGCTCGAGCAGGGCGATGCCGCGATCTTCACGGTCAACGAACGACCGTCGAAGGGCGTGCGCGGCTGGCATCGCACCGCCATGCGCCACGGCGTGTCGAGCCTGCGCGGAGGCGAGCGCTTCACCTTGGGCGTGATCTTCCACGACGCGGCGTAAATATAGACCTCGTCGTCTCGACCGGAGCGCGCAGCGCGGAGTGGAGAGACGACGGAGATTCTAAAGCTGCGCGACGGCGAAGATCTCGGCGCGCAGTTCCGGAATGCCGAAACCCGTCTCGCTGCTGGTGGGCAGCACCTCAGGGTGGGCCGCGCCGTGCTTGCGCGCCACCGCTTCGGCGGCCTTGACCGCGGCGGGGATGTCCGACGCACGCAGATAGTCGGTCTTGGTCAGCAGGATCTGGTAGGAGACGGCCGCGCTGTCGAGGTTGCGCATCGTCTCGCGATCACTCTCCTTCACGCCGTGCCGGCCGTCGATCAGCACGAAGATGCGCATCAGGGTCGGACGACCGCGCAGATAGGCCGAGGCGAGATCCTGCCAGGTCTCCTTCATCGAGCGCGAGACCTTAGCGAAGCCGTAACCCGGCAGGTCGACCAGCATCAGCCGGTCGGCCAGGTTGAAGAAATTGACCTGCCGCGTGTGGCCGGGATTGCCCGAGACGCGCGCCAGGGTGCGACGGCCGGTCAGCGCGTTTACCAGGCTCGACTTGCCGACATTGGAGCGGCCGGCGAACGCCACTTCCGGCAGCGAGACGCCGGGCAGGGACTCGACCGAGGCGGCGCCCGAGACGAAGTCGCAGGGGCCCGCGAACAGCTTGCGGGCCGCCTCGATCTCGGCCGCCGAGAATCCCTCGTCGGCCGCGGCGTCGGGTGACTTGTCCGGCATCAGCTCTTCTTGCCGGATCCCTTGCCGCCCTTCTTGTTGTCGGTGGGAGCCGGCGCTGCCGGAAGCGCCGCCGGTGCCGCCTTGTTGCCGATCGGCGCGCCATGGCGGCGCATGATCATGTACTGCTGCGCGATCGAGAGCGTGTTGCTCCACGCCCAGTAGATCACCAGGCCGGCGGCGAAGGGCGCCAGCATGAAGGTGAACAGGATCGGCAGGAACTGGAACACGCGCGCCTGCACCGGATCGGTCGGCTGCGGGTTCAGCTTCTGCTGCAGGTACATCGTGACACCCATGATCATGGGCCAGATGCCGATGTTGAAGAAGTGCAGGAACGTCGGGACGTCCCACGGGAACAGGCCGAAGCCGGTCAGGATCGTGAGCGGATCGGGCGCGGACAGGTCCTTGATCCAGCCGTAGAACGGCTGATGGCGCATCTCGATGGTGGTGTAGAGCACCTTGTAGAGCGCGAAGAACACCGGGATCTGCACCAGGATGGGCAGGCAGCCCGCCGCCGGGTTCACCTTCTCGCGGCGATAGAGCTGCATCAGCTCCTGGTTCATGCGCTGGCGGTCCTCGCCATAGCGCTCCTTCAGCTTCTCCATCTCGGGCTGGAGCCGCTTCATCTTGCTCATCGCCGCATAGGACTTGTTGGCCAGCGGGAAGAACACGGCCTTCACGATCACGGTCAGCACCAGGATCGACAGGCCGAAATTGCCGAGATGGACGTAGAGCCACTCGAGCAGCCAGAACAGCGGCTTGGTGAAGAACCAGAACCAGCCCCAGTCGATCGTGAGGTCGAACTTCTCGATGCCGTACTTGCTCTCATAGTCGGAAATCACGCGCACGATCTTCGCGCCGGCGAACAGCCGGGCCTCGGTCGTGGTGGTCGCGCCCGGCGCGACGGCGACGCCGCTGCCGACATAGTCGACCTGGTACTTCACGTCGGCGCCGGCGCCGGTCTGCTTGATCGAGACGTCGACCTTGGACTTCTGGTCGGGCACCAGCACGGACATCCAGTACTTGTCGGTGATGCCGACCCAGCCACCGGTCGTGGCGATCTTCTGCTGCTTGCCGCCCTTGAAGTCGGAGTAGCTGAATTCCTTCAGCGTGCCGTTGAAGACGCCGTACGGACCCTCGTGGAGGATGTACATGCCTTCGTAGGTCGGCTCGCCATAGCGGACGATCAGGCTCCACGGGAACAGCGTGACCGGCTTGTCGGTCTTGTTCTCGACGCTCTGCTTCACGTCGAACATGAAGAATTCGTCGATCGCGATGGTCAGGCCGAACACCAAGCCCTGGCCGTTGTCCCAGGTCAGCTTGACCGGCTTGCCCGGCGCCACGTTCTGCGCGTCCGACGCCCATACCGTGTCGGCGCCCGGCACCTTGATCGCTGCATCGGACGAGGACCAGCCGAACTCGGCGTAGTAGGGGCTCTTGCTGCCGACCGGCGACAGGACCGGCACCGGCGGGCTCTTGGGATCGATGGTCTCGCGATACTTCACGAGCTGCACGTCGTCGATGCGCGCACCTTTGAGCGAGATCGAACCGGTCAGCTCGGGCGTGCTGAAGGTGACGCGAGGGGTGAGCGCGACGGCTTCGCTGCGGCTCACGACCGGCTGCTGCCCCGGAACATTGCCGGGGCCGGGCGCCGCACCGGGGGCGGTGCCATTCTGACCGGCCGGTGCCGCGGGCGCGCCCGATTGTGTCGACGCCTGCTGCTGGCCGTTCTGGGTCGCCTGCTTGGACGGCGGGAACGCCACCTTCCAGCCCACGATGATCAGCACCGAGAGAACGATGGCGACGATAAAATTCTTCTGATCCATTTGTCGGCGATCTTTCGTGGCGTCAGGTGCGCCGGGCGGGGTGACAAGAGAGCGGCGTACGCGAACGCGCGGCGGCCGGCGGAACGGGATCGTAGCCGCCGGCCCCCCAGGGACCGCAGCGGCACAGTCGATGCGCAGCGAGCCAGCTTCCCCGCAGCCCGCCATGCTTCGACAGGGCCTCGACCGCGTAAGCCGAGCACGAGGGCTCGTAGCGGCAGGCACCGACGAAGAAGTAGGCGAGCGTGAGTTGGTAGAAACGAATCGCGCCGCGCAGGACCAAGGACATCATGCGGCCCGGAAACTGGCGATTTAAGCGCTCCGGCGCAAGCAGCCAATGCAGATCAAGGGGCAGTCATGGCGTCGCGACGGCCATCGGGGCGGCCCCCGAGACAGCCAGCGACTTGAGGCGCCGCAGCGCCTCCTGCAGCTCGGCCTGCAGCGCGAGGAAGTCCCGGCCGATGGCTCCCTGGCGGCCGACCAGCACGTAATCCTGGTCGGCGCGCGCCACCTGCGGGATTACGAGGCGCGCCACTTCGCGCAACCGGCGGCGGACCCGGTTGCGAACGACGGCGTTGCCGACCTTGCGGCTGACGGTGAAGCCGACCCGGATGGCCGGAAAGACGAGATCGGCCGGAAGAGGCGCGACCTGCAGCACGAAGCCGGGCATGGCGCATCGCCGCCCGGCCTGGACGCGTAGGAAGTCGCTACGATTCGGCAGACGCCCGAGGCGTGCCGCGGCCAATAGAACTAGGCCGACAGACGCTTGCGGCCGGACCGACGACGGTTCGCGATGACCTTGCGGCCTCCGACGGTCGCCATGCGGGACCGGAAGCCGTGACGGCGGGCCCGAACCAGCTTGCTCGGCTGATAAGTGCGTTTCATGACGCAACTCCTTAGAACACAACAAGGCCCCCGCGCGGTGCACCGGGGGCGAAATCCGTGGGCGAGGTAATAAGCATGTGCCCCGCCGGAGTCAACGAGGGCTAGGATGCCTGATGACCCTCTTTCTTCACGGCTACCGCTACAGCGTGTACGTCCGGATCGCCCGCCTGGCCATGGCCGAGAAGGGTGTCGCCTATGAACGGGTGGAGGTGAACCCTTTCGCCGGCGAAATTCCTGCCGCCTATCTGGCCCTCCACCCGTTCGGACGCGTGCCGGCCCTGGTCCATGACGGATTCGGGCTCTACGAGACCGGCGCCATCGTCCGCTACATAGACCGGGCCTTTCCAGGACCCGCCCTCCAGCCCGCCGATACACGCCGGCTCGCCCGCATGGACCAGATCATGGGCGTGGTCGACGCCTACGCCTACTGGCCGCTGGTCCGGCAGGTCTTCGTCCACGATGTCGTTCGCCCCCATATCGGGACGGCCGGCGATCCGGTCGAGCTCGAGAAGGGCCTGGCGTCCTCCGCCAAGGTGCTCGACGCCCTGGAGTCGCTGGCGGCGAGCGACAAATGGCTTACCGGTCCCGATCTCTCGCTGGCCGACTTACATCTTGGCGCGATGATCGCCTACTTCGCGCAATCCCGGCGTGGCCTTGAGCTGCTGGGGATACGGCCGCGGCTGACCGCGTGGTGGGAACGGATGGCGCAAAGGCCAGGTCTCGCGGCGACCGATCCGGGCCTGCCTTCATGAGGCGGTCGCTCACCCAGGCGTGAAAGCATGTGCTTTGAGGATCGGCGCCGCAGCGTCAATATCGAAGCTGAACGAGACGAAAGGCCAGATGAACCCGTCGACACTGCGCCGGCTGCTGCCAGTGGCGATCCTGCTGGCCGGGTTGGCGACCTTCCTGCTGCTCGGTCTCGAGCGCTATTTCTCATTCGAGATGCTGGCCCGTCACAAGGCGACGCTGACGGCGTGGGTCGCCGCGCACCAGGTGCTGGCGGCGTTCGGGTTCATGCTGGCCTATGCTGTCATGGTCGCCTTCTCGCTGCCGATCGCCATCCTGGCAACGCCGGTCGGCGGATTCCTGTTCGGCACCTGGGCAGGCGCCGGTCTCTCCGTTCTCGGCGCGACGGCGGGCTCGATCGCCGTCTTCCTCGCCGCGCGCTACGCCTTTCGCGATCTCTTCCGGGAGCGCGCCGGCGCCCGGCTGGCGCGTTTCGAGGCGGGATTCCACCACAACGATTTCAGCTATCTGCTGTTTCTGAGGCTGGTGCCGGTGTTTCCCTTCTGGCTGATCAACATCGTCCCGGCCCTGCTCGGCATGCGGCTGCGGCGATACGTGCCCGCGACCATGCTCGGCATCGCGCCGGCGGCCGTGGTTTATGCCAGCGTCGGCTCCGGACTCGGCATGGTGCTGAAGAGAGGCGAACAGCCCGATCTCGGGATCATCTTCGAAGGACGCATTCTGGTACCACTGCTGGGCCTCGCCGCCCTGTCGCTGGTCCCCGTGATCTACGGTCGCCTGCGCAGCAAGCGCGGGGCGTGAGATGAGCGGCCTGCTCACGCCCGATGTCTGCATCGTCGGCGGCGGCTCGGCCGGTCTGGTCGTGGCCTCCGGCGCCGCCCAGCTCGGCCTCGACGTCGTGCTGGTCGAGCGTGGGCCGATGGGGGGCGACTGCCTCAACTTCGGATGCGTGCCGTCGAAGGCGCTGATCGCCGCCGCCCGCGCGGCACAGTCGCTGCGCAGCGGCGCGGCCTTCGGCATCGCGCCGGTCGAGCCCACGGTGGATTTCGGCAAGGTGATGGATCACGTCGCGGGCGTGATCGCCGCGATCGCGCCCAACGATTCCGTCGAACGGTTCGAGGCGCTCGGCGTGCGGGTGCTGCAGGACGAAGCCCGCTTCGTCGGCCGCAACGAGTTGCTGGCGGGAAGCCACCGCATCCGCAGCAAGCGCATCGTGCTGGCGACGGGCTCGCGCCCCGCGCTGCCGCCCGTGCCGGGGCTGGCCGAGGTCCCGCACTTCACCAACGAGACGATCTTCGCCAACCGCACGCTGCCCTCGCACCTGATGGTGCTGGGCGGCGGGCCGATCGGCGTGGAGATGGCGCAGGCCTTCCGGCGGCTGGGCGCGCGCGTCACCGTGCTGGAAGCGGCGACCTGCATGGCCAAGGACGATCCCGAACTGTCGGCGATCGTGGTGGCCCGGCTGCGCGCCGAGGGAATCGACATTCGCGAGGGAACGCGGGTCGCGTCGGTCGAGCGCACCGGCGGCGGCATCGCGACCGTGCTCGAAGGAGGCGAGAGGATCGAGGGGACGCATCTTCTGGTCGCGGCCGGACGGATTCCCAACGTCGAGGTTCTCGATCTCGACAAGGCCGGCATCGTCCACGACCGGCGCGGCATCACCGTCGACGACTCGCTCCGGACCTCCAATCGCAACGTCTGGGCGATCGGCGACTGCAACGGCCGCTACGCCTTCACCCACATGGCCGGCCACGAGGCCTCGCTGTTCATCCGCGGCGCGCTGTTCCGGGCGCCGGCGAAACTCGATCCGGCGATTGTGCCGTGGGCGACCTACACCGACCCCGAGCTGGCACAGGTCGGCCTCGGCGAACGCGAGGCGCGCGCGAAGCACGGCGACGGCATCAGGGTCCTGCGCTGGAAATTCACCGAGAACGATCGCGCGCTGACCGAGCACGAGACCGGCGGTCTCGTGAAGGCCATCACCGACCGTCGCGGTCGCGTCCTGGGCGCCGGCATCGCCGGCCCGCAGGCCGGCGAGCTGATCCAGACCTGGTGCCTGGCCATGGCCGGCCGGCTGAAGATCTCGACCCTGGCCGGGTTCGTGCCGCCCTACCCGACGCTCGGCGAAACCGCCAAGCGCGCCGCCGGCAGTTACTACACCGAAACGCTGTTCGGGCCGCGCACGCGCGGGCTGGTCCGCTTCCTCGCCCGATTGCCGGTCTGGTAAAGTGGCGCGATGACCGCCGACGCCACCCTGACGGAACAATCCGTCCGCCCCGCGCGGCGGCGCAGTCCTGCCTTCGGCCTGTCGTGGCGAATCCTGGGCCTCGTCGTCGTCGCCGTGATGACGGCCGAGGTCGCGATCTTCCTGCCCTCGATCGCGCGCTTCCGGCTGGTCTATCTCGAACAGCTGATCGAGAGCGGCACGCTGGCGGCGCTCGCGCTCGACGCCACGCCCGACAACATGGTGACGGAAGAGGTGAAGCGCTCGCTGCTGGCGCATGCCCGCGTCGAAGCCGTCGTGCTGGTCGAGCCGAACAAGCCCAAGCGCGCGCTCATGAACATCGAGCCGCGGCCGGAGATGCAGGGCTTCAATCTGAAGGACCGCGGCGCCCTCGGCATGATCTGGGATGCGCTGGAGGCGATGGCACGCAACGGTTCACACTATATCCGGGTCGGCGGCGAATCGATGCGCATGCCCGGCGCCATGGTCTGGATCGTCGCCGACGAACCGCCGATGCGCGAGGCGATGTACGCCTATGCCAGCCGTATCCTTGTCTTGTCGGTCATCATCGCCCTGTTTACGGCGTCGCTTCTCTACCTCGCCCTGCGCTGGCTGGTCGTCCGGCCGCTCCAGGACCTGTCGGCCGCCATGACGGCTTTCCGGCGCGCGCCGGAAGAGGCGAACACCGATCGCGCGCCGCCGCGACGCAACGACGAGATTGGCGTGGTCGACCGCGAGTTCCAGATCCTCCAGCGCGAATTGCGCGCGTCGCTGCGCCGGAAGTCGCGGCTGGCCGAGGTCGGCGCCGCGACCAACAAGATCAATCACGACCTGCGCAACATGCTCTCGACGGCACGCCTGTTGTCGGACCGGCTGGCGCGCAGCAACGACGAGCGTACCCGCGCGCTGGCGCCGACCATCCTCAACACGATCGACCGGGCCGCGCGGCTGGCCAGCGACGCGATCGAATATGTGCGCGACAAGCCGTCCCCCCGGCTGGCCGACGTGGATCTCGCCGATCTGGTCGACGAGGTCGGCGTGGCGCTTCAGGAGCAGGGCGAGGACCACGATCCCAATGCGCTGCGCACCTGGATCAACGAGATCGGGCGCGGCGGCGCGGCGCGGTGCGACCGCGACGTGCTCTATCGTGTCTTCGTCAATCTCGGCCGCAACGCCTTCGAGGCCGGCGCCACCTGCGTCACCGTCCGCGCCCGCCGCAACGGCGGATACCTGCTGCTCGAAGTGTCCGACAACGGACCCGGCATCCCGCCCGCGGTGGCAAGGCAGCTTTTCCAGCCGTTCACGTCCGGCGGACGGCCGGGTGGCACGGGCCTCGGGCTGGCCATCGCCCGCGACCTGGTGCGCCTGCACGGCGGCGACATCGCGCTCATCGAATCGAACGGGCAAGGCACGCTCTTCTGCTTCACGCTACCCCTCGCGTAGAGCGTCAGATCTCGGCCTTGAGGCGCGCGATGAAGGTGCGTACGCGTTCGGCATTGCCGCCGAGATCGGCTTCGCCGATGCGGCTCTTGGAGCGGATGTCGACTCGGCTGCCCGGTCCCTGCGGCCGGATGCGCACGACGATGTCGTCGCGAAAGCCGAACCATGGGCTGGTCGCGATCGCCTCGAGGCGACCGTCGGCCGGCACGCGCGCCACGATTTCCCAGCCCAGTGCCGTGGCCACGCGGTCGACGCGCTTGAAGGCCTCCGCCGGCGGCACGGCCAGTATCACCGGCTCGATGTCGGGAAAAGCGGCGCGCTGGATCGCGGCATTGTCTTTCGGATAGGCGGGCGGATTGGGCGCCCCGCGCCGCAATTGCGCGGTGGCGACCAGCGGCGGCGGGCTGGCGGTGTCGGTGGTGATGTCGTTGATCGCCGGCCGGTGCTGCGCCTCCAGGAACCAGTGCAGAGGCACCCAGGCGCCGGCAGCACCGATCACGATGGCCAGGAAGGCCGCCACGAAGCCGCGCCGCCGGTCGCCGGGCCGGGCGGGCAGCATGGTGCCGAGCCCGAGCGCAATGCCCGCGACCGTGAGATAGAAGCCATAGCGGAAGACGGCGATGACCGCCTCGATGTCGAGGCCGAGGTAACGATGCAGCGGGCCGGAGACGGCTACGATCAGCGACCCCACGGTCGCTAAGATGAAGGCGATACGCGCCAGTCGATGACTGATCGGATTGGTCGGCCTAACGAACATCCAGGCTCCGCTGCAGCCGCATCGTACTCGCGAAAAGCGTTCTGCGCATCCGCTCGACAATCGCCGCTTCATTCTCTATGCGGCGTCGATGACGACCGACCCCAGCATCCGGCGCCAAGCCATGGCGGCGGGCCTGATCTCCATTGCCCTGTGGAGTTCGCTCGCCCTCCTCTCGGTGCTGGCCGGCCCGATCCCGCCTTTCCAGATGGTCGCCATGACCTTCTCGGTCGGTGCCGCGATCGGCATCGTGCGCGCGCTTTCGCGCGGCGTGGGGTGGGCCGGACTGGTCGGCTGGCCGGCGCGAGTCTGGCTGCTGGGAATCGGCGGCCTGTTCGGCTACCACGCCCTCTATTTTGCGGCCCTGCAGCTCGCGCCACCGGCCGAGGCCAACCTCATCAACTATCTCTGGCCGTTGCTGATCGTGCTGCTCTCCGCGCCGCTGGCGGGCGAACGTCTGGGCTGGCCGCATCTGGCCGGTGCCGCCCTGGGCTTCGCGGGCGTGGCGCTGCTGGCCTTCGGCCGCGGGCTGAACTTCGCCGACAGCCACGCGCTGGGCTACCTGCTGGCGCTGGGCTGCGCCTTCGCCTGGTCGATCTACTCCGTTCTGTCGCGCCGCTTCGGCGAGACGCCGACCGATGCGATCGCCGCCTTCTGCGCCGCGTCGGCCCTGCTCTCGCTCGCCTGCCATCTGGCCTTCGAGCGCACCGTCTGGCCGGCGAGCGGGACGGCCTGGCTGGCCGTACTGGCGCTGGGCCTCGGGCCGGCGGGTTCGGCCTTCTACTTCTGGGACCATGCGGTGAAGCGCGGCGACATTCGCGCGCTGGGCGCCATCTCCTACGCCACGCCGATCCTGTCGACCGCGATCCTGGTCGCCTGCGGCCTCGCCGAACCGACCGGGACGCTGATCGCCGCCGCCCTTCTGGTCACGGTAGGCGCGGTGCTGGCTTCGCGCGAACTCTGGAAGCGCTAGGCGCCCGGCTGCCAGCCGGGCGGGGCGAGTTCGAAGCCTGCGAAGTCGAAGGCCGGCGCCACGGTGCAGCCGACCAGGGTCCAGTTGCCGAGCGAACGCGCGGCCTGCCAGACGCCGCGCGGCACCACGATCTGCGGCATCTCGCCGAGGCCGAAATCGCTTCCGAGACGCAGGTGGCGCGTGGTGTGGCCATCGTCGCTCATCGACAGTTCGAGCGGCGCGCCCGCGTAATGGTGCCAGACCTCGTCGGCATCGACCTTGTGCCAATGGGAACGCTCGCGCGCCTTCAGCAGGAAGAAGATCGCCGTACTGGCGCCGCGTCCACCTTTGCCCAACGGATCGGCCGCCCGGAAGGTCTCGCGGAAATGGCCGCCCTCGGGGTGCGGCTGCAACCCGAGGCGGGCGATGATTTCGTCGGCGGTCATGTCGATCAGGCCGGCGGCGGGACGGTGGCCTTCATCGACGGCGTCTTCGAGAAGGCGGTGAACCACTTGGCGAGCTTGGGCCGCTTGTGGCGCCAGTCGTGGTTGGCGAACCGGAAGTCGAGATAGCCCAGCGCGCAGCCGATCGAGATGGTGCCGATCGTCGGCTTGCCCTTAAGCACCTTCGATTCGGCTTCGAGCTGGTCGAGCACGCCGTCGATCTTCTTCATCTGGCCCTTCGACCAGTCGGGCCAGCGCTTCTCCTCGGGCCGCAGGAAGCTCTCGTAGCGGGCGAGCAGCGCGGCATCAAGCAGGCCGTCGGCCATCGCCTGCTGGCGCAGCGCCATCCAGCGCTCGCGACCCTTGCGCGGGAAGAGCTTGCGGCCCTTGTGGTGGCTGTCGAGGTACTCGCAGATCACCGGCGAGTCGAAGAGGTCCATGTTCTTGATCGACAGCGCCGGGATCTTGCCGACCGGATTGTGCTTGTCGACGTCGGCATTGGGCGCCACCGGCGTCAGCGCGACGTTGACCAGGTCCATCTTCTTGTCGAGCCCGGTCTCGATGGCCAGCACCCTGACCTTGCGAGCATAGGGCGACGAGGGCGCATAGTAGAGCTTCATCTTGGCCATGCTCGGTCTCTCCTGTCTTCCGGTCGCGTCAGGCGCCGGACATCTGGGGAATGTCGGTGTCGTTCAGGCGCACCGTGCGCGCCGTGTCCACGAGCTGCTGCCAGGTGGTGGTGTCGATCGGCACGCCGTTCTTCTCGCGATCGAGCTTGCGCGCGCGCTCGGGCTCGCCCGGCACGAGCACCTCGGCGACGCCGGGCTGCGGCCTGGCCGACTTCACCCAGCCGATGAAATTGTCGACCTCGTCCTCGAAGAAAGCGGTGCCGCCCATCGAATCGGGATCGATGATGATCGACAGCATGTTGTTGATGATGTCGGTGCCGTCCTTCTTGATCGTGCGCGGGCTGTGCGTACGGCCGCCGGTCAGCGCGCCGGCCAGCAGGTCGCAGATCACGGCGAGGCCGCCGCCCTTGTGCAGGCCGAACGGCAGGATGGCGCCGTAGGGCGCGTTGTACATCACGCCGGGCTCGGTGGTGGCATTGCCCGCCGCGTCGATCAGCAGGCCTTCCTCCATCTGGATCTTCTTGTTGTTCGCGACGCGGACCTTGCCCATCGCGACCTGGCTGGTGGCGAAGTCGAGCACGATCGGCTCCTGGCCCTTGCGCGGGATGGCCGTGCAGTACGGGTTGGTCGTGAAGCGCGCCTCGGCGCCGCCGAACGGGGCGACCAGCGACTTGTGGCCATGCACGTTCACCCAATGGGTGCTGACCATGCCGGCGCGCGCGCACTGCTCGCCCCAGTGGCCGATGCGGCCGATATGGTGGGAGTTCTTCAGGCCGACGACGCAGACACCGTGCTTCTTCGCCCGCTCGATACCAATGTCCATCGCCTCCTTGGCGATGACCTGGCCGTAGCCCGCGCCGCCATCGACGACGATCACAGCGCCGTTGTCGCGATCGATCTTGGCGTGGTGGTTGCGCTTGCAGGCGCCATTGATCGTGTTCTGGATGTAGTGCGGCATCATGCCGACGCCGTGGCTGTCGTGGCCGAACAGGTTGGCCAGCACGAGATGGTCGGCGACGAGCTTCGCTTCCTCGGCGGAGCTGCCATCGGCCCGGCAGATCGCCATCGTGAAGTCGTGCAGGCGGTCGGGCTTGATGCGGACTTCGCCAACGGAACCTTGGCCCTCGGCCATGCCTGTCTCCCTTTTCGTTTCGGGCGGCAAGGTTCCGCGTCGTCCCGGCCCTGTCAACGGCGAAGCGGCCGTGACGGGAGCGCAGCGAAATGCGCCCTGATTTCGCCCTCTCGCGGGGCCAGAAGGCCGTCGGCATGGCCCGATCCGGGCCGCCCGTGGTAGTGACCACGAAATCCTTTCGTCGTTTCCGGGAATCGCGCACCGAATGCGATCTTTAGCCCGCCTCACATGGCTCGTGCTGCTGTTCGCCAGTGTCGCGGCCTCGGCCCAGACCGTCGTGCCGCAGCGACCGTTCGGCCAGCTCATCGAATTGTGGGGGCGGCAGCTCGACCGAATCGCCGCGCGCACGGAGCAGGCCGACCTGCTGCCGGTCGAGATCGATGGGCTGCGCGAGCAGACAACCGACGTGCGGGCGGCGGCGCTCGCCGCGGCCGCGCTGGCCCGCAGCGACCTGGCCGACACCAAGAAGCTCCTGGCGCCACTCGAACTGAAGCCCGGCACCGACGCGCCCCCCGAGACCGATGCGGTGAAGGCCGAGCGCGAACGGCTGACCGAGCAGGCCACGGTCGCGGAGAGCCGCTACAAGCAGTGCGAGGTCGTGATCGCCCGTGCCGACCAGCTTCTGGAACGCATGACCAGGCTGCGCGGCGAACTGGTGCTGCAGACCCTGCTTCGTCGCGATCCCTCGCCCCTGTCGCCCGGCGTCTGGCACAAGATCGGGCCGCAGCTCGTGGCCTCGGTGAAGGGCCTCACCACCGCCATGGCGACCTGGAGCCGCGACGGTTTCCTGTCGCTGGGCTCCGCCAGCCCGGACCTGGTGCCCCTCGGCCTGTGGGCCGTCATCACGATTCTCCTGTGGTGGGTCGGGCGATGGCTGCGTCGCCGATTCGGACGGGGCGGCACGCATATCGACGCCCACAGCGACCAGACCATCGTGACGGCCATCGACGGGCTCGGTCTCGTCCTCGTACCCATCCTGGCGGTGTGGCTGATCGGCAAGCTGCTGCTGGCCAGCCATCCACCCGCTCCGATCGACACGCTGATCCCCGATGCCGTGCTGCGCCTCGTGCTGCTGCTGCTGGTCTTCGGCATGACCTCCGCCGGCCTGTCGCCGCAGCGCCCCGAGTGGCGCGTGCTGCCCTTGACCGACGATGCCGCACACTATCTGTCGCAAGCCCTGCGCCGCCTGTTCTCGGTGAGCCTGCCTCTGGAATTCATCTACCTGGCGCTGACGCGCGGCGACGGGCGCGACGCCGTGGCCGCAGTCGGCGCCGTTGTGCTGACCAGCGTCGTGGCTGTCCTCAGCCTGCCTGCCCTCTCCAACCGCGCCTGGCGGGCGGCCCGTCCCGAAGGCTCGGAGTTGCCACCGATGATCGGCGGCACCTGGTGGACCGTGGCGCGGCTCGCGCTCGTGGTCGCGGTCTTCTCGTCGATCGTCTTCTCGCTCATCGGCTACGCGACCCTCGGCTCGCACCTCCATTCGGCGATCTCGACGACCTGCCTGCTGATCGGCATCGCCCTGCTGCTGCACCGGCTCGTCGCCGACCTGCTGGAAGCGGCGGCGTCCCCCAACTCGCCGTCGGGCAAGTGGGTTCGTCGCAGCCTCGGGCTGGCGCCCGACACCAGCTTGCGCGGCCAGTATCTGGTGCTGCTGGTGTTCGACGCGGCCCTGATCCTGCTGCTGTCGATCGCCATCCCCGCGACCTGGAACGTCGACACCGACGCGATCATGGACGGGTTCGGCCAGCTCCTGCGCGGCGTCAAGGTGGGCGGCGTCACGATCTCGCTTGGCAACGTGGGCATGGCGATCGTTGCCTTCTTCGTCTGCATGCTGCTGGCGCGGCTGGTGCGCGGCATCGTGCGCGATCGCGTGCTGCCGACGGTCGATGCGCCGTTGCCGTTGCGCCAGTCGATCGATGCCGGCCTCAACTATGCCGGCGTGATGATCGCCATCCTGGTGGGCATCGGCGCGCTGGGCGTCGACTTCACCAACCTGGCAATTGTGCTGGGCGCCTTGTCGGTCGGCATCGGCCTGGGCCTCCAGAACATCGCCAACAACGTCATCTCGGGCGTGATCCTCCTGGTCGAGCGGCCGATCAAGGCGGGCGACTGGGTGACCGTGAACGGCCACGAAGGCTTCGTGCGCCGCATCAACATCCGGGCGACCGAGATCGAGACCTTCCAGCGCACCCACGTCATCGTTCCCAACAGCCTGTTCCTGCAGAATCCGGTCGTGAACCGCACCTATTCCGACACGTCGAGCCGCATCGAGATCAAGCTGACGGTGCCGATCGGAACGGACGTGAATGCGATGGAAGCGATCCTGCGCGAAGCCGCGCTGGGCCACGCCCGCGTGCTGCGCGTGCCGGCGCCGATCGTGCGCTTCGTGAAGGTCGCCTCCAGCGGCCTCGACTTCGAGCTGTTCGTGTTCGTGGCCCGCCTCGAGGACCGGCTGATCGTCACCAACGATCTCAACCGCGCGCTCCTGCAGAAGCTGATCGAGAACAAGATCATCGACCCCAGCCCCGTCCCGGAGTTCAAGGTTCGGGGCCTCGACAAGCTCAACTTCTCGCTGCACGCCGACCCTTCGCCGGAAGCGAAGGAGACTTCCACCGAAAGACCGGGCGATGCCACCCCGGCGCCGTAGGGACGAGGCCCCACGGCGGCGCTGGCCGCTCTATGCGCTGTTCGGCGTCGCCGTGCTGGCCGGCATGGCGATGTGGGCCTATGCGCCCTCGCTGCGACCCGAGACGCTGATCGCCCGCTACACGAACGACCGCTCCCGCTTCGTCGATGTCGGCGGGGTGAGCGCCCATGTCCGCGAGCAGGGCAATCCCGATGGCGTGCCGATCCTGCTGATCCATGGCTCGAACGGCTCGCTGCACACGTGGGAAGGCTGGGCGCGCGAGCTCGGCAAGGAGGCGCGGGTCATTTCCGTCGACCTGCCGGGACACGGCCTGACCGGTGCCTGGCCGCGCGACGAATATACGGTGGAAGCCTATGCCGACTTCATCGAGGTGCTGATCGACACGCTCCGCCTGGAAAAGGTCGTCGTGGCGGGACATTCGCTGGGCGGGGCCGTTGCCTGGACCTTCGCCGCGACCCGGCCCGATCGCGTCATCCAGCTCATCCTCGTCGACGCCGCGGGCTATCCGCGCAAGGGCGGCGAGGCGCCGCTGCCGACCCGCCTCGCCCGCACGCCGGTCGTCGGCGACATCGGCATCTACTTCAAGCCGGAGGGGCTGGTCCGCCGGTCCCTCACCGAGGTCTATGCCGACCCCGCAATGGTGACGCCCGAGCGCATCCGGCGCTATTCCGAACTTCAGCGCTTCCCCGGCAATCGCGAGGCGACCCTGCAGCGCGCCCGCACGCAGGAACCGCTCGATCCCACGCCGCTCAGGCGCATGGACGTGCCGACGCTGATCATCTGGGGCGCCAAGGACCGCTGGGTGCCGGTCGCCGACGCGTTCCGCTTCCAGGAGGACATCAAGGGCGCCAAGCTCGAGATCTTCGAGAACCTCGGCCATAACCCGATGGAAGAAGCGCCGCGCGCCACCGCCGCCGTCGTCGCGGCCTTCATCGCCAACGCACCGCTGCCGCCGCAATCGTCGGCACCTGTCGAAACCGATGCCGATTCGGCCAGCGACAATTCCGTGCAGCCGGCCGTGGTGCCGGAGAAGGATTAGGGCCTTTCCGGTCGAGGAAGAATCACCACTGCAAAGACCACCTCACCCTGAGGAGCGCTCCGCAGGAGCGCGTCTCGAAGGGTGGGCACGCGCACCGAGTTTGTTGCCCATCCTCCGAGACGGCGCTTCGCGCCTCCTCAGGATGAGGTCGGTCAATGTGAGACGGAAAGGCTCTAGGCGCTCTTCAACATCGCCATGACCTGCGCGAAGGCGCGGTCGGCGATTTCCTCGACCTCGGCCCTCGTGCGGTTCTGGATGGGATGCGGGACGTAGACGACAGCCGGCTCGAAGCCCAGCGCATCGCTTTGCGCGGTGACGCCGTCGACGAATTCGGTGGTCACGATGTTGACGCCGGGAAGCCCGCGTCCGTCCAGATTATGAAGGTCGTGCAGACTGCACGATGTGCAGGAGCCTCAATCGCTTAAGGCGATCACCGCGAGCTGCGCTTCGGCGGCGATGGTCTGCATCACCGCGGCGGGCGCCACCTTGGTATTGGTCGGCTTGCGATAGCGCTTCGTGGTCACGCCGGCCGACTTGAAGTGGCCCTCGAGCCGGTCGAGAAACTCCGCGCCGCGCGACTTGCCGATATCCATCAGCGCCACGACCTTGCCGTCGAGCGAGGCCGGCGGCGCCAGGCGGGCGCGGCGGGTCGGTGAGGTCTCGGCGGTGGGATCGCGCAGCTTGCTCGAATAATTCATGGGAAATTCCTTCAGCGAATCTCGTGGGTGACGGCCTGGCATTCCTCGCGCACGCGCTGACCCGGCCAGCCGCCGATGATGGCGGAGAATAGACCGGCAGGACCGCCGGCGCGAACGATCAGCAGCCCGTCGGGCTGAAACTTGTCGACGATCTTGTCGGCCATCGATGCCGGCAGTCCTTCCGGCACGTTCTGCGCGCCATGGATCAGGTCGCGGCCGGGCCGCTTCAGTGCCTGATGGAGCTCGTCCTCGATGCGGCGGCGATTCCAGCCGCCGTCCTTGAAGATCCTGTAGTGCTCGGGCGAGAGCACCAGCACGGCGTTGCCCGAGTCGCAGAGCTTGGGATGGCCGACCCCGAACAGGCCCATCGCCAGCGAGCGCGTGAGCTCCTCCGGCGTGCGAGACTTCTGGTCGATGAAGCCGTGGACGCCCTCGGCATGGAACAGCGTGACGGCGCTCTTGCCGGCGGCGATGCCACGGCGTTGCGCCAGCGGCTCCCAGTCCGGATCGGATTCGTCCTCGGCGAAGCAGAACGTGTACTTGCCGGGATTGCCCAGGGTCGCGCGATCCATGCCGCCGGGCAGGCCGCCGCCCACGTTGCGCACGATGAGTTGCAGCGCGCGGCCGATCGTGGCGTTGGCGCGATTGCCCTGGCCCAGCGCGTTTACGCCCGAGTTCATGCCGACGGCCTTCGCCGCCGGTCCATTGATGATGACGAGGGGGCCGGAGAAATGCGTGGTGCAGAGCAGCCCGTGCAGCACGAACAGCGGATCGAGCGCCGCCTCCAGCACGCCCAGCACGACAGGCAGGTATTCCGGCTTGCAGCCGGCCATCACCGCGTTGATCGCCACCTTCTCGACCGTGCAGGGCGCGAGGTTCGGCGGCACGAGGCCCACCACCTCGTCGGGCTTGCGGTCGGTGCCGCCCAGCATGCGCAGGATGCGTTCGTCGGTCGGCGGCACGACGGGCAGGCCATCGCTCCAGCCGCGCTCGAAGCAGGCCTCGATGGGATCGTCCCATTCGCCGACCGGGATCTCGCGCGAGGCGAGGCCGGGATCGCCGTAGCGCGCGATCAGCGCTTCCTGCACGCCCGGCTCGACGCTGCGCGAGCCGCAGCCCGGCTGCCACGCCGGCAGGCCCTTGCCCTCGGCTGCGCTGCCGGCGAGGCGGGTCCACTCGGCGCGATCCCAGCCCACGGTGCGGCCGACCTCGCGACCGCCCTCGTAGCGGATCAGCGTCGGCACGGCCTCGATCCTGAGATGGAACGAGCGTTCGAGCTGCTGGTCGTCGAGCACGCGGCCGACGCCGGAGGGAAAGGCCGGATCGTCCTGGGTGATGACGGTGAGCGCGCCGGCCTTGTCGAGGCTCCGCATCACCGGCTCGACCAGCACGCAGGTATGGCATTCGTGCTTGGCGACGATCACCAGCCCGTCCGCGGGCAGCATCTCAATCATTCAGCAGAGCCTCCACCTGGGCATCGATGAACGCGGCATCCTCGGGATTGTCGCGCGGATTGCCGGCGCGATGACCCCAGACCGACGGGATCTCCACCAGCTTTCCATATTTGAGATACGGCAACTCTTCCCGGTTGTCGTCCGTCTGGAAGTAGAGATCGGTCGCCGATGGCATCAGCAGCACCTTGGCCTTGATGCCGGCCAGCGCCATCTGCAGGTCGCCACGATAGAGATCGTTGGCGGAGATGTCGCCGTGCTGCCAGGTGAAAAGCTGGGCCAGCAGGTCGTTCATATCGCGGCGCAGAAAATTGGCTTCCCACGACCGCACGAGGAAATCCTCGAGACTGCTGAAGCCCAGGCCGCGCCACATCTCGCGGCGATAGAAGGTCTGGCTGAGTGCCCAGCCGGCATAGATGCGGCCCATGGCGCGCAGGCCCTGCTGCGGCGTGGCGGCGGACTGCAAGGTGGTGCGGATGCCTTCGAGGAAGACGAAGTTGTGCGGCGCGGTCTTCGCCGAGCCGCAGTTGACCACGATGCGCTCGACCGCCTCGCCGAACAGGGCGCCCCAGTGATAGGCCTGCTGCGCGCCCATCGACCAGCCATAGACCAGCTTCAGCCGGTCGATGCCGAATAGTTCCACCAGCATCTGCCGCTGCAGCATGACGTTGTCGAAGGTCGTCACCTCGGGGAAGTCGGGCGTGTTCGACGGCGAGGAGGAGAGGCCGTTGGTCATCATGTTGGGGATGACGATGAAGTAGCGACTGGGATCGAGGCAGTGGCGCACGTCGACCAGCCATTCGATGTCGGTGTGATGGGCGCCGTAGCTGGTGGGATAGAGGATGACGTTGTCGCGCTTGGGCGACAGCGTGCCGTAGGTCTTCCAGACGATCCGGGCCTGTTTCAGCGTGCCGCCGCGCTGCAGCCGGACATGATCCGCCGACCAGATGCCTTCGCTTGTCCTCATATCCTCGCCCCGTTTCGTTCAGCCGAAGCTGCGGATGATCTCACCGTGTGTCTGGGTATAGCTCCTGGCGATATACTTGAGGTGCGGCCGCAGATGCTTGTGCGCCTCGGGCAGGTGATGGAACGGAATGTTCGGCAGCAGGTGATGCTCGGCGTGATAGGGCAGGTTCCACATCAGGAACCGCACTACCGGATTGGACAAGGTGGTGCGCGTGTTGGCAAAGCCGTCGTCGCTGTTGGGGCAGAGCGTGTGCTCGGTCAGCAGATAGAGACGCAGCAGTGGCAGGCCCATCAGCAGCGGCAAGAACCACACCCACAGCACCACGTCCGTCTTGAGCAGGATCGAGCCCACGATCAGCACGGCGTACAGCGCGAGCAGCCAGCGGCCCCAGCGCCGCACCTCGGGCCAGGCCGCCTCGTGGATGTAGGTGACGTCGCCGCGGAAGCCGAACGGGAACAGGAAGATGTCGCGCACGCGGATCATCAGGAACGGGATCGAGCTGATGCGGAAGAGATAAGCGCCCCAGCCCTTCGGAGTGCCCGAGGTGATGAGTTCGGGGTCGCGATCGGGATCCTGGGTGTAGCGATGATGGGCAAGATGATAGTGCCGGTAGAAGCCGGCATTGTTCAGGATCGCCGCGCCCGAGAAGAAGGCCAGCACGTCGGCCATCCAGCGCGTCTTGAACGATCCGTAATGCACCGACTCGTGCATCGCGCCGAACAGCGAATTCACGAACACGCCCTGCAGCAGCAGCGCCGGCAGCACCCACCAGGTGCCACGTGTCGCGAGCACCAGCCAGCCGCCGAGGACCAGCAGCGCGAGATGAGCGCCGGTCTGGATGAGGCCCTTGGTATCGTCGCGCGCATAGAGCCGCTTCAACACGTCGGCCGGCACCACCCGCATCTGGCGGGCGCGCTGTCCCGTTACTGTATAGGTGCCCATAGACCTTCCTTGTAGGCGTGCTCGGTGGCCGCCTCGCGCTTCTTCTTCTCCTCCTCGCTGAGGCCGATCTGGTCGCCGACCATGCGCGAGATGGAGGGGAAGGCGCCCTTGGGCTGGACATAGTCAGGCGACCACAGGCGCGAACGCAGCAGCGCCTTGGCGCAGTGCAGGTAGGCCTGGCGCACCGTGATCACGATGGCGCATTTCGGCGCCTTGCCCTGCACCGCCATCGACTCGAGCAGCGCCGGATCGACCGAGAGGCGCGCGGTGCCGGCGACGCGCACCGTCTCGTTGACGCCCGGCAGCAGGAAGATCAGCGCGACCTCGGGGTTCTCCAGCAGATTGCGCAGCGTATCGAGCCGGTTGTTCCCGGGCCGGTCGGCCAGCGCGATCGTCTTCTCGTCGAGTACCTTGAAGGAGCCAGGCGGATCGCCGCGCGGGGTCACGTCCTGCTTGCCCGAGGCGTCGGCCGTCGAGATCAGGCAGATCGGCGAAAGCGCAATGAAGCGGCCCATATGCGCATCGATGCGCCCGATATCCTTGACGGCAGCGGTCACGCTGACCGGCGCGTAGGACGCCACGAGGGCGGCCGCGCCCGCCGCATCGAGCAGCGCCGGTTGCGTCGCACCAGCGGAAAAAGGCAGCGAATCGGGCATTTATCAGACCTCCGGAATCTGCAGGGCAGGGTAGCAGCCACCCCCTCGCGTGGAAACCATTGGCTGCGGGGAGTCGTTGGACGCGCAGACACACAGCAAGAGGAGGACCAGATGAGCGACTACGATCCCAACCTGGGTCCCGGCCGTCCCGGCTACGACCCCCTGAACCGCCAGGCCGACCCCTATCGTGCGCCGGATGACGGACGCCCGGGGTATGTGCTGCTGGCCGCGCTTGCGGGCGTCGCCCTGGTGGGTGGCTTCCTGTACTTCGGCAATCCGCAGAACAGCATCTATCCCGAGCAGGCCCAAGCGCCCGCGCCCATCGAGCGGACGGTGACGGAGACGCCGGCCACGCCGAGTGCCACCACTCCGGATCGCCCGGCCGCGATTCCGATGCCGGCGAACCCGGCGGCCCCCCAGGTCACCCCACAGGAGTAGCGCCATGACCGACTACGATCCGAGGCTCGACAAACCCGTCTACGACGATGTCGTCATGACACCGAAGGCGCCAAGCCGCGGGCTCTATCTCGTGGTCGGCGTGGTGGCGGCCATCGTGGCCGCCGCGGGCCTGATGTTCTTCTCGGGCAACACGGCGGACCGGAACGACATGGCCCGCAGCCCCGACCCGGCCGGGATCGGCGCGGCGACCAACGCGCCCCGGACACCGGAGGTGCCGCGGATCACGCCGATCCCCGCGACGCCGACCCCTGAACCGGTTCCGGCGACCGGACAGCAGCAGTAACGCTGCCGGCCTGTGAGACAAAAAAAGAGCCCGACCGCGAGATCCGCGGTCGGGCGCACAGGCCTTTATTCTCTGCATTCCCGACGTAGCACGGCCGCTTGTGGGACCGGTCGAATCATTCCTGCAGACCTGACCTGCTACAACTTCATTTCATTGCGAGTTCAGCTTTCAGCGCGCCGCCCAGCGCGCGGAAGGTTTCGGCGCGCGCGGAGGTGCGCCGCCAGACGAGACCGATCCGCCGATGAGGCACCGCCCCGGCGAGAGGCCTCACCGTGACGTCGAGGCCGCGCAGGATGCCGGCGTCGATGGCCATCTGCGGCATCAGCGTGACGCCCAGTCCATTCGCCACCATCTGCGCCAGCGTATGCAGGCTGGTGCCGTTGAAGCCGGCATTGCGCCGCGCGCCCTCCAGCTCGCAGGCCGCCAGCGCCTGGTCGCGCAGGCAGTGTCCGTCCTCCAGCAGCAGCAGGTTCTCGTCGGCGATGTTGGCGGCCGGCTGGTGGCCCGCCGGATAGACGATTGAGAACGGGTCCTCACCGAGATCCATCACTTCGAGATCGCCCAGCGCATAGGGCAGCGCCAGCAGCACGGCGTCGAGCTCGCCGCTGTCGAGTCGATCGAGCAGCCGCGCCGTCTGGTCCTCGCGCAGGTAAAGCTGCAGCTTGGGAAAGGCCTTGCGCAGCGTCGGCAGCGTTCGCGGCAGCAGGAACGGGCCGATGGTCGGGATCACGCCGAGATGCAGCGGCCCCGACAGCGGATCGCGCGACGCCTGCGCCAGGTCGACCAGATCCTCCGCGCCCTTCAGCAGGCCGCGCGCCCGCTCGGCCACGAGGCGGCCCAGCGCCGTCGGCACGACCGACCGCTTGGTGCGCTCCAGGAGCGGGGCGCCCAGCAACCCCTCCAGCTCCTGGATCGAGGCGCTCAGGGTCGACTGGCTGACGTTGCAGGCGGAGGCGGCCTGCCCGAAGTGGCAGCGCTCGACCACGGCTTCCAGGTACCGCAGCTGGCGCAGGGTGGGGACGGGTTTCATGCACCCTATGTAATCGTCTTAAGCGATTATTCAATTCGGTATTTTGCGCTTTAAACGATCTTAGAACGAACCTAAGTAACCGTTGCGAAGAGTTAACCAAGGAGTTTCAAGCGTGTCCCTCATCAACACCGAGATCAAGCCGTTCAAGGCCACCGCCTTCCAGAAGGGCAAGTTCATCGACGTGACCGACGCCGACCTCAAGGGCAAAGGCAAATGGTCGGTCGTGTTCTTCTACCCGGCCGACTTCACCTTCGTGTGCCCGACCGAGCTCGAGGACCTGGCCAACAGCTACGCCGAGTTCAAGAAGCTGGGCGTCGAGATCTACAGCGTCTCGACCGACACGCACTTCAGCCACAAGGCGTGGCACGACACGTCGGACGCCATCAAGAAGATCGACTACGTCATGGTCGGCGACCCGACCGGCACGATCACCCGCAACTTCGGCGTGATGATCGAGGAAGCGGGCCTGGCTGACCGCGGCACCTTCGTGGTCGACCCCGACGGCAAGATCCAGATCGTCGAGATCACCGCCGGCGGCATCGGCCGCGACGCCTCGGAGCTGCTGCGCAAGGTCAAGGCCGCCCAGTACGTCGCCGCTCATCCGGGCGAAGTCTGCCCGGCCGCCTGGAAGGAAGGCGAGAAGACGCTGGCCCCCAGCCTCGACCTGGTCGGCAAGATCTAAGGACGACGACGCGACAAACCCAGCCCTCTCCGCCCGCTTGCGGGGGGAGAGGGAGGGGACCCGCGCCAGCGGGGAGGGAGAGGTGGGTCTCTCCCCGAGGCACACAGCCCGACCGTTGAGCCGCCACCTCTCCTCCCCGTCGCTGACGCGACGGGTCCCTTCCTCTCCCCCGCTGGGCGGCGGAGAGGACTTCTAAGAATTCAGTTCAGTAGGAGTACCTCCCATGTTGGACGCCAACCTCAAGACGCAGTTGAAGGGCTATCTCGAGCGCCTGACCGTGCCGGTCGAGCTGGTGGCCTCGCTCGACGACGGCGCAAAGTCGGCCGAACTGAAGGAGCTGCTGCAGGAGATCGCGGGCCTGTCGGACAAGGTGACCTTCGCCGAGGCCGACGAGGACATGCGCAAGCCCTCCTTCGCCATCGTGCGGCCCGGCACCGACATCTCGGTCCGCTTCGCCGGCATCCCGATGGGCCATGAATTCACCTCGCTGGTGCTGGCGCTGCTGCAGGTCGGCGGCCACCCGAGCAAGGAAGCGCAGGACACGATCGAGCGGGTGAAGGGCCTCGACGGCGACTACACGTTCGAGACCTATTTCTCGCTCTCGTGCCAGAACTGCCCCGACGTGGTGCAGGCGCTGAACCTGATGAGCGTACTGAACCCGCGCATCCGCCACACCGCGATCGACGGCGCCCTGTTCCAGGACGAGGTCGAGAAGCGCGGCGTGATGGCCGTGCCGTCGATCTTCCTCAACAGCCTGCCGTTCGGCCAGGGCCGCATGAGCCTGGAGCAGATCCTGGCCAAGCTCGACACCGGCGCCAGCGAGCGCGCCGCCGAGGAGATCGCGGCCAAGAAGCCCTACGACGTGCTGGTGGTCGGCGGCGGCCCCGCCGGTGCGGCCGCGGCGATCTACGCGGCGCGCAAGGGCATCCGCACCGGCATCGCCGCCGAGCGGTTCGGCGGTCAGGTGCTGGACACGATGGGGATCGAGAATTTCATCTCGGTCTCCCACACCGAGGGCCCGAAGATGGCGGCGGAACTGGCCGCGCACGTGAAGGACTACGAGGTCGACGTGATGGACCTGCAGACCGCCACCAGGCTGGTGCCCCCGACGCAGCCGGGCGGCCTGGCCACGGTCGAGCTGCAGAACGGCGCGACGCTCAAGGCCAAGACGATCGTGCTCTCGCCCGGCGCGCGCTGGCGGCAGATGAACGTCCCCGGCGAGGCCGAATATCGCAACAAGGGCGTGGCCTACTGCCCGCACTGCGACGGCCCGCTGTTCAAGGGCAAGCGGGTGGCGGTGATCGGCGGCGGCAATTCCGGCGTCGAGGCGGCGATCGACCTCGCGGGCCTGGTGAGCCACGTCACGCTGATCGAGTTCGACAGCCAGCTGCGCGCCGACGCGGTGCTGCAGGCCAAGCTGCGCTCGCTGCCCAACGCCACGGTGATCGTGTCGGCGCAGTCGACCGAGGTGCACGGCGACGGCGCCCGGGTGACCTGCCTCGCCTACAAGGACCGCACCACCGGTGAGCCCAAGACGATCGAGCTCGAGGGCATCTTCGTGCAGATCGGCCTGGTGCCCAACACCGAGTGGCTGAAGGGCGCGATCGAGCTCAGCCCGCGCGGCGAGATCGAGATCGACGCCAGGGGCCAGACCTCGATCCCCGGCATCTTCGCCGCCGGCGACGCCACGACCGTGCCCTACAAGCAGATCGTCATCGCCATGGGCGAAGGCGCCAAGGCCGCGCTGTCGGCGTTCGACCACCTGATCCGGAGTGCGCCGGTCGAGGTGAAGGAAGTGCCGGCCTCAGAAGGCCGGGAAGCGGCTTAGTCAGCAAACAGAGGACCCGGGCCATGCTCGGCCCGGGTTGTCGCACGTCTATCGCTTCGTTCCCGCTGTCATCGAGCGCGGGGGAGACCCCGCGCGGAGCGAAGCCGAGGGACCTTTCCTGTCCCCCGGGAGGCGCCTACCCCGGCATCTTGTCGATGAAGCCGACCACGGACGCGAGCCGCCCGTCCGGCGCCAGGGTGCAGAAATCGACACCCTCGACGACCGAAGGTCCGCCGGCCGGACCCAGCGACCAGGTGAAGCGCAGATAGCGACCCTCCACGCTGCCAGAGGCGCCGCCATGGGCGTCGACGTTCGAGGTGCGCTTGAGCACGAAGCCCGGGAACTTTGCCTGCATGCCCGCCAGCATGGCATCGATCCCGGCAGGCCCGTCGCCCGCCATCACCGGATCGCGGTAGATTCCCGTCCCGGTCCAGGCCGCCGCAAGGCCGGCGCGGCGGCGCGCGGAATCGGTCTCGTTCCAGGTGGCGACGTAGGCCTCGACGACGGCGTCCGGGGTGGCGGTGGGATGGGACATGGCTTCCTCCTGCGGATGGTTGATCCACGCGGGAGATAGGCCAGCACTGGCGAGGCGGCGATTGTCTGGGAGGTAATGAGGCTCGCTCGCTACGCGGGTACAAGGCCTTGGCCACGATGAATAAATTCTGTCCCTGGACTAGCCCTCGATCTTGAAGAGACGCCTCAAGTGCTCTGGTACTGGCGTCTCTAGCTTCCACTGAACTGTTATCGGCTTCTCGCCCTTCCAATCCAAGAACTGCGGCACACCGCAGTAGATAAAGGGTGCTGCGCCATCCCCTCTTAGCTTTGTGGGCCGAATGAACAACTGAACCGCATAGCCCGGCAGGGATCCATTGATGATCCGACCATGCTTGGAAGCTTGCGAAGTCTGATTCTGACTCTGCCACTCAAATATCTGGTCATCGATGAAATGATCCAGATACTCGTTACCGGCTGCAAGATTGCCCTTGGTCAGGGTGACCAACAAAACAAGATTCTGGCCGGTAAGGACCATCCCGCTATTCCAGCTGCCGGTGTTGAAAATGGCACCGAACATCGGGGGAATTTCGCTTCTTGTGTAGCTTTGCCACAGATCGAGATGCCTTGGAGAAACGGCATCAGGTTTGGAAGGCGCCGTAGACCGAGCCAAATACTGAGCGATCCTCCAGTCAACAATCTCACGCGTCATCTCTTTGAAGGTCGCCTGCGCCGCGGGGTGCACTGCAAATGCCGGCCGGAAGACAGATCCACTAAGTTCGAAGTAACGATCGCCTGACGTTCCCTTTCCTTGAACCCACGCCGCAATCGGTTGCTCAACGAACAGCTTCCGGACGCCATCAATATCGCTCAGCGGCACGGACACGTCGGCCGTGAATCGTGGATTACGAGAAGCGGTTTTGGCGACACTCTGAGCAAGAGCGTCGACATTCATGCCAATCATCAAGTCTTCCGCAGCCAGCAAAGCACTAAGCACGAGCATTTTGTAACTCTTGCTCATCGGAGTTGCAGATACGCTTTGAAGGAACGCACCGTGGCGCTGCTCAACGCTTTTCTGAAGCTCGTCCAGGTCTTCCATATGGCGCACGAAGGAGAACCATCCTCCGTGGCCGGTGGATTTTGGATCAAACCCAGCATGGAATACTTCGGTAGCGGTTGGCCTGAGGCCATGGCGCAGCTTGAAGTCGGCGTAGAATGCTTCCAAGGCGTCCGCATCCTTCGTTGACCGAAGCAAGCCCTCTAGGATCTCTAGCGCCTTCAGCTCATACGTAACTTCGCAACCTGGCGGAAACTCAATTTCTTTTCTTCGAACGGCCTCAAGCTTGAGGGCAAGGGCTCGATCGCCGTCTGTCGCACCTAGCATTGATCGAACCTTAGACAGAAAGATCCGATGATTGCCGATGTAGTCTACGACGACTAAGTGGCTCTTCTCGGTAGAGCGCCGCAATCCGCGACCAAATTGCTGCATCCAGACTATCGCCGACTCGGTTGGGCGCAGCATCAGAACGGTATCGATCTCAGGAACGTCAACGCCTTCGTTAAACATGTCGACGGCAAAGACGACGTCCAGTTCACCGGCTTGCAAGCGCTCAAGAGAGCGAACGCGCGGCGCCGATGTGTCACCCGAGTGAACCGAAGCCGCTCTTAGCCCTCTCTCAGCAAAGAATGCAGCCATGAAATCCGCGTGGAGGCGCGAACAGCAGAAGCCAATCGCTCGGCTACCGCCATGCTTTTGCATTTGTTCGAACGCATTCTGCGCTCGCGCTTGTGTCGCTAAAGCTTGGGTCAGTTTCTCTTCGTCAAATGCAGAAGAGCGCCAAGGGATCTGCTCATAGTCGACTTCATCCGGCACACCAAAATAATGAAATGGTGCAAGAAGTTCTTCCTCGATTCCCTCGAAGACATCACAACGAAAGACGAGGTTTTCTTGACACAAAGCCAGCAGGTCACCGCCATCTGTTCTCTCGGGCGTTGCCGTGAGACCCAGGAGAAATCGCGGCGTAAAGTGCTGAATGAGTGTTCTATAGGTCGGAGCGGCGGCGTGATGGAATTCATCGACCACGACGTAGTCAAATGCATCTGGAGCAAAGTTTCGCAGGTGAGTAGACCTCCCCAGCGTTTGTATCGACGCAAACAAGACGTCAGCATCAACGTCCTTGTCTACGCCGCTGTATCGTCCAAGGCGCGAATTCGGACGCATGGACCGAAATGTCGCCATAGCTTGGGAGAGAATTTCTTCTCGATGCGCCACAAACAGCACACGCTCAAAAGGGGCGCTGTCGAAGGCGCTTAGCCAAGTTTTGCCAAGACCGGTCGCAAGGACAACGAGACCCGCAGTATAACCTTGGCGACGTGTCGCCTGGAGTGCCTCGAGTGCTCTTTGCTGAATGAGATGTGGTATTGGCATCGGGACCGGCGGGTCCGGCGCCACTTCAGCAAAGCCGCGACGTATGGGAACGGTCACGCGTCGCTGTTCGTAGCGGTCAATCCAGTCGTTGGTTAGTACGGCGATCTCTTTTCTTTCGATGAGGGCTTCGAAACCACTAAGGACGTCAGCCCAGCCGTTCGACTTTGCTTCATCGAATACGCGGTAGTTCCACTCGATGCCGGATTTTAAAGCGGTTTCGGAGATGTTTGAGCTTCCAACGATCGCCACACCGCTATGGTCATAGTGGAAGATCCACGACTTCGGATGGAAACTCAGTAAGTTCGCTTCAAACATCCATCGTTGAACATTGCCATCAAGATCGAGCAGACGACGCAACGCGGTAGGATCGCTTACATCTAGGTAGTCACCCGCCACAATGCGAAGTCGTCCCTGCCTATCCAAGAACTCTTGCAAGTGTGGGTGCAGTATCCGAACACCGCTATCGAGCACGAATGCCACCGCAACATCGATGGCATTGGCCTGCTGGATATGCGGGATCAGATGAGGAAGTAGGGCATCCTCTCCCCCCGCGATCAAAGCCCGACTATGTGGAGTGTTGTCTATTTGTTGAACGTCGCGTCCTCTGCCGCGAACGTAGTTTCCCTTTTCTGGAATGACATGACGAACGCCACCTCGTGGATCAGCCATGTCACCAAGCCGACGCGGTATGACATGAACATGAAAGTGGGGAACGGTCTGGCCGGCGGCAGCCCCTTCATTGAAGCCCACGTTGAATCCGTCGATGGCGTAACGATCCTGCAAGAAGCGCTGAGCTTGAGCGATGGCCTCGCCAATATCCGCGAGCTCTTCACGGCTCAGTTGATGCCAAACAGGCGTATGTCGCTTGGGAACAACGAGGATGTGCCCCTCTGTGACCGGATACCCGTCCCAAACCGCGAGAGAATGTTGGGTCTGAAAGACAACTCTGCCATCCTCCGGATCACAGAAAGGACAGCTATCGTTGATCAGTGTGTTCAAGCTCTGTCACTATCTGCCGGGCGGCTCGGATGGTGCGCACGGTTGAAGCGCTCTCACGGTAGTTTGCCGAAAATCCAGCAGATTGCTAGCCTTTACGCAGTTGCGGGCGCTCATCCGGGGAATGTCGGTCGAAATGTCTTTGGGTCCGCGGTTCACTGGCTGGTTCGGCGAGCTCAAGACCGCCTTTGCACAGAAGCTCTTTCTGCCGTCATCCGAGTACGTTGATTTAAACAACGTTACGATTAGGAGCCGTCGAGGCACGACGCAGATCGATCACGTGATTGTCTCTCGTTACGGCGTGTTCGTCGTAGAGACCAAGAACATGAGCGGATGGATATTCGGGAGCGAGGACAATCCCTTTTGGACAAAGATAAACAGGGGCAACAAGCTCAAGTTTCAGAATCCCCTGCATCAAAACGAAGCTCACATTAGGGCGCTTTCAAATTTGGCTGGCATCCCGCCCGAGAGGATGCATTCCGTCGTCGTTTTTCGCGGCGATTGCAGCCTAAAGACCGAAGTGCCTGCGAACGTCTTGACGAGCGGCTACATTGGTTACGTAAAGAGCAAGACGCAGGTGCTCTTCACCGACGCTGAGGTGAAGCGGATCGTGGAAGTCATCAAAGCAGGGATGCTGCCGAAGACACGCGCCACACACTTGAAGCACGTCGATGATTTGAAGCAACGCTTCGACAGCACCACGACCTGCGCCAGATGCGGCAACCCGCTGGTGCTTAGGACAGCTAGGTCCGGCAGCAACGCGGGAAAGCAGTTCTGGGGGTGTAGCCAGTTTCCGTCGTGCCGGTACGTCCGGAACGCTGAATAGCCGATCCCACCCGGTTGTACCCGATAATATCCGATTGATCTCGCACGACCTCACCCCCCCGCCGCCTTGATCCGCTCCTCCAGCATCCCCCGGATCGGCGCATCCGCCGGCAACAACGCCAGTAGCGTCTTCCAGCGCTGCAGCGCCGCCGGCTTGTTGCCCGCGGCTTCGGCGGCGACGCCCAGGTAGAACAGGGCCAGCGCGTTGCGCGGCTCGGCCTTCTCCAGCCGCTCCAGTACGGCCACGGCCTGCGGCGAAGGCACGGCGCCGGGCGCGAGCTGGCGCACATGCGCCTCGGCCCAGTCGGCCAGGATGCGCGCGTCGACGGGGGCCAGCGTGTCGGCGCGGCCGTAGGCGTCGGCGGCGTTGGCGTTCTCGCCCAGCACCTTCCAGGCATTGGCCAGGCGCAGCCAGCCGGCGCGGTCCTGCGGCGCGTCGGCGAGGCGCGCGGCCAGCCCCTCGACCATGGTGCGGATCGCCTGCTGGCGCTGCTCCGGCGGGAGCTGGGCCATCGCCTCCTGCTGCTCGCGGCTGGGCGTCGGCATGGTGGATTGCGGCGTCTGGGTTTGTGGCAGCTCGATCCCGGCGGCCTTGGCCACCCGCGCGATCTCGGCGCGCAGCAGGCCGAGATAGGGCGCGTCGGGCGGGCTCTTGGCCTCGAGGTCGCGCCAGCGGGCGATCGCGGCCTTCGAATCGCCGCTCTGCGCCTCGTGCAGGCCGAGATAGTAGAGGATGCGCGCATCGTCGGGCCGCGCCTGCAGCGCGCGGCGCAGCGCGTCGAGCGCCGGTTGCGTGACCGTGCCGCCGGCCTCCAGGGTCAGGCCCTCTCCCAGGGCCGCCAGCGCGTCGGCGTCGTTGGGGTCCTGCGCGAGGCGGGCGCGCGCTTCCTTGAGCAGGCCGGCGACGTCGAGCTGTTGCGGGGCGGGCGCGTGTTCGGTGCCGCGATCCGCGAAGGGGGCGGCGGGCAGGCCGGGGCGGCCGGTCTGCAAATAGAGGCCCAGCGCCAGCAGCGGCACGAAGAGCGAGAGTGCGGGCGGCAGCCACTTCTGTACCGCGTCGGTGGCGGTCCTTGCCTTGACGGTCGTCGCGGCGGCGTCGCCGGCGGCCAGCATGCGGCGCTCGATCTCGGTGCGGGCGGCGGCGGCCTCGGCGGGCTTGAGCCTGCCGGCGTCGCGCTCGCGCTCCAGCTCGGCCAGCTGGTCGCGGTAGATCGCCAGTTCGCCCGACAGCCGGTCGCGTGCGGGCAGGCGCATCCGCAGGAGCGGCCAGAGCAAAGCGGCGACGGTCGCGGTGGTGAGCAGGGCCAGCAGGAATTCGAGCATGGCCCGTCAGCCTTTCAGGAGCGCGTCGAGGCGGCGGCGCTCCTCCTCGTCGAGCGGTTTGGGCGCTGCGATCGGTGTGTGCCGGCGGCGGCGCGCGGCCATGAGGAGCGCGGCGCCGGCCACCAGCAGCAGCAGCGGCGCGCCCAGCCACAGGACCAGCGTGCCGGCCTTGAAGGGCGGCTTCAGCAGCACGTAGTCGCCGTAGCGCGCGACCATGTAGGCGAAGACGTCGCCGTCGCTGTCGCCGGCCGTCAGCCGCTCGCGCACCGCCCGGCGCATGTCGCGCGCCACCTCGGCCGAGGAATCGTCGATCGACTGGTTCTGGCAGACGACGCAGCGCAACGACCGCCCGATCTCGCGGGCGCGGGTTTCGAGCGCCGGGTCGGGCAGCACTTCAGAGGGCTCGACGGCGAGGGCGGGGAACGCGAACAGCAGGGCGAGGAGGCAGAGCACGCCCCTCAGGCTCCTCAAATACCCCCCGTCGTCTCGACCGGAGCGCCGCAGGCGCGGAGTGGAGAGACCTCCTCTCCACGAAAAGCCGCCAAATCGTCGCGAGAAGGTCTCTCCACTCCGCCTCGCTGCGCGAGGCTCCGGTCGAGACGACGGGTTCTGCTTTCGGAGCAGCATCACTTCACCGCCCCCTTGAGGAACGGCAGGATCGTCTCGTTCAGGTCGCGCTCGGTGATCGGCCCGCGATAATGCCGCCGCACGATGCCGGCGCCGTCGATCAGGTAGGTCTCGGGCACGCCGGAGAGGCCCCAGTCGAGGCCGGTCTTGCCGTCGAGGTCGAGGCCCGCGAGCCGGTAGGGATCGCCCAGCCGCTTCAGCCACGGCAGCGCGTCGTCGCGCTTGTTCTTCCAGGCGATGCCGACGATCGTCGCGCCGTCGCGCTCGGCGAGCCGCGTGAACAGCGGATGCTCGGCCAGGCAGGGCGTGCACCAGCTCGCGAAGAAATTCACGATCACCGGCTTGCCGGTGCGCAAGGAGGCATCGGTGAGCGGGGCTTCGCCCGGCCGCAGCGCCGGCAGGTCGAGCTTCGGCGCCGGGCGCCCCACCATCACCGAGCCGATCGAGGCGGGGTCGCGGCCGCTGGTCAGCGACCAGGCGAAGAAGCCCGCCATCAGCGCGAGCGTCAGCAGCGGCAGGACGAAGAGGAGCCGGCGCATCTATTCGGCCGGCTGCAGGGGCGGCGCCTGAGGAGCGGGCTTGCGCGACGGCGCGCCGATGCGCAGGCGGCGGTCCGACAGCGAGACGAAGCCGCCCAGCGCGCACAGCGCCGCGCCCAGCCAGATCCACGGCGCCAGCGGGTTGAGATAGAGGCGGATCACCCAGCCCTGCTTCGGATCGCCCTCGCCCAGCGTGGCGTAGAAGTCGCGCAGCAGGTTGGTCTGGATCGCCGTCTCGGCCACTTGTCGACGCTGCACGGTGAACAGCCGGCGCTCGGGCTGCAGCACCGTGTAGGGCTTGCCGCCGACGCTGACGTTGAGCGTCGCGCGCTCGGCGATGTAGTTGGGACCGCGCACTTCTTCCATGCGGTCGAGCACCACGGAGTAGCCGGCGAAGGCGATGCGGTCGCCGGGCTTCATCGTCTGCATCAGCTCGGTGTTCCACGACGAGGTCGCGACCGAGCCCAGCACGACGACGCCCAGCGAGGCGTGGGCGATCACCATGCCCAGGGTCGAGCGCGGGATGGTGCGGAGCGTGCCGCTGCGGACGCGATCGCTGAGCGACGCGAGGCTGCCGACGATCAGCCAGACGCCGAAGCCGAAGGCCAATGCTGCCAAGGTCGAGCGGCTGTCGATCATCGTCATCGCGACCACGATGGCGGCCAGCGACACGACCAGCGCGATCCGCAGCCGCATCAACGCCGGCCAGAGCTCGGCGCGCTTCCAGCCGAGGAAAGGGCCGACGCAGAGCGCCGCGAACAGCGGCGCGCAGAGCGGCACGAAGGTCGCGTTGAAGAAGGGCGGGCCGACGGAGACCTTGTTGCCGGTCAGCAGGTCGAGGAACAACGGGTAGAGCGTGCCCAGCAGCACCGTGGCCGCCAGCGTGCACAGGAGCAGGTTGTTCAGGATCAGCGCGCCCTCGCGGCTGACCGGCTGGAACAGCCCGCCGCCCTGCAGCTGCGGCGCGCGCCAGGCGTAGAGCGCGAGGCCGCCGCCGGTGACCAGCAGCAGGAAAGCCAGGATGAACATGCCGCGCGACGGGTCCTGCGCGAAGGCATGGACCGAGGTGAGCACGCCCGAGCGCACCAGGAAGGTGCCGAGCAGCGACAGCGAGAAGGCCAGCAGCGCCAGCAGCACCGTCCAGCTCTTCAGCGCGTCGCGCTTCTCCACGACGATGGCGGAGTGCAGCAGCGCAGTGCCAGCCAGCCACGGCATCAGCGAGGCGTTCTCGACGGGATCCCAGAACCAGAAGCCGCCCCAGCCCAGGATGTAATAGGCCCACCACGAACCCAGCGCGATGCCGAGCGTCAGGAAGCACCAGGCCGCCAGCGCCCACGGCCGCACCCAGCGCGCCCAGGCGGCATCGACGCGGCCTTCGAGCAGGGCGGCGACCGCGAAGGCATAAGTCACCGAGTAGCCGACATAGCCGAGATAGAGGAGCGGCGGATGGAAGGCGAGGCCGGGATCCTGCAGCAGCGGGTTGAGCCCGTTGCCGTCCGGCGGCGCCGGGAACACGCGCGCGAACGGGTTGGAGGTGAAGAGCAGGAAGGCCAGGAACCCGACGCCGATCAGCGCCTGGATGGCGAGCACGCGGCTGCGCAGCGTGTCGGGCAGGTTGTTGCCGAAGACCGCGACCGCCGCGCCGAACAGCGCGAGGATCAATGCCCACAGCAGCATCGACCCCTCGTGGTTCCCCCACACGCCGCTGATCTTGTAGAGCAGCGGCTTGGCCGAATGCGAATTGTCGACGACGTTGAGCACGGAGAAGTCGGACGTCACATAGGCCTGCGTCAGCGCGCCGAACGCCAGCAGCACGAGGAAGGCCTGCGTCAGCGCCGCGGTGCGGCCGAGGGCCATGAGGCGCAGGTCACCTCTGCTCGCGCCGATGAGCGGCAGCGTTCCCTGCACCAGCGCGACGGCCAGCGCGAGGATCAGCGCGAAGTGGCCCAGTTCCGGGATCATGCGCTTGCAGCGTAGCGAAAGCGCAGGCGGGCGGCAGGGGCTGCAGCGAAGCGAAGCGCCGGGAGCCCGCACGGTTCAGAAAAGATGAGGGTGGCGAAACACCGCCTGAAAGCCTCCACACAGTGGGCTCCCGCGCCTTCGTCGCTGCGCTCCTGCAGGCGCTGCCGCCCACCAGCGCAAACGCTGCTTCGCATCATTTGCGCTCCTTCCATTGCCCCGACTCCTTCAGCGCCTTGGCGACCTCCGGCGGCATGTAGTTCTCGTCATGCTTGGCCAAAATCTCGCGCGCGGTGAAGACTCCGTCCGGGCCGATCGAGCCCTCGGCGATCACGCCCTGCCCCTCGCGGAACAGGTCCGGCAGGATGCCGCGATACGTGACCTTCACCGTCTTGTTCGTATCGGTCACCGTGAAGCGCACGACCTGCCCTTCCTTCTGCACGCTGCCCTGCTCGACCAGACCGCCCAGGCGGAAGCGGCGATCCGGGCCGATGCTCTTCTCCGCGACCTGCGTCGGCGAATAGAAGAAGACGAGATTGTCGTTCAGCGCCGTGAGCACGAGCGTGGCCGCGACGCCGAGCGTGGCCAGCGAGCCCAGCAGCAACCAGAGGCGGCGGCGTTTCGGGGTCATCGGCGCTTCTCCAGGCCGCGCGCCGCCAGCTCGCGCCGCACCCGCTTGCGCGCACCGAGCGAGGCGATCACCAGCCCGCCCAGGATGAGTGCGGCGGCGAGATACGACGCGAGGATATAGGTCGCGTGGTTGCTCATGCCGCGGCCTCGGCATTCTCGAGGCGGCGGCGGTCGATCTCGGTCTCGGTGCGCAGCAGCACGAGATACACGAACAGGAACAGCAGCGAGACCGCCATCCAGAGAAGCGGCACCAGGATCGAATTGTGGATCGCCGGCGCGTCGAGCCGCGTGATCGAGGCCGGCTGGTGCAGCGTGTTCCACCAGTCGACCGAGAACTTGATGATCGGCAGGTTGATGACGCCGATCAGAGCCAGGATTGCCGCCGCGCGGTCGCCGCGCTCCGACGAATCGTAGGCGCGGCTGAGTGCGATGTGGCCGAGATAGAGGAAGAACAGCAGCAGCATCGAGGTGAGCCGCGCGTCCCACACCCAATAGGTGCCCCACATCGGCCGGCCCCACAGCGAGCCGGTGAGCAGACATACGGCCGCGAAGCTCGCGCCTACGGGTGCGGCCGCGCGCGCCATCAGCGCCGCCAGCGGATGGCGCCACACCAGCAGCGAGGCGCCGAGCATGGCCAGCATCGCGTAGCCGCCCATCGACAGCCACGCCGACGGCACGTGCACGAACATGATCCGCACGGTCTGGCCCTGCTGGTAGTCCTCCGGCGCCACGAAGAACGCCAGATAGACGCCGACCGCCAGCATCAGCACCGTGGCGAAGCCGAGGCCCGGCAGCACGCGCTGGGAGAAGCGCCGGAACCGCGCAGGATTGGCGAGAAAATGCAGGTCGGCCATCGGCCCCATCCTCCCTATTCGCCGGCTTGCCGCAAGGCTGCGGCAATCGCCCATGGCGTCGTGGCCAGGGCGACCAATGCAAGAGCGGCGAGGATTGCAACATGTGTCACGATGCCCTCGCCCGCCGCCAGCGTCTCGATCGCGCCGGCGCCGAAGATCAGCGTCGGCACGCAGAGCGGCAGCGCGAGCAGCGCCAGCAGCGCGCCGGACTTGCGTGCCCCGAGCGTCAGCGCCGCCGCAAGCCCGCCGATCAACGACAAAGTGGGCGTGCCGACCAGAAGCGTCGCGCCCAGCGCCAGCAGGCTCTGCCCGTCGAGGCCGAAGGCGACGCCCAGCACCGGCGCCAGCAGGCTGAGCGGCAGGCCGGTCACGATCCAGTGAGCGAGGCATTTGGCGAGCGCCGCCAGTTCGAGCGGCCACGGCGCCAGCAGCAGCAGGTCGAGCGTGCCGTCCTCGTAGTCGGCGGCGAACAGCCGCTCCAGCGACAGCAGCGCGGCGAACAGCGCGGCACACCACAAGATACCCGCGGCGATGCGCGCCAGCACGTTGGTCTCCGGGCCAATGCCCAGCGGAAACAGCACCGTCGCCACGACGAAGAAGGCGAGCACGACGCCGACATCGCCCGGCCGCCGCCAGACGAGATGCAGGTCGCGCCGCAGCAGGGCGATGAAGCCGCTCATGCCAGCTCCTCGGTGGAGGTCCCGCCGCGCAGGTCGAGCCGCTGCGCGCCCTCGATGCCGAGTTCGGCATGCGTCGCGGCAATGGCGAGACCGCCGGCCGCGAGATGCCTCTGGAGCGCCGTGCGGAAAGCGGCCTGGGCGGGCACGTCGAGCGCGTTCAGCGGCTCGTCGAGCAGCCAGAGCGGCGCCTGCGACAGGACGATGCGGGCGAGCGCGGTGCGACGACGCTGGCCGGCCGACAGGGTCCGCACCTCGCGTGCGGAAAGCCCGATCAGATCCAGGGCGACGAGGGCCCATTCCAGCCGGTCCCCCGCCTCCCCACCCCGCAGCCGTTCGGCGAAGACGAGGTTCTCCATCACCGTGAGGTCGCCCTTCAGCCCCTCGAGATGACCGAGCCAGGCCAGCCGCCCCCGCCAGGTCTCGGGGTCGAGGCTGATGTCGGCGCCCTGCCAGGCGATCGTGCCGGCATGAGGCGGCGTCAGCCCGGCCAATGCGCGCAGCAGGCTGGTCTTGCCGCTGCCGTTGCGCCCGGTCAGCGCCAGGAGCTCGCCTTCGCCCAGTGCGAAGGAAAGGCGGTCGAATACCAGCCGGCCGCCGCGGCGGCACGACAGGCCGGTCACTTCGAGAAGCGGAGGCGCCATGGGCGCCGTCCTAGCACGCCGGAAGCAGGCAAAGAAAAAGGCCGTCATCTCGGGGGAGAGTGAGATGACGGCCTGAGCGCCTCCGAGGAGGCTAGAACGTGGCTTTGGGGGGACCACGTTCGGGGGAGATACCCAACCTAGATGGAAGTCCCGGGTGGCCTCCGCTAGACCCAAATGGGGCAAAACGGAGGTATTTGAAGCCCAGCGGGCTTCGAATACCTCCGTTTGGCGAGCAGCAGCGCCTTCACAGGCGCGAGAGCTCGCTCAGCGCAGAATAGATAAGAATTTCAAAGGCTTGAGGGTGTGTCTCGGCACCCTGAGCCGTTCTGGACCGCGCGGGCTCCCGGGCCTGATTACAGGCCCTGCCGCCCGCCCGACGCTTCGATCCTTACGCGTAGGCGCGAGCGCCTACGCGTAAGGATCTGCAGCGTCGCGCATCCCGTCACCCATGAACTGGTAGGCGAGAATCACGAGAATGACCGGCACGACCGGCAACATCAGCCACCAGTTCACGGCGACGACGTTGATGTCCGTCGCCTCGTTCAGCAGCACGCCCCACGAGGTGATCGGCGGCCGCAGCCCCAGGCCGAGGAACGACAGCGCCGTTTCGGCCAGGATCATCGACGGAATCGACAGCGTGGCTGAGGCGATCAGATGGCTCATGAAGCCCGGCAGCAGGTGACGGCCGATGATGCGGGCAGGCTTGGCGCCCATCATCTGGGCGGCCGCCGCATAATCCTCCTCGCGCAGCGACAGGAGCTTGGAGCGGACGGCGCGGCCGAGGCCCGGCCAGTCGAGCAGCGCCAGGATGATGGTGATGCCGAAATAGACAAGCAGCGGCGACCACGTGACGGGGAGCGCGGCGGACAATGCGAGCCACAAGGGCAAATGCGGGAAGCTCTTGATGATCTCGGTCAGTCGCTGGACCACGCTGTCGATCCAGCCGCCGTAGTAGCCCGCGAGCCCACCCAGCACCAGGGCGAGCACGAACGACAGCGCGATGCCGATGATGCCGATGGTGAGGGATATTCGCGCGGCATAGACGATGCGACTGAACATGTCGCGCCCCAATCGGTCGGTACCGAGCAGGAAGAAGGTCCCGTCCTCCGGGGGGCAGATGAAGTGGAATCTTCCCTCGATCAGTCCCCAGAACTCGTAGCTCTCGCCCAGGCAGAAGAAGCGCAGCGGCTGCGGCTTGGTCTTGTCGGGCGAATAGATGCGCTGCAGCGTCGCCGGATCGCGTTCCATCTTGAGGCCATAGACGAACGGCCCGAGGAACGAGCCCTCGTGGAAGAGATGGACCGACTGGGGGGCCGCGAAGATGTAGCGCGAGTGCCGCGTGTGCAAATCGTAGGGCGCGATGAACTCGCTGATAAGCGTCGAGAAATACATCAGCAGCAGGAAGGCCATCGAGACGACGGCCGGCTTGTGGCGGCGGAAGCGCCACCACATGAGCTTCCACTGGCCCGCCATATAGTAGCGTTCCTGTTCGGCGGTCAGCTTGTCGGCGACGTAGGGGTCCCACGGCTCCTGCGAGACGAAGTGCGGCGCGCGGCGGTTGGGATCGGGTGTGGTGCCGGTGGGTGTCGTGTCGGTCATGGCACCCTCACTTTTCCGAACTGCCGAAGCGGATGCGCGGATCGAGCGCGGCGAGCGCAAGGTCCGAGATCAGCATGCCGATGACGGTGAGGACGGCCACGAACAGCAGGAAGGTGGCGGCGAGATTCACGTCCTGTGTCTTGAGCGCGCTCAGCAGCATCGGGCCCGTGGTCGGCAGCGACAGAACCACCGAGACGATGACCGAGCCCGAGATGACATCGGGCAGCAGGCCGCCGATGTCGGCGACGAACGGATTGATCGCGTGCCGCAGCGGATACTTCACCAGCAGCCTCATCGGCGGCAGGCCCTTGGCCCGGCCGGTGACGACATACTGCTTCTGCAGCTCGTCGAGCAGGTTGGCGCGGAGCCGGCGGATCATGCCGGCGGTGCCCGACATGCCGATCACGATGACCGGAATGATGAGGTGCTGCATCACCGACACGACCTTGCCCCAGCTCAGGGGCTTGTCGATGTACTCGGGGTCCATCAGGCCGCCGATCGACAGGCCGAAATAGACCTTGCCGACATAGAGCAGCACCAGCGCCAGCAGGAAGTTCGGGATCGACAGGCCGATAAAGCCGATGAACGACGCGACGTAGTCGCCCCACTTGTACTGATGCGTCGCGGCATAGACGCCGATGACGAAGGACACGATCCAGATGAAGGCGATCGTGCAGGTTTCCATGATGATGGTGAGCATCATCCTTTCGCTGATCAGGTCGGCGACCGGCACCGTATCCTGGCAGGAAAGACCGAAATCCCAGTAGAAGATTCCACCCACCCATTCGAAGTAGCGCAGCCAGAGCGGATGATTGAGGCCGTATAGATCGCGCAACTCGGCGGCCCGGGCGTGGGCATCGGGATCGCCGCGCGCCAGCAGCTCCTCGATCTGCGAGGTCACGCAGTCGCCAGGAGGCAGGTCGATGATGAAATAGACGAGCGCGCTGATCACGAACAGCGTCGGGATCATCAGAAGAACGCGGCGGACAATGAACTGCAGCATGTCAGACCACCTCTCGCCCGTTGGGCCGCGAGACGCGGACATAGTGGCCGGGCTCGGCCTCGGTCCAGAAAAGCGGCGTCCCGCCGTCGTCGCGGAACGGCTCGGGCCAGACCGTCGGGTCCGACGCCTTGCCTTCCATCAGCGCGCCGAGATCCAGGCGGGAATCGGGATCGGGCATCGGCACCGCCGAGAGCAGGGCCTTGGTATAGGGATGCATGGGATTGCGGAACAGCTCGCCCGCCGGCGCCAGTTCGACCAGCCGGCCGGCGCACATCACGGCGATGCGGTCGGCGATGTAGTCGACCACCGCGAGATTGTGGCTGATGAACAGATAGGTGAGGCCCAGCTGCTTCTGCAGGTCCTTCAGCAGGTTCAGAATCTGCGCCTGGATCGAGACGTCGAGCGCCGAGACCGGTTCGTCGCAGATCACCATGTCGGGGCGCAGCGCGAGCGCGCGGGCGATGCCGATGCGCTGGCGCTGGCCACCGGAGAAGGAGTGCGGATAGCGGCTGAGATGGCGGCGGTCGAGGCCGACCATTTCCATCAGCTCGGCGACCATCTCGCGGCGATAGGCATCGTCGCCGATCTTATGGATGACCAGCGGCTCGACCAGGATGTCGTACACCGTCATGCGCGGGTTCAGGGAGCCGAATGGATCCTGGAAGATGAACTGCAGCTTGGTGCGGAAGCGGTTCAGCTCCTCGCCCTCGAGGCTCATCACGTCGATCTTGCGACCCCAGTCGTCGAAGATCACCCGGCCGCCCTGGCCGGTGTCCGCCGAGATGCCGCGCATCAGCATCTTGCTGAGCGTGGTCTTGCCGCAGCCCGATTCGCCGACGAGGCCCAGGCATTCGCCCCGCATGACGTCGAAGCTCACGTCGTTGACGGCGCGGATGGCGCGCGTCGTGCCGCTGCCCATCAGCTGTTCCATCAGCGTGTCGGCCTTGCGGATACGAAAAGTCTTGGTGACGTGACGCACCTTGAGCACCGGTGCGTCGGGATTGAAGGTCGTGGTCGGTGACGAGACCGGCTTCTCCTTCAACAGATGGCCGGTCGTACCCTTGATCTCGCGGATCGGCTGCAGGCGCTCGCCGGGCTTCATGTCGAAGCGCGGCACCGCGTGAAGCAGCGCGCGGAGATAGGGATGCTGCGGATCGCGGAAGATGTCGTGCAGGTCGCCCGATTCGACGACCTTGCCGCGATACATCACCACCACGTCGTCGGCGACGTTGGCGACCACCCCGAGATCGTGGGTGATCATCAGCAGCGCCATGCCCAGCTCGGACTGCAGGTCCTTCATGAGGCGCAGGATCTGGGCCTGGATGGTGACGTCGAGCGCGGTGGTCGGCTCGTCGGCGATCAGCAGCGCCGGCCGGCAGACCAGCGCCATCGCGATCATCGCCCGCTGGCGCAGGCCGCCCGACAGCTCGAACGGATAGGTGCGCAGTGCCCGCTTTGGATCGGGGAAGCCGACCATGCGCAGCATGTCGACCGTGAGCGCATCGATCTCGGCGCGGCTGAGCTTGCGCCCGTTCTTGCCGCCGAGCGGGCCGCCCGGCCGGGCACCGTGCAGCTCGACCGCCTCGCCGATCTGGTCGCCCACCGTGTGCAGTGCCGACAGCGAGGTCATCGGCTCCTGGAAGATGATGGAAATCTGGCCGCCCCGGATGCGCCGCATGGCCGGGCCGGAGCGGTCGATCCGGGCAATGTCGACGACGCCTTCGTTGACGCGCGGATCCTGGAAGAGGATCGAGCCGGAAGCGATGGTGGCGGTGCGCGGCAGCAGGCCCATGATGGCCTGGCTGCACACCGACTTGCCGGAGCCCGATTCGCCGACCAGCGCCACCGTGCCGCCGGGCGGGATTGAGAAGGAGACCTTGTCGACGGCGCGCAGCACGCCTTCGTGCACACCGAACTCGACGGTCAGGTCCTCGACGCGCAGCAGATCCTTCATACGGTTTCTTCCTGACCCACGACCACGATGCCCATCGACCTCAGATTCGCCCGCGTCGCGTCGCTGAGCGGCGCGCCGGTGGCCTCGGCCGCCTGCGCCGCCCGCTCCACGATATCGTGAAAGCCCTCAAGGGCGGAATCGACCTTTATCAACCTGCCGCCTGTCGAGCCGACACTGAGTTGCATCCAGCCATCAGACCGGTCTCTCTTGGTCGAGAAATAGCTGAGCTTCAGCCGGTCGAGACGGTTCCATTCCACCAGCGTGCCCCCCGGCCCGTCCGCGCAGAGCGTGTCCGGACTGAGCACATAGCGCGTCCGGTGACGCAGCGCCGTACGGACGAGAAACAGCGCAAACAGCGCCAGGCCCGCCAGCAGGATGGCAGCCAGCCAGCGGTTCACGTCGAGGAGCAGCAGAGGCGCGCCGCACAGGGCGACGCCCGTCGCCGCACGCGTATAATCTGCAACCAGCGTCTTCTGCGGATAGCGCAGATCGGCGGAATTCACCCGCGCCCTCCCTGACCCCTGACCTCAGCACCGAACAGCTCGCGCGCGCCGAGCACACGGACGTTCTCCAGTGTCTTTGCTATTTCCCACAACGACCTTAGGAAATCCCATGCCCCGGCGTCCATCGCAAGATGATGACTGAGCACGCCGACCGGTTCGCCGTCGCCCGCGCGTGCGCGCGAAAGCGATGCGACCAGTGCATCGACCACGGTCTCCTCGCCGGCGAACCGGCGGCCGCCCTTCCAGTCGATCAGGTCGACATGCGTGTTGACCTGCAACAGGCCGCGCACCGGATGGACGCGGGGACGCGGTCCGAAGGTCGAGAGGCCGCGATAGCCGATCTCCGGCAGGGTGGGCACGAGGACCGGCGCAATGCGGTTCCAGGGCGGGACCATGACGGCGAGCGCCTGCGATCCGAAGCGCTGCTCCAGCGCCATCCACCCGGTACCCAATTCCCCAAGGGTGAGCATTGCCGGCCGCTGCAGGCCGATCTCGATTTTCTTGTCCGGCGCGACCGCATGATTGGTGTGGGCATAGCCATGCTGCAGCACGTCGACACCCGCCTCGCCTGCGAGGCGACTCGCCAGGGCCGCCGTGGCCCGGGCCGGCACGACCGCGAGCGCGAGCGGCGTGGCGGTGTCACGCGCGATGGCGAGCAGCCTGTCGAGGGGTTCACCGACATCGACGGCATCGTCGTCGCGCCACCAGAGCGTGGCCGTGCGGCCGGCCTCGCCCCAACGCGCGTCCTCGTCGGCAAGCGCCTGCCAACGGCTCATGGCGACACCATCTGTTTCAGCGCCGCGACCGTGGCGGCGGCGCCGCTGGCATCGACCGGGGGAAAGCTGCGGATCGATGGACCGGCCCACGCCCTGGATATTGCCGCCGCGAGGCTCGCCGGCGTCAGAGCGTCGGGAGCGACGGCGGCGACCATGCCGCGCTCGACGAGCACCCTTGCACGGTCGGCCTGCTCGGTTTCGCGCGCCGTGCCGAACGGCACCAGCACGGCGCGATCGCCATGACAGAGCGTCTCGACCACGGTGTTGTAGCCCGCCTGTGAAATGGAAAGAGCCGCGTTGCGCAGCAACGACGGAAAATCCGAGCGCACCGGTTCGACGATGACGTTCTCCCCGGCCGAAGCGTGCAGCGCGGCGACGTCGTTATCCGGCATGTTCGGCCCGACCAGGAGGCGCCAGCGGCGATCGGCCAGCGGGGAGAGCGGCCGGGCGGCGATGGCCGCATGCAACAACGGCGCACCGACGGCGCCGCCGCCGGCCGACACGATCACCTCGCCCTTGCCCACGTCGGTCTCCGGCGGAAGTTCCGCGCCCGCATCGGCGACGTAGCCGGTATAGAGCGCGCGGTCCCGAATGTCGGGCCAGGCGGGAAAACTGTCGTCCATTCGCACCAGCGCAGGGTCGGCATGGACCAGCACGGCATCGAAGGCCTCGAAGGTCTGCACCATCTCGTCGACGCGCGCGGGCGAGGCGGTGCGGCGCAGTACGTCGCGGATCGACGAGACGATCCACGGCGCCGACGGCCGGTCCTGCGCCGCGTCGAGCAGCGGCATCAGCTCGAAGCGAAGCTGCGTGCGGCCGAACGGAAACTGCTCGGTCAGCAGGATGTCCGGCTCCTCGGCCGCGAACAGATCGAGCAACTGCCGGAGGCGCTTCGCCTTGAAGGCTTCGTCGACCGGCGTGCCGTCGAGCTGCGCCAATTCCTTCAGCCGTGCATCGGCCGCGCGCAGCGGCGGCAACTGATGGAGTCGCGCCCCGCCCAGCGCCAATCCGTCGACCGCCGCACCGCCCGAGACCAGCAGCACGTCGAAACCACCGGCGGAGATCGCGCGCGCCAGGGCCGCGGCGCGGCGCAGATGGCCGATGCCGAGCAGGTGCTGCACATAGAAGAAGACACGCGCCGTCATGGCGCGCCTCCGAGCGGCACGTTCAGTCGCTCGATTGCCACGCGCCCCTCGTCCTGGGCGACGAAGAAGTGCGCGCATTTCCAGTCGAGCTTGTGCGGCGGCCGGCACAGCATGTTCCAGCCGGTCGCCAGCGCCAGCAGCGCCCGGATCGCGGCCTTGTGCGATACGGCAACGACAGGCTCGGTCAGGGTCGAACTCCATTGTGACAGGCGCATCATCGCCATGCGGGGCGACTCGCCGCCCGGTGGGTGGAAGTCGAGCCCCGCCGCTTCCGCCGCCGCGAACCGTTCGCCGCCGGTCGCGCGCAGTTCCTTCACCGTAAAACCTTCCCAGATGCCGAAGCTCATCTCGCGCAAGCGGGAGTCGAGAACGACCGGCGTCGGAGGCTGCACGAGCTCGGCGGTGCGGCGCGCACGCTGCAGCGGGCTGCTCACGCGCTTCCAGCCGGCGGCAGGCGGTGGCAGGCGCCAGTTCCGGGCTGCCGCTTCGCCCTCGGGGCTGAGACAGGTGTCGGTGAGGCCCTGCAGCCGGCCGTGGCCGTTCCAGACCGTGGGGGCATGACGCAGGAGGGCGAAGGGTATCGCCCTCATCGCCGCAAGGTCGCCAGGGCGGCGGCAAGTGCCTGGGCGGCGGCCCGTTCGTCGTGCCGAGAGGCAACACGCGCGGCCGCAGCGGCGCCCAGACGCGCACGCTCGTCCGGTGAATCCAGCAGGCGCGATACGGCAGCCGCAAAGGAGGCTGCATCGCCGATCGGCGTCAGCACGCCGCTCACGCCGTCGGCCACGACCGCGGGCACGCCGCCGGTGCGGCCGGCGACGACGGGCAGGCCGGTCGCCTGGGCTTCGAGAAAGGCCATGCCGTAGGCTTCGTTGATCGCAGGCCAAAGGTAAAGGTCCGCCGCCGCGTAAAGCGCCGGCAGTTCCGCATGCGGCACGGCGCCGGCGAAGCGCACACGGGTGCCGAACGGCGCCATCAGCGCCTCGATTTCGGCGCGCGCCGGGCCGTCGCCCACCAGCAGCGCCCGCCATGCACGGTCCTTCAACAGGGCGAAGGCGCGCGCCAGCACGCGGTAGGACTCGAGCTTGTCGCGCGTGCGCATCATGCCGACGCTCAGCAGCAAGGGCGGCTGTACCGGATCGCGGCGCGAGGGAACACGGAACGGTGCGACGTCGATGAACGGCGGCAGCCAGAGCTGACGTGCACCGGGACGCAACCTCGCCTTGACGCCGGCCACGTCGCGCGGATTGACGGTCAGCACGAGGTCCGCTGCCGCCAGTGCGCGTTCGACGGCGCGATGGCCGATCCGCGTCGGCCCCTGGGCACGCCGCGGCGCATGCGAGGCCTCGGCGATCACGTAGGGAATACCCAGCGCCTGCGACACGACGGGGCCCAGCCAGTCGGGCTTCCGGTAATAGCAATGGTAGGTGAACCAGAGATCGAAGCGCTCGGGATGATGGGCCGGCAATGCACGCCAAAGATCGATCAGCCGTGCGGCCTGTGTCCTTGCCCGTCGCTCCAGGGCGAGATGCGTGGCGACCGGCGGTGCGCCGGGAGCGACCCGGCTCGCTTCCGGCATCAGAACCTTGTGGCCGAGACGTTCGAGGAGTCGCACCAGCCCGCGCGCCATCTCGCGGTCGCCCGAAGGCAGAGGATTGTCGGGAGCCTTCAGCGGCGTGTGCATCAGCACGCGCATGACTACTCCGCGGCGCGCGCGGTGACGGTGCCCTCGCTCCGCTTGCCCTGCAGCGCCGAGGCGATCCAGTCGACGCCGGCTTCGTAGGAAAAGCGCGTGCGCACGACTTCGCCGGCACGTTGCGCCATAAGCTGCCGCAGGGCCGGATCGGCGATCATGCGGCCAAGCGCGAGGCCGAGTTCGCGCGGCGCAGCCGGCGGCACGAGCAGGCCCGTCCTGCCATCCTCGACGAACTCGCCGATGGCCGCCGCCTGTGTCGATACCAGCGGCAGGCCCTGATGGGCAGCTTCCATCAGCACGTTGGGCAGGCCGTCCTGGTCGCCGTCGGCGGCCTTCTTGCTCGCCAGCACGAACAGGTCGGCGGCGGCCAGTGCCGCGAACACCGCCTTCTGCGGCTGGCCGCCGTGCCAGACGCAGCGATCGGCGATGCCGAGCGACGACGCTTGCGCCTTCAGCGTATCGGACAGGCTACCGGCGCCAATATGCTCGAAGCGCCAGTGCAGGTTGGCCGGCAGCGAGGCCAGCGCGTTCAGCAGATCGTCGTAGCCCTTCTTCTCGACCTTGCGCCCGACCGACAGGACCACGACCGGATCGCGGGGATCGGAGCCGTCGCGCGGCGGACGCGCGGGCGGGGGCGCCGGCAGATGGGCGAAGTCGAGCCCGTGATAGACGAGCCGCAGCTTCTCCGGATTCGGCGCCAGTTCCTTCAGCCGCTGCAGCCCGACGTTGGTGCAGGTCACCAGCCAGGCACAGTCGTCCAGCTTCTCGCGGACATCCCAGTCCTCGCTGGTCCAGATGTCCTTGGCATGCGCGGACACGCTCCACGGCAGGCCGCGCATCGTCGCGGCATAGCGTGTCACCGACGCGGGCGTATGGAGGAAATGGGCATAGAGCCGCTCGACCGTGGGCGGCAGCTCAGCGGCCAGCACCAGCGCCTGGCCCCAGCGGCGGACACGGTTCGACGTGCGGTCGCGTTCCAGGTCGGCGTGGAATTTGGCACGCGCCGCGGCATAGCCCGGCAGGCGACGCGCCTTCAGCCAGGCGGCGAAGACACGGCCCGGCTCGTCTTTCAGATACTCCGGCAGGTAGGTGACCCGGCCGCGCACCCGATCGTGGACGGGATGGCGCGCCTTGTCGGTCGGCCGGCGCATCGACCAGAGTTCGAGCGCGATGCCGCGCGCCTCGAGCCCGGCGATCTCCTGCGCGATGAAAGTCTCAGAGAGACGCGGCCAGCCCTTGAGGATGACCGCGACTTTTGCCCCGCCGGATTGCGACATCGATGGCCGAAGATCAGGTCCGCGCGCGTCCCGGCAACGGCACCGGGTCGGCGGAGGCGAGTTCGCCGCCTTGCGCGGCGCTTTCGAGCGACGCTGGGCCCCGATGCGGATGGGAAAGCTGCTTGGACACGAGGCGCCAGACGTTGCCGAGGCCGTCCAGCAGTCCCGGCACCACGACGTCGCTGGGCAAGCCCTGCTGCGGCAGGTGACGCAGGGCGGTCGCCATGGCCTGGGGCGCGCGGCCACGATCGGCGTCGAGCATTTCGATCAGACCGATGTTGCGGGCGGCGCGGGCGCGGATGAACTGCTCGAGACGCGGCCGGGTGCGCGGCACGATGATCGCCCGTTTGTCGAACGACAGGATCTCGCAGAACGTGTTGTAGCCGCCCATGGCGACGACGCCGGCCGCCTTCTGCATCAAGGCGCCGAGGTTGTTGGTGAAGGTGAGCGTGCGGATGTTCGGGAACTTCGCGGCGCGCTCCTTGAAGGCCTCGCGCGCGGTTGCCGACATGAACGGGCCGAACACGATGACCGCGCCATAGGGAATGTTCGGATCGGTCTCGTAGGCTGCCAGCACCCAGTCGACCAGTCCTTCGCCGTCGCCGCCGCCGCCGGGCGTGACCAGGATGAAGGGACCGTCGATCTCCTCCATCTCGTGCGGCACGTCGCCATGCAGCGGCAGTTCGCGCCGCAGATAGCCGGTGTAGACCATCTTGTGCCGAACCGACGGCGGCACGTCGATGCCGGTCAGCGGCTTGTTGATCTGCGGCAGGCCGTAGACCCAGACCTCGTCGTAGAGATCACGCAGCGCCGGCACGACGTTCTTGCGCTCCCACTCCTTGGCGAGCTGGGCAGGATCGTCCATCACGTCGCGCAGGCCGAGCACCAGCGGCGTGCCGCGGTCCTTCAGCAGCCGCAGCGCCGGGCCGACCTCGCCGCGCAGCCCGAGCGGCTCCTTGTCGACGATGAAGAGATCCGGCCGGTAGATGTCGGCGGTGTCGCGGATGATGCGGGTGCGCATCTCGAGCGTATGCTCGACGTTCATGCGCAGGTTCGCCGAATCGTACTCGCCGGTTTCGATCTTCACCACGCCGGGGATGCGCACGAAATCGACGCCCGAACGGAATTCGTAGGAGCCCACGACCGGCGAGCCGGACAGGATCAGCACCGAAACCGACTGGTCGGCTTCGACGATGGCATTGGCGATCGTGCGGCAGCGACTTACATGGCCGAGGCCGAACGAATCGTGGCTGTAGAGAAGCACACGCTTGGACCGGGTGCTGGCGGGCATTGGCCTCTCCCTCGCCGAAGCGGCTACTGCCCCGACCGGTGAACGACGGCGCGACTATGCCACAAGCCGGCGATGGCGCGAACCCCCGGTGCGACAACCGGGAAAATATCTAATGTAATCAAGGGACTGATCGCCTATAGGGAGAGGCGCGATCGTGGCGACGCAGGATTCATGGAACGCAGCCTCTTCTCCTACATCTGGCGGCACAGCCGGCCCGAACAGGTCGTGATCCTGCTGCTGGTGGTCCTGGCCCAGGTTTTCTACTTCATGTCGTTGACGGTGCCGAAATCCGTCATCAACAACGGCATCCAGGGCAACGCGTTCAAGGACAGCAAGACCATACCGTTCCTGGTCTGGGAACTCGACCTGAGCGCCATCCTCCCGGGCAAGGTCATCCGCTTCTTCGACGGCTTCCAGGTCGACCAGCTTCAGTACCTGGTGGTCATGAGCTTCGTCTTCCTGGGTGCAGTCGTTGTGAACGGCCTGTTCAAGAAGACGATCAACACCCAGAAGGGTCGCATGGGCGAGCGCATGCTGCGCCGCCTGCGTTACGAACTCTACGACCGCATCCTGCGCTTCCCGCCGGCCCACTTCCGCAAGGTCAAGCAGGCCGAACTGGCGACCATGGTGAAGGACGAGGTCGAGCCCCTGGGAGGCTTCATCGGCGACGCCTTCGTGCAGCCGATGTTCCTGGGCGGCCAGGCGCTGACGGCGATCATCTTCATCATGATGCAGAACTGGTTGCTCGGGATCATCGTGATCGTGCTGCTGGCGGTCCAGATGGCGATCATCCCGCGTCTTCGGAAGCCCGTGCTGGTGCTGGGCCGCCAGCGCCAGATCTCGGCCCGCCAGCTCGCCGGGCGCATCGCCGAGACCGCCGACGGCGTGCACGAGATCCACGTCCACGGCGCCGCCAACTATGAGCGCGCCGACATTTCCGAACGGCTCGGCCGGATCTTCAAGATCCGCTTCGACCTCTACCAGAAGAAGTTCGTCGCCAAGTTCTGGAACAACATCCTGTCGCAGGCGACGCCGTTCGCGATCTACCTGGTGGGCGGCTACTTCGCGATCACCGGCCAGATGGACGTCGGTGCCGTGGTCGGCGTGCTGCTCGCCTACAAGGACCTGCCGTCGCCGATCAAGGAGCTGATCGACTGGGACCAGCAGCGCCAGGACGTGCAGATCAAGTACGAGCAGGTGATCGACCAGTTCCAGCCCGAAGGCATGATGCCGCCGGAGCTGCAGGCGATCCCCGATGGGCCGCCGCCGCCGCTCGGCAAGGAGCTGGCGCTGGCCGGCGTGGTGGTTTCCGAGGACGGGCGGGTCAAGCAGCTCGACAGCGTCTCGCTCACCCTGCCGACCACGAGCCGCGTGGCGGTGATCGGCGGCTCGGGCTCGGGCAAGGAAGTCCTGGGTTATGTGCTGGCGCGCCAGACGCTGCCCAGCAGCGGCTCGATCCGCATCGACGGCAAGGATTTCTTCCAGCTGCCGGAGTACGTCATCGGCTCGCGCCTGGCCTATGTCGGCCAGGACACCTACCTGTTCCCGCTGTCGGTCCGCGACAACCTGCTGTTCGGCCTCAAGATCCGGCCGGTACTGCCAGCCACCTACGACGAGGCGACGAGGGCGTTGCGCGAATCCTTCTGGAAGGAGTCGGAGCGGGCCGGGAATCCGGCATTCGATCCCAATGCCGACTGGGTCGACTACGAGCTGGCGGGCGCCACCGGCCCGGCCGACCTGCTGCCCTGCATGGTGCGGGTGCTGAAGCAGGTCGAGCTGGACGAGGACATCTATTCGCTGGGCCTGCGCGGCACGATCGACGCGGCGGCACGGCCCGACCTCGCCGGGAAGATCCTCAAGGCCCGTCATACGCTGCACGAGCATCTGCAGGACGGCACCTATGCCGGCCTCGTCGAGCCGTTCAACGACGACCACTACAACAAGAACCTGTCGGTGGCCGAGAACCTGCTGTTCGGCACCGCGCTCGGCAAGCAGTTCGACGGCGACAACCTCGCGACCGATCCCTACGTGATGTCGGTGCTGAAGAAGACCGGGCTCGACCTCGACCTGCAGCGGATGGGCCTCAGCATCGCCGAGACGATGGTCGAACTCTTCTCGGGCCTGTCGCCCGACAATCCGCTGTTCGAGCAGTACAGCTTCATCTCCGCGGACGAGTTGCCCAACGTCCGCCTGCTGCTGCAACGTCTCGGCGGCAAGGGCATCGAGGCGGTGCCCGAAGCGGATCGCATCAGGCTGATGACCCTGCCGTTCCGCTACATCGAGGCGCGCCATCGCCTCGGCCTGATCGACGCGGCGATGGAGGAGCGCATCCTCGGTGCCCGGCGTGCCTTTGCCGACGACCTGCCCGCCAACCTGCGGGACGCCGTCGAGTTCTACGATTTCGAACGCTACAACAGTGCCGCCACCCTGCAGGACAACATCCTGTTCGGCCGCCTGGTCTATGGGCAGGCACAGGCGGAGGCGCGCATCGGGACCCTGATCGCCCAGGTGTTCAACGAGCTTGGCCTCCGCGATTCGGTGATAGAGGTCGGCCTGGAATACAATGTGGGCGTCGGCGGCAAGCGACTGCCCTCGACGCAGCGCCAGAAGCTCGGCATCGCCCGGGCGATGATCAAGCGTCCCGAATTGATGGTGGTCAACGAGGCGGTCGCCATGTTCGACGGCCGCACCCAGGACCGCATCCGCGACAACGTCCTGGCCTGCGCGACCGAGAGCAATCGCGGCGTGGTCTGGATCGCCAACCGGCCCAACCAGGCCGAACCGTTTGAAACGATTGTCGTCATGCAGGGCGGCCGCGTGGTTGCCCAGGGATCGCCGTCGGAGCTGGCGGCTAAAGGCGGGCTCTACGCCGAGCTCATGGCATCGGCGTAAGCGCACCGAGGAGGACACGATGAACCTCAACGAAGAAGTAGAGCTGCTGAAGGGCGTGCCGATCTTCTCGAAGGTCGAGCAGGCGAGACTGAAACTTCTGGCCTTCACCAGCGAGAGGGTGAATTTCGCCGTCGGCCAGGAAGTCTGTCACCAGGGTGATCCGGGCGACACGATGTATGTCATCCTGGGCGGGACTGCCGACGTGCTGATCGATACGCCGAGCGGCCAGATCGCGGTGGCCGAGATGAAGCGCAACAGCTTCTTCGGCGAGATCGCCATCCTGTGCGACGTGCCGCGCACCGCGACGATCAAGGCCAAGGAACCGCTCGCCACGCTCAAGATCACCAAGGACATGTTCTATCGCCTGGTCGCGGAATTCCCCGAGATGGCGATCGAGATCATGCGCGAGCTGGCCCACCGCCTGGAAGACACCAACCAGAAGCTGCGCGCCGCCACCAGGGCCGCCTGAGCGTTCGAAGAGTCATCGTATCGTCATGAGCCGTCTCGACAGTTTCATCGCGCGCATGCAGGCACAGCGCGATGCCTTGAATTTCCTCAAGCCCATGGTCGATGTCGTGCCCGGCCCGATCCTCGAGGTCGGACTGGGCAACGGCCGCACCTACGACCATCTCCGCGAGCTCTTTCCGGCTCGGGACATCTATGTGTTCGAGCGCAAGGTCGCCGCCCATCCCGATTGCATCCCGCCCGACGACCGGTTGTTCCTCGGCGATGCCGACCGGACGATCGACGAAGCAGCGCGAAAGCTCGGCGCAACGGCCGCGCTGATCCACACCGACCTGGGCACCGGCGATCACGCCGCGAATGTGGAGATGGGCCGATGGCTCGGCCCGGCGCTCGACCGTCTGGCAGCCTCGGGCGGCTACGTGCTGGCGAACCAGGCGCTCGACGTCGCGCGCTGGCAGCGCCAGCCCGATCCTCCGGGCGTGCCGAAGGACCGGTATTTTCTCTACCGCGTGCGTTAGCGGCCGAAGAGCTGGACGAGCGCCAGCAGGGCGATCGCGCCGACGACCGAGCCGATGAAGCCCGCCGGCCGGCCGACGCGATAGAGGCCGATCGCCTGACCGCCATAGGTGGCGATCACCGATCCCGCGACACCGATCAGGACGGTGATCCAGAAGCCCTGGACCTGCACGCCGGGACCGATCCAGCGCGCCACCAGGCCCACCAGGAATCCGATCAGGATGATGAAGATGATATTCATGACTGGCTCCCCCAAACCTTGGCCCTAGACCTCGAACGTCGCCGACACCGGCACATGATCCGATGGCGTTTCCCAGTCGCGCAAATCCACGTCGATGTGGTGGCTGCGGATCGCCCCGGCAAGAGCGGGGCTCGCCAGGATATGGTCGAGCCGGCGCCCGCGGTTGGACACACGCCAGTCGTTGTTGCGGTAGCTCCACCATGAATAGAGCTTCTCGTTTTCGGGCACGAACTTGCGCGGCACGTCGATCCAGTCGAGCGACGCCTGCAGGCGGCCGAACAGTTCCACTTCCACCGGCGTGTGCGAGACGATCTTGAGGAGCTGCTTGTGGCTCCACACGTCGTGCTCCAGGGGCGCCACGTTGAGGTCGCCCACGGTAATGCGGCGCAGGCCCTTGCGGGCGCGCGGACCGGGTTTGCGCTCGGCATACCAAGCCGCCATCTCGCGGTAGAAATCCAGCTTGTGCGCGAACTTCACGTTGAGGTCGGGGTCGGGAATGTCGCCGCCGGCCGGGATGTAGAGATTGTCGAGCAGGATCGGATCGCCCCCGACGTCCAGGGCGACCTCGACATGGCGGCAATCCTCCTTGCCGCACCGGTGGTGGATATTGCCGGCGGCGAACGGCACCCTGGAGAGGATCGCCACGCCGTTATAGGCCTTCATCCCCTGCACGAAGCGGTGGGTGTAGCCCATCCGCTCGAAGGCCTCGTGCGGAAAGAATTCGTCCGGACACTTGGTCTCCTGGAGGCACAGCACATCGGGCTTGCGCAACTTCAGGTACCGTTCGACGTTTCCGATCCGCAGCCGGACCGAGTTTATGTTCCAGGTCGCAATGGTGAGACTCATCGCCGGGCACTATAGACGATCCGGAGACGATCTCGTCGGGAACATCTCGACCAAGGAGACCTGCCATGCAGATGGATGGCGACCAGAGCAACAACATTGAGGATCGCCGCAGCGAAGGCGGCGGGTTCGGCGGCGGCGGATTGGGCGGCGGCGGCTTTCCCATCCCGATGGGCGGCGGCGGGGGCGGGCTGTTCAAGGGCGGTTTCGGCCTGGTGGCCTTCGTCGTCATCGCCATGATCATGGGCGCCGATCCGGGCGCCATCCTGAGCGACATCGCGGGCGGCGGGGGCGGCACCTCGAGCTCCATGCCGGCGCCTCCCTCCTCCTCGGCCAGCCGAACGCCGGGCACGCAGGCGCCGGCCGGCGACGCCGAGAGCCAGTTCGTGTCGCGCGTGCTCAAGAGCACAGAGGATGTCTGGCAGGACATCTTCCGCGACATGGGCCGCCAGTATCGCGACCCCAAGCTGGTCCTGTTCCGCGACGCCACGCGCACCGAGTGCGGTGTCGGACAGGCGGCGATGGGTCCCTTCTATTGCCCGGCCGACCAGCGGGTCTATCTCGACCTCGGGTTCTTCGACGAGCTGGCGCGCCGCTTCCGCGTGCCCGGCCAGTTTCCGCAGGCCTATGTCATCGCCCACGAAGTCGGCCATCACGTGCAGAACCTGCTCGGCATCTCGAGCAAGGTTCAGCAGATGCGCCAGAGCATGAGCAAGCGTGACGGCAACGCGCTGTCGGTGCGCACCGAGCTCCAGGCCGACTGCTTCGCCGGCGTCTGGGCCAATCGCGCCGACAAGCAGCGCGGCGGCAAGATGATCGACGACAAGGACGTGGACCAGGCTCTGGCCGCCGCCAGCGCGATCGGCGACGACGCGCTACAGAAGCAGAGCCAGGGCCGCGTCGTGCCCGACAGCTTCACCCACGGCACCAGTGCGCAGCGGGCGCGCTGGTTCCGCAAGGGCCTGGAAACGGGCGATCCGCGCCAGTGCGATACGTTCAGAGCCCAACAGCTTTAGCTTCGCTAAAGCTGTTGGCGGGCGGCAGCGCCTTCTGAGGCGCGAGAGCCCGCACCGTGCAGAATAGATAAGAACACTTTTCGTCGTCTCGACCGGAGCACCGAAGGTGCGGAGAAAAAGATCTCTCCACTCCGCGCTTCGCGCTCCGGTCGAGATGACGATATTCTCTCTCCCGGTTAGACCAGCACGCAGCTAACCGTGCCGCAGCCGTCGACGAAGCCGGACAGCGTGTCGCCCTTCACCACCGCGGCCACGCCATCGGGCGTGCCGGTGTAGATCAGGTCGCCGGCGGCGAGTTCCACGAGGCCCGACAGGTAGGAAATCGTCTCGGGCACGCTCCAGATGAGCGCATTGAGGTCCGACTTCTGGCGGGTCTTGCCGTTCACATCGAGCTGGATGGTGCCCTTGGCGGGATGGCCGATCTTGGCGGCCGGATAGATCTCGCCGATCGGGGCGGACTGGTCGAAGCCCTTGCCCATGTCCCACGGGCGGCCCATGTCCTTGGCTTGGTTCTGCAGGTCGCGGCGAGTCATGTCGAGGCCGACGCCGTAGCCGTAGACATGCTCCAGCGCCTTCTCGACCGGGATGTCAGAGCCGCCCGACTTCATCGCCACGACCAGCTCCATCTCGTGGTGCAGGTTCTTGGTGGCGGGCGGGTAAGCCACCTTGGTCGGGTTCTTCGGGTCGGCGCAGATCACGATCGCGTCGGCCGGCTTGGTGAAGAAGAACGGTGGCTCGCGGTCGGGATCGTGTCCCATCTCGCGGGCATGGGCGGCGTAGTTGCGGCCGACACAGAAGATGCGGCGCACCGGGAACAGATCGCCGGTTCCGTGGACCGGCACGCCGACGGTGGCCGGCGGCGTAACGACATAAGCCATCGCTTTCTCCCTCAAGAGCGTGCCTTTATGAAGGGCACCGGAGTACTGGGCAATGACCGACGACAACGTGCTGATCGTACAGGCCGATTCGGCTGACGCTTCCCTGGGATGGGCCACCTTGGGGGAGCGGCGCTGGCGTTGCACCGTGGGTGCAGGCGGCATCCGCGAGGACAAGATCGAGGGCGATTCCGCCACCCCGGTCGGCGAATTTCCGCTGCGCCGGATTTATTACCGCAACGACCGGGTGGTCCTGCCGAAAGTCGCCCTGCCGGCGCGGCCGATCGGCGAGCATGACGGCTGGTGCGACGACCCGCGTTCGCCCACCTACAACCGGCTGGTCAATATCCCCAACGAGTGGAGCGCCGAGAAGATGTGGCGAGAAGACGGGCTCTACGATCTCGTCGTCGTGGTGGGCTACAACGACGATCCGCCGGAAGGCGAATGGGGCAGCGCCATCTTCCTCCACATCGCGCGCGACGATTACGCCGGCACGCAAGGCTGCGTCGCCTTCTCCCGTGACGATCTTCTGGAGCTGCTGCCGCTCCTCACCCGCGACACCCGCCTGCGCGTCCTCTCACACGCCGCCAACGAGGAGGCCGCGCCGCGCCCGGAGGAAGATGAGCGCATGAAGCAGTTCGAGGATTTCGACGACAAGGATTGGTGAGCTCTTCCGCCTCTCCCCCTGGCGGGGAGAGGACTATGAATCAGCCGACCATCCGCCCGATGGCACGCGCGGTGTAGTCGACCAGAGGAATGATGCGCGCGTAGTTGAGGCGGGTCGGGCCGATGACGCCGATGGCGCCCAGGATGCGCTCCTGCGAATCGCGGAAGGGCGCCACCACCATCGAGCAGCCGGTGTTGGCGAACAGCGGATTGTCGGCACCGATGAAGATCTGCACGCCCGACGCGGTGTTGGCGAGTTCGAGCAGGCGCACAAAGCTCTCGCCGCGCTCCAGCGCATCGAACAGGATGCGCACGCGTTCCAGATCCTCGATCGCCGTGATGTCCTCGAGCAGTCGCGCCTGGCCGCGCACGATCAGCGCGCCGCCGCCCGGCTCGCCGGACCATGTCGCGAGACCGGACTCGATCACGCGCGCGGTCAGATCGTTCAACTCGGCCCGCTTCAGCTTGATGTCCTCGAGGATGAGCCGCCGCGCCTCGTCGAAGGTGCGGCCGCTCAGGCGCGCGTTGAGGTAGTTGCTGGCCTCGGTCAGGGCCGAGGGCGGCATGCCGAGCGGCGTGTCGATCACGCGATTCTCGACATGGCCCGATTGCGTCACCGTGACGACCAGCGCGCGACCGGGGCCCAAGTTGACGAACTCGATATGCTTCAGCGGCTGCTCGGTCTTCGGCGCCATCACGAGGCCGGCGCAGCGCGACAGGCCCGACAGCATCGTGGTCGCCTGCTCCAGCGCCTCGGTGACGCTGCGGCCCGACGGGGCGCAGCGCGCCTCGATCGATTCGCGCTCTTCCTCCGAGACATTGCCGACCTCGAGCAGGCCGTTCACGAACAACTTCAACCCGGCGTCGGTCGGCAGGCGGCCAGCCGAAGTATGCGGCGCGTAGAGCAGCCCGGCATCCTGAAGGTCGGCCATGATGTTGCGGATGGTCGCCGGCGACAGCGTCTCGGTGAGTTTGCGGGTGAGCGCGCGGGAGCCCACCGGCTCGCCGGTCTCGACATAGGCTTCCACGACATGGCGCAGCACCTCGCGCGCACGCTCGTTCAGCTCCGCCACGGAGGCGGCGCGTTGTCCTGTCGGGGAATCGGCAAGGGCGCCCCCGGGAATGCCGATGCGGTGGATCGCCATGGAAAAAATGTAGGTAGTGCAGACAGCAGGGTCAATGAAGCCAGCCCATCAATCGGACCCTAAACACCGGATGGCGGCTGGATTCGCCTTCTTCCGGGCGCTACACACCGGCCGCTCATCCCTCAGGAGAAATCCATGCGCCCCTCAGGCCGCGCCCCCGACCAGCTTCGCCCGGTTTCCCTGGAACCCGGTTTTTCCCGTCACGCCGAAGGGTCATGCCTGGTCAAGTTCGGCGACACCCATGTGCTCTGCACCGCCTCGGTCGACGAGAAGGTGCCGCCGTGGATGCGCAACAGCGGCAAGGGCTGGGTGACGGCCGAATACGGCATGCTGCCGCGCTCGACCCATACGCGCACGGACCGTGAGGCCGCGCGCGGCAAGCAATCGGGCCGCACGCAGGAGATCCAGCGCCTGATCGGCCGCTCGCTGCGCGCTGTCGTCAATCTGCAGGCCATGGGCGAGCGCCAGATCAACATCGACTGCGACGTGCTGCAGGCCGACGGCGGCACGCGCACCGCCAGCATCACCGGCGCGTGGGTGGCGCTGCACTTCGCCTTCCAGCGTCTCATCAAGGACGGCAAGCTGGCCGCCAATCCGCTGAGCGGCGAGGTGGCGGCGGTCTCGTGCGGCCTGTGGGAGGGCACGGCCGTGCTCGACCTCGACTATCCGGAGGATTCGAAGGCCGAAGCGGACGCCAACTTCGTGCTGACCGGCAAGGGCGGCATCGTCGAGATCCAGGGCACGGCCGAGCAGGATCCGTTCTCGGAAGATCAGTTCCTCGAGCTTCTGAAGCTCGCCAAGAAGGGCATCGGCGAACTGAGCAAGCTGCAGCGCGCCGCGGTCGGACTCGACTGATGGCCCGCCGCTTCGTCCTGCCGAAGCTCGTTGTGGCGACCCACAATCGCGGCAAGGCGGGCGAGATCCGCACCATGCTGGCACCGTTCGGCGTCGAGATCGTCTCGGCGGCCGATCTCGGCCTGCCGGCCCCCGATGAGACCGGCACGACTTTCGAGGAGAACGCCACGCTGAAGGCGCTGGCCGCGACGCGCGGCAGCGGCCTGCCGGCCCTGGCTGACGATTCCGGCCTGAGCGTGCACGCGCTCGACCATGCGCCCGGTCTCTACACGGCCGACTGGGAAGGGCCGACACGCGACGCCATGGTCGGCATGCGCCGCATCCAGGACGAGCTGGCCGCCCGTAACGTGCCGAAGACCGACGCCGCGCGCGGCGCCACCTTCCATTGCGTGCTGGCGCTGGCCTGGCCCGACGAGCATGTCGAGCTGTTCCACGGCACACTCGATGGGGCGATCGTCTGGCCGCCGCGCGGCACGGGCGGCCACGGCTACGACCCCTGCTTCCAGCCCGCCGGCGACACGCGCACGACGGCGGAGATGTCGGACACCGAGAAGAACGCCATCAGCCATCGCGGCCGCGCCTTCCGGATGATGGTCGAGGCCTGCTTCGGATGAGCCCGGCGCCTCTGGGCGTCTATGTCCACTGGCCCTTCTGCAAGTCGAAGTGCCCCTACTGCGATTTCAACAGCCACGTCCGCGACGGCGTCGAGCAGGCGCGCTGGCGCGCGGCGCTGTTGCGCGAGCTCGAGCATGCCGCGCGCGAGGCGCCGGGCCGGCGGGTCGAGACCATGTTCTTCGGCGGCGGCACGCCCTCGCTGATGGAACCCGAGACCGTCGCCGCGCTGATCGCGCGCACGCGCGAGCTCTGGGACAGCGCGCCCGAGATCGAGATCACGCTGGAAGCCAACCCGACCTCGGTCGAGGCCGGCCGCTTCGCCGCCCTGGCCGAGGCCGGCGTCAACCGCGTCTCGCTGGGCGTGCAGGCGCTCGACACAGCGTCTCTGAAATTCCTCGGCCGCGAACACTCGACCGACGAGGCGCTGGAAGCGCTCGCCACCGCGCGCCGCCACTTCGCACGCCACTCCTTCGATCTCATCTACGCGCGGCCCGGCCAGACGCCGGAGGCCTGGGCGGAGGAGCTGGAGCGCGCGCTGGCGCTCGCCGGCGAGCATCTGTCGCTCTATCAGCTCACCATCGAGCGCGGAACGCGCTTCTTCACCGATCACGCGCGCGGCGGCTTCGTGCTGCCGGACGAGGAAGCCTCGGCCGCGATGTTCGAGCAGACACAGGCACGACTCGAACGTGCCGGCATGCCGGCCTACGAGATTTCCAACCACGCGCGGCCGGGGGCTGCCTGCCGCCATAATTTGATCTATTGGCGGTATCAGGATTACGTCGGAATCGGCCCGGGCGCGCACGGCCGCTTCGCCGTCGGCAACGCCAAGCAGGCGACCCGGCGGTCGAGCGGACCGGAAGCCTGGCTGGAAGCGGTCGAGCGGACGGGCCACGGCACGGCCGAGACGTCGACGGTCGAGGGACGGGATCTGGTGGAGGAGGCGCTGATGATGGGACTGAGGCTGGCCGGCGGCATCGACCGCGCCACCTTTGCGTCCGTCGCCGGCGCCGATCCGGTCGACGCGCTCGACGCGGCGCGGCTCGAACCGCTCGTTCGGGCGGGCTTCCTGGAGATCGACGCCACACATCTGCGCGCAACGCTGGACGGACGGCAACGCCTCAACGCGCTGCTGGAGCGGCTGATCGCATGAGGCTCATGTTCGGTCTCATCGCGCTGCTGGCCATGACGGGCATCGCGTCCGCGCAGCAGGCACAGCCGGCGCCGCAGAAGCCGCCGGCGAAACCGCCCGCGCAGTCCGCCAAGCCGGCGGCGCCTGCCGCCAAGCCCGGCCCCAAATCGCCGTTCACGCCGCCGGCGTTCAAGATCACCATCGCCACGGAGGGCGCGTTCCCGCCCTTCAACTATCTCGACCGCAAGGGCATGCCGGCGGGCTTCGAGATGGAACTGGCGCAGGAAGCCTGCCAGCGCATCAAGGCGGAGTGCGAGTTCATCGCACTCAAGTGGGATCAGCTGATCCCCGGCCTGATCGACAAGAAGTTCGACATCATCATGTCGTCGATGGAAGTGACGCGCGAGCGACGCCAGCGGATGGGCCTGTCGCGCCGCTACTACCTTTCGCCCGGCGCGTTCATCGCCGCCAAGGGCGCCCCGTTCGACGGACCGCCGTCGCTGCTGCGCAACAAGCGCATCGGCATCCAGCGCGATTCCATGCACGCCGACTGGGCCGACAAGAGCTTCCGCCGCTCCGCCCAACTCAGGCGCTACGACTCGGTGGCCCAAGCGCTGACCGCGCTGGCCAACGACGAGGTCGATGCGGTGTTCGGCGACAAGGCGCAGCTCTGGTTGTGGAGCCAAAAGCAAGAAGGCAAGTGCTGCGAGCTGGTCGGCCAGGACATCAAGGACACGCAGACCCTGGGCGTCGGCGTCGCCGCCGGCCTGCGCAAGGAAGACGTCAAGCTGCGCGAAGCACTGAACAAGGCGTTCGGTGAGATGATGACCGACGGCACCTACAAGAAGCTCAGCGAAAAGTATTTCCCGTTCGCGCTGAACTGAGCGGCGGACACGCTTCTGGTTTCAGCTTTCCTCCCCATTTGAAAGGGGAGGAGAGCTTTTTGATCAAGCCGCGTTGATTGCGGCGAAGGCTTCGAAGGCATCCTCCACCAGACTGACGTGGTGGATCATCGCGGCGTGGGCGCCCGCCGCGTCGCCGGACAGGATCGCGCGGACCACGGCGTCGTGTTCCTGGTTGGAGCGTAGCAGCCGGCCGTCAACGCGGAACTGGGCGCGGCGATAGGGGCCGACCCGGCGGCGCAGGTTCAACGCATATTCGGCGAGCGGCGCATTATGGGCGCCGGCATAGATTGCCGAGTGGAAGGCGACATTGGCGTCCGAATAGGCTTCGGTCTCGCCAGCTTTCGCCAGCGCCACCATCGATTCATGGCGTGCCTGCAGGCGGCGGCGCTCGATCGGCGTCATGCTCATGGCGGCGAGGCGTGCGCAGGTCGCCTCCATCTCCGCCATGGCCACGAACAGGCTCTCGATCTCCTCGGGGGTCGCCTTCGAAACGATGGCGCCCTTGCGCGGGCGCATGTCGATCAGGCCGCTCATCGCCAGCTGACGCAGCGCCTCGCGCACCGGCGTCCGCGAGACGCCATGCTGTTCGGCAAGGCCCACTTCATCGAGGCGTTCACCGGGCGGCAACCTGCCGTTGAGGATGCCGTCGGCGATCGCGGCGGCCAGTTTGTCGGCCAGGGTCGGGTTCGTGTCGGTGCGCATGGCCGTTTGCATACAAGATGGATGCCAACGCCGATCGTGCACTCAATCATGCCCAATAAGAATGCAATCGGGTAAAATTGCATGCAACTGAGGCCCGTGGGCCGTCGCCCCTTCGCCGATTCCGCCCGTTACTGGTGCGTTTCGGGCGTGGCATACCCCTTGCTGTTTACCCTCCGGGCCGCGACGCCCGCACATGCGATCGAGGGGGACGTTCGATGATCGACAAGTTCAATATCGGCCGACGGGCACTTCTGGGCGGCGCCGCCAGCGCGGCCGCCCTCGGCCTCGCGGGCGGCGCCCAAGCGCAGAAGCCGCTCGTCGTCGGCTTCATCTATGTCGGGCCGCGCGACGACTACGGCTACAACCAGGCCCATGCCGAGGGCGCGGCCGTCCTGAAGAAGATGGCCGGCGTGAAGGTCGTCGAGGAAGAGAAGGTGCCCGAGACGGTCGCCGTCGAGAAATCGATGGAGAGCATGATCAACATGGACGGCGCCGCGCTCCTGTTCCCGACCTCGTTCGGCTACTTCGACCCGCACATGCTGCGCATGGCGGCCAAGTATCCGAAGGTCCAGTTCCGCCACTGCGGCGGCCTGTGGAACCAGGCCAAGAACCCGATGAACACCGGCAGCTACTTCGGCTACATCGACGAGGCGCAGTATCTCGCCGGCATTGTCGCCGGCATGACCACCAAGAGCGGCAAGCTGGGCTTCGTCGCCGCCAAGCCGATCCCCCAGGTGCTGCGCAACATCAACGCCTTCACCCTGGGCGCGCGATCGGTGAACCCGAAGGCCACCACCCAGGTGATCTTCACCGGCGACTGGTCGCTGCCGGTCAAGGAAGCCGAGGCGACCAACTCGATGATCGCGCAGGGCGTCGACGTCGTGACCTGCCATGTCGATAGCCCGAAGGTCGTGATCGAGACCGCCGAGCGCGCCGGCATCTTCACCAGCGGCTATCACACCAACCAGGCCAAGCTCGCGCCCAAGGGCTACCTCACCGGCGCGGAGTGGAACTGGGAGAAGATCTACGTCGACTTCGTCGAGACGATGAAGAAGGGCGGCGTCCCGGGTAACTTCGTGCGCGGCGGCCTCAAGGAAGGCTATGTCCGCACCTCGCCGTTCGGACCGGCCGTGTCGGATGCCGCCAAGGCCAAGGTCGACGAGGTGAAGAGCGGAATCCTGAACGGCAGCTTCGCCATCTACAAGGGCCCGCTCAAGGACAACAAGGGCAACACCGTCATCGCTGGCGGCACCGCCTACACCCAGACCGAGCCGGTCCTCGAGGGCATGAACTACCTGGTCGAGGGCGTGATCGGCGCGACGTCGTAGGCGTATCGCGCAGATCACGGGCGCCCGCGCGAGCATGGGTACCGCCATCGAACGCATCGCCGTCTCGGCGCTGGCCCTGCTGGCGTCGGCGGTGATCTTCGGCCTGCTGCTGATCCTCTATGCGGGCGTCGATCCGTTCGAGGCCTATGCGCTCATGTACCAGGGCGCGTTCGGAAGCTGGTTCTCCTTCCAGAACACGCTCACGCGCGCAGCACCCTTGATCCTGACGGCGCTGTGTACGGCGCTGCCGGCGCGGCTGGGGCTGATCATCATCGGCAACGAAGGCGCGCTGGTTCTGGGTGGCGTCGCGGCCGCGGCCGCGGGTGTCGCCGTCTCGGGCTCTGGTCCGCTCGTGGCACAGCTCACCATGGCCGCGGCGGCGATGATCGCGGGCGGCGCGTGGATCGCGCTGGCCGGCGGCCTGCGCCAGTACCGCGGCGTCAACGAGACGATCTCCAGCCTGCTGCTGACCTACATCGCCATCGCGCTGATGAACCACTTCGTCGAAGGCCCGCTGCGCGACCCGTCGAGCCTCAACAAGCCGTCGACCCACCCGATCGGCGACGCCAACATGCTGGGAACGATCGGCGGCTCCGACGTGCACTGGGGCCTGGCGCTCGGCATCGCGGCCTGCGTGATCTGCTACGTCGTGCAGCGCTTCACCACCTTCGGCTTCGCCATGCAGGTGATCGGCGGCAACCCGAAGACCGCGCGCATGATGGGCCTCAATGTCGGCCGCTACGTGCTGATCGCCTGTTTCGCCGGCGGCGCGGCGGCAGGCCTTGCCGGCATGGTCGAGGTGGCGGCGGTCCACGGCAAGGCCAATGCCTCGCTGGCGGTCGGCTACGGCTTCACCGGCATCCTGGTCTCCTTCCTCGCGCGTCATCATCCGCTGGCCATCATCCCGGTCGCCATCCTGCTGGGCGGCATCGGCGCCAGCGGCGGCCTGCTGCAACGCCGCCTCGACCTGCCGGACGCCGCGGTGGTCGTGCTGCAGGGCATCATCTTCGTCTGCATCCTGGCGAGCGAGACGCTGTACGGCCGCTCGTGGAACTGGCTGTGGCGCTTTCGGGCCGTGGAGGGACGCTGAGCATGGACGGCAGCGACATCGGCTTCTGGGGCGTGCCACTGGCGATGCTGGCGGGCGCGATCCGCGTCAGCACACCCTTCATCTTCGTGAGCCTCGGCGAATGCCTGACCGAGCGCAGCGGCCGCATCAACCTCGGCCTCGAGGGCACGCTGATGATGGGCGCGATGAGCGCCTACGGCACGGCACTGTTGAGCGGCTCACCGTGGCTCGGCGTGCTGGTCGCGGCCGGTGTCGGCCTGATGCTGGGTGCCCTGCATGCGGTGCTTTGCCAGCTGCCCAAGGTGAACGACATCGCGACCGGCATCGGCCTAATGCTGTTCGGCACCGGCCTCGCCTTCTTCCTGGGCAAGCCGTACATCCAGCCCAAAGCGCCCAACCTCGGCGCGCTGGACCTCGGCGGGTGGAGCAGCATCCCGCAGGTGCAGCAGGCGCTGCAGGTCAATCCGCTCTTCATCTTCGGCATCCTGCTCGCCTTCGCCCTGGCCTGGGCGCTGAAGAACACGCGCTGGGGCCTGATCGTCCGGCTCGCCGGCGAGAGCGTCGACGCCGCCCTCGCCATCGGCGCCTCGGTGGCCCGCGTCCGGCTGCTGGCGACGGCGGTCGGCGGCGCCTTTGCCGGCATCGGCGGTGCCTTCCTGTCGCTCTACTACCCCGGAAGCTGGAACGAGGGCCTGTCGAGCGGCCAGGGCCTGATGGCCGTGGCGCTGGTGATCTTCGCGCGCTGGGACCCGATCCGCTGCCTGTGGGCCTCGCTGCTGTTCGGTGCGGCGGGCGCGATCAGCCCCGCGCTGCAGTCGGTCGGCGTGACCCAGGGCTACTACCTGTTCAGCGCCGCGCCCTATGTCCTTACCCTCGCCCTGATGATCGCCACCTGCTCGCCCGCGCGCAGCGTCCGCGGCGCGCCGGCCGAGCTGGGCGCGGTCAAGTAGGAGCCGCCATGAGCAAGACCCACATCGAGTCCCGCCCCTACGCTTGGCCGTGGAACGGCGCGCTGCGCGCCGACAACACGGCGCTGGTCATCATCGACATGCAGACCGACTTCTGCGGCGTCGGCGGCTATGTCGACAAGATGGGCTACGACCTGCAGCTGACCCGCGCGCCCATCGAGCCGATCAAGACGCTGCTGGCCGCCGCGCGCAAGGCCGGTTGGACCGTGATCCATACGCGCGAGGGCCATCGCCCCGATCTTTCCGACCTGCCACCCAATAAGCGCTGGCGGTCGCAGCAGATCGGCGCCGGCATCGGCGATCCCGGCACCTGCGGGCGCATCCTGGTGCGCGGCGAGCCGGGCTGGGAGATCATTCCCGATCTCGCGCCGATCGCCGGCGAGCCGATCATCGACAAGCCGGGCAAGGGATCGTTCTGTGCCACGGACCTCGAACTGATGCTGCGCACGCGCGGCATCGACAATCTGGTGCTGACCGGCATCACCACCGATGTCTGCGTCCACACCACGATGCGGGAAGCCAACGACCGCGGCTTCGAGTGCCTGATCCTGGAGGACTGCACCGGCGCCACCGATCCCGGCAACCACGCCGCCGCCCTGAAGATGGTCGAGATGCAGGGTGGCGTGTTCGGCGCCGTCGCCAATTCGGCTGCAGTCCTGAAGGCAATCGCGTGACGACCGCGCCGTCCCTCGAGCTGATCGGCTTCACCAAGCGCTTCGGCGCGATGGCCGCGCTCGACGACGTCACGGTGAAGATCAAGGCCGGCGCCTTCCATGCGCTGCTGGGCGAGAACGGCGCGGGCAAGAGCACGCTCGTGAAGTGCGCGATGGGCTACTACGCCGCCGACCAGGGCCAGATCCTGCTGAACGACCACGAGGTCGAAATCGCCCATCCACGCCAGGCGCACGAGCTGGGACTCGGCATGGTCTATCAGCACTTCACCCTGGTGCCGAACATGACCGTGCTGGAGAATTTTGTGCTGTCGCGCGGCGACCTGCCGGCCGTGATCGACTGGGCGGCGGAGCGGCGCGCGCTCAAGTCGTTCTTCGAGACGACGCCGTTCACGGTGCCGATCGACACGCCCGTCGCCGATCTCGCGGCCGGCCAGAAGCAGAAGGGCGAGATCCTTCGCCAGCTCTACCTCAAGCGAAACCTGCTGATCCTCGACGAACCGACCTCGGTGCTGACGCCGGACGAGGCCGACGAGGTGCTGACCACGCTGAAGAAGCTGACGAACGATGGCAAGATCACCATCGTCACCATCACGCACAAGTTCCGTGAGGTGAACACTTATTGCGATGCCGTCACGGTGCTGCGCCGCGGCCAGCTCATCGGCACCAGGCCGACCCGCGAGCTCGACAACGACATGATGGCCGAGATGATGGTCGGCCGGCGCGAAACGCGCACCGTGGTCGAACGCGATTCGCGGGCACCGGGCAAGGCGGTGCTGAAGCTGGAAGGCCTTTCCGTCGCCGACAATGTCGGGCAGCTCGCGGTTGAGGACTTCAAGCTCGACATCAGGGCCGGCGAGATCGTCGGCATCGCGGGCGTGTCGGGCAACGGCCAGCGCGAGCTGGTGGAAGCCCTGGCCGGCCAGCGCGATGCCGAGGCGGGCAAGATGCTGGTGCATGGCGAGGTCTACACCGCCACGCGCCCCGAGATGGTCCGCCACAGGATCGCCTGCCTGCCTGAGGAGCCGCTGCGCAACGCCTGCGTGGCCGACATGTCGGTGGCCGAGAACATCGCGCTGCGCTCCTTCGACCAGCCGCCTTCCTCGTCGAATGGTATCTGGCTCAAGCGCGGTCCGATGCGCGACACGGCGCGCAAGCTGATCGAAGCCTACAAGGTGAAGACGCCGGGACCGGACGCGGCCATCCGCGGTCTGTCCGGTGGCAACGTGCAGCGCGCCGTGCTGGCGCGCGAACTGTCGAGCGAAGGCGATCTCCTGATCGTGGCCAATCCCTGCTTCGGCCTCGACTTCGCCGCCGTCGCCGAGATCCGCGCCCGCATCGTCCAGGCGCGCAATCGCGGCGCCGCCGTACTGCTGGTCAGCGAGGATCTCGACGAGATCCTGCAGCTCTCCGACCGCATCGTCGTCATGTTCGACGGCAAGCTTGCGCTCGAAACCGACGCCGCCAGCGCCGATGTCGGCGCCATCGGCCGCGCCATGGCGGGGCATTGATGAGCGGCGCGAGATGCCGATTCGAGTCTCGTTGTCATCCCGAGCGCAGCGAGGGACCTTTAATGGGCGCCGCGCAAAGGTCCCTCGCTACGCTCGGGATGACACCTGTTTCTGAACCACTCTTGGTGCGCCTGTGAAAACCATCGCCGCACAGCCGTTCGACTTCACCTTCGATCCCGCGCACACGGCGCTGATCGTGATCGACATGCAGCGCGACTTCATCGAACCGGGCGGGTTCGGCGCGACCCTGGGCAACGATGTGAGCCTGTTGTCGGCGATCGTCCCGACGGTCGGGCGGCTGATCGAGGCGTTCCGCGCCGCAGGCCTGACGATCGTCCATACGCGCGAGTGCCACAGGCCCGACCTGTCGGATTGCCCGCCGGCCAAGCGGCTGCGCGGCAAGCCGTCTATGCGGATTGGCGATCCGGGCACGATGGGCCGCATCCTGATCGCGGGCGAGCCCGGCGCGGACATCGTGCCGGAACTCGGCCCGAAGCCCGGCGAGATCGTGCTCGACAAGCCGGGCAAGGGCGCCTTCTACGCGACGCCGCTCGGCGAGATTCTGGCCGAGAGAAAAATCACGCATCTCGTGTTCGCCGGCGTCACCACCGAAGTCTGCGTGCAGACCACGATGCGCGAGGCCAACGACCGCGGCTTCGAGTGCCTGCTGGCCGAGGACGCGACCGAGAGCTATTTCCCGGAATTCAAGAAGGCGGCGATCGATATGATCCGCGCGCAGGGCGCGATCGTCGGATGGACCGCCACCGTCGATCAGGTGGCGGCGGCGCTGCGGTAACGCCGCTCGCTCCTAATGCAGCGCGCGCTCGCGCGACACATAGTGGCCACGCTTCAGTTCCTTGAAGAACTGCGGCACCTGCGGGTGCGACACCGGCTTGCCGGTATCGTCCGCCAGCAGGTTCTGCTCCGAGACATAGGCAACGTAGGTGGTCTGCGCGTTCTCGGCGAGCAGGTGGTAGAAGGGCTGGTCCCGGCGCGGCCGCACTTCTTCGGGGATCGACGACAGCCACTCCTCGGTGTTCGCAAACACCGGGTCGACGTCGAAGATCACGCCCCGAAAGGGGTAGATGCGATGCTTCACCACCTGGCCGATGGCGAACTTGGCGCAACGCAGGGGCGGCGCGGCGAGCGCCGGGGCGGTAGCGGGGTTGATGGTATCCATAGGCAAAGTATTGCTCCGAACGGGCCGGTAGGCAACGCGGTCGGGACGCCGGATTCGACCGCCGACTGCAAGAATACGTGAAAAACAGCCGCCCGGATCGCCACGCAAGAATGCGGCCAGATCTTATTGCCTCGCGCCTCGGTTGACGGCACCCACCTCCCTGTGGACTCTGGCGCCACACTTACCGGGAAGAGTTTGTTGGTCGACGGTCTTAAAGTCCGGTTCTGGGGCGTGCGGGGATCCATCTCATGTCCCGGCGCGGAATACGCGCGCTATGGCGGCAATACCTCGTGTCTGGAGATCACCGCCGGGGGCCGGCGCATGATCTTCGACGCTGGAACGGGTATTCGCACGCTGGGCGTCGAACTCGCACGCCAGGCGCCGCTCGACATCGACATCTACTTCACCCACACGCATCTCGATCACATCTCGGGCCTCACGTTCTTTGCGCCGCTCTTCGACCAGCGCAGCTCGGTCCGCATGTGGGCCGGTCATCTGGAGGCGCCCTACACGCTGAAGAAGGTCGTCGGACACCTGATGCAGGCGCCGCTCTATCCGGTCTCGCTCGACATCTTCCAGGCACGGGTCGAATTCAGGGAGTTCCGGGCCGGCGACACGCTGTCGTGCGGCGCCGTCGCGCTGCACACGACGCCACTCAACCATCCCAACGGCGCCACCGGCTATCGCGTCGACCATCTCGGCAAGTCGATCTGCTACATCACCGACACGGAACATCGGGAAGGCAAGATCGACCACGGCATCGTCGAACTGTGTCGCGGTGCCGACGTGATGATCTACGATTCGAGCTACACCGACGAGGAGTACCAGCGCTATCGCGGCTGGGGCCACTCGACCTGGCAGGAGGGTGTTCGGATTGCCGACGCAGCCGGCGTCGGCACGCTCGCCATCTTCCATCACGATCCCAGCCATGACGACGCCTTCATGGACAACGTGGCGCGCGCGGCGGCTGCCGTGCGGCCGGGTTTTGCGCCGGGCGGTCTGCCGCGCGTGCTCGTCGCCCATGAAGGCCTGACCCTAACGCCGTGAGCATGTACCGATGAGTGCCACGCCCAGCCTGCGCGGCCGCTGGAGGCGGTTTGCGTTGGGATTGCCGACCGTCCTCGGCCTGAAGCCGCGTGGCTGGTTCATTCCGCATCGCTACGCGCCGTTGCTGCCGCCGCCCGGCGCGCAGCCGCCCTATCCCGCGATCGAGCGCCTGTTCGAGGAGCACTCGGACCAGTTCGGCGCCGTGCTCGATGCCGTCGATGCGCACGCCCAGACGCTGGAAACCTGCAAGGCACTGTTCGAGCAATCGTGGTTTCCCTCTCTCGATGCCGCGGTCGCCTATGCGCTGGTCCGCGAGCGCAAGCCGCGCCACATCATCGAGGTCGGGTCCGGCCATTCGACGCGCGTCCTGTCCAGGGCCGTGGGCGGTGTCGGCGAAATCCTGGCGATCGATCCCGCGCCGCGGGCCGATATCGCCGACCTGCCCGGCGTCCGGGTGAAGTCGTCGACCCTTCAGGCGGCGCCGGCCAAGGTCTTCGACGGGCTGATGAAGGACGACGTCCTGTTCATCGATTCCAGCCACATCCTGATGCCGGGCAGCGACGTCGACATCCTGCTGAACCGAGTCCTGCCGGGCCTGCCGTCGGGCGCACTGGTCCACATCCATGACATCTTCCTGCCCTTCGACTATCCCGCGATCTGGGGCTGGCGCGCCTACAACGAGCAGCAGGGCGTTGTGCCGCTGCTGACCGGCGGGGCCTTCAAGCCACTTTTCTCCAGCGTCTGGGCGGAGCGACGCATGGCCGACCGGCTGGCTGCCTCGGTTATCGCGCGCCTGCCGCGACCGCCGGATGCGATGCCCGCCAGCCTCTGGCTGGAAAAGCGCTGATGCTTTCCCGCTTCCGCGATTGGCTGTTCGACGGCGGCGGCGGGCCGGAGAACGTCCCGGAACGCGTGCGCGACGCCATCCGCGCCCAGCAGGAGCGCAGCGAGATTCTGATCGGCTGGACCCAGCTTCTGATCGTGCTGCTGGTCACGGCGCTCTATCAGGGCACGGCCATGGCCGAGGGCACGGTCCAGGACGAGTTCTCGCTGGAACTGACCGTACTGTTCACCTACGCGGCCTTCTGCGTCGTGCGCATCGTGCTGGCGCATGCCAGACGCCTGGCGCGCTGGATGCTCTACGTCTCGGTGATTGTCGACATCGCGCTGCTGATGGCGCTGATCTGGACCTTCCACTTGAAATACGCGCAGTCGGCGGCCTTCTATCTCAAGGCCCCGACGCTGTTCTACGTGTTCCTTTTCATCGCCTTGCGGGCGCTGCGCTTCGAAGCCCGCTTCGTGGTGTTCACCGGGATCGTGGCGGCGGCGGGCTGGGCCGGCCTCACCTTCTACGCCGCTTCCGGCCTCGGCGGCCCGCCGAACGTCACGCACAACTATGTCGAGTACATGACCTCGACCGCTCTGCTCGTGGGCGCCGAGGTCGACAAGATGATCGCCATCCTGCTGGCAACGGCGGTACTTGCGCTGGCCATCTCGCGGGCGCGCCATCTGCTGGTACGCTCGGTCAGCGAGGGGGTCGCGGCCCACGACCTCTCGCGCTTCTTCGACCCCGGCGTCGCGGCGCGCATTCGCGGGGCGGAGATGTCGATCCGGGCCGGCGAAGGCGAATTGCGCGACGTCGCCATCCTGACCGTCGACCTGCGGGGCTTCACGCGTCTGTCGACCGAACTCGCGCCCACCGAGGTGATGAAAGTCCTGCAGGACTATCAGCGCCGCACCTGCCCGTTGATCGCGGCCGCCGGCGGCAGCATCGACAAGTTTCTGGGGGACGGCATCCTGGCGTCGTTCGGCGCCGTGACGCCTTCACCGACCGCTGCGGCGGACGCGCTCAGGGCCGCCGAGGCGGTGATGGAGGCCGCGACCGCCTGGGCCGCCGAGCGGCGGGCCGCCGGATTGCCGCCCCTCGACATCGGCCTCGCCGCTTCTTCGGGACGGGTGGTGTTCGGGGCCGTGGGCGACGGCGAACGCCTCGAATTCACGGTCATCGGCGATGCCGTGAACTTGGCCGCCAAGCTCGAGAAGCACAATAAGGTCGAGCGGACCCGTGCCATCACTGACGGCGCCACCTACGCGCTCGCCGAACGCCAGGGATATCGCCCCGCCTCTCCCCCTGAGCGCCGGCCCGGCCGGCAGGTCGGAGGCGTTGGCGAATCCGTCGATATTGTGGTCCTGGCCGCATGAACCCGGCTCGAAAGCGGTCAGGTCGTTGCCTTGCCCTTTCCCCATTCGCAGCCTATGTAATTTGAGACAGTCGAGCGCGTGGGATAGCGAGCCTTCGGAGCGCCATCGTGGGTAATAACTACGACATCATCCTGATCGGTTTGGTCGCGGTCTTCCTGATCCTGCGGCTGCGGTCCGTCTTGGGCAAACGCACCGGCAACGAACAGCCGCCGGCCCGCGATCCGTTCACGCCACCCGCGCCGCCGACCACGCCGCGCGTCGGCGATGCGTCGCAAGGCAACGACAATGTCGTGCCGTTGCCGACAGCCAATGCGCCGGCCCCGCGCCAGTCCTCGCCGACCAGCGGACCCGGCGGCATCCGGGCCACCGTGATGCCGACCGCGACGCCCGGCGTCGCCGCCATTCGCGCCGCCGATCCCGCCTTCGAGCCGATCGGCTTCACCGGTGGCGCGCGCGCCGCCTTCACAGCCATCGTCGAGGCCTTCGCCCGCGGTGACACGGGCTCACTGAAGCCCTTGCTCGACAGCGCCACCTATTCCAGCTTCGAAGCCGCCATTCGCGGGCGGATCGAGCGCAACGAGACGGCGGAGACGACGCTGATCGGCTTCGAGGCCTCGGACATCGCTGCGGCGGAAATGCAGGGACCGAACGCCGTCGTCACCGTCCGGTTCGTCAGCGAGCAGATCAACGTCGTGCGCAATGCCGACGGACAGATCGTCGACGGCAATCCCAACGAGGTCCAGAAGGTCGTCGACCTCTGGACGTTCCGTCGCGACACGACATCGGGTGATCCCAACTGGCAGCTTATCAAGACCGAAAGCGAAGGTTGAGGGAGGCGTTTCCGAGAATGCGAGGGAGCCTTCTCGCCGGTGGCCTGACCCTGTTGGTCGCCGGTTTCCTGTCTGCCTGCGCCTCGACACCCGGCTCCGCGCCGCAACAGCGCATCGCGATGGAGCCGACGTCCTACAACGAGATCGCCGGTTGGGCAGGGGATCGCCACGCCGAGGCGCTCGCCACATTTCGCCGGTCGTGCCCCAGGCTGACGGCCGGGCCCGACGTCCGGATCGCGACCGATGGCGGCGAGAAGACCATCACGCCCGGTGAATGGGCGCGAATCTGCGAGGCCGCAGCGGCGGTGAAGCCCGGCGATGCCCGCGGCTCGCGCGCATTCTTCGAGACGAATTTCCGCCCGCTGATCGTCCAGGCGCCGGGCAAGTTCACCGGTTATTTCGAGCCGGATCTGCGCGGCAGCAAGGTTCCCTCCCGCCTCTTCACCGTCCCGGTCTATCGCAAGCCGCCGGATCTCACCGACCAGCCCTACTATACGCGCACCGAGATCGAAGCCGGCGCGCTGAAGGGCAAGGGCCTCGAGATCGCCTACGTTCAGGATCCCGTCGGTCTGTTCGAGGTTCAGGTCCAGGGCAGCGGCCGCGTGCAGCTCGCCGAGGGCGGCACCATGACTTTGGGCTTCGACGGCTCCAACAACCGGCCCTACACGGCAATCGGCGCCGTACTGGTCGAGATGGGCGTGATGAAGAAAGAGGATGCGACCTGGCCCGCCATCCGCGACTGGCTGAAGCGCAATCCGCAGCAGGCGCGCGACGTGATGCGCAAGAACGAGCGCTACATCTTCTTCCGGGATACCAAGACCTCGGCGCCCATCGGGGCCGAAGGGGTGCCCCTCACCGCGCAGCGCAGCATGGCCATCGATCCGACGATCACGCCCTACGGTACGCCGGTATGGATCGACACGCGCCGTCCGGTTTACCGCAAGCCCGGCGCCACCGAATCCTATCGCCGCCTGATGATCGCCCAGGACACGGGCGCCGCCATCAAAGGTCCGGCCCGGGGCGACATCTTCTACGGCAGCGGGGCTCAGGCCGCCGAGTGGGCGGGCCGCATGAACAGCGAAGGCCGCGCCATCATCCTGGTGCCCAACAAGAACTGACCACCGGGACCCTGCCCGCGGCGGTTCGCGGGCGGTGAAAAGCCGGCCCATCGCCCGGGGCCGGCATCCGGTGGCCGTTGCCCTTCCACCGCCCTTCGAACCTTTTCGGACAAGCGGCCGTTGCACGCCAAATTCGTCGCTGCCATGTTCGCGACGTGTCCAGATCGCCAGCCACCTCCGCCCGCCCGCGCCGCGTCGCGCTCTTCGTCACCTGCCTCGTCGACCTGTTCCGGCCGTCCGTGGGCTTTGCCGCCGTGAAGCTCCTGGAAGAAGCAGGTTGTACCGTCGAGGTGCCACCCCTCCAGGTCTGCTGCGGTCAGCCGGCCTACAACTCCGGCGACCGCGCGACGACGCGCGCCATTGCCCTGCAGGTGATCGATGCCTTCGAAGGCTACGATGCCGTCGTGGCGCCGTCGGGCTCCTGCGGCGGGATGCTGTCGCATCATTATCCCGGCCTGTTCGACGACGACCCCGCGCTGAAGGCACGCGCCGAGGATCTTGCGGCCCGCAGCTTCGAGCTCGTGTCGTTCCTGGTCGACGTGCTGGGCGTCAGGAAGGTCGCCGCGCGTTACGATGGCGCCGTGACCTATCACGATTCCTGCTCAGGGCTGCGCGAACTGGGCGTGAAGGAGCAGCCGCGTGGACTGCTCGGCTCGGTGCAGGGGCTGAAGCTCAACGAAATGAAGACGCCGGAAGTCTGCTGCGGCTTCGGCGGCACCTTCTGCGTGAAGTATCCGGAGATTTCGAATGCCATGGTCGGCGAGAAGACCGCTGACATCGCCGCGACCGGCGCCGGCACCTTGCTGGCCGGCGATCTCGGTTGCCTGATGAATATGGCGGGCAAGCTGCAGCGCGAAGGCAGTGCCGTGCAGGTCCGCCATGTCGCGGAAGTCCTGGCCGGGATGGGCGACCTGCCCGCCATCGGCGAGCCGGAGCGCAGCTGATGGAATCGACGGCACACGCCTTCAAGGCAAATGTCGGCCACGCGCTGGCCGATCCCAACCTGCAGGATTCGCTGGCGAAGCTGAAGGTCGGCTTCTCCGAGCGGCGGCGCCAGGCGGCCGAGAGGTTGCCCGAGTTCGAGGCGCTGCGCGACCGGGCGCGCGACATCAAGAACCACACGTTGGCCCATCTCGATTTCTACCTCGAGGAGTTCGAGCGCAAGGTGATCGCACTCGGCGGCAAGGTCCACTGGGCACCGACCGCCGCCGATGCACGCCAGATCATCTCCGATCTCTGCAAGAGCGTGAACGCGAGGACCGTCGCCAAGTCGAAGTCGATGGTGGCCGAGGAGATCGCGCTCAATGAGCATCTCGAAGCGCTGGGCATCGCGCCGATCGAGACCGATCTCGGCGAATACATCATCCAGCTGCGCAACGAGCCGCCGAGCCACATCATCGCGCCAGCCGTCCATCTCACCAAGGACCAGGTCGCCGACACTTTCCTCGAGCATCACGCCAAGCTCGGCTTCGACAAGCGCCTGACGGAACGTAACGATCTCGTCGCAGAGGCGCGCTACGTCCTGCGCCAGAAGTTCCTCGATGCCGATGTCGGCCTGACCGGCGCCAACTTCCTGGTGGCCGAGACCGGCTCTTCGATGCTGGTGACCAACGAAGGCAATGCCGACCTCTCCAACACGCTGCCGAAGATGCACATCGTGCTGGCCAGCATCGAGAAGGTGATCCCCACGCTCGAGGACGCCGCGGTGCTGCTGCGCGTGCTGGCACGCTCGGCGACGGGACAGGAATCCTCGGCCTATACGACGCTCAATACAGGCCCCAAGAAGCGCGAGGATCTCGACGGTCCCGAGCAGTATCACGTCGTACTACTCGACAACGGCCGCTCGTCGGTGCTCGGCACCGAGATGCAGGACATCCTGCGCTGCATTCGTTGCGGCGCCTGCATGAACCATTGCCCGGTCTATGGCGCCGTCGGCGGCCATGCCTATGGCTGGGTCTATCCCGGCCCGATGGGCGCGGTGCTGACGCCGCAGCTGGTGGGCGTCGAGGAAGCCAGCAACCTGCCCAATGCCTCGACCTTCTGCGGCCGCTGCGAGAGCGTGTGCCCGGTGCGGATCCCGCTGCCGAAGCTGATGCGCCACTGGCGCGAACGCGAGTTCGAGAAGCACCTGACGCCGAAGGCCGTGCGCCAGGGGCTGGCGGTTTGGAGTTTCCTCGCGCAACGGCCCGCGCTCTATCGCCGTCTGACCGGTATCGCCAACCGTGTGCTGGCGCTGTTCGGCCGTGCCGACGGCCGGTACGGCACGCTGCCGCTGGCTGGCGGCTGGACCCGCTTCCGCGACTTTCCAGCGCCGCAGGCCGGCGGCACGTTCCATGCCCGTTGGGCGGCGCGGAGGAAGTCATGAGCGACGCGCGGACGCAGATCCTGGGCGGAATCCGGCGCTCTCTGCGCCGCGGCGAGTTGGCGGGCGACGCCCGGAGCGAGATCGAAGCGCGCCTCGCCTCGCCCCCTCGCGGCCCTTCGGTGGCACGCGCACAGCTGCCGCACCCCGAGAAGGTCGCCCTGTTCTGCCAATGGGCCGAGACCCTCAACGCGACCGTCGCGCGCGTCGGCGCGGACGACGTGCCGGGCGAAGTGACGGCCTATCTCGCGCGCAACAACCTGCCGGCCAATGTCGCCATGGCGCCCTCTCCCCTGCTGGAAGGGTATGACTGGGCGAGCCAGAAGATGCTGTCGATCCGTCGCGGCCGCGGTGAAGGCAGCGACCAGGTCTCGGTCACCGGGGCCTTTGCCGGCATCGCGGAAACCGGCACCGTGGTGATGGCTTCCGGCCCCGATCATCCCGTGTCGCTGAACCTGCTGCCCGACACGCACGTCGTGGTGCTGCGCGAGGCCGATGTCGTCGCCGGCTACGAGGATGTGTGGGGCAGGCTGCGTGAACGCTATGGCAAGAACCTGATGCCGCGCACCGTCAACACGATCACCGGCCCGTCGCGCACCGGCGACATCGAGCAGGCGATGGAGCTGGGCGCCCATGGACCGCGGCGCATGCACATCCTGGTGGTACGGGACTGATGCCGGCCGGCAACGACACTCCCGGCGAGATGCGCCCCGGAGAGTTACGCGTTGTCGGCACGAGCGTTACGCGCGAGATCGAACTGCTGCTCGACCGGGTGGCCCAGGCGGCGGGCAGGCGCGCGCCCCGGGTGTTGCAGGTGGGATCTCGGACGCTCGTCTCCGAGCGCAACGTGCGCAACTGGCGAAACCTCGTCGCCAGACGCTTCGGCACCAAGGCAGAGTTCGTCGGGCTCGATCTGGCGGAGGGGTCCAATGTCGACTGCGTCGCCGACATCTGCAGCGATCCGCGGACGCTCAAGTCCCGGCTGGGCGAGGAGCCGTTCGATCTCGTCCTTTGCTGCCATGTGCTCGAACACACGCGCCATCCGGCACGCGCCGCGCGCAACATCGAGCGGGCGCTGCGGCCCGGCGGCCTGGCCTACGTGGCTGCCGCCTGGTCGCAGGCGTTCCACGCCACCCCCGACGACTATTGGCGCTTCTCGGCCCGCGGCCTGATGCTTCTGTTCGGACAACTCGAGGTCGCGTCGTCGTTCTACAGCGGCGGCGATGTCGGCCTGGATGTCGCCTATCGCGTCGAACGGGACGGCAGGCCGGAACTCGACCCGCGTGCCGGCGCGGTCGAACAGGGCCTGTTTCAGCTCGTCCTCGACCATGAGGACAACCGCGCGGTGCTGGCGCGCCAGGCGACCGAGCGGCTGCCGGTGTCGCGGACCTACCTGCCCAGCCTGTTCGTCAACCTCGTGGGGCGCCGGATCCGGTAGCGGGTGGCGGATCCCCCAAAAGAAAAGAGCGGGCTTTCGCCCGCTCTTTCCATTTTCTGGTTTGTCCTGCGACTAGAAGCGCAGGTCCATACCCATCAGCAGACCCCAGCTGTTGCCCGAGACGGCAGCAGACGGGCCCGAAGCCGTGTACAGCAGACCACCGCCGGTGAGCTTCACGCCCGGCCCGAGCGCGTAGTTCACGCCGATTTCCCACTTGTTGACCGACTCCTGGCCGAACGAGAGGTTTGCCGGGTTGTTGCCCGGACCGAAAGCGGTCGAGTTGACACCCGGCACGCCCGTGCCGGCCGGAGTGGTGCAGGTCGCGGCGTTGACTGCGATGGTGGCGCAGCCGGCCGAACCGTTACCGTTGTTGTTGTACGAACCGACCCAGCTGAACGACATCTGCCACGGACCGGTCTCATACATGAGGCCGGCGGTGTAGAAGCGGGTGTCGTTGTTCTGGCCCGTGTAGTAGTTCGAGCCGAGGCCCTGGTTGTCCCAGCCAAGTGCGCCACCGAGGGTGAAGCCCTTGAAGCCGACCTGAGCACCGACGACCCACTGCTTCCAGCTGGTCGCATTGGCACCGGTCGCAATGTTGGCGGCGGCACCGAACGGCTGGTTGCCCGGAACGAAGTTGGCGTACATGAACGCGCCGTACAGCGCGACCGTGACGTCACCGAACTTGTTCAGGTAGTTGGCACCGACGTCGAACATGTCCTGATACGAGTAGTCGTTCGTCAGGCAGTTCGCCGAAGAAGTGGCGTTGGCGAAGCCGCAGACGCCGGAGGTGCCGGCACCCGGACCGACCGCGAGGCCGGCGGCAGCGCCACCCTGCGGGTTGACGTTCACCTTCGGACGATAGCCGACACCGATCTGCAGACCCTGGAAGCGCGGGGTGAAGTAGTTGATGCCCTGCGCGTCCTGGAACTGACCGGCGTTGGTCGTCGTCGTGGCGTGGAACCACGCCTTGTTGTTGGAGATAACGCTCTGGTTGGCCCAGGCGAAATTGGAGTTGTGCTGAATGGCGCCGAAGCCGATCAGCGCCGACGGCGTGCCGTAATACATACGGTAGGTCGCCGGATCGCGCGAACCGAACTCGACACGGCCCCAGCCGCCGAAGGCGAACAGGAAGGCTTCGTCGATCCAGGCCGCGGCGGCCGTCGCCGTGCTGCCCTGCGCCCAGCCTTCGAGTTCGACGTGCACGCCGACCGAGGTGCCGTTGTCCAGCTTGGTCTGGCCGATGAAGTGGATTTCACCTTCCTGCTGGAACTGGAGACCCCTGTACTGCGCCCAGGAACCGTTCGTGGCATAGGTCGACTGGATGCCGCCGGCGATGGCGTAGAAGGTGTAATAACCACCCACGCCGACCTTGATCGGATCGGCTGCCATGGCCGGGGCGGCCATCAGCCCGCCGACGACCAAAGCGGTCGAGCCAAGTAGAAGCTTCTTCATCATTCTCCCTCTCTCATTGATCAGAGACTGGTACGTACCAAAAGGCCTGTCCGACCGGCGGACACTGGAAGCCCGAAGACGAGGCTCACAGAATCCGCCAATGCGGCAGGGGTATAAAACACTTCGCCAAATTGGGGGTCAAGAAATGGTCGCCCCGTCGCTTCATTCCGCCCGTACCTGTGGCGTCTTTGTCACATTTTGCCCCCGCCCCGACCCATCGGGGACACAGCCAGCGCCCATGGGTTGCGTAAAGCAACCAAACAATGATGCAAATTGAGTTCTATTATAAAACTTATTGTGTCATATTGCCCCGCCGCTTGCAGTTCACGGGGCGTTGAGCATATGGTCCGCCACTGCCTCCGCCGCGGATTTGCGGCCAAAGGGAAGACAAGGCGCCATCCATGACGGGACTGTCCAGATTTGTGAGCATCGCCGCTGTGGCGCTCGTGGCCGCCGGCGCGACCGCCTGTTCCGACGATGGCAACAAGATCGAAAGGGCCACCGGCCCGTCGGGCGATCGCAGCAGGGGCGATGTGCGCACGGGACTGGGGGGGCGCACCCAGGAGCAGGGCAGCCTGTTCGGCCCCGGCGGCCTGTTCGGATCCAAGAGTGAAAAGAAAGACGATTTGGGCGGCGGCAGCGGCGTCGCCGTCAACGCCTACCTGTGGCGCGCGTCGCTCGACACGATAAACTTCATCCCGCTGGTATCGGCCGATCCGTTCGGCGGCGTCATCATCACCGACTGGTACACGCCGTCGGAGACGCCCAACGAGCGCATGAAGGTCCAGGTCACGATCCTCGACCGCGAGCTGCGGGCCGATGGCGTCCGCGTCTCCGTCTTCAAGCAGCAGACCAGCCCCCGGGGCGGCAACTGGGTCGACGCCCAGGTCGACCCGCGCACCAACATCGACATCGAGAACGCCATCCTGACGCGCGCCCGGCAGCTCCGCATTGCCGGCGGGTCCTGAGACTGGCCCACTCCTCTCTGTCAAAAGCTTGACGTGAGAGGCCGCAGCGGGCATCCGCTGCGGCCTCCGTCTTTTTCGGAACACCCTTTTTCGGGAACATCTCCGTGTCTTCGACACCCGCTGCACCCACCGTGCGCTACAATTTCAGCGAAACCGAGAGCAAGTGGCAGAAAGTCTGGGAAGATCGCCAGACCTTCAAGGCCGCGATGGATAAGGCGCGCCCGAAATACTACGTGCTCGAGATGTTCCCCTACCCGTCGGGGCGCATCCACATGGGCCACGTGCGCAACTACACGCAGGGCGACGTGATCGCCCGCTACAAGCGCGCCAAGGGCTTCAACGTCCTGCATCCGATGGGCTGGGACGCGTTCGGGCTGCCGGCCGAGAACGCCGCCATGGAGAAGAAGGTCCATCCGAAGAAGTGGACCTACGAGAACATCGCCTCGATGAAGAAGCAGCTGAAGTCGATGGGCCTGTCGCTCGACTGGAGCCGCGAGCTGGCGACCTGCGACCCGAGCTACTACCGCCACCAGCAGAAGATGTTCCTCGACTTCTGGAAGGCCGGCCTCGCCTACCGCAAGGAGGCCTGGGTCAACTGGGATCCCGTCGACAACACCGTGCTTGCCAACGAGCAGGTGATCGAGGGCAAGGGCTGGCGCACCGGCGCCCCCGTGGAGCGCCGCAAGCTCACCCAGTGGAACCTCAAGATCACCCACTTCGCCGACGAGCTGCTGAGCCGCCTCGACACGCTCGACCGCTGGCCCGAGAAGGTGCGCCTGATGCAGGCGAACTGGATCGGCAAGAGCCGCGGCGCGCGCGTCTTCTGGGAACTGACCGACGCCTCCGGCGCCGACCATGGCCAGCTCGAGATCTTCACGACCCGGCCCGACACGCTGTTCGGCGCCTCGTTCATGGCGCTGTCGGCCGAGCATCCGCTGGTCCAGGGCCTCGCGTCGACCGATCCCGGCCTGCAGCATTTCGTTGCCGAATGCCGCAAGACCGGCACCGCCGCCGCCGAGGTCGAGACCGCCGAGAAGCAGGGCTACAGGCTGCCGCTGCTGGCGAAGCATCCGCTGATCCCGGGCAAGACGGTTCCGGTGTTCGCCGCCAACTTCGTGCTGATGGAATACGGCACGGGCGCGATCTTCGGCTGCCCCGGCCACGACGAGCGCGACCACGAGTTCGCGACTAAGTACGGCCTGCCGATCCTGCAGGTCGTGGCGCCGGCCGACGGCAAGACGCTCGACATCGCCGCCACGCCCTATGTCGAGGACGGCGTCATCGTGAACTCCGGGTTCCTCGACGGGCTCGGCGTCGAGGACGCGAAGGCGAAGGTCATTGCGCGCCTTGAGGAGTTGGGCGTCGGCAAGGGCACGACCCAGTATCGCCTGCGCGACTGGCTGGTCTCGCGCCAGCGCTATTGGGGTTGCCCGATCCCGGCCATCCATTGCGAGAGCTGCGGTGTCGTGCCGGTGCCGGACAAGGACCTGCCGGTGCAGTTGCCCGACGACGTCACCTTCGACCGGCCGGGCAATCCGCTGGACCGCCATCCGACGTGGAAGCATGTGCCTTGCCCGACCTGCGGCAAGCCCGCGCGTCGCGAGACCGACACGTTCGACACCTTCATCGATTCGAGCTGGTACTTCGACCGTTTCACGTCGCCTGGTCTCGAGACCGCGCCGTTCGATCGCGAGGAGAACCAGTACTGGATGCCGGTCGATCAGTATATTGGCGGCGTCGAGCACGCGATCCTGCACCTGCTCTATTCGCGTTTCTGGACGCGCGCGATGCGCGAGGTCCAGATGACCAGCCGCGACGAGCCGTTCGACGGCCTCTTCACCCAAGGCATGGTCTGCCACGAGACCTATCGCGCGAGCGACGGGACGTGGCTGACGCCCGAGGAGATCGGGCGCGGCGACGGCGGCAAGGTCGTGCGCCTCTCCGACAGGAGCCCCGTCGAGGTCGGCCGCTCGGAGAAGATGTCCAAGTCGAAGAAGAACGTCGTCGACCCGGACGAGATCATCCGCGACTACGGCGCCGACACCGCGCGCTGGTTCATGCTGTCCGACAGCCCGCCCGAGCGCGATCTCGAATGGACCGAGGCCGGCGTCACCGGCGCCTGGCGCTTCCAGCAGCGCCTGTTCCGCATCGCCTCGCAGGCGATCGAGTCGCTGCCGGCGATCGGCACAGCCAGGCCCGCGACCTTCTCCGATGCCGCCACCGCGCTGCGTCGTGCGGCACACAAGTCCATTGCCGGCATCTCCGCCGACATCGAGGCCTTCCACTTCAACAAGGCCGTGGCGCGTCTCTACGAGTTCGCCAACACGATCGACGCGGTGAAGGCGACCGATGAGTCGACGCGCTGGGCGCTGCGCGAGGCGCTTGAGATCTTCGTGCGCCTGATCGGGCCGATGACGCCGCATCTCGCGGAGGAACTCTGGCACGCGCTCGGCCACCGCAGCCTGCTCGCCGATGCGCCGTGGCCGCTGGCCGAGGACGCGCTACTGGTCGACGACACGGTCACGGTCGCCGTACAGTTGAACGGCAAGCTGCGCGGCACCATCGCGCTCGCCAAGGATGCGCCCAAGGACGTGGCGGAAGCCGCCGCGCTGGCGCTGCCCGAACTGGTACGCGGACTCGACGGCAAGACGCCGAAGCGGGTGATCGTCGTGCCGAATCGCATCGTAAACGTCGTGGTCTAAGGGCCGCAGAGCCAGGGAGGGCCAGCACACATGGCACGCAAGCCGAACTACGATTTCGAGCGTCGCGAACGCGAGCGTCTCAAGGCCATCAAGGTCGCCGAGAAGGCCGAAGCCAAGCGCGCCGCCCGCGAGCGCGCCAAGCAGGAAGAGGACGCCGCCGCCGACCCGGCGACCGACAAGGCCTCGTAGAGCGCAGCCGATCGACTCGCTCTGCGTTGCCCGCGAGCGAGTTCATGACGCCCAGCCTTACGCCCGATAGCGACACTTCCGGCCCTGCGCAGAGGCCGCGGGCCGGCCTGTGGCCGGGCCTGATCTGCAGCCTGCCCAAGCCGCTGCTGGTCGTTCCGATGGTCGTGCAGTGGCTGGGGCTTTCGCTACGCTACCGCAGCCTGTCGTTGCCCTCGGCGGCCGATCCGATGATCGACGCCGGCGGCCTCGCCGGCGAATCCAAGATCGCCTATTTCGCCCAGGTCGGCGACGCCGGGCGACCCTGGCTGGCGCTCACGGCTGCCGTCGTGTCCGGGCCGGATGCGGCCGCCCGGGCGGGCGCGGCTATGGCTGCCCTCGGGCTCGACTTTCCCATCATCGCCAAGCCGGATATCGGCTGGTGTGGCTTCGGCGTGCGGCGGATCGACGATCATGCGGCGCTCGAGGCCTATTGCGACGCTTACCCGACGGGTGAGTCCCTGCTCGTGCAGGAATGTCTCGACCTGCCCGGCGAGGCCGGCCTCTTCTATGTGCGGCGCCCCGCCGAGACACGCGGCCGCCTGCTCTCGCTCACCATCCGCACGCCACCGACCGTGCGCGGCGACGGCACGAGTTCGCTGCGGGCGCTGCTGGCGCGCGACGAGCGGCTGCGCGGCCGCACCGCGCTCTATGAAAGCGCCGCGCTCGATCGCGTACCGGATGCGGGAACCGACGTGGCGCTCGCCGCCGTCTGGTCCTACCGCATGGGCGGCCTCTACCGGGATTGCAGCGAGGCGATCACCCCGGCTCTGGAAGAGCGTATCGACGCGGTCGCGACGAGCATGCCGCATCTGCATGTGGCGCGCTTCGACATCCGCTTCGCCGGCCTCGCCGAGCTGCAGAAGGGCAACTTCAAGATCCTCGAGATCAACGGTGCGGGTTCGGAGGCTATCGAGTTCTTCGATCCTGCCGTCCCATTTTTCACCGCCTATCGCGGCATCCTGGCGAAGCAGGCCATGGTCTTTGCCCTCGCCGCCGAGAACCGCGCGGCAGGCTTCGCGCCGTGCGGCTGGCGGGCATTGCTTCGTGCCTTCCGTCACCAGGCCCGGCTGCTCGACCGCTATCCGGCTTCCAATTGAGCAGGGTCGAACCGCGCGCCCGGCCGGTGCTATAGACAGATCGTGAAGATCGAAGCACGCCAGGTCGACGCCTTCCTGAAGAAGCCGGATCCGAAGATCCGGGGCGTGGTGATCTACGGCAACGATGACGGGCTCGTGGCCGAACGCGCCGTGGCGCTGGCCCGAACGATCTGTGAGGACCTCAAGGATCCGTTCCGCGTCGTCGACATCACCGGCGATTCGCTGAAGCAGGATCCTGCGCGCCTTGCCGACGAGTTCGGCGCCATGTCCATGATGGGCGGTCGCCGCGTGATCCGGGTGCGGCCGGCAGGCGAGGAGTCGGTCGCGGCGCTGGAGAATCTCGTCGAGGCGGTTGCGGGCGATGCCCTGATCGTTGTCGAAGCAGGCAACCTGACGCCGCGGTCCGGCCTGCGCACGCTGGCCGAGACGGATGCCAGTCTGGCGGCCCTGCCTTGCTACATGGACAACGAGGCCGCGCTCGAAGGCCTGGTCGAGAGTTCCGCGCGCGCCCAGGGGTTGACGGTGGAGCCCGACGCACTGGAGTGGATCGTGGAGCGCCTGGGCGGCGATCGCGGCCAGACGCGCGGCGAGATCGACAAGCTGCTGCTCTACAAGGGCAGCGATAGCGGCAAGTCCATCACGCTCGAAGACGGGATGGCCATCCTTGGCGACACCGCGTCGATCGGAATCGACGACGTGATTGCCGCGACTTTCGACGGCGACCTGATCGGACTGGACCGCGCTCTCGACCGGGTCTTCGCCGAGGGCGGCAATCCGATCCAGCTGGTGCGCGCGCTGCAGCGGCACGCCGATCAACTGCATCTCGTGTCAGGGCACATGTCGAAGGGCGGCAACCTCGAAGGGGCGATGTTCAAGGCGAGGGGGCTGCCGCGCGGCGGGCCGGTCCGCCAGCGTTTCGAACGCCATGTGCGCGGCTGGCCGCTCGCACGCCTGAGTTCCGCCCTGACCGCGATCCTCGACGCCGAGATCGAGTGCAAGCGAACGGGCCTGCCCGACGAGGCGATTGCCCGCCGGCTGTGTCTCCGCCTCAGCCAGGCCGCGCGGTCGGCGAAGGCGCGCCGTTAACTCGGGGGCTTGCCGGTACCCGCCACCAGCGGAATGGCGGCCTGCGGCGACAGGACGAGGAAGGTGAAGCTTTCCTCGATGTAGAGCCGCACGCGCTCGGCATCGTGGTCGAGATAGCCGATCGAGAAATCCTGGCCAACCGTCAGCTCGAAATCGCCGCCGCGCAGCGAGATCACCAGACCGCCGTCGAGGCCGGGCGCCGCGTAGACCTGTCCGTCGATCAGGCGCTGGACGTGGCTGAGGATCGGATAGCCGCCATCGGTGCGCGAGGTCAGGTCCTTATAGAGCTGCTCGCTCAGGACCATTGCGAAAGGGCCGTCGACGCCCTCGTCCCGCAGCTTCTTGAGCGCTGCGGCGACGGCATCGGGATAGTCGGCATGGCTGGTGCCCAGGGCAACGGCCTGGCCGCTCTGCGCTTCGCAGATGCCGGTGATCTGCGCCGCCTTGTAGCCGTGAAAGATGGCGCGGTCCTCGGCAATCGCGATCTCGCGCGCCGCGTCCGTCACCGAATCGAGATCCGGGTCGCGCGCGCCGCGATCGATGGCGTCCAGTTCGGCGCGACTCACTTCGAAGGGAATGCGCAGTTCGACGAGCGGCTGTATCCGACGCAGAAGCGCGCGCACGTTCTCTCCGCCCGGTGGCGAGGCAATCGGATCGGCCCGGCCGAGTTCGACGTCGGACGCACCCCAGCCCAGCGGTCCCTTGAAGTCGACGACGCGGCGCGCGGCGAGCATCGCGCGTAGCGTACGCTTGGCCTCCGTCTCGATTTCGTCCCAGCCGGCCTGCGTGATCGGCGCGCGATCACGGAAAAGATGGTTCTTCATTTCTTGTTCACCTTGCGCAGGCTGCCTATCCCGAGGCTGCCGTCGGATCCCTGACTGCCGTCGCCGTCTTCTTCCTTGCCCATCATGCTGGCCTCGATCTGCGTGACCGGGCCTTCCTTGAACAGGAAGGTGCGGAGATGCTCGTCCATCTTGGGATCGTTGCGGCGCAGCCATTCGAGCGTCATGGCCGCGTGTTCCTTTTCCTCGTCGCGATTGTGTTCGAGGATGGATCGCAGCTCCGCATTGGAAGTCGCCTTGGCGCGCTGGTCGTACCAGTCGACCGCCTCCAGTTCTTCCATGATGGAAACGATAGCGCGGTGGCGATCGATCACCTCGGCGCCGAGCTTGTCGGGGTCTTCGTGCAACGTGTCACTTGCCATGGTCAGGCAAACGCCGGGAACTCGCGAAAGTTCCCACGCGCGATGCAGCCTTCCCCGTATGGGCAGCGCAACGTGCCGGTTCCCTGACGCGTTGCGTCAGCCGACACCCTTTGATGGAGGCGTGAGTGCGCGTACTGGGATCCTTGATGGCGGCCTCGATCCTCCTTGCTGGCTGCGCCACCGTGCCGATGGCCGGGGCGGGCGCCGATGCGGAGGGCAAGCGGTTCGATCCGCCGGCGCCCGGCCGGTCGGTCCTCTATCTCTATCGGAGTTCGATCCTGGGAACTGAGGCGATCTTCAATGTCGCCGACAACCAGCAGCCGATCGGCGCGCTTGCGGACAAGACCTGGATCCGAGTCGACGTTTCCCCGGGACAGCATGTCATCACATGCGCCGTGCCGAGCTACGCGCCGCTATCCCAGAACCCCGCGCAGGCGGCGACGGTGAATCTGGCGCCTGGCGAGACGAGATTCCTCGAAGTCGATGTCTGGCCGGGCCTGCCGCTCAATCCGCGCTGTACGGCGACGGAGGTCGGCGCCGACAAGGGCAGGGCCGCGGTCGCCGCCAGTAACCGCGCGATGGGCGCGGGCTGGTCGAACTGACCGGACGGGCTATCGCCGCGTGAGCTTGTCCACCACCGTGTCGAGCTGATCGAAGTCGCGGATCTCCAGGGTCAGCACGCTCTGTTCGCCAAGGCCGCGCAGCGCGAGATCGACCTTGAGGCCGAGCGCCTCCTCCAGCCGCTTCTCGAGCGCGCGCGTGTCGGCCGTCTTGGGCGAGCCGCCGGCTGGTCCGGGCTTGCCCTTCGCGGAACCGCCGCCACCCTTGGCTTTTCTCTTGGTATCGCCCGCGAGGCGTTCGAGATCCCGCACCGTCAGCTTTTCGGCGACGGCTTGCCGGGCCATGGCCAGCGGATCGGGCACACCGATCAGGGCACGTCCGAGACCGGCGGTGATCTGGCCGTCCCGTACCATCTCCTGGACCGCCGGCGGCAGGTCGAGGAGGCGGATCGTGTTGGCGACATGCGGGCGACTGCGGCCCATCATCCGCGCGATGTCTTCCTGGGTGTGCTTGTAGTCGTCGATCAGGCGCTTGTAGCCCTGCGCCTCATCGATGGCGGTGAGGTCGGAGCGCTGCAGGTTTTCGACCAGGCCGATCTGCAGGGCATCCAGATCGTCGATCGTGCGGATGACGACCGGCACGTCATGGAGCTGGGCCTTCTGCGCCGCCCGCCAGCGACGTTCGCCGGCGATGATTTCGTAGGAGTCGGCCGCATCGCGCAGCGGACGCACAAGGATGGGTTGTAGAAGTCCGTATTCCTTGACCGACTCGACCAGCGCCTCGATGCCCTCGAAGCTGGTGCGCGGCTGCATCTTGCCGGGCCTGAGCTGGCCGATCGGCAGGGTGATCGGCATGCGGTTGGCGGCGGACCGGGCCAGCTCGCCGTCGGTCGATGCGGCCGGCGCCGCGACCGCCGGCTTCGGGGACGGCGAGGCCGCCAGCGGAGCGGGTGCGGCCGGCGTGACGGCGGAAGCGACTTCGTCATCTCCCAGAAGGGCGGACAGGCCGCGGCCCAGACCACGCGGTTTCGGAGGCTGGCTCATGCGACAATCGCCTGTTCTGCTGCAATGCGCCGGCGGCGGATGAACTCGCTCGCCAGCAGGATGTAGGCCTGCGATCCGGCGCAGGCATTGTCGTAGATCAGCACCGGCATGCCGTGCGAGGGCGCTTCGGCAATGCGGACATTGCGCGGGATCGTCGTGCCGAAGACCAGGTCGCCATAGTGAGCGCGCACGTCGGCCACGACCTGCTGGCTGAGAGTCATGCGGCGATCCACCATGGTCAGGACGACGCCGAAGATATGCAACCTGGGATTGAGTCTCTTCTTGACCCGCTCGATCGTATTGCCGAGCGCGCCGATGCCTTCGAGGGCCAGGAACTCCGCCTGCAGCGGGACCAGCACCGCATCGACGGCGACCAGGGCGTTGAGCGTGACCAGGCCAAGAGAGGGCGGGCAGTCGATCAGGACGATCGTCCAGCGGTGGCGGGCGTCGTTGCCCGGCGCCGCCAGCGACTCGGCCAGGCGATGCTCGCGCCGCTCCAGGTCGATCAGTTCGATTTCCGCGCCGGCGAGCTGGCCGGCCGCCGGCATGACGTCCAGACCGGGGATCTGCGTTGCGCGGACGGAGGAATCCAGCGGATTGAGCCCCAGCAAGAACTCATAAGAACCGGGCGAGCGCTCACTTCGGGATATCCCTAGACCCGTCGAAGCATTTCCTTGGGGATCAAGGTCTATCAAAAGGACCTTCTCTCCGACCGCCGCCAGGGCAGTAGCCAGGTTGATGGCCGTCGTGGTTTTACCGACGCCGCCCTTCTGATTGGCGATCGCGAAGATCTGTGGGGCCGTAGGGGCCGATTCGGAGGATGACGGCGTCACGGTCGGTCACGCTTGCAATGGCTTCGCAGGTAAAATCCCATCTCTTCTTGGCCTCGTCCACCTCTGCCTGCCACTCTTTGCCCTTATGGAACAGACAAATACTGGTATCCAATCGGTGGCGGTCCGCCCAGGCCAGTAATTGTGCCAGCGGTGCCAGCGCCCGCGCCGTGACGATCTCCGCTTGGACGGGCGTGGCCACCTCGATACGCTTGATCACGAGCCGTGGAAGCTTTTCCAGGCCCATCTTGCGGCTTGCCTCCCCGAGGAAGGCCGCTTTCCGGGCATCGGACTCGATGAGCGTGATTTCGAGATCGGGACGCATCGCGGCGATTACGAGACCCGGAAAGCCGCCACCGCTTCCGAGATCGGCAAGGGTTTTGGCCTCGGGAGGGATCAGACGAACGACTTGGGCGGAGTCAATGATATGGCGCTTCCACGCACCGTCCAGGGTGTTCTTTCCCACCAGATTGATGGCCTTCTGCCACCGCTCGAGCGTCTCGACGAGAGTTTCCAGCCGGGCCCGTGTTTCACGTGAAACATCCGCGAGCGGGTCCATGCTAGGCGGCGCGCCGGCGGACATGCTTCAGGAGGGCGACCAGGGCGGCCGGGGTAACCCCGGAAATACGGGCGGCCTGACCGAGGGTAGCGGGGCGGTTGGCCTCCAGCTTCTGGCGGACCTCGGTCGAGAGGCTCCCGATCGCGCCGTAGTCCAGATCACCCGGCAGTGCCAAAGCCTCGTCGCGGCGATAGGCGGCGATGTCTCCTCGCTGCCGGGAGAGGTACCCCTCGTACCGCGAATCGATCGTCAGTTGTTCGGCCACCTCGGACGAGATCGCTGCGAGTTCTGGCCAGAGGCCGACGACCCGGTTCCAGTCGATCTCGGCATAGGCGAGGAGATCCAACGCCGACCGAGGGACACCGTCCTGGTTGATGGCAATGCCGCGCTTGCCCAGGGCCGAGGGCGTGATCTTCAGGTCTGAGGCTAAACTCCGTGCCGCTTCCAGGGCCTCATGTTTCACGTGAAACATCGCGGCGCGTTCGGCGCCGACGCAGCCGACCTCCAGACCCCGCAGGGTGAGACGCTGATCGGCATTGTCGGCCCGCAGCCAGAGCCGATACTCCGCACGCGACGTGAACATGCGGTACGGCTCGGTGACGCCCAGCGAGACCAGATCGTCGACCAAGACACCAATATATCCATCGGCCCTGTCGACGACGAACGGCTTGGACGCGGCCGCATTGACGCCGGCGATCAGCCCCTGGGCCGCTGCTTCCTCATAGCCCGTGGTGCCGTTGATCTGGCCGGCCATGTAGAGGCCGGGAACCCGGCGGGTTTCGAGAGTCGCTTGAAGTTCGCGCGGATCGATGTGGTCGTACTCGATGGCATAGCCCGGCCGGATCATCTCGGTCCGTTCCAGACCCGGAATTGTCTGCAGCATCGCCAGCTGGACGTCCCTGGGCAGCGAGGTCGAGATGCCGTTCGGATAGACGGTGAAGTCGTCCAGGCCCTCCGGCTCCAGGAAGATCTGATGCCGGTCGCGCTGGCCGAAGCGCACGACCTTGTCCTCGATCGACGGGCAGTAGCGCGGGCCAACGCTCTCGATCTGGCCCGAGTACATCGGCGCGCGATGGAGGTTGGCGCGAATGATCTCGTGGGTCGCCGAAGTGGTCGTCGTGATATGGCAAGGGATCTGCGGCGTGGTGATCCTGTCGGTCAGATAGGAGAACGGCCGGGGCGGATCGTCGCCGTCCTGCCGCTCGAGCGCGCCATAGTCGATCGTGCGACCGTCGAGCCGCGCCGGCGTGCCGGTCTTCAATCGGCCCAGCTTGAAGCCCAGCCGATCCAGCGTCCGGGCGAGCGCCGTGGACGGCTCCTCGACCCCGTCACCGCGGACGCGACCGGCCGGAATCTTGGTTTCCCCCATGTGGATCAGGCCACGCAGGAACGTACCCGTCGTCAGGATCACGCGCCCGGCGCCGATTTCCGCACCCGATTCCGTGACCACACCGGCACACGCCCCCCGTGTATCCAGAATTATATCTGCAACCGCATCGGCGCGGATTTCGAGCCCCGCCTGCTCGGCCAGCAGGTCCTGAACCGCCTGCCTGTACAGCTTGCGGTCGGCCTGGGCACGCGGTCCACGCACCGCGGGGCCCTTGGAAAGATTGAGGGTGCGAAACTGGATACCGCCCCGGTCGATGGCCCGGCCCATGATGCCGTCCAGCGCATCGATCTCGCGGACCAGATGGCCCTTGCCCAGTCCGCCGATCGCCGGATTGCACGACATCTCGCCGATCGTCTCGACCCGATGGGTGAGGAGCAGGGTGCGCGCGCCCATCCGCGCCGCTGCGGCCGCGGCCTCACAGCCGGCATGGCCACCGCCCACCACGATCACGTCGTATGAAAAGGCCCGCATGGCCGGCCTTTTACGCCGCCCGGTCGGCTATGGTCCAGTTATCCTCAGGCCGGCCTAGACGATTCCCTCGAGATGGCTCGTGTCGTTCAGGAAGCCGACCCGCACGTCCCCCGCGCCGGAGATCTCGATCTCGCTCAAGCCGCACGGATCCTGCGCCAGTTTCCAGTAGGCCGAGAGCGGCTGGTCGAGGAGCTGAAGCAGCAGCGCGCGGTTCACGCTGTCATGACCGACCAGCACGACCGTCTCGCTGCCGTGCTGTGCCATCACGAGGCGCAGCGCGTCGGCCGTCCGCGCCACGACGTCCTGCAACGACTCGCCGCCGGGAAAGCGCAGGAGATGCGGCGCCTGCCGCCACAGCCGATAGGCGTCGGGCGCTTCCTGCTCGACCTCCTCATGCGTGCGCATCTGCCAGGCGCCGTAGTCGATGTCGCCCAGACCCTCATGAACCGATGCGGGAATCCCACACATCTCTGCAACCCGACTACCGGTCACGATGCATCGCTGCATCGCGCTCGTATAGACGGCAGACGGCTTCCAGCGTCCGGCGATGCGCCTGGCCAAAGCGTCGGCCTGCGCCAGTCCCCGCGCCGTCAGCGGCAGCTCCGCGCGACCGCGAAAGCGCGCGGGACGAATGCCGTCGACATGACCGTGGCGGGTCAGCAAGATCCTGATCATACCGCCAGTCTATCGCAGGCGCCGGCTCCGACCGCCGGAAAATCGGCTCCACCGCACACAACTCGCTCGGCACCTCGTCTTGACGGCCGGAAGGCGCTTGCCTTACGGGGTTGGGATCGACGGTCCTCCCTAACCGGAGGCGAACAGGGAATGCCGTGCCGCCCCCAAAAGGCCAATCGGCAGCTGTACCCGCAGCTGTGAGCGGCGAGCGAGAGCCCACATGTCACTGGACGAAAGTCCGGGAAGACGGGCAGGAGCTTTGACCCGCGAGCCAGAAGACCTGCCGGCGATAGCGTCGCTCTTCCGATGGACGGGATGATCCAGCGGGACGGTCAACCGAGCGGTGACGCGCTTCGTGCGAACCGTTGGGGAGATCCGTCGTTGACGCCGATCCGTCGAAACTTGCTGCAAGTCATGGCCGGTGGCGTAGCCTTGTCCGCCGTGACCAACGCCACCGCCACCTCGACCACCACCATCGCGCTCCTCCATCTCGCGCCGCGTCCCGGCGAGATCGCGGCCAACCGGCAGGCCATCGAACAGGCCGTGCGCCAGGCCGCCGCCAACGGTGCGCGCCTCATCGTGACGCCGGAACTTGCGGTGAGCGGCTACGGCTTCCGCGACCTTTTGGGCACCGGCTGGATCGCCGAGGGTCAGGACGAGTTGTTCGCCTGGGCTGGCGCACTCGCGCGCGAGACTGGCGCGACACTGGTGCTGGGCACGCCGGAAGCCACGCCCGATGCGCTGTTCAACAGCATGGTGGTCTTCGCGCCCGACGGCGCCGTGACCGGCCGGCATCGCAAGATCAACGCGCTGCGTGTCGGCTCCGAGTCCTGGTCTACACCGGGCGATCGGCCGACAGTGATCCCGATCAACGGCATCGGCCGCGTCGGCTTCTTCGTCTGCGCCGACATGTATTCAAAGCGCCTGATCGACGAGACCGCGGCGCTTGGTGTCGAACTGCATCTCTCCTCGGCCGCGTGGGCGCCGGGCCTGCACGGGCCCAACGGCGAATGGGAACGCGCTTCCTCCAGCACCGGCCGGCCGGTCCTCGTCTGCAACCGCACCGGCCATGACGTGCTCGACTTCAACGCGGCCTGTTCGCTCGCGGCCGTCGACGGCACGGTCGCTTTCTCTCATGCGTCCGTCGAACCACGGATCGCATGGGTCGACTGGACGCCCGACTCCCGCCGCCTGGCCGACTGGCGTGTCCGATGACTCTCCGCTGTACACTGATCGGTGTACTTTTCCTGCTTTTCACTGTCGGTGCAGGTACCGCGCAGACACCGCAGCGTGTCGTGACGGTGAACCTCTGCCTCGACCAGATGGCGATGCGCCTCGCGGCACCAGGCCAGCTCGTCGGCTTGAGCTACCTGTCGCGCGATCCCCGTATCTCGGTGCTGGCGGATCGTGCCGCGTCCATTCCCACGGTGCGGGCGACCGTCGAATCGATCCTCACCCTGCGACCGGACCTCGTGATTTTCGACCGAGATTCGCACGCGACGCTGAAGCGCCTGCTGCGCATCGCCGGCATCCGGATCCTCGAAGTGAAGTGGGGCGCCTCGATCGATGACGCCGAGAGCATCATCGAGAGCATGGCCATCGCGATGGGCCGCGAGGAGATCGGCAAAGGCCTGATCGCCGACATGCGCGAGCACAAGCGCCAGCTCACCTGGAACGGTGCGCCCCTCGCCACGGCGATCACGCTTCAGGCCAATCGCGGCACCGCCGGGAAGGGCAGCCTGATGGACGAGCTGCTGCGCGTCGCCGGCTTCCGCAATCTCGCCGCCGAAATGGGTATACCGGCCTATGGCCGCATCGCGCTCGAAGAGGTGCTCGTCAACCAGCCGGGCCTGCTGGTCCTCGACGGTGCGGCCAATGCCAATCCCGCGCGCGCAACCGAGTTCGTCGACCATCACGCGCTGCTCGCCCTCGCGGGAAAGACACGGCTCGTGTCCCTGCCGATCAAGTATTCGATCTGTGCCGGGCCGGAGAATTTCGAGGCGATCCGCCTGCTCGCGGCGGCGCGGCCGTGAACCGCTGGCTCATCCTGCTCGTCGCAGCGCTCTACCTGCTGTCGCTGGCCGTCGGTCCGGCCTGGTGGCCGTGGCGGCTGGGCAACGAAGTCGGCTGGGCCATCGTCTGGGAGCTGCGCGTGCCGCGCGCGACGCTCGGCCTGCTGATCGGCGGTGTGCTGGGCCTCAGCGGCGCGGTGCTGCAGGGCTGGCTGCGTAACCCGCTGGCCGAGCCCGGCGTGATCGGCGTCTCGGCCTGTGCCGGCTTCGCCGCGGTCTGCGCCTTCTACAGCGGCCTCGCCGCCGCGTTCGTCCTCGCCCTGCCGCTGGCCGGGATCGCCGGCGCCGGCATCGCCGTCGCCCTGCTGATGGGCGCGGTCCGGTCGGGGACCGGCACGGTGTCGCTGCTGCTGATGGGCGTCGCGATCAACGCCATCGCCGCCGCGCTGATCTCGCTGGTGCTGGCGATGTCGCCCAATCCCTTCGCCTACCAGGAAATCTCCCTCTGGCTCGCCGGCTCCATCGTCGACCGCGACCTGCGTTACCTCGCCATCGCCGCGCCCTTCATGATCGCCGGTGCCGCGATCGTCCTCGGCGCCGGCCGCTGGCTCGATGCGCTGTCGCTGGGCGAGGATACCGCACGCAGCCTGGGCGTCGACACGAAGTCACTGGGCCTCAGGCTCACACTGGGCGTCGGCCTGATGGTCGGTGCCGCCACCTCGGTTGCCGGCGTCATCGGCTTCGTCGGCCTGATCGCGCCACACGTCGTGCGTGCGCGCGTCGATTTCCGGCCCGGGGCGACCCTCGTGCCCTCGATGCTGGTCGGTGCCGCCCTGGTGCTGATCGCTGACATCGCCGTCCGCCTGCTGCCGACCGCCTACGAACTCCAGCTCGGCGTCATTACCTCGCTGGTCGGCGCGCCGTTCCTGGTCCGGGCCGTGCGCAAGGCCCGCTCGGCATGGCTCGCCGCATGAGCGCCATAGCGGTCCACGGATTGGTCAGCCGGCGGGGCGAGCGCGAAGTCCTGTCCGGTATTGATCTTGCCTTTGCGCCGGGCAAGGTCACGGCCATCGTCGGCCCCAACGGCGCCGGCAAGACCACCCTGCTGCGCCATCTCGCCGGTCTCGATGCGCCCTCGGCGGGACGGGTCGAGCTGGGCGGCGAGCCCCTCTCCAGCCTTGGCTCTGCCACTCGCGGCCAGCGCATCGCCTACCTCGCGCAAGCTGCGTCCGCCTATTGGCCGCTGCGCGCGCATGACGTCGTGGCGCTGGGCCGCCTGCCGCACGGCGCCGATCTCAGCCGGCCGGCCAAATCCGCGGATATCGAAGCCGTGCAACGCGCGCTGCAGCGAGTCGACGGTGTTCAGTTTGCAGACCGGTCCATCGACGCGCTGTCCCAAGGCGAGCGTGCCCGCATGATGATGGCTCGCGCCCTGGCGACCGAGGCCGCGGTCCTCCTGGCTGACGAGCCGGTCGCCAGCCTCGATCCCGCCTATGCGCTGGAAGCCATGGCGATCCTGCGTGCCGAAGCCGCGCGCGGCGCCTGCGTGATCGTGGTGCTGCACGACCTTGGCCTGGCGGCTCGCTTCGCCGATCGCGTGATCGTCCTCGCCAATCGAGTCGTCGCTGCCGACGGTCCGCCAGTCGTCGCACTTGCGGCGGATGTCATCGATGCCGCCTACGGCGTCGGCTTCCGCCACATCCTCGTCGACGGGGTCATGCAGCCGGTCGCGTGGGAGCGGCGCGGCTGACTCAAGCCGCGCGTTTTCGGGACGCGGTCTTCTTGCGAGCCTTCTTCGCTTTCGGCTTCGCTGTCTTCCGCCCCTGCGCTTCGAGGAAGCGGTCGGCCTTGTCGCGCGAAGGACCGCCGCCGCCCTTGAGGCTCCTTTTCAGGGCCTCCATGAGATCGACGACCTTCTCGTCATCTTGCTCCGGCGCCTCGGAGACGACGGGCTGACCCTTCTTCTTCTTCGCGATCAGCTCGCGCAGCGCATCCTCATAGCGATCCTTGAAGCGCGACGGATCGAACCTGGCGTCCTGCTGCTCGATGATCTTCTCGGCGATCTGCAGCATGCGGGCGTCGGGTTTGGGCAGGTTGCGGTCGAACACCTGCGATGTCGTGCGGATCTCGTCGTGGGTGCGCAGGGTCGTGAGCAGGATGCCCTTGTCGCGCGGCTCCAGCGCACAGATGCGTTCGCGCTGGTGCATGACGACGCGGCCCAGCGCCACCTTCTTCTGCTTCGCCATAGCAGCCCGAATCACCGAATAGGCTTCGATGCCGGTCTTGCCCGACGGCGCGAGATAATAGGGCTCGTCCCAGTAGATCCGGTCGATCTCCGACGCATCGACGAATTCCTCGATGTCGAGAATGCGCGTCGATTCCAGGCGCACCGCGTCGAGCTCCTCCTTGTCGAGCAGCACGTACTTGTTCTTCGAAACCGCGAAGCCTTTCACCAGATCGGCGCGATCGACGGGCTTGCCAGTGCCGGCATCGACCGTCTGCATGCGGATGCGGTTGTTGGTCTTCGGATTGATGAGATTGAAGTGGATGTCAGCGCCGCGCTCGGTCGCGGTGTACAGCGCTACCGGGCAGGTCACCAGCGAGAGACGCAGGTGTCCCTCCCAGGTGGGACGCATCGCTTTCTGCTTGGCCATGGCTCTACTCCGACTTCACGAGTTTCTCGATGGCGGCGCGCAGGGGTTTCGCCGACTTCGCATAGTCCTTCCACGGCTTGTTGCGCCTCAACAGCGCCGGCACGGTGCGCACCGTGAACTTCATCGGGTCGAGGCCGGCCTTCACCTGCGTCCATTCGATCGGCATCGACACGGTGGCGCCGGGACGCGCGCGCGAGGAGAGGGGTGCGACGGCGGTCGCGGTGCGGTCGTTGCGGAGATAATCGAGGAAGATCCGGCCGGTCCGGACCGCCTTCGACATTTTGATAACATAAAGCCGGGGCTCGTCCTCGGCGACCCGCCGGCAGATCTCTCGCGCGAAGGTCTTGGCTGTATCCCAGTCAGGGCTCTTCCTGTCGTCGGTGAGCGGCACCACGACATGCAGGCCCTTGCCGCCGGTCGTCTTGCAGAAGGGCACGAGCCCGAGCTTCCTCAGTCGAGCGGCGATCTCGCGTGCGCCGGCAATGACCGCCGCGAACTTCACGTCGGGCGCCGGATCGAGATCGAACACCAGCCGGCCCGGCAGCTCGGGATGGCCCGGCTGGCAGTTCCAGGGATGCAGCTCGGTCCCGCCCATCTGCGCCACGGCGGCCAGTCCCTCGACGCGGTCGATCTGGAGATAGGGCTTCCTGTCGCCTTTCACCTTCACCTCGTCGAGAAGGTTCGAGGAGCCTGGCATGGAATGGCGCTGGAAGAACTTCTGCCCGCCGTCGATCCCGTCGGGCGTGCGCACGATGGAGCAGGGGCGGCCGGCGATGTGGTCGATCATCCAGTCGCCCACCGCCTCGTAGTACTCCGCCAGCTCGAGCTTGGTGACGGGCGGCTTCTCGTTGGGCCACAGCGGCTTGTCGGGATGGGATATCGACACGCCCATCACGATGGCCCGATCCGACTTGGCGAGCGAAGGCTTGGCCATCTTCATCTTCTCCGGATCCGCCGCGACTTCCGCCCCGACCTCCTCGGCCGGCTTGTCGCTGCGCAATCCCTTGAACGCAGCCTGCCGGATGTTGCCGGCACCGGTCCAGCCGGCGAACTCGATCTCGGCCACCAGGTCGGGCTTCGCCCAATGCATGTTCGCTTCCTTCGGCGGGCTAGCACCGGCCGCGAACGGGCTGGTCTTGCTCGCCACGGCACGCAGCTTCGGCATCAGCGAGCGCATCACGCTCTCGCCGAAGCCGGTGCCGACGCGGCCGACATAGACCAGTTTGCGGTCCTTGCCCTCGCCGCGATGGACGCCGGCGAGCAGCGAGCGCAGGCGGCAGCCTTCGCTGGTCCAGCCGCCGATCACCACCTCGTGGCCGGCGCGGCACTTGGCCTTGGTCCAGCCGTTACTGCGGCCGGACTTGTAGGGCGCGTCCAGCTCCTTGGAGACGATGCCCTCGAGGTGCATGCGGCAGGCCGATTGCAGCACCGCATCGCCGCCGGTCTCGAAATGATCGACGTAGCGCAGGCCCGAATGCTTGCCCTTCATACCGTCGAGCAACGTCTTCAGCCGCGTCTTGCGCTCCGAAAGCGGCAGGGGGCGCTGATCCTCGGCTTCGAGGAACAGCAGGTCGAAGGCGAAGAAGATCAGGTCTTCCGACTTGTCGGTGGAGAGTGCGGCCTGCAATGCCGCGAAATCCGGCGCGCCATGGCTGTCGAGTGCAACAGCTTCGCCGTCGAGGATGCAATCCGGCAACGCCTCTGCCTGCTGGGCAATCGCCGAGAATTTCCGCGTCCAGTCGAGACCCTTGCGCGTGCGCAACGTCGCCTCGCCATCCTCAACGCGAAGCTGCAGCCGGTAGCCATCGAACTTCACCTCATGGGCCCAGCCCGCCCCGCCGGGGACGCGTTCGACCAGCTTGGCGAGCTGCGGTTCGACGAACTTCGGCATGGAGGCAACCTTCTTCGCCTTTGCCTTGCTCTTCGGCGTCGACGCTGTGTTTCCGCCATCCTTCTTGTTGCTTTGCCAGACCGCGCCCGCGCCGCGCTTCTTGCTCGTCATGAACGACTTGGGCGCCTTGCCGGTGCCCAGCGCGATCTCCTTCAGGGTACGTCCGGAAGCGATCGACTTCGGGTCCTTCAAGACCTGGTCGTCATCGCCTTCATGCGCAGCATCATCGCGATGCTTGATCAGCAGCCAGTTGGTGCGGCCCCCACCTTTGCCACCCTTGCGGTCCCACTTCATACGGACCAGGACAAAACTTCCCTCAAGCCGCTCACCTGCAAGGGTGAACTTGAGATCGCCGCGCTTCAGTCCCTCGTGCGGATCGCCTTCTGGAATCCAGTAGCCGCGATCCCAGAGCTGAACGGTGCCGCCGCCATATTGACCTTCGGGAATCGTGCCCTCGAAGTCCCCGTAATTGAGGGGGTGGTCCTCGACTTCGACAGCCAGCCGCTTGATCGTAGGATCGAGCGACGGGCCCTTCGTCACGGCCCACGACTTGAACGTGCCGTCGAGTTCCAGGCGCAAATCGTAGTGCAGCCGCGTCGCGTCATGCCGCTGGATGACGAAACGCAGCTGCTTCGATTTGGGGACGGCCGCCTTGCCCGACGGCTCTTCCGTCAGGCTGAAATCACGCTTGGCGCGATAGGAGGCAAGCCTGTCGTTCCGCATGGATCACCGCTGGGGGCGCACCAGTTTGTCGCGCTCCCAGATCTTGTGCTTCTTCGCCGTGGCAATGAAGCCCTCGATGCCGTTCTTGCCGTCCAGCGCGATGACGCCCATCGCGGCATCGGCGTCGATGCCGGCCTTGTCGAGCAGAGGCTTGGTCGCCGCGTTGAAGCCGATGGCCTTGAGATGACCGAAGGCATCGCGCAACCAGTCGATGGCCGCAGCCACGCCCAGCAGCTCCTTCGCGCCCGCCGCCGAGGGCAGGGCAACGACGGCGTCGAACAACACCGACGGCGCGCCATCGAGCTGCATGTCGGGGACGAGGCCGTTGCCTTCGAGCTTGCCGACCTTCGGCGCCACCAGCTTGAGGTTGGCGCCCTCCTTCTTCAGCGCCTGCCGTAGCTTCTGGACCGCGCTCGCATCGCTGCCGTCGGTGACCAAGACGGCGACCGTGCGTCCCTGCACCGTCCTGGGCGCCTTTCCGATGATGCTGAGGGCCGGCGACGGATCGAGATCGTCGCGCGGCGGCACGGCCGGTGTGATCTTGTCCGCCTCGCCCACCATGCCCATGGCGGTTGCGACCCGCTTGCCGAGTTCCGGCTCGATCAGGTCCAGATGGCCCAGCATGCGCGTGCGGATCGCCGGGGTCTCCACCTTGCTCAGTTCGAAGGTGAAGGCGCTGACGATGTGGCCCTGTTCGGGCGGCGTCATCGAACGCCAGAACAGGCGGGCCTGCGAGTAGTGATCGGCGAAGGATTCGGGACGCTCCCGCGTCTTGGGCCCGGCGTTCGGATCGGGGAAGCTCGCGAAGCCACGCGTCGGATTCTCGCGCGGGCCATTGGGATCGAGCGAGTTGGGCTCATAGGCAACGCGGCCCGGCGGCACCGCCATGCGCATGTGACCGTCGCGCTGGAAGTTGCGCATCGGGCAGACCGGCTTGTTGATCGGGATCTCGTGGAAATTCGGCCCGCCCAGACGGCTGAGCTGGGTGTCGAGATACGAGTGAAGGCGGCCCTGCAGCAGCGGATCGGGCGTGAAGTCGATGCCCGGGACGATATGGCCGGGATGGAAGGCCACCTGTTCGGTCTCGGCAAAGAAGTTCACCGGGTTCTCGTTCAGCACCATGCGGCCGATCGGCGTGAGCGGGATGATCTCTTCCGGGATGAGTTTGGTCGGATCGAGGATGTCGAAGTCGAGCTCGTCGGCCGTCGTCTGGTCGAAGGCCTGGATGGAGAGCGTCCATTCCGGATAGTCGCCGTTGTCGATAGCTTCCCAGAGGTCGCGGCGCTGATAGTCGGGATCGGCACCGGCGAGCTTCACCGCCTCGTCCCACAGGGTCGAGGCCGCGCCGAGGCTGGGGCGCCAGTGGAACTTGACGAAGGTCGATTCGCCTTGGGCGTTGACGAGCCGGAACGTATGGACGCCGAAGCCTTCGATATGGCGCAGCGAGCGCGGAATCGTGCGGTCCGACATAGCCCACATCAGCATGTGCATGCTCTCGGGCATCAGCGAGGCGAAATCCCAGAACGTATCGTGCGCCGAGCCGGCCTGCGGGAAGGCGCGATCGGGCTCCATCTTCACCGAGTGGATCAGGTCGGGGAACTTGATGGCGTCCTGGATGAAGAACACCGGGATGTTGTTGCCGACGAGGTCGAAGTTGCCCTCCTCGGTGTAGAACTTTACCGCGAAGCCGCGCACATCGCGCGGCGTGTCGACCGAGCCCGCGCCGCCGGCCACCGTCGAGAAGCGGACGAAGACCTTAGTGGTCTTCTTGGGGTCCTGCAGGAAAGCGGCCTTGGTGAGCTTCGACAGGTCCTTGAAGGGCTGGAAGTAGCCGTGCGCGCCGCTGCCACGGGCATGGACGATGCGCTCGGGGATGCGCTCGTGATCGAAATGCTGGATCTTCTCGCGCAGCACGAAGTCCTCCAGCAGGGTCGGACCGCGCGCGCCACTCTTCAGCGAATTCTGGTTATCGGAGATCGCGACGCCCTGGTTGGTCGTCAGCGTCTGGTTGGCAGATGTTGTGGTCTGGTGGGTTTCGCCGCCGAGGCGGGCTTCCGAAGGAGCCTGGGACTTCGACGCAGTCTTGGATTTCCGCACGATCATGCCTCACAGTTCACAGCTTAAGCTGCGACCTGAACGGCGCATGCTCCGACTCGTTCCCGCCGCCTTGTCGACTACTTGCCGATACAGAAGTCGCGGAAGATCACGTCGAGCAATTCGTCGAGGCGCACCGCGCCGGTAATGCGGCCGATGGCCCGCAGAGCAAGGCGCAGGTCCTCCGCTGCCAACGCCACCTCAGGCGCACCCAGGGCACGCTCCAGCGCAGCCTGACAGTCGACCAGGGCCTCGCGATGGCGCGCTCGAGTGAGCGGCGGCGCGCCAGCGCCGTCCTGCATCGATGCCTCGGCAGACTGTTCCAGCCGGGTCAATAACTCGGGCAGGCCGACGCCGCCCGTTGTCGACAGGGCCACGATCCCCGAGGTCGCAACGGGCGCAAGATCGGTTTTGTTCACCACGACGATGTCGCGTGCCGGAGTCCAGTGCTCGGTCGCCGCGATGATGGCCTGCATTTCCGCCCGCCAGTCGCCAGACGCGTCGAGCACCAGCACGCGCAGGTCGGCCGCGGCGGCCCGGGCGCGGGCGCGGCGCACGCCTTCCTGCTCGATGGCGTCGGTCGAGTCGCGCAGGCCCGCGGTATCGGCCAGCACGACCGGCCAGCCGCCGAGATCGAGATGGACCTCGATCACGTCGCGCGTGGTGCCGGCCGTCTCCGACACGATCGCCGCCTCGCGCCGGGCAAGGAGATTGAGCAGCGAGGACTTGCCGGCGTTGGGCGGGCCGATGATCGCGATCGACAGGCCGTCGCGCAGCCTCTCGCCACGCCGATCCTCCAGATGCGCCGCGACCTCTGCCTGGAGCCCGGCGATTGCGACCCGCACCTCGTCAGCCAGGCCCTCGGGCAGATCCTCGTCGGGGAAATCGATCGCGGCCTCGAGATGCGCCAGCGCCCGCAGGCCCTTACCGCGCCATTCCTCGTAGAGCCGGTGCAGCGCGCCATCCATCTGCTGCAGCGCCTGCCGCCGCTGCGCCGCCGTCTCGGCCGCAACCAGGTCGGCGATGCCCTCGGCCTCTGTGAGGTCGAGTTTGCCGTGCTCGAAGGCGCGGCGCGTGAACTCGCCAGGTTCGGCCAGCCGGCAGAAACCGAGATGGGCAATCGCGTCGAGCGCGGCCCCGACCACGGCGCGGCCGCCATGAAGGTGCAGCTCGACCATCGGCTCGCCCGTCTCGGTGTTGGGTGCGGCGAACCAGACGACCAGTCCCTTGTCGATCGCCTCGCCACTGACGGGATCGAGGATCGTGCGCAACACCATGCGACGCGGCGTCGGCAATGACTTGCGGGTGAGCTGTTCCAGCGCGTCGCCCGCGCGCGGGCCGCTCAGCCGGATCACCGCGAGCGCACCGGGATGGGCGCGCGTGGGCGTCGCCGTGCCCAGCGCGTAGATCGTGGCGTCGTTCACGTCCGCCGTGGTGCGGGTTGTGCCGGGCGCGCCGGCGGGGCGGCGGGCGGCGGACGCGCCATCACCTTGTCGGCGATCTTCTCGTAGACCGCTTCGGGGATCAGCCGGCGCTCGACCAGGTCGGCCTTGGTCTTGAACGGCCGTGCGCGGATGATCGCGTCGGCCCGCACCTCGCCGATCCCGTCGAGCGACATGAGATCATCGCGGCTGGCGCTGTTGATATCGATCTGGCCGGCGGTCGCGGGCGCGGCCGGCGCCGCGGAACGCGCGCCCTGGGCCAGGACCGGAGAGGCGATCGACGCCGCGCCCGTCAGGACCGCGACCGTTGCGAGGATTGCTTTGAAGGACATGACGCCAGGCATTATCGCACGAAATCGGCCCAATTCGGGATGGCACGTTCCTCGAAGGGCACTTTCCAGCGGTGACAATTCGACCGGTCGATCAACTCGGCCGGCACCATGATCTCAGCCGGCACGGACTGGCCGGCAAGATGACGAAGGACAGCCTGGGCGGCGATGGACGCGATGTTGAAGGCGCTGAAGTCGACGCTGGCCAGCATGGTCCCGCGCTCGATGTGCCCGATCGCGGCTGGCAGTCCGTTGATGCCGACGACGGTCGCGGTTCGCCCGGCTTCTTCCAGCGCCTTCAGCGCACCGAAGGCCATGACGTCGTTGGCCGTCCAGACACCGTCAATCTGGGGGTGGTCGCGCAGCAGTTCCGCCATGGCCGCTCGCGCAGGTACTTCCTGCAGATAGCCGACTCGCGAGCCCACCAGCTCGATGCCGGGGCTTTCCGCCAGCGCCCGCTTCAGACCCTCGGTGCGGTCCCGCGCGGTGCGGGCACCCGGCGTACCGTCCAGCGCCACGACCTTTCCGGTCCCGCCCAGACCCTCGAACAGGGCACGGGCGATCGTCTCACCCACCCGAACGTCGTCCGATCCGACGAAGGTCACGACGGGCACATTCATGCGGTTGATGAACACCCCCACCGGGATGCCGGCTGCGGTGATCCGCGCCACATCCTCCGCCATCGCGACATCGTCGGTCGGGTTGAAGAGGACGGCGTCCGGCCGCGCGGCCAGCGCCTCGACCACCAGCGCCTTCTGCTCGCCGACATGGTCGGGTGTCGCGGGCACATAGTGCACCGTGCGGGCACCGGCTTGCGCCGCGGCGCTGTCGACGGCCAGCCGGGCCGCATCGTAGGCGGGATTCACACGGTTCTTTGTGAAAACCGCAAGGATCGGAGGACGGGTCGAGAGCGGGCTCATGGCCCTACTTTAGACCAGCGGCGCCCTGTAGTATCCGCCGGCCATGGCCCAGCCCTACGACAATATTCCCGACCGCCGTGTCATCGTCCGGCGCCGCAAGCTCGAGGAGGGCCTCGCCCGTCTGGCAGAGGACATGCCGCCTGGAGGCGAGCCGCCGCGCGCGCCAGTCCTGGCCCTGCTGCGCGATGCCCTGACCGCGGGCCGGGCGGAGATCCGCCGCCGCTTCGAGGAGCCGGGCCCGTTGAAGAACGACGGGCCGGCCGTACTGGCGGCCACGTCCTACCTCATGGACCAGATCATCCGGGTCCTCTACGACTTCGCCGACCAGCATGCCTATCCGGCGGCCAATCCCAGCGCCGGTGAGCGGCTGGGCCTTGTGGCGACCGGCGGCTACGGCCGCGGAGAACTGGCGCCGCTTTCCGACATCGATCTCCTGTTCCTGCGTCCCTACAAGCAGACGCCACGCGGCGAGCAGATCGTCGAGTTCATGCTCTATCTCCTGTGGGACCTCGGCCTGAAGGTCGGCCACGCGACCCGCACGGTCGATGAGAGCCTGCGCTATGCCGAGCGCGACCAGACGATCCGCACGGCATTGCTGGAAGCGCGCTATCTCTGGGGCGATCGCGCGCTGTTCGACGAGCTGCAGCGCGGCTTCGCACAAAAATTCTATACCGGCGACGGGCGCGACTTCGTCGATGCCAAGCTTGCCGAGCGCGACCAGCGTCATCATCGCATGGGCGATTCGCGCTATGTCGTCGAACCAAACGTCAAGGAAGGCAAGGGCGGGCTGCGCGACCTGCACCTGCTGTTCTGGATCGCCAAGTATCTCTATCGCGTCAGCGAGCCGGGCGAACTGGTGGCCAAGGGCGTGCTCACCAGGGAGGAAGCGCGGCACTTCGAGCGTGCCGAGCGTTTCTTGTCGACCGTGCGCTGTCACATCCACTATCTGACGAACCGCGCCGACGACCGCCTGTCGTTCGATCTACAGCGCGAGATTGCCGCGCGCCTCGGCTACCAGGACCGTCCGGGCAGCCGGGGGGTCGAGCGCTTCACCAAGCATTACTACCTGCATGCCAAGACGGTGGGCGACCTGACGCGCATCTTCGTCGCCGCGCTCGAGGACAGCCGGCGCCGCAAGCCCAAGCTTGCCGCGCTGTGGCAGACGTTGCGGCCGCGCGAACTCGAAGGCTTCCGGCTCGACGGCGAACGCCTCGCGGTGGCGACGCCCGATGCCTTCGCCAAGGATCCGGTGGCGATCCTGCGCCTGTTCCATGTTGCTCAGGAAAACGATCTCGACATCCATCCCGCGACCCTGCGGCTGATCACACAGAACATCCGGCTGGTCGACCGGCTGAGGAACGATGCCGAAGCCAACCGGCTCTTCATGGAGATGCTGACGTCGCGCCACGATCCGGAGACGACGCTGCGGCGTCTCAACGAGGCCGGCGTATTCGGCCGCTTCGTGCCCGACTTCGGTCGCGTCGTCGCGCAGACGCAGCACGACATGTACCACACGTATACGGTCGACGAGCACACGATCCGCGCCATCGGCATCCTCTCGAAGATCGAGTCCGGCGTCCTGAAGGAAGACCATCCGCTGTCGGCCGATGTGGTGCACAAGATCCTGTCGCGCCCCGTTCTCTATCTCGCGGTGCTGCTGCACGACATCGCCAAGGGCCGCGGCGGCGATCATTCGGTGCTGGGTGCCGATGTGGCGATGCAGTTGGGTCCGCGCCTCGGCCTGACGGCCGCCGAGACGGAAACCGTGGCCTGGCTGGTCCGCTATCACCTCGCCATGTCCGGCACCGCCTTCCAGCGCGACCTGATGGATCCCAAGACCATCGAGACCTTTGCGGCCCTCATCCAGTCGCCCGAGCGCCTGCGCCTGCTGCTGGTCCTGACGGTGTGCGACATCCGTGCGGTCGGCCCGAACGTCTGGAACAACTGGAAGGCCGCGCTCCTGCGCCAGCTCTACAATGCGACGGAGCAGGTTCTCTCGGGTGGCACACTGAGCGGCGGCCGTGCCGAGCGGATCAAGCACATCCAGGGCGAGATTTCCAAACGGCTGGCGGGTTGGAGCGAAGTCGACAAGGAAGCGCATTTTGCGCGCGGCTACGCTTCCTACTGGCTGTCCTTCCCGATCGACACGCTGGCCCGCCAGGCCGAGCTGGTGCGCGGCGCCGAGCGGGCGAAGCAGCCTCTCGCCATCGAGCACCGGGTCGACGACGAACGCTCGGTGACCGAGGTCACGATCTATACGCTCGACACGCACGGCCTGTTCGCGCGCCTCGCCGGTGCCATGGCGATCAGTGGCGCCAACATCATGGATGCAAAGATCTTCACCCTGGCCAACGGCATGGCGCTCGACACGTTCTGGATCCAGGACCTCGAGGGAAAGCCATTCGACGGCCCGCAGCGGCTGGCGCGACTGGCCGCGCGCGTCGAGCTGGCGCTGTCCAACCGCCTCGACATCCAGCGCGAACTCGACAGCCAGCGCGGCTCATGGCCCAAGCGCGACCGGGTCTTCACCGTCGAGCCGCGCGTGCTCATCGACAATAACGCGTCCGACACCTTTACGGTGATCGAGGTCAACGGCCGCGACCGGCCGGGCTTCCTGCACGTCGTCACGCGTGCGCTGACGCGCCTCAACCTGCAGATCGCCACGGCGCACGTCACCACTTACGGCGAGCGCGCGGTCGACGTGTTCTACGTCAAGGACCTGTTCGGCCTTAAGGTCGTGAATGCCGACAAGTTGAAACAGATCGCCGCGGCGGTCGAAGCCTCCATCCGCGACTTCGACACCCGCTTCGACCCGATGGCGAAGGCGGCGGAATAGCGCTGGGGCGCGCGTCACTCCGGCTTGAAGTTGGCTTCCTTCAGCAGCGCGGTGTTGGTCTCGACTTCCGACTTAATGAAGGCGGCGAAGTCCTTCGGGCCACGCGCGGTCGGCACGATGCCGAGCGAGGTGGTCTTGTCGACGAAGGCCTTGTCCTTTGAGACTTCGGCCATGCCGGCCGCGAGCCTGTTCACGATCGCGTCGGGCGTGTCCTTGGGGGCCCATACGCCGTACCAGGAACTCAGGTTGAAATCCTTGAGGCCGACTTCGGCGCTCGTCGGAATGTTCGGTGCGAGCGGTGTGCGCTCCTTGGACGTCACATACAGGCCCTTCGCGCGGCCCGACGTGGCGAGCGGCAGCAGCGCCGTCCAGGGATCCATGAAGAACTGGACGCTGCCGGACATCAGGTCGGTATTGGCCGGCGCGGTACCCTTGTAGAGGATCTGGTCGAGAGGGATGCCGATCCGCTTCAGCCAGGCGAGTGTCGCGATGTGGCCGGCCGAGCCGCCGGAGGAGATCGCCACGAAGAACTTCTTGGGGTCCTTGGCGACGGCCGCCATCGTGGCCGCGTAGTCGTTTCCGGGCACGTTGTTGTTGGCCAGCATCACCAGCGGCGCCTCGCCCGCCTGGGCAATGGCACGGAAATCAGTCTGCGGATCGTAGGGGCAGGACGGGACCACCGTCTTGCCCAACACGAACAGGCTGGCGTTGAACAGGACGGTGTAGCCATCCGGCTCGGCGCGGCGGACCATCTCGGACCCGATGGTGCCCGAGGCGCCCCCGACATTCTGGATGACGATCTGCTGGCCGAGCTTCTCCGACAGGAACTGCGCGGTTATGCGGCCGAGACCGTCGGTACCGCCGCCCGGCGGGTAGGGCACGATCATCTTGAGCGGCTTGTTCGGATAATCCTGTGCGAGGGCCGGCGCGGCGAGAAGCGAGGCGCCCATGGCGCCCAGGACGGTCCTACGACGGAGATTCATGGAATTTGCCTCGGGATGAAAAACTCAGGGGTGCACACTAACAGAAGATGCACAGGCCATGCCATGAGCGGTCTCGCAAATTGTCCGGGAAACGCGGCGCTCGGCGACTTCGCCACACGGCACACCGAGGGCACGCGACGTGTCCAGATGCTGCCGCAGCGTGGTTCTGGTGCCGGGCGCGATGGGGGAGGGTGCGCCCTCCCGGTAGCCCGACTTGAGTTCGACGGTGCGCTGGCGGCCGTCGCGAAGCGCCAACACCACGTCGACCTGGAGATAGTCGATCGTCTCGCCCGACTTGTTCTCAACGACGAGGCTGGGAACGCAATTGCCGTAAACATTGGAATCGCTGCCGCGGGTGACGTCGATGCCGTTGGCGGCGACGGCCGCCGTGATCCCGCTGGAGGCAAGGGCCGCCATCGCCGGTAGAGCCAAACTCAACGCAACGAGGACTGTCTTCATGGTCGCCTCCAGCATGGTTCAGGTCGATTGCAGTCGCTGCTCCCGGCGCGTGGCCAGCATCTGCAGGATGGCCGCCGCGGTCTCCTCGATCGAGCGGCGCGTGACGTCGATCGTCGCCCATTTGCGGCGGGCGTAGAGGCGGCGGGCCTCCTGTATCTCGCTCTGCACCGTGTCCATGTCGGTATACTCCGACTCGGTGTCCTGCTGCATGAGCCTGAGACGGTTGACGCGGATCTGCACCAGCCGCTCGGGATCGGTGATCAGGCCGACGATCAGCGGCCGCTTGGCCTCCTCGAGTTCGACCGGCGGCGGCACCTGCGGCACCAGAGGCACGTTGGCCGCGCGCACGCCGCGATTCGCGAGATAGACGCAGGTCGGTGTCTTCGATGTCCGCGACGGCCCGACCAGAATCACATCGGCATCCTCTAGATCGTGCGTCGACTGGCCGTCGTCGTGCGCCAGCGTGTAGTGCATGGCGTCGATACGGTCGAAATAGCCTTCGTCGAGCTGGTGCTGGCGGCCCGGCCACTGTTCGCTCTTGGAATGGAAGTGGACGGCGAGAACGCTCATCGCCTGGTCGAGCACACCGACGCAGGGCAACTGCAGGCGCCGGCAATGATCGCGCACCACATCGCGCAACTCGGGATCGACGAGCGTATAAAGGACGGGGCCGCGATCGCGCTCGACCGCCTGCATGACTTTTTCCATCTGCGCCGGGGAGCGCACCAGTGACCAGACATGCTCCTGAACGAAGATGCCCTCGTACTGGACGAGACAGGCGCGCGCGACGCTCGACACGGTCTCACCGGTCGAATCGGACACGAGATGGACGTGAAAATTACGGTTGGCCACGGATCGTTTTACCTCACGGCAACGCCGGGAGAAACGCGGGATTGCCGTGGGCATTGCGGGGACAGGCGGGACGGTTGGCGGGAGGGTCGGGATTCAGGACACGACTCGCCCGACCCGTCCAAATTATCTTCCCCTGCGTACAGTTTGGGACGAATGACCTGTGAGTCGGGAATCAGCGCTTTTGACCGAGCGAATCGATGGATTCCGATCCACAGCCACCTGGGGAGAGATGACCAATAAGGCGCATCCCCACATGCCACAGGCTCTACTACTGCTACTACCTAATATGAATAGAGTAGAAGGAAGCATGAGGGACGAGATTTGAGCGGCGGAAAACTCCTGGAGACGCTGGCCGGAACGAGACATCCGACGCCACCGATCTGGCTGATGCGGCAGGCCGGGCGCTACCTGCCGGAGTATCGCGCCGTGCGGTCCACGACGCGGTCGTTCCTCGAATTCTGCTATACGCCCGACAAGGCCGTCGAGGTGACGTTGCAGCCCATTCGCCGGTTCGGGCTCGACGCGGCGATCATCTTCTCGGACATCCTCGTGGTGCCCGATGCACTCGGCCAGAAGGTCTGGTTCGAGGAGGGTGAGGGTCCGAAGCTCGAGGCGCTGACCGATCCCTCGCAGTTCGGCCGCCTTTCCAGGGCGCGCCTGCAGGAGCACCTGGCGCCGGTCTATGAGGCGATCCGCTGGACGCGGGCGGAGCTGCCGAAGGAAACGGCGCTCCTGGGATTCGCCGGCGCTCCCTTCACGTTGGCCTGCTACATGATCGAAGGCAGCGGCAGCAAGGACTTCGCCAAGGTGAAGAGATGGGCCTATGCCCATCCTGAATCCTTCAAGCTGCTGATCGATCTGCTTATCGACGCGGTCGTCGACCATCTCGGCCATCAGGTCGATGCGGGCGCCGATGCCGTCCAGCTTTTCGATTCCTGGGCGGGGGTGCTTCCGGAGGAACAGCTCTTCCACTGGTCGCTCGATCCGATGGTGCGGATCGCCAAGGGCCTGCGCGCGCGTCATCCGCACGTGCCGATCATCGCCTTTCCGCGCGCCGTCGGTCCGGCGGCGCTGATGTATCGCCTGCCCGAGACCTTCAGCGCCTTGTCGCTCGACACCGGCATCGGCGCGCATTGGGCGGCGAAGGAGATCCAGCCGCACATCTGCGTGCAGGGCAATCTCGACCCGATCATGCTGGTCGCCGGCGGCCAGGCGATGGAGCGCGAGGCCACGCGCATCCTCGACAAGCTCGGCCACGGCTCCTACGTGTTCAATCTCGGCCATGGCGTCGTGCCGCAGACCCCACCCGACCACGTCGCGCGACTGGTCGACATCGTCCGCAACTGGAAGCCGAGCTGACGTGAAGATCGCGATCGTCCTGTTCAATCTCGGCGGGCCCGATTCGCCCGAGGCGGTGCAGCCGTTCCTGCGCAACCTGTTCAGCGATCCGGCGATCATCTCGCTGCCATCGTTCCTTCGTCTGCCGCTGGCGCGCTTCATCGCCAGCCGGCGCACGGCGAAGGCGCAGGGCATCTACGCCAGGATCGGCGGCAGCTCGCCGATCCTCGGCCAGACCGAAGCCCAGGCGCGGGCGCTGGAGGAGGCGCTGGGGCCGGGGCACGAATGGCGCGGCTATGTCTGCATGCGCTACTGGCATCCGATGACCGAAGCGGTCGTGCGTTCGGTCAAGCGCTTCGCGCCCGATCGTATCGTGCTGCTGCCGCTCTATCCGCAATTCTCCACGACGACGACGGCCTCGTCGGTGAAAGCGTGGAAGGAAGCGGCGGCCACGGCGAAGCTCAATGTGCCGACGCAAACCGTCTGCTGCTATCCCGACGAAGAAGGGTTCATCGCGGCCTCGGTCGAACTCGTGAAGCAGGGGCTGGCCGAAGCGGAGAGTCGTCCGACGCGCGTGCTGTTCTCCGCGCACGGACTGCCGGAGAAAGTCATCAAAGCCGGCGATCCTTACCAGGCGCAGGTCGAACGCACAGCCAAAGCCATTGCCGATCGCATCGGCGGTCTCGACTGGGCGGTCTGCTACCAGAGCCGTGTCGGGCCGTTGAAATGGATCGGCCCTGCGACCGACGACGAGATCCAGCGCGCGGGCAAGGACGGCAAGGCGATCGTGCTCTATCCGCTGGCCTTCGTATCGGAGCATTCCGAGACGCTGGTCGAACTCGACATGGATTACCGGGACCTGGCGAACGAGAGCGGTGTGCCGGCCTACATCCGTGTGCCGACGGTCGGCACTCACCCGGCCTTCATCGAGGGTCTCGCCAACCGCGTGCGCGCCCTGCTGGCCGAGCCGCAGGTCACGATCTGCCATGGCGCGACGGCAATGCCCTGCAGCGGCAATCACCGTGGCTGTCCGCTGATCGCCGGAGCGGTCTGATGCTCTACGAGGTGCTGAAGGCGCTGCACATCATCTCGGTCATCGCCTGGATGGCGGGGCTTCTCTATCTGCCGCGCCTGTTCGTGTATCACGCCGATGCCGAGAAAGGTTCCACGCAGAGCGAGACCTTCAAGGTGATGGAACGCCGCCTGCTGCGCGGCATCATGAACCCGGCGATGATCCTGACCTGGGTCTTCGGTCTGGCACTCGCCTGGCAGGGCGACTGGTGGCACGCGCCGTGGTGGCAGGCCAAGTTCGCGTTGGTCTGCGGCCTCACCGCGGTGCATCACCTGTACGGACGCTGGCGCAAGGAGTTCGCGGCCGACCAGAACGTCCGGCCTGCCAACTATTACCGCTGGTGGAACGAGGTCCCGACCCTGCTGATGATCGGCATCGTCTTCCTCGTGGTGCTCAAGCCTTTCTGAGCAACTGCCCCGGCCAGATCTTCCGTTCGACCTGGTCGGCAACGATCTCGGCGATCTTGTCCCCGGCGAAACGGGTGAGGCGGGAAACCGGTCGGTCGGCCGGATAGGACAGGACCAGTTGCCGGACCGGCGCCGGATCGGTCAGTGGTGCCGCGAGCAACTGGCCTGCCGCGATGTCGTCGTGGATGGGCGAAAGCGGCAGGATCGTCCAGCCATGGCCGTGACGGACCAGATCCTTCAGGGTGGCGTAGGAATCGGCCTCGACGGCGATCTGGAGCGCGATGCCGGCCTCGAGCGCGCATTGCTCCACGATGGTCCGCAATCCGTGACGCGTGCTGGGCAGCAGGATGCGCTTGCCGTCGAGATCGCTGAACGGGATCGAGCGTTCGCCGGAAAGCCCCGACCCGGGCGGCCCGATCAGGAACAGGTTCTCGAGCAGCAACGGCTCGGATCGCAGCGACCGGGCGGACTGCGGATCGTAGAGGATGGCGACGTCGATCTCGCCGCGATGCAGCCAGTCGATCAGATGGCCGGTGTAAGCGCCGACCAGCCGCAACTCGACTTGGGGATGGGTCTGTCCAAAGGCGGCGACCAGGGGCAGCGAGAGGATGTCGGCCACCGTCGGCGGAAACCCGATGGCGATCCGGCCCTTCAGGGGCGCGTCGAGGTCGGAGGCGGTGGCACGGATCTCCTCCAGTTCGGCCATGACGCGTGTCGCATGCTCGAGGATCTCGCGTCCCTTTTCCGTCAGGACCATGCCGCGACCGTGCCGGGTGAACAGCCGGACCGACAGCTCCTCTTCCAGCATCCGGATCTGTCGGCTGAGCGCGGGCTGGGCGATGCCGATCCGATCGGCCGCCTTGCTCAGGCTGCCGAGGTCGGCGACGTGGATCAGGGTGCGAAGTTGGGAAAGCTCCATGGGAGCCATACAATATAGTTATATCTGTTCATTCCCAACGGTCGTCCAGTTTCGCTGGCGTTATAGCTAAGGTCCCGGCCGAACCTGAGCCGGATTGGGAGAAACATGACCGCCGCACCGACGCAGCCTGCCCCTTCCAAAGTTGATTGGCGCGACCAGATTTTCGAGGTCTTCCAGGACCACGACGTCAAGCAGGTCTATCACGTCCCCGACGCCGGCCATGGCCGCCTTATCGAGGCCTGCCAGAGGTCGAACTCGATCCGCACCCTGGCGCTCACGACCGAGGAGGAGGGCATTCCGCTCGCCGCCGGGGCGTGGCTGGGCGGGCAGCGCTCGGTGCTGCTGATGCAGAGCTCGGGCGTCGGCAACACCATCAACCTGATGGGCATGCCCAAGACGCTGCGCTTCCCGTTCCTGACGCTGATCACGATGCGCGGCGATTACGGCGAGTTCAATTCATGGCAGTACCCGATGGGCCAGGGCACGCCGAAGGTGCTCGAGGCGATGGGCGTGCTGCTCTACTCGGTCGAGACGGCCGACGAGGTGAAGGCCACGGTCGACGCCGCCGCGCGCTCGGCCTTCAACGGCGGCCAGGCGGTCGCCGTGCTGCTGCGCCAGAAGCTGATCGGCATCAAGAATTTCGGGAAGAAGTAACATGAGCAAGGCAACGCTCCAGCGGCGACCGCTGGTCGAGAAGATGCTGGCCGGCGCCGACGATGATCTGCTCGTCATCGCGGGTCTCGGCTCGTCGAACTGGGATATCACCGCCGCCGGCGACCGTCCGCTCAACATGCCGCTCTGGGGCTCGATGGGTGCGCCGGTCGGCATGGGCCTCGGCCTCGCTTTGGCCCAGCCCACGAAGCGCGTGCTGGTGATCACCGGTGACGGCGACATGCTGATGAGCCTGGGCTCGCTCGCCACCGTGGCGACGCAGATGCCGGAGAACCTGGCGATCGTCGTGCTCGACAATGAGAAGTTCGGCGAGACCGGCAACCAGGCCACGCACACCAGCCCGCGCAACAACGGCCCGACCGATTCCGGCGCTGGCACCGACCTCGCGATGATCGCGCGCGGCTGCGGCATTCCCGACGCCACGACGGTGCGCGAATCGAGCGAGGTCGCAGACCTCGTGAAGGACGTGCGCACGAAGAAGGGCCCGGTGTTCCGGCTCGTGAAGGTCATGGTAGAAAAGCTCGAGTTCGTGATGCCGCCGCAGGACGGCGCGCATCTCAAGGACCGTTTCCGCCAGGCCCTGCTGGGTCATCCCTAAGAGGCTCCCATGACCGACTACGCTCCCTTCCCGCTGATCGATCTCTCCGGCGGCCCCAGGGAGCGCGGTCGGATCCACGGTAAGGCCGCCGCCGATCGCTTGCGGCGTGGGGCGAAGATGTACGCCGAGTCGCTGCTCAAGTCGGGCGTCGACTGGAAGGAACTGGAGCGGCGCGCCGAGGCGATGGTGCCGCTGATCGACAGGTTCGATCCGACCTACACCGAGGAAATGCGCGGCATCGCCGAGGGGGCGAACGAGCCCTTCGCCGCGGTCGTGCTGATGAACGCCCGCACCGAGATGGTGGTGGCGGCGCGCAAGCAGCAGGCCTCCAGGCACTTCCCCGACGGCTGCACGGCCGCGCTCGCACTGCCCGAGGCAAGCGCCGACGGCGTGTTGCTGCATGGCCAGAACTGGGATTGGCGCTCGGAATGCGCCGAGAACGGCGTCGTGCTGCGCATCCGCCGCGACGACGGGCCCGACATCCTGACCTTCACCGAAGCAGGCGGGCTGGCGCGCTCCGGCCTCAACTCGGCGGGCATCGGCCTTACCGCCAACGCGCTGGAATGCGACCGTGACTACCAGCGCGGGCCGGGCGTGCCGCTGCCGTTCATCCGCCGCAAGGTGCTGGAAGCCGCCCATCTCGCCCACGCGGTGCAGACCATCGTGTCGACGCCCAAGCCCGGTTCGAACCACATGGCGGTGAGCCACTGTGGAGGCGAGGCCTTCGGCTTCGAATGCGCGCCCGACGAGACCTTCTGGATCGCGCCCGACCGCGGCCTCTATGTGCACGCCAATCACTGGATCGCCGATTCGGCGCGCGCCAAGGTGAAGGACACGGGTCTCGCCGAGACGCCGGATTCGATCTATCGCGACAAGCGCGTGCGCGACCAGCTGTCACCGAAGCGCGGGAAGCTCACGCTGGAGGATCTCCGCCAGGCCTTCTTCGACGATTGGGGCACGCCCTACTCGGTGTGCCGCCCGCCGCGCCTCAACTCGCGCGGTGTCTCGACCGCGACCACCGCGATGATCCTGATGCGCCCGGCCGAGGGCCATCTCGAAGCCTGCCCGATGCCGGCGCTCAACCGCCAGTTCACGACCTACACGCTCACCCCTGATTACACCGCGCAGAAACAGGCCGCTGAGTAGCTTGCCAATCCTTGGGGCACACAGAACCCCATCAGGCAGCGAGAATACGCTGCAAGGCAGCATCGAAGCGGATGGGGTCGATCGTGAAGTCGTTATGGCTGGTGGCGCGGTCCTCCTGCGCGAGTGCTCCGAAGAGTTCGGCGTAGTGCGCGTGATGGGTGCCGGCGATGTTCCAGTAGAAGGGATCGATGAAGTCGCCCGGCGACAGCACCATCACGCGACAGGAAGGCGGAGCGAAGATGATGTTGGTGAGCGCCGCTCCCTTCACCCCAACGATCGACTCGGCCTCGCCGAATATCCTCGCCTGCTCCCGCACAGAATGGGTCTCCGGTACGATTGTCTCGAAACCGTAGCGCGCGCTGATCTCGAGGATCTCCGCCTCGTTGACCAGCCGGCGGCTCCCCCCTTTTGATCTCAGGACATGCAATCGGCGCGTCGGTAGCGTCGCCTCCGAGAGGGAGGAGGGCGGCGGCAACAGGTGCTTGCGCAATGATTGCAACGCTGCCGGCAGCTTGAACAGCGGGGGAACATGGACCGGCATCAAGTAGGCGAGATCGCGGCATCGCCAGACTTCGCCGATGTCGTGCTCGTACACGATCGCGTCGGGCAAGATGGCATCGATGGTCTGCCGGATCACCTGGCGCAAGCCAAGGCTGGCCGTTTTGGTGACGATGATGTGCCGCGTCGGCAGGGCGCCTGATTCCACCAGAAAGGAAAGCGCCGCTGCCTGATCGACGAGCCAGTGACCGAAATTCTCCGACCAGGGCCGCTGCAGCAAGAGACAGCAGCCATCGATGGTACGGGAGACATGTCCCGGCATGATGAATGTACCGCGACTGCTGCCGACCGCCATGCCCTTGGGCACCATGTCCGGCTTGAGGAACTCCCGTGCGCTGTCGGCCAGCAGCCAGTGGCGTCTGCCGTCAAAAAGAACCACGCTACCTTCGCCTACGACAGCCGCATCGGTGAAACGCAGCAGATACTGGTCCGGGAAATCCGTGCGCATCCGCAAGAGGCAGCTCGCCAAGGCGGCCCGGAGATCGGGCGCGACGGCGCGATCGTCGATCATCAAGGGTGCACGGCGCGTAATGCTTCCCGCCTCCGCGACAAGGACGGCTTTCTTGAGACCGAATCTGGCGCCGACCGGCGTCGTTTTCGCGTCCTCGACCGAATCGGCGATCTCGATCGGAGGTGCGCTCGAGGTGGATGTGGCCCGCAACCGCGAAAGGTGAACGCGCACGGCTCGCGTCAGGCCGAGCCCAGTGCCGACCGGCGTCGTTTTCGCGGCCTCGACCGAACCGGCGATTTCGATCGGAGGGGCATGCGAGGTGAATGAGACCCGCCGTTGTGCAAAATAGAGGTCGCGACGGTTCGGACCTGCGCCGATCGCAGGGGGATCCACCAACCAGTCGCCGCCGAACGTTGCGGCGGCAAGGCAGGGCGGACCGTAGAGAGAGATCGGCTTGCCGCTGTTGTTCAGTTCTGCGCGCCCACTTGCGACGAGCGCCTGGTAGGCCCTGCCGAGTTCCGCGACCGACTCTAACCCGAGCGCCGCCGACTGGATCAATCTCGCATAGCCATTGACCGCCAGCATTGCGAAGCCGCCCGGCTTCACCAGGCGACCGATCTCGCCTAGCCATGCCTGCAGGGACTCCGAGGACAAGGAGCCCAGAAATGCCTCAACGGCGATGACACCGTCGAAGCTTCGATCCGGCGCGTCGACGGGAGGCTGCTCGGGCAGAAGGCCGAAGGTCGCTCCCTCGACATGCTGTCGCGCCCAGCTGACAGTGGCTCGCCGGCGATCGAGCCCTGTCCACTCATTTCCAGGGAGCGCTAGTTGCAGTCCGCGAAGGGCATGGCCGAGCTTGCAGTCGAGATAGAGGTAACGACCACCGCGCCCATGTGCCAGGCTGGCAACCCAGAGGCGGTCGACCACCAAGTCGGCAACGGCGAGGTCCATGCCGAGCGCCGCCGCGAGCGGCCTGCATTTGGGATGGGCAGGCAGCGGTGGCAGCCCGATGCCCAATGCGTGCGCCGTTTCGGCGGACAGTCCGGCCGCTGCCTCAACGAGTGCGTCGTTCGTCGGAAGCCCACCCTGGACTTCGATGTCGACCCCGGCTTGAGCAAGCCTTGCTATGAGCGCCTGCGACGCGAGCCGCAACCTGCGGATGCGAAGTTTTGGCCGTTCCCCTGCTTGCTGGACGAACGATCCGGGGAATTGTCGGCGGATCGCCTCCAAAAGCTCGTCGTAGGACATCATCGGTGACGATAATGTGCCAGCCTGGAAGACCGTTTGCCACCGTCAGCCTCATGAATCCCCCGGGCATTGCCGGGTGAGCAGGCACAATCCAGAAACGCCACTTCCGAGCGCGTCAGCCCGGATACCAGGACGGCTTTCGCTTCTCGCGGAAACTGGCGAGGCCCTCGGTGGCTTCGTCCTGCTGGCGGGTGCGGGCGTGTTCGTCGATCAGGTCGCGCAGCTCGCCCTCGTCGATGAAGGCACGCGCGGAAGCAAGCGAGCGGAGCTTGGTGGCCGTCGTCGCGCGCGGCGCATTCATCAGCACCGACTCGACGATCTTCTCGCCGGCTTCCGCCAGGCCACCCGTCGGGCAGACTTCGTGGACGAGGCCGAGGCGGCGCGCTTCGTGGGCGCCGAAGCGCTCGCCGGTCAGCGCGTAGCGCCGCGTCTGGCGAAGGCCAATCGCCTGGCAGAGCTGCGGCAGGATGATGCCGGCCATCAGGCCCCAGCGAGTCTCGCTGATGGAGAAGAGCGCGTCCTCCTGCGCCACGACGACGTCGCAGGCCGCGGCAATGCCGGTGCCGCCGCCGAAGCAGCCGCCCTGAATCAGCGCCAGCGTCGGGACGGGGCAGGTATCGAGCCGCTTCACGGCCTCGGCGGTGAGACGGCTCACCTTCTCGTTCTCCGCAGGCGATTGCTTCGCGACGCCGGTGATCCACGACAGATCGGCGCCGGCCTGGAAGTGCTTGCCGTTGCCCCGCAGCACGACGATGCGCAGCCCGCTCTCGGCGCCCAGCGAATCCATCGCGTCGTGCAGTCCCTGGATGAGATCGCCGTTGTAGGCGTTGTTCACCTTGGGCCGGTTCAGCGTGACGGTGGCCACGCCGCGGCGGTCGATCTCCCAGAGAACCGTATCGTTGGCCATCGCCCTACTCGACCTTCAGGTAGCTGTCCTTGAGCGCAATCTTGCCGTCCTTCACCTCGTAGAGGTCGATGCCGTATCGATCGAACGGCTTGCCGGCATGGTCGATGCCGGTGGAGCGGAACGTTCCGAACAGCTTGTCGCCGGCGCGATGGATGCTCGCCTCGGAGAAACGGACCTCGCGATGCGCCGTGCTCTTGTCGGCGAAATGCGCGCGCAGGGCTTCCTTGCCCTTCAGCACGCGACCGGTCGGTCCACCGCCGGTATTGAGGCGCCATTCGAAGTCTTCGGTCACGCAGTCGGCGATCGCGTCGACATCGGCCTTGTTGAAGGCCTTGCCGAAGCGGCGGAACAGGTCGTCGATGGCGTCGGGCATGGGAAACTCCCTGGTTACTTGAGCAGCGAGCCGAAGCAGAGTGCGATGTCGTTCTTCACGCTGGCATCGGTGACGAGCGAGAGATCGGAACGTGCCGTCTTGCAGTCGGTGGCCGTGACTTCGATCTCGCGCGCCGGCACGTCGCCCCGATAGCGAAGCTCCCGCGCGGCCGAACCGGCAGGATGAATCGTGAGTACGAGTTCCGGCGAGCCTTCGGGCAGGTCCTTCTTGTCGGGGGAGAATTCCTGCGTGGAAATGTTGGCCTCGTGGCCGGCGCCGCGCAGCGCATCGACGGCTTGGTCCAGCTCGGGCCGAACGACGTCGCGGCACTTGACCCAGAAGGCCTGCACGAAAAGATCAGTCTCGGCGTCCATCATCTCTCCCTATGGTTTGGCGTCCTTGCTTGGAACCGACCCTAGCACCTCCCACGGCGGCGGCGAGAATTTCTCGACGATGAAGTCGATGAAGGCCGTCACCTTGGGCGCGAGATGGCGGCGGTGCGGATAGACCGCATGGATCGGAATCGGCTGCTCGGCGCGGAATTCTTCCAGCAGCGAGACCAGCTCCCCGTTCTTGATGGCAGCTGCAACGGTGAGGCGGGTCAGGCGCACGATGCCGAGTCCCTGCTGTGCCAGCCGCATCTGTGCCTCGCCCTCGGTGACGGCGACGCGCCCGCCGACCTCGATTTCGCGCACCTCCCCGTCGATGCGGAACGGCCAGCGGTTGAGATAGGTGCGGTCGCGCGAAACGATGCAATTGTGCCGGGTCAGCTCCTCGGGCCGCTGGGGCGCGCGACGCTTCGCCAGATAGGCCGGTGACGCACAGACCAGCCGCACGTCCTCGCCGATCTTGCGCGCCATGAAGCTGGTGTCGGCCAGGCGCCCGATGCGGATGGCGATGTCGACACCCTCCTCGATCATGTCGACCACGCGGTCGGTCGGCATCAGTTCGAGCTGCAGCAGCGGGTAGCGCTCGAGGAACTCCGAGATGACCGGCGCGAGCTGGTGGGTGGAGAAAGCGAGCGACGTCGTGACCTTCAGCAAGCCGTGCGGCGTGCCGCTCTGGCCGCTGATCTGGTTCTCCAGCGTCTCGATCTCGCCCACGATCCGCCGCGCCGTCGCATAGAAGGCCTCGCCTTCCTCGGTGAGGCTGAGCGCCCGCGTCGTCCGTTGCAGCAGCCGCACGCCCAGCCGCGTTTCCAGCCGGGTGACCAGCTTGCTGACCGCCGAGGGGGTCAGGCCCAGGCTCGGCGCCGCGGCCGAAAAGCCTTTGGAATCAACGACCCGGACGAAGGCCGCCATCTCGCTCGCATGATCGATCATTGCGCTATTAATGAATTACTTTCACAAGTGATAGTCAAACACTCCGTATTATCTGAGATCCAGAAAGGAATTAGGTTCTTTTTATTCCCTTGGAGGTTCTTTCATGTTCACGACGCCTTATCCCACCATCGCCGAACGTCAGGCTTTCGAGGCCCGCGCGCTGCGCATGCGGGGCGCTGTCATGGCTGGCCTCGTGCGCGGCTTGGCCCGCTGGGTCTCGGCGGCCGCCCGCTAGAACGACCATGCAGGGGCTCTGGGGCCAGTACGCTCGCTACAACCGGCTGGCCAACGAAACCCTCTATGCGGCCTGCGCCGGCCTCTCCGGCGCAGAATACCGCCGCGACCTCGGCGCCTTTTTCGGCAGCGTGCATGGCACGCTGAACCATCTCCTGCTGGGCGACCGGATCTGGATGGCGCGGTTCGAGGGCGGCTCGCACGTTTCAACCGATCTCGGCGCGACCCAGTTCGAGGAGTTCGAAGCGCTCCGCACCGAGCGCGAGCGGCTGGACCGGCACATGGAGCACTTCTTCTCCAACCTGCCCGAAGGCTTCGAGCGTGGCAGCGTGCGCTACATCAACAATTCGGGCTTCGATACCGAGGATCCGTGGTCGGTGATCCTGCCGCATTTCTTCAATCACCAGACCCATCACCGCGCGCAGGTCCATACGCTGCTCTCGCAACTCGGCTACCAGCCGCCGGTGCTCGACCTGCATCGCGTGTTGCGACCGGATCCGACCTGACCTTTCGAAGCGCGCGCCAAGGCTAACGCTGCTTTTTGGATTGAGGGGCGCCCGCAACCTTCAACAATACCGTCGCCGCTTCACGCGCGGCCGCCGCGACCTTCGGATCGCCGCGCACGATGGCGGCGGCGATGGCGCCGTCGATCAGGATCTGGAGCTGCATCGACAGCGATTCCGTCTCCTTGATGCCGAGCCGTCCCAGAAGCCCCTGAAACCAGACCCGCCGCTGCTCCTTGAACGCAAGCGCGATCTTGTTGGCGGCATGGGCCGGCTCCTTGAGCTCGGCGACGGCATTCACGAAGGGACAACCGCGGAACACGCCGGTCGCGATGGTCCGCTCCAGCCGGTCGAAGGCGCCCAGGATCTGCTCCATCGGCGGCCGGTCCGATGGCGGCGCGGGCCGCAGCCGCCGCGAGAGATAGGCGACGATCAGGTCGTCCTTCGACGGGAAGTGATTGTAGAGCGTGCGTTTGCTGATGCCGATCTCGGCCGCGATCGTGTCGACGCCCACGGCGCGGATACCCTGGCCGTAGAACAGCCGGTCCGCCGTATCGAGGATGCGCTCCTGCATCGCTGCCCTGCTGGCCGCTCTCGCCATGATGCCTTGACCCTCTTCCGGTGCCGACCTTAAAGTACACCGGTCTGTGTAATCAAGGTGGAGGCGCGCCGTGGCCATCCTAAAGGAATTGCGGCCGGTCATGCCGATCCTGATCGGGGCCTCGGTCATGCTGAGCCTCGGCATGGGCGTGCGCCAGAGTTTCGGCCTCGTCATGCAGCCGCTGACCCGCGACATCGCACTGACCGTCTCCGATTTCGCCCTGGCCATGTCGGTCCAGAACCTCGCCTGGGGCTTCCTGCAGCCGGTTGCGGGCGCGCTGGCGGTGCGGTGGGGTTTCCGGTCGATCATGACGGCCGGGGCCGCGCTCTACGTGGCCGGGCTCGCCCTGTTCGCGATGGCCGGCGGCATGACCGGCGTGATGCTGGGCGGCGGCGTGCTGATCGGCGTGGCACTGGCCTGCACGGCCTCGGCGATCTCGCTCGCCGTGGGCGCGCGTTCGGTGCCGGCGAAGCGGCGCAGCCTCGTGCTGGGCGCCATCACCGCCACCGGCTCGCTGGGCGCACTGCTGTCGGCGCCCCTCGGCCAGCTGCTCACGACCGAGCATGGCTGGCGCGCCGGGCTGCTGGGCTTCCTGGCCCTCGTCGTGTTCATGCTGCCGGCCGCCTGGATCGCGGGCCGCGTCGATCGGTTGAGTCCGCCGACGCCCGCGACGGGTGACATCAGCGCCGCTTCGCCGCGCGTTGCGCTCGCGGCGGCGCTGCGCAATCCATCGTTCCTGGTGATGACGGCCGCCTACTTCGTCTGCGGCATGCAGCTTCTGTTCATCACCACGCACCTGCCGTCCTATCTCGCGATCTGCGGCATGGATCCGTCGCTCAGCGCCGGCGCGCTGGGAGCCATCGCGCTGTTCAACGTCTTCGGCAGCCTCTTCTTCGGCTGGGCCGGCGGCCACTGGTCGAAGCTCGGCCTGCTGGGCGGCATCTACATCGCCCGCTCGATCGTGCTCGCCTGCTACTTCGTGATGCCGCCGACGCCGGCCAGCACCTTGGTCTTCGCCTCGGCCATGGGCTTCCTGTGGCTGGGCGTCGGGCCGCTGGTCGCCGGCTCGGTGGTCGAGATGTTCGGCCTGCGCTGGCAGGCGATGATCCAGGGCGTCGCCTTCATGAGCCATCAGGTCGGCAGCTTCGTGGGCGCCCTGGGCGGCGGTCTGCTGTTCGACGCGCTGGGCTCCTACGATCTCGCCTGGCGCCTCGGCGTCGCGATGGGGCTCACCGCCGGCATCGTGCAGGTGGCGTTCGCGTTGATGCGCCCGCCACCCGCGCCGAGACCTATTGCGGCTTGAAGTCCGGCTTGATGTCCTGCTTGCGCCACTTGAAGCGCAGCTCGGCCAGACCGACCGAGAGCACATAGAAGACCGGCGTGAAGATCAGGCCGAAGATCGTCACGCCCAGCATGCCCGAGAACACCGCGGTGCCCAGCGACTGGCGCATCTCCGCGCCGGCGCCGGTGCTGATGACCAGCGGCACCACGCCCAGGATGAAGGCCAGCGAGGTCATCAGGATCGGACGCAGGCGCGTCTTGGAGGCGGTGACTGCCGCATCGAAGCGGTTCATGCCCTGCTCGTGCGCCTGCTTGGCGAACTCCACGATCAGGATGGCGTTCTTCGCCGCCAGTCCCACCAGCACGACCAGGCCGATCTCGACCAGGACGTTGCGGTCGAGGCCGCGGATGTTCACGCCGATCATGGCCGCGAGGATACACATCGGCATGATCAGGATGACGGCGAGCGGCAACAGCCAGCTTTCGTAGAGCGCCGCCAGCAGCAGGAAGACGAACAGCACCGCGAGGCCGAAGGCCAGGATCGCGGTGCTGCCCGCCAGCTTCTCCTGCAGCGCGATTTCGGTCCATTCGAAGCCGAAGCCCGACGGCAGCACCTTCTCCGCCAGCGCTTCCATCGTGGCGATGCCCTGCCCCGAGGAGTAGCCGCGCTGCAGGGCGACCTGCACCTCGGCCGCCGGATAGAGGTTGTAGCGCGCCACGCGGTAGGGGCCGGTGATGTCCTCGAAGGTCGCGACGGCGCCGATCGGCACCATCTCGCCCGAGACACTGCGCGTCTTGAGGTTCTCGACGTCGCGCAGGGTGAGGCGATAGGGATCGTCGGCCTGCACGGTGACCCGGTAGGTGCGGCCGAGGATGTTGAAGTCGTTGACGTAGGCCGAGCCCATGTAGGCCGACAGCGTCTCGAACACGCGCGCGATCGGCACGCCGAGTTGCTCGGCCTTGGTCCGGTCGATGTCGGCGAAGATCTGCGGCGTGCGCGTATTGTAGAGCGTGAAGGCCTGCGTCAGGCCCGGCGCCTGTCCGGCCGCGCCGGCGAGCGCCCAGGTGGCGCCCTCCAGCGCCGTCAGCCCACGCGCGGCGCGGTCCTGCACGTAGCCCTTGAGGCCGCCGCCGGTGCCGATGCCCGGCACGGAGGGCGGCTCGAGGACGAACACGAAGGCCTCGCGCAACGCGAACATCTGCCCGCGCAGGTCGGCCAGGATCATGTCCTTGGTAATGCCCGGCCGTTCCTTGAAGGGTTTCAGGGTCACGAAGATCACGCCCGTGTTCGGCGCGTTGGTGAAGGTCGCGCCGTCGAAGCCGACGAAGGAGACGGCATTCGCGACACCCGGGCGCGAGATGATGATCTCGCTCGCCTTGCGCACCAGCGCGTCGGACCGTTCGAGCGTCGAGCCGGCGGGAAGCTGCATCGCCGCGATCAGGTAGGAGCGGTCGAGCTGCGGCACCAGCCCGGTCGGGGTCGAGGCGAGGCGGTTCTGGGTAAGCGCCAGCAGGCCGGCATAGATCACCAGCATGATGAAGCTCATGCGGATCAGCCGCGCCGTCATGCGGCCGTAGAAGTTCGACAGCGCCTCGAAGCCGCGGTTGAACCAGCGGAAGAACCAGTGGACCGGCCAGGCCAGCCTATCCATCAGGCCAGGTCTCGCCTTCTCCACATGCGACAGGGCGTGCGACTTCAGCAGCAGCGCCGCCATCGCGGGCGAGAGCGTCAGCGACACGAAGGCCGAGATCGCGGTCGAGGCGGCGATGGTGATGGCGAACTGCTTGTAGAAGGTGCCCTGCAGGCCGGTGATGAAGGCGGTCGGCAGGAACACCGCGATCAGGACCAGAGAGATCGCGATCAGCGCGCCGCCGACCTCGTCCATCGTCTTGTGTGCCGCCTCCTTGGGCGACATGCCCTCCGCCAGGTAGCGTTCGATATTCTCGACCACGACGATGGCGTCGTCGACCACGATGCCGATCGCCAGCACCAGGCCGAACAGCGACAGCGTGTTGAAGGAGATGCCCACTGCTGCCATCACGGCGAACGACCCGATCAGCGAGACCGGGATGGCGAGGATCGGGATGATCGCCGCGCGCCAGGTCTGCAGGAACAGGATCACGACGATGACGACGAGGATCACGGCCTCGAAAAGCGTGGTGATGACGGCGTCGACGGAGGCCTGGATGAAGGTCGTGGGATTGTAGACGATCGTGTAGTCGAGACCGGCCGGGAAGCTCTTCTTCAGCCGCTCCATCTCCGCGATGATCGCGTCCGAGGTCGAGAGCGCGTTGGATCCGGGGCGCTGGAAGATGCCGAGCGCGGTGGCCGTCTTGTTGTCGAGGTAGGCGTTCAGCGTGTAGTCCTGCGCGCCCAGCTCGACGCGGGCGATGTCGCGGAGGCGCGTCACCGACCCGTCCGTCTCGGCGCGGATCACGATGTTCTCGAACTGGTCGGGTGAGCTCAGCCGCCCCAGCGTGCGCACCGACAGGGTGAACCCGCCCGGCGACACCGCCGGCGCCTGGTTGACCGCACCCGCGGCCACCTGGAGGTTTGCTGCCCGCAGCGCCAGCACGACCTCGCCGGCCGTCAGGTTGCGCGCGGCGACCCGGGCCGGGTCGAGCCAGATGCGCATCGAGTAGTCGCGGCCGCCGAACACCAGCACGTTGCCGACGCCGTCGACGCGGGTCAGCACGTCCTTCACGTAGAGCGTGGCGTAGTTGGAGATGTACTGCTGGTCGCGGCTGCCGTCCGGCGAGACCATGTGAACGACCATCATCAGGTCGGGCGAGGCCTTGCGGACCACGATGCCGAGGCGCTGCACGTCCTCGGGCAGGCGCGGCTGGGCGACCGCGACGCGGTTCTGCACGAGCACCTGGGCCTGGTCGATGTCGACCCCCGGCTTGAACACGACGTTGATCGACAGGCGGCCGTCACCGGTCGACTGCGACTGGATGTAGAGCATGTCGTCGACGCCGTTGACCTCGAGCTCGATCGGCGTGGCGACCGTCTCGGCAATCACCTCGGCGGACGCGCCGGGATAGGTTGCGGTGATGTTGACGGTCGGCGGCGCGATCTCGGGATATTCCGCCACGGGAAGGCCGCGCTGGGCGATGAAGCCCACGATCACGATGATGACCGAGAGAACCGACGCGAAGATCGGCCGGTCGATGAAGAAATGGGAAAAACGCATGACCGGCCCTTACCCGGCCTTGGCGGTGATCTCGGCCTTCTGGGGCACGACCTTGGCGCCCGGCCGGACCATGGGATTGGCGAGGCCGTCGAGCACGACCTTGTCGGTGGGCGCGAGGCCGGAGCGTATCACGCGCAGACCGTCGACCAGCGTGCCCAGGGTCACCGGCTTGGCCTGGACGACGTCGCCCGGGCCGACGACGAACACGATCTTGCGCGCCTGGTCGGAGATGATGGCCGAGTCGGGAATCAGCAGCGCGTCATACTCGCCGCCGAAGAGCTGGAGGCGGCCGAAAATACCGGGTGTCAGGAGCTGGTCCTTGTTGTCGACGAGGGCGCGGACGCGGATCGTGCCCGAGCGGGCGGTCATCGCGTTGTCGACGAAGTCGACCTTGCCGGTGCGCTTCCACTCGGTCTCGTCGGAAAGCCGGATGCGGACGGGATTGGCGCCGTCGCGCGAGGAGGCGAGCGCCCCCGACAGGATCAGGCGGCTGTAGCGCAGATGGTCGGCCTCCGAGATGTCGAAGACGAAGCGGATGGGATCGAGCGTCACGATCGTGGCGAGCAGCGTGGCGCCGGTCTGCCCACCCGAGATCAGGTTGCCGGCATCGACCTTGCGGTCCGAGATGCGGCCGGCAATCGGCGCCGTGACGTTCGTCCATTCGAGGTTGAGCTGGGCGTTGCGCAGCGCGGCCTCGGCCGACTTGAGCTGGGCGCGGGCAACGGCGAGCGTCGACTTGCGCGAATCCTGTTCGGCCTCGGTGATGGTGCGCGAGGCGATCAGGGACGCACCGCGGTTCACCTGCAACTCCGCGAGGTCGACCTGGGCCTTGTTGCGCGCGACGTCGGCGTCGGCGACGTCGACGGCGATCTCGTAGGGCCGCTTGTCGATGGTGAAGAGCGGATCGCCGATCTTGACGATCTGGCCGTCGCGGAAATCGATCTTGTCGATGAAGCCGGAGACGCGCGCGCGTACTTCCACGGAAGCGACGGCCTCGAAGCGGCCGGAATATTCGTCCCACTGGGTCACCCGCTTGGCAACCGGCTCGGAAACGCCGACCGGCATGGCCGGGGGGCCGCCCTGGGCAAGGGCTGCGGTGGAGAGCGACAGGAGGGAAAGGCCGGCAAGGGCCAGCAGGCGACGGCTTACGGACAACTCGGAACTCCCTCGCGAACAATTCTGCGTCGCGATGTCGACATGTGGTTGCCACGTGGACTGGTGTCAATTCCCGCCGAGGTAACCGACAGGCCTTCGGGGAACGGCGTTCGAGGGCGCTGATATCCCCTCAAATTTACAGCGGGAAAGCGAGAAAATTCCTCGGTCCCATTGTCCGTGGCGCGCCCGTGCCCTCTTAATGTTCAGCCATGAAGACCTCGGTGATCGTCAACCGTTTCGCCCACAAGGGAGGCGCGGGGCTGCGCTGGCCGGCGATCAAGGCCGAACTCGAGAAGCGGCTGGGGCCGTTCGAGGCGCAGTTCACGCAAGCGCCGGGTCACGCCACGCAACTCGCGCGGGCCGCTCTGATGAGGGGCGCGCGCCGGTTCGTGGCGGTCGGCGGCGACGGCACCGTGAACGAGACGTTGAACGGCCTTCTCGATCCGTCAGGCCAGCTTCTCGCGCCCGAAGCGGTCCTCTGCCCGATTCCCGCGGGCACGGCCAATGAACTCTGCCGGGCACTCGGCCATGGCGCCGATCCATCGAAGGCCTATGACGCGGCGGCGGCGACGGGGCGACGGGCGATCGATCTGGTACGCGTCCGCTGCATCGGCGCCGAGGGCCGTCCGGTCGAGCGCTTCGGTTATCTGATGGCGGCGATTGGTGCCGCCGCTCTGGTCAGCCAGCGCACGTCGCAGTCGCGCTGGGCCAAGAAGTTCGGCGACGTGGCCTACATGCTGATGGCGCCCGCCGTCATCCTGGGTTTCCGCTCCCGTGGCGTTGCAATTGCCGTCGATGGGATCGACAGGGGCACCAGCAAACTATTCACCGCGTTGATCGCCAACACCGAAAACGGCGGTGGCGGCCTGCGCCTGGCACCGGGCGCCGCCTTCGATGACGGAATGCTCGATCTCGTCGAGGTCGGCGACGTGTCCCGGCTCGGCGCCCTGCTGGGCGTGATGCCGCGGCTGGCCGACGGTTCGCATGTCGGCCATCCGAAAGTGCGCACGAGCCGCGGGCGATCCTTCCGCTTTGAGTCCGAGGTCGACACGCTGGTCGATCTGGATGGGGAAACGATCGGTCGATTGCCGCTCGACGTCGAGGTCCTGCCGCGCGGTTTCGCCGTGGGCGCGGTCGAGCCGGTCCGGTAGAGGGCGCAGAAGGGGTCGAGCTTCTGCTATCATCGGCGGATGAAGATCAAGAAATTCGGCACGCCGCTCAAGCCCTCCGCGATCAAGCTCATGATGCTGGGCTCGGGTGAACTCGGGAAGGAAGTGGTCATCGAGGCGATGCGCTTCGGCATCGAGGTCATCGCCTGCGACCGCTATGCCGACGCGCCGGCCATGCTGGTCGCCAACAGCGCCTACGTGTTCGACATGCGCGACGGCGGAGCGATGCGCCATGTCGTCGAGACGGTGAAGCCCGACTTCATCGTGCCCGAGATCGAGGCCATCGCGACCGACACGCTGGTCGAGCTGGAGAAGGAGGGTTGGACCGTCATCCCGACGGCGCGCGCCGCCCAGCTCACCATGGACCGCCGCGGCATCCGCAAGCTGGCGGCCGAAAAGCTCAAGCTGCCGACCTCGCCCTATCGCTTCGCCGGCAGCCTCGAGGAGCTGCAGGCAGGCGCGGCGGCGGTGGGCTTTCCCTGCTTCATCAAGCCGACCATGTCGTCGTCCGGCCATGGCCAGAGCGTCGCGCGCAAGCCCGCCGATGTCGCGAAGAGCTGGAAGATCGCGATGGAAGGCACGCGCGCCAGCACCGGTCTTGTCATTGTCGAGGGCGCCATCGACTTCGACTACGAGATCACGTTGCTCACCGTGCGCCATGACGGCGGCTTCGGCTTCTGCGAGCCGATCGGCCACATCCAGGTCGACGGCGACTATCGCGAAAGCTGGCAGCCGCACGCCATGTCGAAGACCGCGCTGCGCAAGGCGCGCGACATCGCGAAGAAGGTCGTGAACGAGCTGTGCGGCGCGAAAGGCCGCGGCCTGTTCGGCGTCGAGATGTTCGTGAAGGGCGACAAGGTCTGGTTCTCCGAACTGTCGCCCCGTCCGCACGATACCGGCATGGTCACGATGGTCTCGCAGAACATGAGCGAGATGGAGCTGCACGTCCGCGCCATCCTCGGCCTGCCGATTCCCGAGATCACCTGCCAGCCCGGCGCCTCGGTGCCCGTCCTCGGCGACGGCACTCTCAAGGACCCGACCTACACCGGCATCGCCAAGGCGCTGGCCGCACCGGGAACGTCGGTGCGCATCTTCGGCAAGCCCGAGGTGAAGGGCCACCGCCGCATGGCCGTCGCGCTCGCGACCGCCCGCACCGTCAAGGAAGCCCGCCGCAAGGCGATGGCGTCGGCGAAGCAGATCAAGGTCGGGTGAAATAGTCCCGTCGTCCCGAGCGAAGCGCGGCGAAGTCGAGGGACCTCTTTTCCGACGCACGGTTCGTCGAAGCGAAAAGAGGCCCTTCGGCTGCGCACCTTCGGCGCTTCGCTCAGGGCGACGGGTTTTTGTCGGGTCGGCCCGGCGTCAGTGCCGGAAGTGGCGCATCCCGGTGAAGACCATCGCGAGGCCCTTTTCGTCGGCCGCGTCGATCACTTCCTTGTCGCGCATCGAACCGCCCGGCTGGATGATCGCGGTGGCTCCGGCTTCGGCGGCGGCCAGGAGCCCGTCGGCGAACGGGAAGAAGGCGTCCGACGCCACGACGCTGCCGACCGCCGGGCTGATCTTGAGGCCCGCGGCCTCGCCCGATTCGGCGGCGCGGATGGCGGCGATGCGGGAGCTGTCGCGGCGGTTCATCTGGCCGGCGCCGACGCCCACCGTGGCGCCGTCCTTGGCATAGACGATGGCGTTCGACTTCACGTGCTTGCAGACGGTGAACGCGAACAGCAGATCGTCGAGTTCCTTCGCCGTCGGCGCGCGCTTGGTCACGACCTTGAGGTCGCTCTTGGTGAGATGCCCGTTGTCGCGCGTCTGGAAGAGATAACCGCCGGCCACGCTCTTCAGGGTCATGCCCGTCGTCGTCGGATCGGGCAGGGCGCCGGCCAGCAGCACGCGCACGTTCTTCTTGGTGGCGAGGATAGCGAGTGCTTCCGGCGTCGCGTCCGGCGCGATCACGACCTCGAGGAACAGCTTCACCAGTTCGGCGGCGACCTTCGCCTCGAGCGTGCGATTGACCGCGACGATGCCGCCGAAGATCGAGACCGGATCGCAGGCATAGGCCTTCTGGTAGGCCTTGAACTGGTCGGCATCGACGGCGACGCCGCAGGGATTGGCGTGCTTCACGACGACGATGGCGGATTCCGCGAACTCCGCGACGCATTCGTAGGCGGACTCGGTGTCGCCGATATTGTTGTAGGACAGCTCCTTGCCCTGGACCATGCGCGCCGTGGCGACGCCCGGCCGCTTGCTGCCGTCGCTGTAGAAGGCGGCCTTCTGGTGCGGGTTCTCGCCGTAGCGCAGCGTCTGCACGCGCTCGGCCGACAGGGTCAGCCGCTCGGGGAAGGTCTCGCCTTCCTGGCCAGCGAACCAGTTGGCGATCGCCGAATCGTAGGACGCGGTGCGGGCATAGGCCTTGGCCGCGAGCGTGCGGCGCAGCTTCAGGGTCGTCGCGCCCTTGTTGGCCTCCAGCTCCTGCAGCACCGAGGCGTAGTCCTTGGGATCGACGATGATCGTGACGAAGTCGTGGTTCTTGGCCGAGGCGCGGATCAGCGCCGGGCCGCCGATGTCGATGTTCTCGACGCAGGTCGGGAAGTCGGCGCCGCGCGCGACGGTCGCCTCGAACGGGTAGAGGTTCACCACCACCAGATCGATACCCGCGATCCTGTGGTCGCTCATCGCCTTCTGGTGCCCGGTGTCGGTGCGGCGGGCCAGGATGCCGCCGTGGATCGAGGGCTGCAGCGTCTTCACCCGCCCGTCCATGATCTCGGGGAAGCCGGTGTGGTCGCTCACCTCGACCACCTTGAGGCCGGCGTCGCGCAGCGACTTGGCCGATCCGCCGGTCGAGAGGATTTCGACGCCGTGCGCCGCCAGCGCCTTGCCGAGCTCTAGAAGGCCCTCCTTGTCGGAGACGGAGATCAGGGCGCGCTCGATGCGGGCGAGATCGGGCGTGGGCGAAGGGACGTATTGGGTCGAAGCGGACATGGCCGGTCTTTTAGGGCGAGTGGGCGAACGCCGCTACGTCCTGCCCTGTGTCATTTGGGCTTTTTTTGCCGACTATGGGGGCGGCTGGGGCTGAAATCCTGGCCTGTCGGCGCCGGGCGTGTGTTGCGCGGCCACGTGGGAGGTGCGTATCGTTCCAGGAACTACGGGGGAGGGGCCGATGTCTGCATTCAATGCAGTACGTTTCCGCGTAAAGCCTGGTCGTGATCAGGTGTTCCTGGACGCCCACAAGAGCATCGCCGAGGCATGGCCGGGCCTGGTGCATGCGAACATCATCAAGACTGGCGATCGGGCCTACTGCCTGATCGCGGAGTGGCCCGACATGGATGCCTGCGTCGCAGCGCGGCCGGCCATGATTGCGACCCTCAATTCCTTCCGCGACACGCTCGAAGACCTCGGCAACGGTCTCGGGGTCACGGATGCTACAGCGGGCAGGGTCGTCCTCGCGCCGAAATAGTTCCGCACCCAGGCGTCGGACTTACGCGTCCGCGCCCTCGAGCACGCGGACCTTGAAGCCGTCGGACTGCAGGGCGGCCAGGAGTTCGCCCAGATGGGCGCGGTCGCGGGTTTCGACTGTGACGTCGAGTTCGGTGGCCTTGGCGACCACGCCGAACAACCGCTGGTGCAGCACTTCGACGATGTTGCCGCCGGCCCCGCCGATCAGGCCGGCCACGCGGGCGAGCTGGCCCGGCGCATCGCCGATCATCAGGCGCAGGCGCACGATGCGGCCGTCGCGGACCAGACCGCGCAGCAGGACGGAGGCCAGCAGTCGGGTGTCGATGTTGCCGCCGCACAGGACCAGCCCGACCTTTCGGCCGGCGAACACTTCGGGATGGGCCAGCAGGGCGGCGAGGCCCGCCGCGCCCGCGCCTTCGGCCACCGTCTTCTCGACCTCGAGGAACAGCGCGATGGCGCGCTCGATCGCCACCTCATCGACCGCCAGCACCCGGTCGACCAGGGCGCGCGCGATGGCGAGCGGCGTCTGGCCGATGTCGCGCACGGCAATGCCCTCGGCGATCGTGTCGCCGCCCACCGTCACCGGCTCGCCGGCCAGGAGCTGGCGCATGGCCGAGTAGCCGGCCGATTCGACGCCGATCATCTTCACGTCGGGCTTGAGGCCACGCGCCGCGACGGCGCAGCCGGCAAGCATGCCGCCGCCACCGACCGGCACGACCAGCGTGTCGATGTCCGGCGCGTCCTCCAGCATTTCGAGTGCGATCGTGCCCTGGCCCGCGATGATGCGGGGATCGTCGTAGGGATGGACGAAGACCAGCTTCTCGACGTCCGCAAGGCGGTGCGCCTCGGCGGCCGCTTCCGCGAGCGTATCGCCTATCAGCACGACCCGGGCACCGTGCCCGCGCGTGTGCTTCACCTTGGTGTTGGGCGTGAAGGACGGCATCACGATGGTGGCGGGAATGCCCAGCCGGCCCGCGTGATAGGCGACGCCCTGCGCATGGTTGCCGGCCGACATGGCGATGACGCCGCGGCGGCGCTCCTCGTCGGTGAGCTGCAGCAGCGTGTTCAGCGCGCCGCGCTCCTTGAAGGAGGCGGTGAACTGCAGGTTCTCGAACTTCACCCAGATATCGGCCTGGGCGATGCGCGACAGCGTCTCGCTGCGCAGGCAGGGCGTATGGACGACGGCACCCTTGATGCGCGCGGCGGCGGCGCGGACGTCGGCCAAAGAAACGGGGAGGGTATCGGTACTCATCTTTGTCATCCTGAGCGCAGCGAAGGATCTAACGCAAGCCGCGCAGTACTTCGGTCGTTCCGCCAGGTCCTTCGCTGAGCTCAGGACGACAGAGGGGCGTAACCATCGCGGCAGAGCGTCTGGAGCTGGCCGAGTGAGAGCGCGTCGATATCGAGAGCGGCGAGGAGGTCATTCTCAGCGGTGAAATCTCTCCCGTACATCGCCGAGAATAGCGCAATGCCCGCTTCATGCAGCGGCGCGGGATGGCCGGTGAGGCGGCCGAGCTTTGCGGTCGGGACCAGGCCGAAGGGCACGTCCTCGGTGACGTAGCGGCTGTCGGCGGTCGTCGGGCCGGCGCCGCCCTTGCCGATGACGTGCATCGCCTGATGCATCTCCGAGGCCGAGCCGTAGGGCACGCCGAAGGAGAGGTGCAGGTGCTGGAAGATCGTGCGCACGTCCAGGCCGAGCGATGCGGCGATGGCGAGGCGCTCGCGATCCAGTTCCTCGAGCAGGCGACCGACCTTCGGCGTCACGTTCTCGGCCTGGCCCCACGCCTCGGCTTTTTCCATGCGCGTCATGTTGCCGAGCGCTATGCCCATGTGGATCGTCGGATTGAGATTGCTGAGTGCGATGGCGAGCAGGCTTCCCCGGTCGACGAAGCGGTCGCCGAACAGCGACTTGCAAAGCGTGAGGCCTTCGGCACTGCGCGAGGCCGGCAGCGTGGCGAGATCGACCGTCTTGCGCACCGTGTTGACCTGCACCTTGGCGAGCCCGGTCTGGCGGCCGCTCAGCAGCGTGGTGCTCCAGGCGATGACGGGCACCGTGACGCTACGGGCGGCGAGCAGGCGCGAGAGATAGAGCGCGCCGAACGAGGCATGCGAACTCACGATCACGGTCTGCGTTGCCGTCACGTGCGGCGCGATCGCGTCGAAGACATGCTTGTGACCGTAGGCCGGCAGCGCGATCAGGATCACGTCGGCGCCCGCGACCACGTCGGCCGCGCCGGTCGCGATGCGCGGCTTGAACGTGCCCTCGATCGCGCCGGCTGCGACGAGCGGCTCGCCTGCAGCCAAGGCCTGCGTGCGTTTGCTCGACGGCGACCACAGGCTGGCGGCATGTCCCGCCTGCTCGAGGAACGCCGCCATTCCAAACGCGATCGCACCCGCCCCGACGATACCGACCTTCATTGTCTTGCTTCCCGTGTCAGCCGGCCATCTTGCGGTCGAGCCAGTCGCGCGTGCGGTAGAGCGCGCCGATCAGCGGCAGGTAGAGCGAGGGATCGCCGTTGTAGAGCGGGTGCTCGGGAAACTCCCGACCGTCGAAGGCATTGACCGGCGCGTTGGAACCGCCGGCGATCTTCTTCGCCGTCTGCGTGCCGAGATAGGTCATCATGGCGACGCCGCTGCCGTTGCAGGCGAGCAGATAGTGCATGCCGTCGTCCTGGCCCATGTGCGACATCGAATCGAGCGCGAAGGCGACGTTGCCCGTCCACACATGGGTGATGCGGATCCCCTTCAGCTGCGGGAAGCGGTCGATCATGTACTGGTACAGGATCGGCGCGCTCACCTCCGGCGGCGCGGCGGTGAAGCGGGCGCGTCCACCGAAGATCATCTGCTTGCCGTCGGGCGAGGGCCGGTAATAGGTCAGCACGCGCTTGGTGTCGCCGATCGAGCGCTGCAGCGGAATGAGATCCGTCGCCGGCATCGGCAGCTCTTCGGTGGCGATGATGTGGCTCGCCACCGGCACCACGCGCATCTTCAGCTTCGGGGTCAGGTCGCCGGTATAGCCGTTGGTCGCGATCACGACTTCCCTGCAGGCGATCGGGCCCTTGGCCGTCAGCACGCACCAGCCGCCATTCGTCTTTTCGATCCGCTCGGCCTCGACGTTGCCGCACAGCACCGCGCCCTGCGTGTGTGCCGCCTCGAGCAGGCCCTTGTAGTAGCGGGCGGGGTGGAGATTGCCGCCGGCCCTGACGTACATGCCGCCGTAGTAATAGTCGGACGCCATCATCTCGCGCACCCGCTCGCGCGGGATCATCTCGGCGCCGACATTGGCGTACTTGTTGAACATCTCGACCTTGCGCGCCTGGTCGTCGTAGTGCTTGGGCGTCCAGGCGCCGGTGAAGCGGCCGTTGGTGATCAGGCCACAGTCGATCTTCTCGCGATGGATGATGTCGATCAGCGTCTGCAGCGAATCCGCACCGCTGCCGAGGAACGCCGCCTTGTTGGCCTCGAACTCGGCCTCGACCTTGGGGTTCTTGCCGCCCAGCCCCTTGGCGATGTTGGTGCCGCCCGACAGCATACCGCCGTTGCGCGTCGAGGCGCCGATGCCGAACACGCCGCGTTCCAGCACCACACAGTCGATGCCGTTGCGTCGCAGTTCCAGCGCCGTCGAGAGCCCGCCATAGCCCGCGCCCACGATCACCACGTCGGTCTTCGCGGGCGGATCGACGCTCAGCGCGTTGTTGGGCGTCCACGCCTCCCACCACCAGGGTTGCGCCTTGAAGTCGGGGTGGAAGATGTCGGCTTTGTTCATGGGCTCTTCATTACCTCGCGCGTGTCATCCCGAGCGTAGCGAGGGATCCTTCCTGCTGCCGCAAGATCCTTCGGCTGCGCCTCAGGATGACCGACTTCTTTCAGAAGTCGGTCACCTTGCCGTTGAACTGCCAGTCGCCGTAGCGGGTGGGCTCGGGGCCGGGTGGGCCGCCGATCTCCTCGACCTTCTTCGGCTTCTCGGGCGGGACGGGCGGTGTGGGGGCGGTGTCCGCCTTTGGCGGCTCCGGCGGGGTAGGCTTGGTGGGTTCGGTCATGGCGGCATGATGCCTGCCCATTCCTTGATTCGCCACTTTTGCACACCAACTTACGCGGCATGAATTACTTCAAGACCGCCCTCCTGCTCGCCGCGCTGACGGGCTTCTTCCTCGTGGCCGGCTACCTGATGGGAGGCCAGACAGGCCTCGTCATCGCCTTCGTCGTCGCGCTGGGCATGAACATTTTTGCCTACTGGAACAGCGATCAGATGGTCCTGCGCATGGCCAACGCGCAGGAGGTCGGGCCGGAGAATGCGCCCGAGCTGTTCAACATCGTCCACGAGCTGACGCAGCGCGCCGGCCTGCCGATGCCCCGCGTCTACCTGATCGCCGAGGACCAGCCGAACGCCTTCGCGACCGGTCGCGACCCCGAACATGCCGCCGTGGCGGCCACCACCGGCCTGCTGCGCAACCTCAGCCGAGAGGAGGTCGCCGGCGTGATGGCGCACGAGCTGGCCCACGTCCGCCACCGCGACACGCTGATCATGACCGTGGCTGCGACCCTGTCGGGCGCCATCGGCATGCTGGCGAGCTTCGGCGGCCTGATGGGCGGCGGCCGCGATTCCGAGGGCCGGCCGCTGGTCAACCCGATCGTCGCCATCGCCGCGATGATCCTGGCGCCGATGGCCGCCATGCTGGTGCAGATGGCGATCAGCCGCGGCCGGGAATACGAGGCCGACCGGATGGGCGCCGAGATCTGCGGCGAGCCGCACTGGCTCGCCTCGGCGCTGGCCAAGCTGCATGCCGGCACGCAGCAGATCCACAACGAGGCGGCAGAGCGCAATCCGGCGACCGCGCACATGTACATCGCCAACCCGCTGGCGGCGGCCGGCGGCATGTCGAGCCTGTTCTCGACCCACCCGCCGATGGAGGAGCGCATTGCGCGCCTGCAGGCGATGGCCAGCCAGACCCGCGCCCAGTCTCGCTCGGCCGCGCCGCCGCGGTCGGGCGGCCCGTGGGCGACTGCCCCGCAGGCACCGCGCCGCGGCCCCTGGGGTTGATAAGAAAAAGGTCCTTCGCTGCGCTCAGGATGACAATGGGTGTTGGATTTTGGCGCAGTGCGCCGATCCAAAAAATGCTGTCATCCCGAGCGTAGCCGAGGGACCTTTGCGCTTTAGCAGCTAAACCTTCGGCGGCAGTGCCGTCGGCTCCTCGCCGAGATCGACGGCGAGGATGCGTTCGCCGCGGCGGGTGATCGCCGTCGTCGAGGTGTCGATCTCGCGCAGGTCCTTTTCGGTCTGCGCGAAGTGCTTCTTGAGATTGTCGACCCGGTCGTCGAGACGCTTCACGTCGCCCAGGATCAAGCCGACCATCTTCTGGATTTCGCCGGCCTGCTCGCGCATGCGCACGTCCTTCAGGACGGCGCGCACGGTGTTGAGGGTGGCCATCATGGTGGTCGGCGACACGATCCACACCCGGGCCCGGTAGGATTCCTCGACCAGGCCGGTGAAATTGGCGTGCAGCTCGCCATAGACTGCTTCCGAGGGCAGGAACATCAGCGCCGATTCGGCGGTTTCGCCGGGCACGATGTATTTGCTGCGGATGTCGGCGATGTGCTTGCGAATCGCCTGCTGGAAAGCGCGCTGCGCCGCCAACAGCGCGGCCGCATCGCCGGCCGGCACGGCGCGCAGCAGGCTATAGCTTTCCAGCGGGAACTTCGCGTCGATGGCGATCGAGCCCGGCGGGTTGGGCAGCTTCAGCAGGCAGTCGGCGCGCACGCCGGTCGAGAGCGTCACCTGGAAATCGTAGGCCGAGGGCGGCAGGGCGCTCTGGACCAGGTCGTTCAGCTGGACCTCGCCGAAGGCGCCGCGGGCCTGCTTGTTGGACAGGACTTCCTGCAGGCTGACGACCTGGGTCGACAGCTCACCGATCTTCTTCTGCGCCTCGTCGATGCGCACCAGCCGCTCGCGCAGGTCGGTCACGATCTGGCCCGTCGCCTTCTCGGTCCGGTCCAGCCGTTCGGTGACGACCTTGGACAGCGCCTGCTCCTGTTCGCGCAGCGACTTCTCGACCCGCTGGACGGTTTCGGCCTGCTGGCTGAGGGCCAGGCCGAGCTGCTGCTGCATGCGCTGCTCGGCCTCGCGGTTACCGCTGCCCTGGCGCATCAGCACCACGACCAGGACGAGGGCCAGCAGGACGACGACGGCGAGGAGGGCGAGGGTCAGGACATCCATTGTTCCGCTTATAATCCGCCGGCTCGACAAGCGCACGGCTGGCCGGTAATCCAAACGTCCCATGGCTCGCAAATACGATCCCCCCGCACACGATCCGGACGTGTGGCTGTTCGATCTGGACAACACGCTCTATCCGTCGCGCTGCAACCTGTTCTCCCAGATCGACGTGCGCATCGGGCGCTACATCGCCGACTGGCTGAAGGTCACGCCCGAAGAGGCGCGGGTCGTGCAGAAGCAGTACTGGCGCGACCACGGCACCTCGATGCGCGGGATGATGAGCCTGCACGGCGTCGATCCCACGCACTATCTCGATTACGTCCACGACATCGACTACTCGCCGGTCGAGGCCAATCCCGCGCTCGAAGCCTCGCTGCGCGCGCTGCCGGGCCGCAAGCTCATCTTCACCGCCGGCGACGTGCCGCACGCCGAGCGCGTGATGGAGCGGCTGGGCGTGTCGCATCACTTTGAGGCGATCTTCGACATCGCCGCGGGCGAATACTGGCCCAAGCCGCATCCGCAGATCTACGACGCGCTGGTGAAGAAGCACGGCATAGACCCGACGCGCGCCGCCTTCGCCGACGACATTTCCGTCAACCTGAAGCCCGCCGCCGACATCGGCATGCGCACGGTGTGGATCCGCACCGACGAGAGCGTGAAGCGCGCGACCGACAGCGATCTCAGCCACATCCATCACCAGACCGACGACCTCGCCACATGGCTCGACGACTGGCTGACCGAAAGGAACCTCAAGACGTGAAGATCCTGATTCTCGGCGCCGGCGCGGTCGGCGGCTATTGGGGCGCGCGCCTCACCCAGGCCGGCATCGACACCACCTTCCTGCTGCGCGAGAAGCGCGGCGAGACGGTGCGAAAGGCCGGCCTCGTCGTGAAGAGCCCGAAGGGCGACGCCGTGGTGCCGGTCAAGGTCGTGACCAAGGGCAGCGAGGGCGGGCCCTACGACGTCATCGTGCTGGCCTGCAAGGCCTACGATCTCGCCTCGGCGATGGAGTCGATTGCGCCGGCGGTCGGAGCGGACACGGTCATCGTGCCGATGCTGAACGGCCACGCCCATTTCGCCACGCTCGACGGCAAGTTCGGCGCCGAACACGTGGCCGGCGGCCTCGCCCGCATCTCCGGCATGCTGGGCCCCAACGGCGAGATCCTGCACAGCGGCGCCTCGGGCGTGTCGTTCGGCGAGCGTGATGGCAAGCCGGCGCGCGCGTCGCTGGTCGCGCTCGATGCCGCCTGCAAGAAGGCCGGCATCGACGGCGGGCTCAACACCAACATCAACCAGGATCTCTGGGACAAGTGGATCATGCTGGCGACGATCGCTGGCATGTGCGCCTCGATGCGCGGCACGATCGGCGACATCATGGAGAGCGAGGACGGCGCCGATATCGTGCGCGAGACGCTCGAAGAGAGCCGCAAGGTCGCCGTGGCCGAGGGCCAGCCGCCGAGCGACAAGGTCGTCGCCAACCTGCAGGGCATGCTGACGGCCAAGGGCTCCAAGGCCGTGGCCTCGATCCTGGGCGACATGGAGAAGGGCGGCGCGGCCGAGGGCAAGCAGATCGTCGGCGACATGCTAGGGCGCGCCCGCAAGCACGGCATCGCTGCGCCCAACCTGCGCTACGCCTATGTCCATCTGCAGACCTACGAAGCGCGCCGGGCGCGCGGCGGATTGAAGTAGAGGCCTGACATGAAGATCCTGATCCTCGGCGCCGGCGCGATCGGCGGCTATGTCGGCGGACGCCTGCACCAGAGCGGCGCCGACGTGACCTTCCTCGTGCGTGCGGGTCGCAACGAGGCGCTGCAGCGCGACGGGCTCGTGATCAGGAGCACCAAGGGCGACGTCACCCAGAAGGTAAAGACGGTCACCAGTGGCAGCGAGGGTGGCCCGTACGACGTCGTGCTGCTGACCTGCAAGGCCTACGACCTCGACTCGGCGATGGACGCGATCGCCCCGGCGGTCGGCGTGAATACGACCATCGTGCCGCTGCTGAACGGCATGCGCCATCTCGAAGCGCTCGATGCCCGCTTCGGCGCGGACAAGGTGGTGGGCGGCCTGGCGAGGGTCGGCGTCGCCATGGATGGGCAGGGACACATCCTGCACACCAGTCCCTTCGCCGTGATCTCGTTCGGCGAGCGCGACGGAAAGCCCGCGCGCAAAGCCCTGACGGATCTCGATGTCGCCATCAAGGCATCGGGCATCGACGGTGGGCTGAACGCCAACATCGTCCAGGACCTCTGGGACAAGTGGATCATGCTGTGCACTCTGGCAGCGACCTGCTGCCTGATGCGCGGTTCTTCCGGCGACGTGCTCGAAGCCGACGAGGGTCTCGCGATTGTGTTGGAGACGGTCGAGGAAGGTCGCCAGGTCGGCGCCGCCGCCGGCCACGATCCCGGCGAAAAGGGCCTCAAGACGATCCGCTCGTTCCTGACCGTGAAGGGCTCGAAGTTCACCGCCTCGATGCTGCACGACCTCGAGAAGGGCAACATGGTCGAGGCCGACCACATCGTCGGCGACATGATCGCCCGCGCGAAAAAGGCCGGCATCGCCACGCCGAACCTGCGCATGGCCTACGCGCATCTGCAGGTCTATCTCGCCAAGCGCGCGCGCAAGCTCGCTCCGTAGCGATCGCGCGGAAGGCCTTGAAAGGCCTATCTGCCGGGCCTACTTCTTGGACATGAACTTCTCGGGACCTCTTTGCCTCGTGCCGCGACGGAACCATCCGATCGCGGAAGCGTAGTCCCCGAGCCGGCCTTTGTGTCCCGGCATCGGGGCACTTCGATCGCCTGTGTCCGCGATCGCCGTTCAATTCCAATTTGTCCTAATTTTTCTGCAGGGAGCATCAGAGATGCCCGCCGTTGCCCGTAATCGTTCCGTCCCCAACATCGTCGTCAGCGAAGCCGACTGCGACCGGCTCACCGACCTCGCCACCGCGTCGCTGGAGCGGCTACCGGAAGTGGCCGAGGAGCTGCTCTCCGAGATGGAGCGCGCCAAGGTCGTGAGCGAAGATAGCGTGCCGGCCGATGTCGTGCGCATGGGCTCGACCGTCACCTTCCGCTCGGACGCCGGCACCGATGGCGAGCAGCACGAACTCACCGAGACGCTGGTCTATCCCGTCGACGAGGACAGCGACGCCCACAAGCTCTCGGTGATGACCCCGGTCGGCGCGGCCCTGATCGGCCTCGCCGTCGGCCAGTCGATCTCCTGGACGGCGCGCGATGGCCGCAAGCACCGGCTCACGGTGGTGAAGGTCGCCTGATCCTCAGGGCTTGAAGCGCAGCAGGGCCACGCCGAAGCCCATGAAGACGACGCCGCTGACCCGATTGAGCCAGCGGCGCCAGATGCCGTGCATCAGCCGGTCCGCGAGCTTGCGGCCCGTCAGCGCATAGATCGAGTAGAAGAACAGCTCGACGCCCACGAAGGTCGCGACCATCAACGCGAATTGCGGCCCCCAGGCGCGCGCCGGGTCGATGAACTGCGGGAAGAAGGCGGCGGCGAAGATCAGCAGCTTCGGATTACTGATGCCGACCAGAAAACCGCCGCGAAGCAGGGCGACCGCCGACGCACCGGTCGAGGGCGGCGGCGCTTCGTTCGCCACCGGCTCGCGCCACGTCTGGACGCCGAGATAGACCAGGTAGGCCGCGCCCAGGATCTTGAGCAGGTCGAAGGCGCCGGGCAGCGCCAGCAGCACCGCGCTGAGGCCAGCGACCGATCCCGTCAGCATCAGGACGAGCGCGGTGAGGCATCCTGCGACGCCGACGAACGCGGCGCCGAGACCGTAACGGATGCTGCGCGTGGTCACGTAGAGCACGTTCGGCCCCGGCGTGCAGGCGATCAGCACGACGGCGCCGAGATAGAGCCACCAGGTTTCGAGGCTCATGGACTGGTCTCCGTGGAGCGTTCACGTTTTCCTCCCCGTTCAGATGGGGAGGTGCCCCGCAGGGGCGGAGGGGTCATGACCCCCCATCGCCCTCGTATGACGAGGGCACTTCCCCTTTGCGCCGTCCGCAAAGGGGAAGTGGCTGATTCCGATCCCTACCTCTGCGCGGAGAGCGCTCCGTAGGCGGCCAGTGCCGCATGGTTGACGAGATCGCTGACGGTCGCCCCCATCTGGACGATCTGCACGGGCTTCGACAGGCCGTCGATCACCGGTCCGATCACCGTCACGCCGCCCAGCGACTGCATCAGCCGCGAGGAGATGTGGGCCGAGTGCAGGCCCGGCATGATCAGGATATTGGCCGGGCCGGTGAGGCGGGTGAACGGATAGGTCGACTTCAAGAGCTCGAAGTCGAGCGCCATGTCGGCCTGCATCTCGCCGTCATACTCGAAGTCGACCTCCTCGGCGTCGAGCAGGCGGATCGCCTTGCGGATACGGTCGATGCGCTCGATCTCGCGGCTGCCAAAGTTCGAGAAGGAGAGGAAGGCGACCCGCGGCTCATGACCCATCATGCGGGCGTTCTTCACCATCTGCTTGGCGATGGTGGCGAGCTGGTCGGGCGTCGGCGTCTCGTTGATCGAGGTGTCGGCGAGGAACACCGTGCCCTGGCGCGAGACGACGATGGAGTAGCCCATCGGTACCTTGCCGACTTCGATGTTGATCACACGCTTGACGTCGGCAAAGCACTCGGGGAAACGGCGCGTGATGCCAGTCACCATGCCGGCGGCATCGCCCGCCGCCACCATGCAGGCACCGAACACGTTGCGGCCCTGGTTGACCATGCGTTGCACGTCGCGATGGAGATAGCCATCGCGCTGCAGCCGCTTGTAGACGAGGTCGGTGTAGGGCGCGTTCTTGGTCGACAGCCGCGCATTGTGGATCTCCATGCCCGACTCGTCCTTGATGCCGAGCGTCTTCATGGTCTCGCGCACCTGCTCCTCGCGGCCGATCAGGATCGGCGTGCCGTAGCCGTTGTCGCGGAACATCACGGCGGCGCGGATCGTGCGCTCCTCCTCGCCCTCGGCGAAGACGATGCGCTGCGGATTGGCCTTCACCTGCTCGAACAGGCTCTGCAGGAAATGGCTGGTCGGATCGAGGCGGCCGGACAGGCTGCGCTTGTACTCCGCCATGTCTGCGATGTGTTTCTTTGCGACGCCGGAATCCATCGCCGCCTTCGCGACGGCGGCCGAGACCTCGACGATCAGGCGCGGATCGAACGGCACCGGCACGATGTAGTCGGGTCCGTAGCGCAGGCGGCGGCCGGAATAGGCGCGATCGACCTCGTCGGGCACGTCCTCGCGCGCGAGCTTGGCCAGCGCCTCGGCGGCGGCGACCTTCATCTCCTCGTTGATCGTCGTGGCGCGCACGTCGAGAGCGCCGCGGAAGATGTAGGGGAATCCCAGCACGTTGTTGATCTGGTTGGCATAGTCCGAGCGCCCCGTGGCGACGATTGCGTCGCCGCGGGCGGCGCGCACGTCTTGCGGTGTGATCTCGGGGTCGGGATTGGCCATGGCGAAGATGATCGGCTTGGCCGCCATCGACTTCACCATGTCCTGGGTGACCGCGCCCTTGACCGAGAGGCCGAAGAACACGTCGGCGCCCTTCATGGCTTCTTCCAGCGTGCGCGCCTTGGTGCGGACGGCGTGGGCGCTCTTCCACTGGTTCATGCCCTCGGTGCGGCCCTGGTAGATCACGCCCTTGGTGTCGCAGAGGATCGCGTTCTCGTGCGGCATGCCCATCGCCTTCACGAGCTCGATGCAGGCGATCGACGCGGCGCCCGCACCGTTCACCACCATCTTGATGTCCTTGATGTTGCGGCCGGTGAGGTGCAGCGCATTGATGAGACCGGCGGCGGAGACGATCGCGGTGCCATGCTGGTCGTCATGGAAGATCGGAATGTCCATCAGCTCGCGCAGGCGCTGCTCGATGATGAAGCATTCCGGCGCCTTGATGTCCTCGAGGTTGATGCCGCCGAAGGTCGGCCCGAGATAGCGCACGCAGTTCACGAACTGGTCGACATCCTTGGTGTCGACCTCCAGGTCGATGCAGTCGACGTCGGCGAAGCGCTTGAAGAGGACGGCCTTGCCTTCCATCACCGGCTTGCCGGCCAGCGCCCCGATGTCGCCGAGGCCGAGCACCGCCGTACCGTTGGAGATCACGGCCACCAGGTTGCCCTTGATCGTGTAGTCGTAGGCGGTCGACGGGTCCTTCTCGATCGCGAGGCAGGGCGCCGCGACGCCCGGCGAATAGGCTAGGGCCAGGTCGCGCTGAGTCACCAGCGGCTTGCTGGCGATGATCTCGATTTTTCCGGGCCGCCCCGTCCGGTGCATGATCAGCGAATCGCCGTCGAGATCGCCCATCTGGTTGCTGACCATTTCTTCCGAGCTTTTGCCCGCCATATGCTTATTCTCTCCCGGTTGAGCATGCATATTGGCGATATTCGTCCGATCGTGCCAGCCAGCCATCCCGCGCTGCAGCGCAGCCGATCTGCCCAAATATCGTCCACCCATCGTCCACATGGATCGCTGTGCGGCGTGTGCTAGACCGAACGCTTCCCGAGGAGCTTCAGTGCCGGACAGTTCCGCCATTCCCGCCGACGCCACGCCGATGATGCGCCAGTACCTGGCGATCAAGGCGGCGCATCCGGACCATCTGGTCTTCTACCGGATGGGCGATTTCTACGAGCTTTTCTTCGACGACGCGGTGAAGGCCTCGGCGGCACTCGACATCGCGCTGACCAAGCGCGGCCAGCATCTGGGCGAAGACATCAAGATGTGCGGCGTGCCGGTGCACAGTCACGAGGCCTACCTGTCGCGCCTGATCCGCCAGAGCTTCAAGGTCGCGGTCTGCGAGCAGGTCGAAGATCCCGCCGAGGCCAAGAAGCGCGGGCCTAAGTCGGTGGTCGAGCGCGCCGTCGTGCGCGTCATCACGCCGGGCACCCTGACCGAAGACTCGCTGCTCGATGCGCGCAGCCATAATTACCTCGCGGCCCTTTCCGAGGCGCAGGGCGATCTGGCGCTGGCCTGGCTCGACCTCTCGACCGCGGATTTCGCGACCCAGCCGCTGCTGCCCGGGCAGGTCGCGGCCGCGCTGGCCCGGTTGTCGCCCGGCGAATTGCTGGTGCCGGACCGGCTGCTGGCGCGCGAGCCGCTCAAGACCGTGCTGGAGGAATGGAACGCCGTTCTGACGCCGCTGCCGTCGGCCCGGTTCGACAGCGACAATGCCCGCAAGCGCCTGCAGGCGGCCTTCAACGTGGCCGTGCTCGACAGTTTCGGCGCCTTCTCGCGCGCCGAGGTCGCGGCCTGCGGGGCGTTGCTCGACTATGTCGAGCTGACCCAGGCCGGCAAGCGCCCGGCGCTGGTGCCGCCGCGCCGCGAGCGCGCCGACGGCACGATGGAGATCGACCCGGCGACGCGGCGCAATCTCGAGCTGGTGAAGAGCCTCGACGGCCGCCGCGACGGCAGCCTGTTGGCCACCATCGACCGCACGCTTACGGGCCCCGGCGCGCGCCTGCTGGCCGAGCGCATCGCCGCGCCGCTGACCGACCGCGCTGAGATCGAGCGCCGACTAGATCTGGTACAGCTCTTCGTCGAGCGGCCGGCCGTGCGCGAACGGGTGCGCGAGGCGCTGCGGCGTACGCCCGACATCGAACGCGCGCTGCAGCGGCTCTCGGTCGGCCGAGGCGGGCCGCGCGACCTCGCCGCGCTGCGCGACGGGCTGGAATCTGGCGAGACGCTGGCGGATTCGCTGCGCGCCGAGCCGGAAGCCTTGTTGCCGCCGCCGGCGCCGCTGGCCGACATCGTCCTGTGCTGCACCGGCCATCGCGACACCGTGGCGGCGCTGGCCGAGGCGCTGGCCGACGAGCCGCCGCTGCTGGTGCGGGACGGCGGTTTCGTGCGCCAGGGCTACCGGCCCGAGCTCGACGAGCAGCGCACCCTGCGCGACGACAGCCGCAAGACGGTGGCGGGACTCGAAGCGAAGTACCGGGCTTCCTCGGGCGTGCCGTCGCTGAAGATCCGGCACAACAACATGATCGGCTACCATATCGAGGTGACGGCGGTGCATGCCGACAAGCTCGACCTGGCGGCGCTGGGCTTTACGCGGCGGCAGTCGATGTCGAACGCCACGCGCTTCAGCACCGCCGAACTGGCCGACCTCGAAACCCGCATCGGCCGCGCCGCCGATCAGGCGCTGGCGCTGGAACTCGCCGTGTTCGAGGAACTGGTTGCCCAGGTGACGGCGGTCTCGCCGGCGATCGCCGCGGCCGGCCGTTCGCTGGCGGCGCTCGACGTCGCCTCGGCGCTGGCCGAGCTGGCGGCCAGCAGCAACCATGTGCGGCCGCAGCTCGCTGACGATTCTTCATTCTCGATCGAGGGCGGCCGCCATCCCGTGGTCGAGGCGGCGCTGGCGCGCCAGAGCGGCACAGGCTTCGTGCCCAACGATTGCTCGCTGGGAACGGACCGCCGCCTGTGGCTGCTGACCGGCCCGAACATGGCCGGCAAATCGACCTTCCTGCGCCAGAACGCGCTGATCGCGGTGATGGCCCAGGCCGGCGCCTTCGTGCCGGCCAAGGCCGCCACCATCGGCATCGTCGACCGCCTGTTCAGCCGCGTCGGCGCTGCCGACGACCTGGCGCGCGGCCGCTCGACCTTCATGGTCGAGATGGTCGAGACCGCGGCGATCCTGAACCAGGCAACGGCCAGGAGCCTCGTCATCCTCGACGAGATCGGCCGCGGCACCGCGACCTTCGACGGCCTGTCGATCGCCTGGGCGACGCTCGAGCATCTGCACGACGTTAACAAATGCCGCGCGCTGTTCGCCACGCACTATCACGAGCTGGGTGCGCTGAAGGAGCGGCTGAGCGCGCTCGCCCCCTACACGATGCGCGTCAAGGAATGGCAGAACGAAGTCGTGTTCCTGCACGAGGTCGCGCCGGGCGCCGCCGACCGCTCCTACGGCATCCATGTGGCGCAACTCGCCGGCCTTCCCGCCGCCGTCGTGTCGCGCGCCGAGGAAGTGCTGGCCGTGCTGGAGAAGGGCGAACAGTCCGGTGCCGTCACGCGCCTCGCCGACGACCTCCCCCTCTTCGCCGCCGCACCCACGCGTCCCGCCAGCGGCACGGCGAAGACGAAGGAGTCGGAAGTCGAGAAGGCCCTGGCCGAGATCAACCCCGACGAACTCTCGCCCCGCGAGGCGCTGGAAGTACTCTACGCACTACGTCAGCGTTTGCCGGAATAGTTCGTCGATGGAGAGCGCCACTCCAGTGGCGCGCTCCAATGAAAGACTCCGGTGTCATCCCGAGCGTAGCGAGGGATCCTTGATCGGCGACTGCTAAGGATCCCTCGCTACGCTCGGGATGACACGGTAGAGGGGCCGCACCGTTGGTGCGTCGCAAGAGCCGCTTAAGCGAACGCCTTGCGCGCCAGCGCAGCGCCTTCGGCGAGCGCGCGCAGTTTGCCGTAGGCGACGCCGAGGGTCATCGGGGCCATGCCGCAGTTGGTGCAGGCCTGGATGCGCTCGGGATCGACGAACTCGGTCGCGAGCTTGAGGGTGGCGGCTACTTCTTCCGGCGTCTCGATCTTGTCGGAGGCGACGTTGATGGCGCCCACCAGTACGGTCTTGGTCTTCAGCAGCTTCATCAGTTCCGGCGGCACGTGGCTGTCGCGGCATTCCAGCGAGACCTGCTGGATCGAGCTGCGGTCGAGCGCCGGGAAGGTCTGCTCGTACTGACGCCAGCTTTCGCCCAGCGTCTCTTTCCACTTGTTGTTGGCCTCGATGCCGTAGCCGTAGCAGATGTGAACGGCGGTCGTGCACTTCAGCCCCTCGGCCGCTTTCTCCAGCGCCGGCACGCCCCACTCGACCGTCTCGTTCAGGTAGACGTTGAAGGCGGGCTCGTCGAACTGCACGATATCGACGCCGAGCGCTTCGAGATCCTTGGCTTCCTGGTTCAGCAGCTCGGCGAAGGCGAAGGCCATCTTCACCCTGTCGCCATAATAGCCGTCGGCCAGCGTGTCGATCAGCGTCATCGGGCCGGGCAGGGTGAACTTGAGCTTGCGCGAAGTCGCGGCGCGGGCGATGCGCGCCTCGCGCTCGTGCACGAACTTGCGGCGCTTCAGCGCCGAGGTGACGGTCGGGCAATCGGCATCGTAGCGGTTGTTGCGGATGCCCATGCGGACCTTCTTGTCGAAGTCGACGCCGTCGACCTCGGCCAGGAAGCCGTGCACGAAATGCTGCCGTGCCTGCTCGCCGTCGCTCACGATGTCGAGGCCGGCCTCTTCCTGGCGGCGGATCGCAAGGAAGGTCGCATCGTCCTTGGCCTCGAACAGCGGCTGGCCCGAGAGCGTCCACGGAGCCCACAGCACGTTGGGCGTGGCGAGCCAGGCCGGCTTGGGCAGGCTGCCCGCGAGTGTCGTCTCGAACATGGTGTTTCCCCGTTCTCTAGCGTGTCGAGTTGTTGGTGGCCGGCACCGGCAGGTTGGTCCCCGCCGGAGAGGTCGGCAACGCCTCTCCGGGCGTCGCCTCGGGCGGCAAGATCTGTCCAAAGGTGCCCGGCGCGCGCCATTGCAGCGTGCCGAAGGCGCCGCAGCTCTCGCAGACCGGGCGCCAGGCTTCGTGATGGGCGCCGCAGGAGGTGCAGCGCCAGGCGCGATCGGCCGGCGCGACGGCGGCGCGGCTGAGCCACGCGCGCACCTTTTCCGGGCCCGTCTGCTCGCGCTCCTCGACCTCGGCCATGAGGCGGCAGACGCGGGTCGGGGGATTGGTGCCGGCGGCGGTGTCGAGATGGCGACGTGCCTCGCCCCACAGGCCGGCATCGAGCGAGGCCTGGGCGAGCGCCAGATGGCTTTCGATGTCGCCCGGATTCTGCTGCGCCAGCCGGCGCACGATGCCGACGCGCTTCAGCGCCTCGGTCTCGCCAGAGGCTTCGAGATAGAGACCGACGAGATCGGGATGCGGCGCCACCGACCAGCCGCGCTCGATCGTCTTCATCGCTTTCTTCGAATCGCCCGCCTTGAGCTGCAGCTCGGCCAGGCGTTGCGTCACCGCGATACGCTCGGGCGCCAGGCCGAAGGCCTCGCGGGACAGCGCCAGGGCATCGCTTGCACGGCCTTCGCGCTCGGCCTCGCGGCTGCGTTCGACTTCCAGCAGCGCCTTCAGCGTGCGGCCCTTGTCGGCGGTGACGACCTTGCGGCGGATGCCCGATTCCAGCGTCTCCTGGGCGGCCTTCCACTGGCCGACCTGGGCCTGCATGTCGAACAGCGAGTGCACGACCCACGGTGTCTGCGGCCGGAGCCTGAAGGCGCGTTCGGCGTAGGCGAGCGCCTGCGCCTGGTCGCCGTCGCGCAGCGACTGGCCGATCAGGCCGCGCAGGCCGAGGAAAGCCATCTGGTCGTCGTCGAGCATGGCGCTGAAAGCGCGGCGGGCGCCGTCGCGGTCGCCGTTGAGCTGGGCGGCCTGTGCCGAGAGAAGCAGCGTGAGCGCCGGTTCCGACAGGAGCTGCTCGGCCTTGCGCGCATGCTTCTGCGCTTCCACGCCATCGCCGGCGGCAACGGCGGCGAGGCCTTGCGTCAGCTCGCGATAGCCGCGACGGCGGCGGCTCTCGCCCCAGCCGTCGAGCAGCGCACCGGGCGCACCGACGATCCAGCGATAGAGCAGCCAGCCGGCGATGCCGACCAGGATCAGCACGACGACGGAGATCAGGAGCACGCCGAAGCTGGTGTCGAGGCGCCAGCCGCGGAACTCGGCGGTGACGATGCCCGGCCGCTCGGCCAGCCACACCGCGCCCAGCATCGCGGCGATGGCGACGACGAACCAGATGATCGTGCGCAGCATGGTCATGGGAATGGCCTACTTCGCCGAGCCGAGCAGGGTGACGGCCTGGGCGGAGATCTGGTCGGCCGCCTGCTTGGCCGCGAGATGCGCCTCGGCGCGCGACAGCCAGCCGGCGGTGGCCTTTGCCGTCTGCGGCGGCAGCGACTTCACCAGCGCGACGGCCTTGGCGAGGTCGCCGGCCTCCAGCGCGGCCTCGGCGCGGGCGAGCTTGGCTTCGGTGCCGTCGCCCTCGACGTCGTTGCCGACGCGGCGCAGCGAGATCAGGCCGCGCACCTTGCCGAGCAGCCGCTCGCCGAAGGAGTCGTCGGCGAGATCGTCGGCGAGTGCTGCCTTGGCGACAGCGGGGAACTCCGTCACCAGCGCCGGCCGGGAGGCGACGCCGGTCTGCGCATAGGCCTGCAGCACGTTGGTGCTCTCGCTGAGCTTCGCATCGCCCTGGGCGAGCGGCGTCAGCAGCGCGAGATCGGTGGCGAAGGGCAGGCCGGAGCCGACGGCGGCGCTCAGTCGCGCGGCGATGCCGATGATCGCCGACGCGCGCGCGGTGCTCATCGCCTTCTGTTCGCCGGCGGAGCGGACGGTCGCCTCGCCGCGCGCCTTGTCGACGGCCTCGGTCAGCATCCGGGTCTGGTCGCGCTGGACGGCGACCGACTGGTCGATCGTCTGCAGCGTGTTGCGCAGCGTCGCCATTTCCAGCCGCAGGGTCGCGAGTTCCTTCTCCTGCTCCGCCGTTACCGCCGGCGGTTGAGCCGGGGCGGGCGTCTGTTGCGGGGCAGGCGTTGGTGCTGGCGTCGTGGCGCGGCCTTCCAGCGCTTCGACCTTGGCGCGCAGGTCCGCGATCGCCGGATCGGGTCCGCCGGTCGCGGCCGGCCGCTCGGCAACAGCGGCCGATGTGGCGCGCAGGCGCTTTTCGAGATCGTCGAGCCGGGCCGAAATCTCCTTGCGGGCCGTCTCGACCGAGGCGTTTGCCACCGCGGCGGAATCCTGGCGGACCTGTTGCAGGTCGATAGCCGGGACGGGCGCAGCGGCCGCCGCTCCCTTGCCCTGCCAAAGCGCGCGGATCTCGGCGGGCCAATAAGGCAGGGTGATCAGGGCGCCGGCCAACACCAGGCAGGAGGCGACCACACCGGTGATGAAGGCGCCAGCCACGCCGAGCCCGCGACGGACCTGTACGGGCGGCGGCGTGACTCGCGGGCTTTCCGGCGACATCTCCGCCGGCGGAACCTGAGAGGAAGAAGGTGTGTCGCTCATGATGCTAGGTCCTTCTACGACGGCCTTTGGAAGCCGGTCGATTTCGTCCAGCACGGACTGGCGGGTCGGGCGGAACGCCGCCACCGTCGCCTTGAATGGCAGCGCGCTCAAGGGTTCGAGCGCCGCAGGGCTGATGGCCAGGGCGGTGACGTTAGACAGCGAATCGGCGAGTCCCGCTTCCTGCACCAGCCGGGCGAACAGGGCCGATGCGCGCGGCGAGAAGAACATCGCGGCATCGAGCGCCCGCGCCTGCAGCGCGGCCCGCGCCGAATCCGGCAGCTCCGCCGCCTCGCGCGCCTCGTAGAGAGGGACGCGACGCACCTCGAAACCGTCCCTGGCGAGGCTTTCGGCAAAATCCTGGGCGATGTCGACGCCGGAAACGTGGAGGAGGGGGCCGGCCTTGGGATCGAGGCGATTGCGGACCAGCTCCGCAAGCGCGCCGCCGTCGCCGGCGGCCGACGTCACGGACGCGAAGCCCAGACCCTCGGCCGTCGTGGCCGTGGTGTCGCCGACGGCAAGGATCGGCTTGCCGCGCTGCTCGGTGGCTTCCGCGAACGCCCGTGCGCCATTGGCACTGCTGAGCAGGACGGCCTGGCACTGGGCGAGATCCGTCGCGAATTCCGCGGGCGGCCGCAAAATCTCGAGATGGAACAGCGGCGCGATGACGGGCACATGACCGCGCTCGGCGAGCGCCGTCGCCAGCGTCGTCGCCTCGCGTTCCGGCCGGGTGATCAGCACGCGCATCACGCCTCCGTAGCCGGGGCGTCCCGCGGACGCAACGACAGAGAAATTAAAGAAGAACGACGCCCTCGATCGCCAGCAACTGGCGCTTGGTCGGCAGGCCCTTGCCGCCCGAGAAGCCGCCTTCCTTGCCACCGCTGCCCAGGACCCGGTGACAGGGCACGATGATCGGGATGGGATTTCGCCCGCAGGCCATGCCGACGGCGCGCGGGCCGGAGCCCAGGGCCATCGCCATGCCGCCATAGGTCGCGGTGCCGCCGAAGGGAATTTCGCACATCATCTTCCAGACGCTCTTCTGGAAGTCGGTGCCGCGCGCGGCCAGCGGCAGGTCGAAGCGCTTGAGCTTGCGCGCGAAGTACCGGTCGAGTTGTTTTACCGCTTCCTTTAGGACCGGAGTCGACGAGGTGTCGCGTGCGCGTTCGCCGTCGCCGGCCCAGCGCACCGAGGTCACGGCGTCGTGATCCGCTTCGAGGGCCAACCGGCCGACGGGGCTGTCGACGTAACAAAGGGACATATGGCAAGCGTAGCGCCCGCGCCCGCCTTTTGCCAACATGGGGAAGAATGTCCGGGGGAGTGATGAGCAAGGGCGTGAGGCCCTCCAGGAACGGTCCGACCCGCCGCGCGTTGCTCGGCGGCGCGGCCGTGCTATGGCCGACGCTCGCCCTGGCCCAGCCGGTTCCCCGACGGCCGCAGCCGGCGGCCGAGGCCGGCCCGCCCCCTGTCGTGTTCGTGCACGGCAACGGCGATTCCAGCGCGCTCTGGATCAACAACCTCTGGCGCTTCGAGGCCAACGGCTACAAGCGCAACCAGCTGTTCGCGATCGACTTCGTCTATCCCAACGCGCGCAGCGACGATTCGAAGCCGCAGCCCTACCGCTCCTCCGCCGAGGATCAGATGAAGGAGCTGACGTCCTTCGTCATCCAGGTGTTGAAGGCGACGCGCCGCCGCAAGGTGGCGCTGGTCGGCTCTTCGCGCGGCGGCAATGCCATCCGCTCCATGCTGAAGAACGGCGGCGCAGACCTGGTGAGCCACGCGGTCCTGTGCGGAACACCCAACAAGGGGATCGTGATCTCCGAAACGCTGCTGCCCGGCAGCGAGTTCAACGGCGCCTATCCGTTCCTGAAGGGCCTCAATGCCGGCGCCGACGATCTCGTTCCCGGCGTCGGGATGATGGCGATCCGGTCCGACAGGAACGACAAGTACTCCCAGCCCGACGGCCGCTTCATAGGGGCGGCCGGCAAGCCGACCGGGGTGAGCTACGACGCGTCCGAGCTGCGCGGTGCGCGCAACGTCGTGCTCGACGGGCTCGACCATCGCGAGGTCGCGTTCAACAAGCTGGCCTTCGCCGCGATGTTCGAGCACATCGCCGGCAAGCCGCCCGCCACCATGTTCATCGCCCAGGAGCCGCTGCCCATCCTGAACGGCCGGGTGACCGGCATGACCGAAGGCGCCTACACCAACATTGCGGCGGCCGGCGCCGAGGTCGAGATTTTCGAGGTGGATTCGAAGACCGGCGAACGCAAGAGCGCGGTGGCGCTGCATCGCAAGACCACGGGTGAAGACGGCGTGTGGGGGCCGTTCGTCGGTCGCGCCGACGCCTACTATGAATTCGTGCTGCACATGCCGGGCCTGCCGACGACGCACACGTATCGTTCCCCGTTCCTGCGCTCGAGCGACGTGGTGCATCTGCGGCCGCAGCCCTTCGCCAAGGCCGACGAGGGCGCCGGCGCGGTAACCATCATGAGCCGCCCGCGCGGCTATTTCGGCGTCGGTCGCGACAAGTTCACGCTCGATGGCAAGGTACCGCCCGGCATCAACGATGGCGTCCCCGGGGCCTCCACGGGACGCCTCACCTTCGACGCAGTGCCGCGCACGGTGATGGCCGTGTTCAACAATGAGACCATCCCGACCCGCACCTGGCCCGCCAAGGACGGTCACATCGTGGTCGCGGAGTTTTTGAACTGAGCTTTCATGTTCCTCTCCCCCGCTAGGGGGAGAAGTTAGGTGAGGGGGGTTACACGGGGTGCGTCGCCCCCTCACCCAGCCTCTCCCCCTCGCGGGGGAGAGGAGGAAGACGACGATTAACCCTCATACGTGTATTTGAAATTGCAGTGGCTTGCGCCCTGCATGATCGTCTGCGTGCGCTCGAGTTTCAGCTTCGGATCGTAGCCCTCGCAGAAGGCGCCGTCGCGGTTGCAGGAGAGTAGGGCGCCGATCTCGCCCATGCCCATCGCCTTGTAGGTCTCGGCGTACCGGCAGCGCACGACGTTGAAGGCGAAGGTATCGGCGGTCTGTTCCTTGACGTCGATCTCCAGCGATCCGCCCGCCGTCCAGAGATGCTGGATGTCCTGGAACGACTTGAGCGACGTGCCTCCAGGCACCGAGGCGGCGAACTGGCGGGCCTGCTCGATGGCCGAGCGGCGCACCGATTCCTCGATCGTCTTCTTCGCGACCTCGACGCCGTGGCTCACCTTCAGGGTCTCATAGACCTCCTTCAGGATCTCGGCCTCGATGGTGCGCCTCTCCAGCATCGAGAGGCCTTCGGGGTGCGCAGGTTGTGTCACAGCTAATACCTCTCGGGTTGCGCGCCCGCAGGCGCTTGCGAAATCTGCAATGTCCAGCATAGGATCGCAACGAAGCTTGGGGGAGACAATGTTCTCAATTTTGCTACGTCCAATTGTAGCGTCGGCCGTAGCATGGCTGGTTGCGGGGTGTGCGGTGGTCGAGGACAAGGTCCCGATCGACTATGTCTCCCAGGTGAGCGCCCCGGCACCCTTGCCCGGCGCCGAGAATGTCCTCATCACGCTCAGCGCAAGGGACAGGCGAACGCAACTCGCCGACCGCGTGAGCACCAAGAAGAACGGCTACGGCATGGAGATGGCGCGGATCATCTCGACGAATGATGTCGTGGATCTGGTTCGGACTTCGGTGGAACGCGAGTTCAAGGCCCAGGGCTTCAGAGTCGGACCCGGTGGTGTCGCCGTCACGATCGAACTTCAGAATTTCTACAATAACTTCCAGCTGGGCCTCGTCACGGGCACGGCGTTGGCCGACGTCTCATTCGGTCTCAAGGTGCGCGATGCGACCGGGGCACAACTCTACGCGCACGACTACAGCGGCAGCGCGAAGATCGACGACATCATGATGATGACGGGGGATAATGCCAAGGCTGCGCTTCAGAAGGCGCTTGCTGCCGCGGTGAAGCAGGTCGTGGACGATACCGCGCTGCAGCAGGTCCTCCTGTCGACACTCACCAGAAGCAGCCGTGGATCCTGAAGTGATGAGAGTTTGGCTGTCCCGATTCTGCGTCGTCTGGGTGACGGTGAGCATCGCCGGCTGCGCATCGGTCACGAGCGGCACCAGCCAGGTCATTGCCGTGAATTCCGACCCGGCCGGTGCGGACTGCACGCTCACGCGCGAGGGTCTGTCTCTCGGCACGGTCAAGACACCGGGTCCGGTCACCATCAAGCGCGACTCCAGGCCGGTCCACGTCTCGTGCCGCATGCCGGGCTACGAGGATAGCAAGGTGGTCCTGAATTCGCGCTACGAGACGGCGACCATGGGCAACATGATCCTGGGCGGGGCCATCGGAATGATGGTCGACTCCTCCACGGGCGCGAGCAATCGTTACGACGCTCAGGTCACGGTCCCGCTCACGCCGCTCGCGGGCGGGCAAGTCCCGGTGCCCGTGCCCGGCGCCGCGCCGACCTATCCTTCTGCCGTTCCGCCGTCGGCTCCGGCAGCAGCCTCCGATGGATCCGGGTATCCTGCTCCCGCCACACCGGTCAGCGGGCAGAGCCGGTCGCGTCTTTAAGGGGGCGGAATGTTCTGGCGGCTTCTCGCAACGGTCTACTTGCTGCTGTCCTGCGTCAGTGTGGCGAGCGCACAGGTCCCTGCCGTCGGCACCAAGATTTCCAGCACAGTGACCCTGGGTTCCCGAACCATACCGCTCCCCGAAGGCAGCTGGACCGTGGTGTCGAACGGGTCGAGCCAATCCACCAAACAAAATGGATTGGTTGTCGTCTACCTCGCCCAACTGGAGGGCGGAAAACTGGCGCGCTGGATCAGCCTGCGGACGAACACCGACTACAACAACGGCGGGTGGAAGCGAAACAAGGAGATTTGCGATCGCCAGAACGCGCACTTCGGTTATTCGGACTCGGCGCACAATCCCAACGATGCCGAATGCTGGATCGTAAACCATTGGGGCCAGACGTTGGGCGGCAAGCCTGCTCAGGCCTCTGTCGATTTCTATCGCTGGAGCGACACGCTGGGGCGGCCGAATACTTCCGTGGGCTTGGCTTATTTTTTCGCCAAGCGGGGCGATTACCTTTCTGTGCAGTACCAGTTCAACCCCGTGCTGGCCGGCTTTGCCGACACGCCGAGTGCGGAATGGCGCGGCAACCCTTGGCATGTCGATGTCGCCAGTAAGGACCCCAGGAAGCTTGCTTATCTGCGCGGGTTGAAGGTGGCGGGAGAGAAGTACTTCGAGCAACTGAAGACCGTCCTCCGATGAGCGCCGCCAGCCTCGACATCCCGGCGCGGATGCCGGGATTGAAGGACAAAGCCAAGGTAGCGAGGCCGAGCGGCGCCAGGCTCCAGGTCGTGGGCATTGCAAGGACGAGAGAGCTGGAGATTTTGAATTCAATCGCCGGGTGCCGGTGGAAGTGGATGCCGGTTTGATGTCGCCGGGTGCCCTTGACATCCCGGTCACTGGATGAAATATCGGCGCCATCGTGATTTCGCACGCCCTCCTTCGGTCGCGACGTCGCCGCTCTGAAAAGCGGCTCGGAAACGCGCGCGCGTAACATACGCGCCGTATCGTGAAGCCGCTGGAGAGACGAAGCGGCTTCCCATTCCTTCCTTCTCCAGTCGGCCATCCCTTCAAGGCCCAGCATCGAGAGAGAAGACCATGACCACGAACAAGACCAAGATTTTCATCGACGGGCAGCACGGCACAACCGGGCTGCAGATCCTCGACCGGCTCAAGGACCGGGCGGACATCGAGCTGCTCGAGCTGCCGATGGCCGACCGCAAGGACCTCGGCAAGCGCGCCGAGATCGCCAGGGCGTCCGACATCACCGTGCTCTGCCTGCCCGACGCGGCAGCCAAGGAGCTGGTTGCCGCGATGGGTGACAGCGACACGGTCGTGATCGACGCCTCGACGGCGCATCGCGTGGCCGACGGCTGGACCTATGGCTTCCCCGAACTGGCCAAGGACCAGCGCCAGAAGCTGCTCGCCTCCAACCGGATCAGCAATCCGGGCTGCTACCCGACCGGCGCGATCGCGCTGCTGCGGCCGCTGATCGACGCCGGCCTCGTGCGCGCCGATTCGACGCCGGCCGTGTTTGGCGTCTCGGGCTACACCGGCGGTGGCAAGGAGCTGATCGCGGTTCATGAGCAGCCGGGCGTCGAGCCGTTCGGTCTCTACGGGCTCGAGCTCACGCACAAGCACGTGCCGGAGATGAAGAAGTATTCCGGCCTGAAGCACGCGCCGCTCTTCGTGCCGTCGGTCGGCCACTACGCCCAGGGCATGCTGATCACCGTGCCGATCACGCGCGACATCACGACGAAGCAGGTGACGGCCAAGGACGTGCACCAGGTGCTGAGCGACTATTATGCCGGCGAGACCTTCGTGCCGGTGCGGCCGCTTGCCGACCGCGCCTGGCTGGAGCGTGACCGCTTCCTGCGCGCCGACCGGCTGATCGACACCAACACGATGGAGCTGGCGGTCTACGGCAACGATGCCGACGGCAACGTGCTGGCCGTGGCCTCGCTGGACAATCTCGGCAAGGGCGCGTCGGGCGCGGCGGTGCAGTGCATCAACCTCAAGACCGGCGTCGCCGAGACGACGGGCCTCGCCGTCGGCTGAGAGCTTCACCATGGACGAGACACCGGCGCTGCGGCGCGCGGTGGCGGACGATGCCGCCGCCGTGCGGACGCTCACGCGCGAAGCCTATGGCAAATGGGTGCCCATCATCGGCCGCGAGCCGCTGCCGATGCGGGCCGACTATGACGAGGCGGTGCGCCAGCATCGCATCGACATGGCCTTCCTCGATGGTGGCCTCGCGGCCCTCATCGAGACGATCGACAAGGGCGACCATCTGGTGATCGAGAACGTGGCCGTCGCGCCCGCCTTCCAGGGTCGCGGCCTCGGCCGGCACCTGCTGACGCACGCCGAACAGGTCGCGCGGGACCTCGGCTACAGCGAAGTCCGGCTCTACACGAACAAGATGTTCGAGGCGAACGTGCGGCTCTATCTCGCCTTCGGCTACCGCATCGACCGCGAGGAGACGTCGTCGCTCGGCGTCACGGTCTATATGAGCAAGCCCCTGCAACGTGCCGGCGCCGCAGCTTGACCGCGACGGCGTGAATGTGGTCGCGTCCGGCGCGGAGGAAAAAGACATGCCGGACAACAAGCCAAAGACCAGGACTCCCGACCAGCTGCGCAGCGCGCGCTGGTTCGCGCCCGACGATCTGCGCGCCTTCGGCCATCGCTCGCGCGCGATGCAGATGGGCTACGCGCCCGAGGAATGGGCCGGCAAGCCGGTCATCGCCATCCTCAACACGTGGTCCGACGCCCAGCCCTGCCACATGCACTTCAAGACCCGCGTCGACGACGTGAAGCGCGGCATCCTGCAGGCCGGCGGCTTTCCGATGGAGCTGCCGGCGCTGTCGCTGTCGGAAAGCTTCCTGAAGCCCACGACCATGCTCTACCGCAATCTTCTCGCCATGGATGCCGAGGAACTCTTACGCGGGCACCCCGTGGATGGTGTCGTGCTGATGGGCGGTTGCGACAAGACCACGCCGGCGCTGCTGCTCGGTGCGATCAGCATGGGCCTGCCCACGATCTACCTGCCGGCGGGGCCGATGCTGCGCGGCAACGTCAAGGGCAAGGTGCTGGGCTCGGGCTCGGACGCCTGGAAATACTGGGACGAGCGACGCGCGGGCAAGATCTCCGATGCCGACTGGGTCGATGTCGAAGGTGGCATCGCGAGGAGCTACGGCACCTGCATGACCATGGGGACGGCCGCCACCATGATGGCGATGGCCGAGACGCTCGGCATGTCGCTGCCCGGCGCCTCGTCGATCCCGGCGGCCGATGCCGGTCACATCCGCATGGCCTCGGAATGCGGCCGGCGCATCGTGGACATGGTCTGGGAAGACCTGACGCCGAAGAAGATCCTGACGCACGAGGCGTTCCTCAACGCCATCACCGTGGCGATGGCGGTCGGCTGCTCGACCAACGCCATCATCCATCTGATCGCGATGGCACGGCGTGCGGGGCAGAAGATCGGGCTCGACGATTTCGAGCGCGCCAGCCGCAAGGTGCCGGTGATCGCCAACATCCGGCCGAGCGGCGACAAGTACCTGATGGAAGACTTCTTCTATGCCGGCGGCCTGCCGGGCCTGATCGAGCAGATCCGCGATCACCTGCATCTCGACGCCCTCACCGTTACGGGCAAGACCCTGGGCGAGAACGTGAAGGGCGCGGAGATCTACAATGACGACGTGATCCGCTCCGTCGCCAACCCGATCTACAGGGAAGGGGCGCTCGCCGTCCTCAAGGGCAACCTTGCGCCCGACGGCTGCGTCATCAAGCCGAGCGCCTGCGCGCCGAAGTTCCTGAAGCACACGGGACCGGCGCTGGTGTTCGACGACTATCCCTCGATGAAGGCCGCGATCGATCGCGAGGATCTCGACGTCACCGAGGACACGGTGCTGATCCTGCGCAACGCGGGGCCGCAGGGCGGGCCGGGCATGCCGGAATGGGGCATGCTGCCGATCCCGACCAAGCTGGTGAAGCAAGGGGTGCGCGACATGGTGCGGATCTCCGACAGCCGCATGAGCGGCACCAGCTACGGCGCCTGCATCCTGCACGTCTCGCCGGAATCCTTTATCGGCGGGCCGCTCGCGCTGGTGAGGACCGGCGACATGATCTCGCTCGACGTCGACAAGCGCACGATCAATATGAACGTGTCGGACGAGGAGCTGGCGAAGCGCAAGGCGGCGTGGAAGAAGCCGGAGCCCCGCTACGAACGCGGCTATGGCTGGATGTTCACCAGGCACATCAAGCAGGCCAACGAAGGCTGCGACTTCGACTTCCTCGAAACGGGGTTCGGCAAGCCGGTGGCGGAACCGTCGATCTATTGAGTAGGCAGTATCCGCGCCTGCGGGTTTGCCGGAGACTGGCTGCAACAAGGAATTGAGTATGACTGCTGCACATGATGAAGCCTCGATCGTCGCCCGCGCCGTCGAGCAATTGCGCCAGGGCCTGCTAAAGGCCGACCGCGCCGCGCTGGAGCAGCTCTGCGCGCCGGAGCTGAGCTACGGCCATTCCGGCGGCACGCTGGAGACACGGGCCGAGTTCGTCGAGGCCAACACCAACGGCTTCGCGACCTGGAAGTCGCTCGAGTTCAACGACCAGACCATTTCCTTCGCTGGCGACGTCGCGCTGGTGCGCCATCTCATGGTCGGCGAGACCGAGCATAGCGGCAAGGTTCATCCGATCCGGATCGGCATCCTGCTGGTGTGGCAGAAGCAGGCGGGCAGCTGGAAGCTGCTGGCGCGCCAGGCCTACAAGTACTGATCGCCCGGCGGCACCGGCCGTCACTCGACTGTAACGATCGCCCGTCACTTGGGGGCGATGCTGTTCGACGTTTCTTCCCTTGCCGAGACCGGACTGAGGCTCGGCCTCGCCCTGCTGCTGGGTTCCGCCATCGGCATCGAGCGCCAGTGGAACCAGAAGATGGCGGGCCTGCGCACCAATGCGCTGGTGGCGCTCGGCGCCGCGGGCTTCGTGGCCTTCTCTGGACTTGTCGGCGCCGGCGATCCGACGCGGGTCGCCGCGCAGGTCGTCACCGGCATCGGCTTCCTCGGCGCGGGCGTCATCCTGCGCGAAGGCGTCAACGTGCACGGGCTGAACACGGCGGCGACGCTTTGGTGTTCGGCCATGGTCGGCACGATGTCGGGTGCGGGCCATGCGGGTCCGGCCCTGCTCGCGGCGGCGATGGTGGTGGCGACCAACCTGCTGCTGCGGCCGCTGGTGCGGCGCATGAACACCCGGTTGCTGACCTCGACGGATGTCGAGGGTCACTACACGGTGGAGGTCGTCTGCAAGGGCGCCGAGGAGGCGCACATGCGGTCTCTCCTGTTGCATGCGCTCTCGCAGGCCGGCCTCGGCCTTCGGCGCCTCGACAGCGAGGACATTCCCGACACGTCGAAGGTGACGGTCACGGCGCAGGCGGTTGCGGCAAAGCGCAACGACACCGCGCTCGAGCAGATCGTGGGCCGCCTCAGCCTCGAGCCCAACGTCTCTGCCGCGACCTGGCAGATCGACCGGGCGATTCCCGAATCGTGAGCCGGCCTCAACCGATCGCGCCGGCCTCCCGCAGCCTGCCGATCTCGGCGGCGCTGTAACCGAGTTCACCCAGGATCTCGTCCGTGTGCGCGCCGTGTCCCGGCCCGGGACCGGGCGTCACCGGCTCGGACGCAAAGGACATGCGGATGGGCGCGGAGATCGTGCGCGGCATGTCCTCCTGGCTTGTGCCCACGACCGCGCCGTTGGCGACGGCCTGCTCGTCGTCGGGAACGTCACGCAGGATGCCGAGCAGGCCGAAGGTGATCTCGTGCCGGCGCAGGCGTTCCTTCCATTCGGGCCATGGCCGTCCGGCAAAAACCGGATCGAGGATCGCGGCGAGGTCGGTGGCGTGGGCGCGCCGCTTCTCCGTGCTCTCGAAGCGCGGATCGTCCATCAGGTCGGTGCGCTCGATCGCCTGGCAGAGTTCGGGCCAGAGCTTGTCCTCGCGCACGATGGTGAGCTGGATCCAGCGCCCGTCGGAGGTGCGGTACTGGTTGGCGAGCGCGCTGCGCGGCTTGGTGCGTGGCGGGCGAGGGGCCACGAACGAACCCAGCAGCGCCCCTTGTGCGAGGATGGCGTTGGACCACAGGCCGCTGGCATGCAGCGACGTCCCGACCTCGCTGCCCTCGCCGGTGCGCTCGCGGTGTAGCAGGGCCATCGAGATGGCGGCGAACAGGTTCATGCCGGCCATCTGGTCGCCCTGCGCCGGCAGCGAGAAGGCGGGCGGGCCGCCTTCGTAGGTGAGGCCGTCGAGCAGGCCGGAGCGAGCGAAGAAGGCGGTGGAGTCGAAGCCGGGCTGTTCGGCATCGGGACCGGCTTCGCCGTAGCCGGTCATCGAGGCGTAGATTAGCCGCGGATTGAGCGGCGCCACGTCCGAGTAACGCATCTTGAGCCGCGCGCGGACCTTCAGCGGGAAGTTCACCACCATCACGTCGGCCGTCTTCACCAGCCGATCAAACGCAGCGCGGCCCTCGGCGTTCTTGAGGTCGAGCACCACCGAGCGCTTGTTGCGGTTGGTCATGTGCCAGCAGAAATTGACCGGATGCTGCGGGATCGAATGGGCCTGTCCCAACTTGCGCTGCGGGTCGCCTTCGCCCGGCGGCTCGATCTTGATGACCTCGGCACCGTAGTCGCCCATCACCGTCGTCGCGACCGGGCCGGCGATGAAGCTCGCGAGGTCGAGGACCCGGAGGCCCTGCAGCGGCAATTGTCCGCTCATTGAGTTTTCCCTTTCGAACGCCTACACCCCAGCCTATCCGGGGAGAACGGCATCAGGTCAATGGCCGGCAGGTTTCGCAATTTCTGGCTCTCAGGCGCTTTTCTGCTGGTGATCCTCGCGATCGGACTCGCGTTGCGCTCCGCCCTGTGGGCCTGCGTGGCCGCCGCCGTGCTGGGTGTGGCGGGCGTCGTGCTGTTCCGTGGCAACCGCTGGCGCAGCGGCGCGCTGCTCGCGACGGCGCTGGCGCTGAGCCTCGTGGCGCTGGACCTGTTCGCCGGTTTCCTGTCGCCCAAGGCGGTGAACATGGGGGTGGTGACCCGTACCATTCCGCAATGGTGGCCGCCGCCCGACCCGATCCTCGGCTTCCGGCCGAAGCCTGATAGCGAAGTAATCGCCACCGCCACCTGGGGCGACGAGCTGGTCTATCGCCAGACCTACCATTTCGATTCCGTCGCGGCACGGGTGACGCCGCCGGCGCCGCCCGCGTCCGATACCTATCTGTTCATCGGCGATTCGTTCATCTTCGGGCAGGGCGTGGCCGACGACCAGACCTTGGCGTCCCAGTTCACCAGGCTGAACACGCCGGCCGCGCGCACCGTCAATTTCGGCGTTCCCGGCTACGGCCCCAATCATCTCGTCCGCGCCTTCGAAGCGGGTCTCTACGACCGCTACATCGACCAGAAGGTGAAGGCCGTCGTGACCTGGATCATCCCGGCCCATCTGCAGCGCGTGACCGGTGACGGTTCCTGGCTCGGCTCGTCGCCGCGCTATGTCCTCGACGACGGCAAGCTGCGCTTCACTGGCACGTTCAACGAGCATCGCTGGCGCGATCCGCTGGCCGGGCTGCACTACCTCCTGGGCGAGCACTTCGCCTTCATCGAGGCGATCGGCCAGAAGCAGCGTCAGGAGCAACAGATCGAGCTGTTCCTGGCGATGATGGCAAAGCTGCAGGCCGAGGCCCGCGCGAAGTTCAACGCGCCTCTCATCATCATCTATTCCTGGCCCGACGAGAGCACGCAGAACCGCTACGGCGATTCCAAGGTCGAGCAGCCGTTGCTGGTGGCGACGCTCGTCAAGCTGCGCCAGCTCGGCGCGCCGATGCTGAGTGTCGCCGATGCAACCCAGGGCGAGACGGCCGCGCGGCTGATGATCCCGCATGACGGGCATCCTTCGGCGTTCAGCACGGAGCGGATCGCGATCGCTCTGAAGAAGCTGCTCGGCGGGTCCTGACCTTCGCATCGTCGGCGTGCCAGCCGCCGCCCGTTTCATTTGACAGTGCGCCCGCAAACCCTTCAGCTTGTCAGCAACAGGATCGTCCGCACGAACGGATGACCGAGGAAGCGTCTTTGCGGGAGGATGGACAGGGTGAGCCATGTGGCGCCCATGCGCGCGCTCAACCGGCCGACGCCGACGGTATCCGTCGAACGACGTGCTGACGGCGCACTGATCCTTTCCTCCGGACGCTCGCTGGCGGCCGATCTGCCGCTCGTCATCGACTGGCTGGAGCGGGCGGCGATGCGCCGGCCCGACGTCACCTTCCTTGCCGAGCGGCGTGGTCCCGAGCGGGCCTGGCAGCGCCTGACCTATGCCGAGGCCTGGGCGAAGACGGGGGCCGTCGCCTCGTGGCTGATCGCGCAGGGCTTCGGTTCCGCGGGCAAGCCGGTCGCGATCCTGTCGGACAACAGCCTGGAGAACGCGCTCCTCCTGTTCGGCGCGCTGCGCGCGGGCGTGCTGGTGGCGCCGATCTCGCCGAATTTCTCGCTGGCCGGCGACTTTGCCCGCTTCGATCATGCGCTGGGCATCGTCGAGCCGGGACTCGTCTTCGCGCAGGATTCGAAAGCCTATGCCGCGGCGCTCGATCGTGCCGAGCGGACCGGCGCCCGCGTGGTCACGGTGGACGGCAGGCGTGGCCTCGCTTTCGGCGCACTCGCGGCCTGTTCGGTGGATGCCGCCGTCGCCGAACGGCGCCAGCACATCACGGCCGACACGCCGGCCAAGATCCTGTTCACCTCCGGCTCCACGGGCATGGCCAAGGGCGTGCTCAACACCCATGGCAATCTCACCGCCGGCGCCGAGATGATCCGCGCGGTGGGCGAACCGCTCGACGACAGCCGCATTGCCGTGTCGCTCGACTGGCTGCCCTGGCATCACACCTGGGGCGGCAACGCCAACCTGAACAGCATCATCCGCGTCGCGGGCTCGCTCTACATCGATGGCGGCCGGCCGGTCGCCGGTCGCTTCCAGGAAACTCTGGAGAACCTGCGCGAGCTGTCGCCGTCGGGCTTTGGCACCGTGCCGGCCGCCTACCCGATGCTGCTCGAGGCGCTGGAGCGCGATGCCGACCTGCGGGCCAAATTCTTCAAGAACATGCGCGGCCTGGGCTATGGCGGCGCGCTGCTGCCTCAGGAGAGCTTCGACCGGCTGCAGGGCGTGGCAACCGAACAGCTCGGCGAGCGCCTGCCGTTCGGCTGCGGCTGGGGGATGACCGAGACGACCAGCACCGGACTCATGGTGTACTGGAACGTCGATCGCGCCGGGCTACTCGGCCTGCCGCAGCCGGGCATGCTGGCCAAGCTGGTGCCGGCGGGCGACCGCTACGAACTGCGCGTGAAGGGCCCGAACGTCATGCCGGGCTACTACCGCAACGAGGCGGCTAACCGGGAAGCCTTCGACGAGGAAGGCTTCTTCAGGACGGGCGATGCCGCGCGCTGGGTCGACGAGGACCGGCCCGAGGCCGGCATCCAGTTCGCCGGACGCCTCTCGGAGGAATTCAAGCTGGCGTCGGGCACCTGGGTCCGCGCCACCACCCTGCGCACGCAGCTCATCGACGCGCTGCAGCCTTATGTCCGCGACCTCGTGATCGCGGCGCCCGATCGGCCCTGGCTCGGGGCGCTCGTATGGCTCGATGCGACGGCCTGCCGGGACGCCGGTGGTGCCGAGGCGTATCGGCCGGCGCTCGCGAGGCTGCTGGCCGCCTTCAACGCTCGTCCCGGCGGATCGAGCACGCGCGTGATGCGGCTGCTGCCGCTCGATGTGCCGCCCTCGCCCGAAGCGGGCGAGGTGACGGACAAGCGCTCGATCAACGCGCGCCGGGTCCTCGAACAGCGCGGGGCCGACGTCGCCCGACTTTATGCCGAACCGGTCGATCCGTCGGTGATTGCCGCCGAAGGGAAGGGTTGATGCAGGCCTACATCGTGCGGCGCGTACTGGCGCTCATTCCGACGCTTTTCTTCGCCAGCCTCATCGTCTTCGTGACGGTGCGCATGATCCCCGGCGACGTCATCGACCTGATGCTGAGCCAGAACGACATCGCGGCGTCCAAGATGGGCCGCGAGCAGCTCGAGAAGGCGCTGGGCCTCGACCAGCCGATGTGGATCCAGTACGGCCGCTGGGTCGGCGCGATCCTTTTTCACGGCGATTTTGGACGCTCGCTCTGGCAGAGCACGCCGGTCAGCGAGCAGCTCCTGCAGCGACTCCCGGTCACCTTCGAACTCGGGCTGATGGCGCTGATCGTGGGCCTCTCCGTCGCCGTCCCGATCGGCGTCTATTCGGCGGTCCGCCAGGATACGCCGGGCGACTACGTGGCGCGCTCCTTCTCGATCCTGATGCTCGCGGTGCCGAGCTTCTGGCTGGGCACGATGGTCATGGTGTTTCCCTCGATCTGGTGGGGCTGGTCGCCGACGATCTCCTTCGTTCCCTTCTCCAAGGATCCGATCGCCAATCTCAGCCAGATGATCATTCCCTCGATCATCCTGGGCTGCGCGCTCTCGGCCATCACCATGCGGCTCACGCGCACCATGATGCTCGAAGTGCTGCGCCAGGATTACATCCGCACCGCCTGGGCCAAGGGTCTGGGCGAGAAACTCGTGGTGGCGCGCCATGCGTTGCGCAACGCGCTGATCCCCGTGGTGACCCTGATCGGGCTGCAGGCGCCGCTGCTGATCGGCGGCGCGGTGATCATGGAACAGATCTTCGTCATCCCCGGCATGGGCCTGCTGCTACTCGATGCGGTGAGCCAGCGCGACTACCCGATCATCACCGGCGTCTTCCTGATCGTCGGTGTCGCGGTGATGTGCATCAACCTGATCGTCGACCTGAGCTACGGCCTGCTCGATCCCAAGGTGAGGTATCGCTGATGGCGTCCGTCGCGGAGACCACCCTGGCCGTCCCGCCGCGCCGCAAGCGCGGGCCGGTGCTGCACTTCATCGGCCGCCTGTTCCGCGAGAAGCCGCTGGGCGCGGCCGGCGCGGTCGTGTTCGTGCTGTTCCTGTTCTGCGGGATCTTCGCCGACGCGCTGGCGCCCTACGGCATGAACCAGATCGCGCCGCTGAACCGGCTGAAGCCCCCCTCCTGGGCGTTCCCATTCGGCACCGACAATCTCGGGCGCGACATGCTCTCGCGCTGCCTCTATGGCGCCCAGCTCTCGGTCATCATCGGCTTCTGTGCCGCCGGCATCGCGACGATCATCTCGGTCTTCCTCGGCATCGTGTCGGGCTATCTCGGCGGCAAGTTCGACCTGGTGCTGCAGCGCTTCGTCGACGCCTGGATGAGCTTTCCCGATCTCATCATCCTGATCGTGGTCGTATCGGTGGTCGGACCGGGCATGCCGCAGATCATCGTGACGCTCGGCCTGCTGCTGGGCATCGCCGGCTCGCGCATCATCCGCGGCGCCGTCGTCTCTGTGCGCGAGAACATGTACGTCCACGCGGCGCAATCGACCGGCGCGTCGACCTTCCGCATCCTCTGGCGGCACATCCTGCCCAACGTCATGGCGCCGGTGATCGTGCTGTTCACGACGCGCGTCGGCACGGTGATCCTGGCCGAATCGGGCCTGTCGTTCCTCGGCCTCGGCGTGCCGCCGCCGGCGCCGACCTGGGGCGGCCTTCTGTCGGGCAGTGGCAGGACTTACATGCTGCAGGGCCCGTGGCTCGCGCTCGCCCCGGGCCTCTGCCTCACCGTCGTGGTCTACGCCACCAACATGTTCGGTGACGCGCTGCGCGATCTGCTCGATCCGCGCATGCGCGGATCGCGCTGAAACGAAGAAGACGAAACGGAGGGGAAACGATCATGAAGAGACTGGGAAAGGCGCTGCTGTGCGGCGCGATCGGACTGGGTTTGCTGGCGGCGCCGGCGCTGGCGCAGGAGAAGCCGAAGTACGGCGGCACGCTGGAAGTCGGCACCGTTTACGTGACGTTGACTGCGCTGTCGTTCGATCCAGCCGACTGGAACTGGAAGCTGAACCACGACACCGGCAACTATCTCGAGCAGCTTTTCGCCGCTGACCTCTCCAAGAGCGTGCGAAACGGCGGAAAGCATCCGTTCTACGCAGACGCCTGGCTTCCGACCGACGCCATCCGCGGCGAGTTGGCCGAGAGCTGGGAGTGGAAGCAGAATCCGTTGCGCGTCGAGGTGAAGCTGCGCAAGGGCGTGATGTTCCCGGAGAAGCCCGGTGTCATGGCGGCGCGTGAACTGACGGCAGATGACGTCGTCTTCAGCTTTTATCGTCTTGCCAAGAGTGCCAAGGCCCAGAAGGGCTACTTCGACTATGTCGACAAGGTCGAGGCCAAGGACAAGTACACGGTAGACTTCCTTTTCAAGGAATTCCACGCCGAGTGGGACTACCGGTTCGGCTGGGGCTACTACTCGCCCATCTACCCGAAGGAGATGGCCGACGCTGGCGCCTCCAACTGGAAGAACGGCAATGGTACCGGGCCATTCATGCTGACCGATTTCGTGCAGGGCAGTTCCAATACCTACAGCAGGAACCCCAACTATTGGGACAAGGAGAAGATCGGTGGCGAGGAATACAAGCTGCCGTTCCTCGACAAGGTCGTCTATCGCACGATCAAGGACGAGGCGACGTTCCTGACGGCGCTCAGGACCGCCAAGCTCGACCTCCTGGAGGCGATCCGGTGGAGCGCGGCGGACGATCTGAAGAAGACGACGCCGCAGCTCAAGTGGTCGCGCTGGCTCAACATGTCGGGCACGTTCCTCGCGATGCGTGTCGACACCAAGCCGTTCGACGACATCCGCGTGCGCCGCGCGCTGAACTACGCGGTCAACAAGCAGGAGATCGTCAAGGCCTACTACGGCGGTAACGCCGAACTCTTCGCATATCCGCAGCACCCTGATTACGTCGGCTACTTCGAACCGCTCGATTCGATGCCGGATTCGGTCAAGGAACTTTTCATCTACAATCCGGACAAGGCGAAGAAGCTGCTGGCCGAAGCGGGCTATCCGAAGGGCTTCAGCTTCAAGGTCCAGGTCTGCTCCTGCAGCCCCGATCACATGGACCTGTTGCCGCTTGTTGCGGCCTATCTGGAACAGGTCGGCGTCAAGATCGAGATTCAGCCGATGGAATATGCGGCCTTCCTCTCGGCGATGACCACCAAGACGAATGCGCCTGGCTACTTCATGAATAACGGCCACACCAATCCGACGCGAAGCCTGCACAAGAGCTTCTATACCAAGGAGGTCTGGAATCCGTCGCAATGGGCGGATCCGGCCTACGACGCCAAGATCGATGCCATGTATCGCGAGCCCGACGAGGCCAAGCGCCAGGCCATGATCAAGGAGCTGACCCGGGAGATCCTCGACAAGGCCCCCTACATCTGGTTGCCGACGCCCTACATCTATACGGCGTGGTGGCCGTGGGTGAAGGGCTACAACGGCGAACTGCGCGCCGGCGCAGTCCGCCCGGGCCCGATCTACGCCCGCATGTGGGTCGATCAGGAACTGAAGAAGAAGATGGGCAAGTGATGCCTTTGCCGGGGGCGCGCCACACCCGTGGCGCGATCATCGTCGATCCAAACTGTGACGCGCCACGGGAGTGGCGCGCCCCCAGCCCATGACCGCTCCGCTTCTCAGCGTCCGCAACCTGTCGACGCGCTTCCGCACCGAACGCGGCACGGTGCGGGCGGTCGATGGCGTGTCGTTCGACGTGGCCGCCGGCGAGACCCTGGCGATCGTCGGCGAATCGGGGTCGGGCAAGAGCGTGACCGCGCTCTCGATCCTGCGCCTGATCCCCGATCCACCCGGCAAGATCGAGGAAGGCGAGATCCTCTTTGAGGGCAAGGACCTGCTGAAGCTCGACGATGCCGGCATCCGCGCCATCCGCGGTGACCGAATCGCCATGATCTTCCAGGAGCCGATGAGCTCGCTCAATCCGGCGCTCACCGTCGGCATGCAGGTCGGCGAGCCGATCAACCTGCACCGCAAGACGGTGTGGGCCAAAGCGCTCGACAAGGCCGCCGAGCTTCTCGGCAAGGTGCGCATCCCCGACGGGCGCAGCCGGCTCTCCTCCTATCCGCACCAGTATTCCGGCGGCATGCGCCAGAGGGTGATGATCGCGATGGCGCTGGCGTGCCAGCCGCAGCTCATCATCGCCGACGAGCCGACCACGGCGCTCGACGTCACCGTGCAGGCGCAGATCCTGGCGCTGCTCAAGGAACTGACGCGCGAGGCCAACTCCGCGATGATCCTGATCACCCACGATCTGGGCGTCGTGGCGCGCTACGCCGACCGCGTCGTGGTGATGTATGGCGGCCGCATCGTCGAGACCGCACCGGCGCGCCAGCTCTACAAGACGCCGCGCCATCCCTATACGCGCGGCCTCATGGCCTCGGTGCCGCGGCTCGACGGCGACACCGGCCGGCCGCTGGTTCCGATCGACGGCCAGCCGCCCGATCTCGCGACCTTGCCGCCGGGCTGCGCCTTCGCTCCGCGCTGCAAGGAGGCGACCGACCGCTGCCGGGCCGAGCGGCCGCCGCTGGTCGAGAGCGCTCCCAACCATTTTTCCGCGTGTTTCTTCCATGACCGCCTCGCAGCCTGACACCGTCCTGAAGGTCGAAGACCTCAAGATTCACTTCCCGATCACGGCGGGCGCGATCCTGCGCAAGCAGGTCGGCACGGTGAAGGCCGTCGACGGCGTGAGCTTCAGCGTGGCGCGCGGCGAGACGCTGGGGCTGGTGGGCGAATCGGGCTGCGGCAAGTCGACGACCGGCCTCGCCATCCTGCGCATGCTCGACATCACCGACGGCAGGATCGAATTCGAGGGCGAGGACATCACGCGCCACGACCGCAAGCGCATGCGGCCGATCCGGCGGCGCATGCAGATGGTCTATCAGGACCCGTACGGCTCGCTGAACCCGCGTATGAAGGTGGCCGACATCGTGGGCGAGCCGCTGGTGGTCCACGGCATGGCGTCGGACCAGGACAAATATCGCGCCCGCGTCGCCGATCTCCTGCGCATGGTCGGCCTGTTGCCCGACATGGCCGAGCGCTATCCGCACGAATTCTCCGGCGGCCAGCGCCAGCGCATCGGCATCGCCCGCGCGCTCGCACTGGAGCCGACGCTGTTGATCTGCGACGAGCCGGTGTCGGCGCTCGACGTCTCGATCCAGGCGCAGGTCGTGAACCTGTTCATGGAGCTGCAGGAGCGGCTGGGCCTCACTTACATCTTCATCGCCCACGATCTCAGCGTGGTGCGCCATATCAGCGACCGCATCGCCGTCATGTATCTCGGCCGCATCGCCGAGATCGCCACGAGGGTCCAGCTCTACAAGGATCCGCTGCATCCCTACACGCAGGCGCTGCTGGCCGCCGTGCCGATCGCCGATCCCGAACTGGAGGCCGCGCGCGGTGCCGACATCATCGCCGGCGAAATCCCCAGCGCCATGCGCCCACCCCCCGGCTGTCGCTTCCACACCCGCTGCCCGCGGGCGATGGACGTCTGCAAGGCCGTCGATCCGCCGTTGATCGAGATGGCGGACGGAAGAGCCGTCGCCTGCCATCTGCATTCATAGCCGGGAGCGCTGCAGAGCCGCGCACTGTTCGAGGACCCAGGCCTTGCGTTCCTCGAACACCGACGACGGGCGATTGACCTCGGGGCGCTGGTGGAACCAGCCGATGGTCGCCATCCAGCGGATCAGGCGGAATTGCGGGATCAGGCTCAGGGCTTCGTCGGGGACGGGGCGGTTGGCGCGATAGCCGTCGAGGAAGGCGCGCTCGATCTCGGCGGCATTGCACTTGGTCTGCCAGTGCGTGAGCGCGGTGGCGAGGTCGTATTGGTGCCAGCCATAGCCCGCATCGTCGAAGTCGATCACGGTCAGCCGGTCGCCGTCGACCACGATGTTGCCCGGATGCATGTCGGCGTGGATCAGGCTGTAGGCGTGCGGCTCGCGGCTCAGTCGGCCCAGCATGTCGTGCAGGCGCTGCCGTATCTCGAGCAGAAGCCTGCGCTCGCCCGCCGACAGCGAGCGGTGTTCCCAGAACTCTCCCCAATGCGGCGCCATCCCCATCAGCCCGTCGCTGTCGAGCGCGTGCCGCTTGAAACCCGGCGGCGGCTGCCAGGCACTGGCCTGGTTGTGCATCGCCGCCGTGATGGCGCCGAGCTGCGTGAAGGACTCTTCGACGCGCTTCTGATTGTCGGTTTCCGCCAGGACATCGGAGAGCAGGCGGCCTTCGGTCCAGCTGGCCATGCCGGCGAAGCGTTGCTCGCCCGTGGCGGGGATCGTGACCGGGACATAGTCCTGGCCGTCGCGCGCGAGCACAGCCGAGGGAACATCGATGCCGGCCTCGGCCAGCGCCCGGATCCATGCCCGCTCGGAGACCAGCTCCTGGAGCGTGTGATAGCCCGGCCGATGCAGGCGCAGAACGTAAGCCCGACCATCTCGCCGGTCGGCCACCTTGAACGTGACGTTCTCGGAGAGCGACACCAGGGTCAGATCCTCGGCGTCGATCGGAAAGGCCTTCAGCGCTTCGTGGGCGGCCGGCGTGAAAGTCCGATCGACGGTCTCGCTGTCCATCGAGAGCCTAGCCGTCGACGTCCGCCATCGTCGCGTCGAATGCGACGAGGAATTCCTCGGCGTGACTCTGCTTGAAGACCAGCGGCGGCCGGATCTTCACGACGTTCCTGTAGGCGCCGGCATTGCTGGTCAGGAAGCCGCGGTCCTTCAGGCGGTTGATGATGTCGACCGCCTTGTCCATGTCGGGTTCGCGCGCCGCGTCCGTCCGGGCGATTTCGACGCCGATGAACAGCCCATGGCCGCGCACGTCGGCGATCGAGGCGAAGCGGCCCTGGCGCTCGGCCAGCGCCGATTTCAGGAAGGCGCCTACGGTGGCGACGTTCGCAGCGAGGCTCTCGCGCTCGATGACGTCGATCACGGCCATGCCGACCGCCGCCTGCAGCGGGCTCGAGGCGAAGGTGTTGAAGTAGCGCGTCGCCGCGCGGAAGCCTTCGACCAGCGTGCGGCTCGCGGCAGTAGCGGCCAGCGGCAGGCCGTTGCCCATCGGCTTGCCGGTGACGACGATGTCGGGCTTGAAGCCCAGCACGTCGTAGCCCCACCACTGTCCGCTGCGGCAGTAGCCAGCCTGGACCTCGTCGGCGATTACCAGCCCGCCCGCTTCGCGCACGATCTCGGCGGCGCGCGCCATGAAGCCCGAGGGCACGTCGGGCAGGCCCTCGTTGGCGAAGATCGAGCAGACGATCAGGCCGGCGAAGCCCGTGCCGTCCTCCTCCAGGCCGCGGATCGCCTGGCGCAGCCGGTCGAGATAGGCCTCGCGGAGTTCGTCCTCGCCGGCGCCGGGCACCAGCGGGCGCAGCATCTCGGGGAAGGGGATCGCGCGCACGTCGCCAACGGCGTTCTGGTCGGTGCCGATGCGGGTCATCTTGCCGACGGCCTCGCTGTTGCCGTGATAGGTGGCGTTGGTGCAGACGATGCCGGATTTTCCGGTGGCCATGCGCGCCATGCGCAGCGCCACTTCGTTGGCCTCCGTGCCGGAGCAGGAGAAGATCACGCTCTCGATCTCCGGCCCGTGCAGCGCCGTCAGCCGTTCGGCGAAGGCCACGATGCCTTCGTGCAGGTAGCGGCTGTGGACGTTGAGCGTCGACTGCTGGCGGGCCATCGCCTCGGCGACGTGGCTGTTGGCATGACCGACGCACGGCACGTTGTTGTACATGTCGACGTAGCGCCGGCCTTCGGGATCGAACAGCTCGACGCCCTCGCCCCGCACGATGTGCAGGGGCGTGTTGTAGAAGAGGGGCGCGCCGGCGCCGAAGGCGCGGTCGCGGCGGGCAGCTAATGTCGTCGAGCTCATCGGTCGGCCTTTCGTTGGCGTCGACCGCGACGATAGCGCCCGCCGTGCGCCGTTCCTACATCTTCCCGGAGACGATGCGCGCGCCCAGCGCCCAGCGATGGACCTCGGACGGGCCGTCGTAGATGCGGAAGGCGCGGGAATCGCGGAAGAAGCGCTCGACCACCGTGTCGCGCGTGATGCCGAGGCCGCCCAGGATCTGCATGCAGCGGTCGGCGACGCGGAAATAGGCTTCCGAGCAGATCACCTTCGACATCGAGCTCTCGTTCGAGGCGCGCTCGCCCTGGTCGAGCAGCCACGCCGTGTGCCAGATCGACAGCCGCGCCTGGTTCATGTCCATCAGATTGTCGGCCAGCATGAACGACACGCCCTGGTGCTCGCCCAGCGTCTTGCCGAAGGCGACGCGCGTGCGGGCATACTCCGTCGCGATATCCTGCGCGCGCATGGCGGCGCCCAGCCAGCGCATGCAGTGGCTGAGACGCGCCGGGGCGAGGCGGACCTGGGCGTAGCGGAAGCCCTTGCCGATCTCGCCCAGCACCGCGTCGGCCGGCAGGCGCAGGTTCTTGATCTCGATCACGCCGTGGCCGCCGGTGAAGCTCGAATCCATCGTGTCGAGCGTGCGCGCGAGGCGGATGGCGGGATCGGGCAGGTCGGCCATGAACATGGTGGCGTGGCCGTTCATCGGGCCGCCCTCGTTCTTGGCCATGATGATGGCGCAACCCGCGCCCTCGGCGCCGGTGATCAGCCACTTGCGGCCGTTGATCACCCACTCGTTGCCCTCGAGCCGGGCCGTCGTCGTCATCAGGCTGGGGTCGGAGCCGGCGCCGCCGGGCTCGGTCATGCAGAAGATCGAGCGAATCTGGCCCGTGGCCATGCGCTTCAGGAAGTGCTCGCGCTGGTCGGGGCGGGCCACGACGTCGAGCAGGTGGATGTTGCCCTCGTCGGGCGAGGCGCAATGGATCGCCGTGGGTCCCAGGATGGAATAGCCCGCCGCCTCGAAGACATGGGCGCGGCCGACCTGGCTCAGCGCCTGGCCGCCATATTCCTTCGGGACCTGCGGCGCGAACACGCCGGCGGCCTTCGCCAGCTCGTTCATCTCGATGCGCAGTTCGTCGGTCGGCCCGTGCGAGGTCCAGCGCGGGTCGGTCTCGTAAGGGATGATCTTGTCCTTGATGAATTCCTTCACCTTGGCGGCGAGGTCGGTGATCGCCGCCGGTGGCGTGAAGTTGAGGTCGTCGATCTTCTGCTTGGCCGTCACGAAACTCTCCCGCGTTTGCGGGCGGAACCTAGCACGGGTCGCGGCCGGCCGGGGACAGGTCGGTCGCAGAGCAATATGCAACCATCCCGTGCTTTACTATTGACACACTCGTTCTTTAATTGTTCCCATGGGCATCGGGAGCAGGACATGCAGGCAAAGGTTCGGACGGTGGCGTTTCAGGGCATCGACGTGTTGCCCGTCGACGTGCAGGTGCTGGTGGCGCCCGGCACCATAGCGTTCACCGTGGTCGGCCTGCCCGACAAGGCGGTGGGCGAGAGCCGCGAGCGGGTGCGCGCCTGCTTTCGCGCGCTGGGCCTGGCGCTGCCGCCGCAGCGCATCACCGTGAACCTCTCGCCGGCCGATCTCGCCAAGGAAGGCAGCCACTACGACCTCCCCATCGCCTTGGGCCTTCTCGCCGCAATGGGCGTGCTGCCGCGCGAGAGCGTCGAGGGGTTCGTGGCCCTGGGGGAACTGGCGCTGGACGGTTCGCTCTGTCGCGTGCCGGGCGTCCTGCCGGCGGCGATCGCCGCCCAGGCGGGGGGGCGCGGCGTGATCTGTCCGGCGGTCTGTGGCGGCGAGGCCGCGTGGGGTGGCTTCGATCCCGTCCACGGCACCGACCGGCCGCCGATCATCGCCGCGCCTTCGCTGCTGGCGCTGATCAATCACCTGCGCGGCCAGCAGATTCTGCCGGCGCCCGAGGCCCTCATGGCCGACGACCGCGCCCACTATCCCGACCTCAGCGAGATCAAGGGCCAGGAGAGCGCCAAGCGGGTGCTCGAGATCGCCGCGGCCGGCGGCCATAACCTCCTGATGATCGGGCCGCCGGGCTCGGGCAAGTCGATGCTGGCGGCCCGCCTGCCGGGCCTTCTGCCGCCGCTCGAACCGGAGGAGGCGCTGGAAGCCTCGATGGTGCGCTAGCTGGCCGGCGACCTGGGCGAGGGGCGTCTCAGCCGCCGCCGGACCTTTCGCGACCCTCATCATTCGGCGACGTTGCCGGCCCTGATCGGCGGCGGGTCGCGCGTCAAGCCGGGTGAGGTTTCGCTGGCCCATCATGGCGTCCTGTTCCTCGACGAACTGCCGGAGTTCAACCGTGCCACGCTCGAAGCGCTGCGCCAGCCGCTGGAAAGTGGCCGCGTGACGGTGGCGCGCGCCAATGCCCACGTCACCTATCCGGCGCGCTTCCAGCTGGTCGCCGCCATGAACCCCTGCCGCTGCGGCCATCTCATGGATCCGACCCGCTCCTGCCCCCGCGGCCCGCGCTGCGGTGCGGACTACCAGGCCAAGCTCTCGGGCCCGCTGCTCGACCGCATCGATCTCACCATCGACGTGCCCGCCGTCGCCGCCGCCGATCTCGCGCTGCCGCCACCGGCCGAAAGCTCGGCCGACATCGCCGCCCGGGTCGCTGCCGCCCGCACCGTCCAGCGCGAGCGGCTGGCCAGACTGGACGCAAAGGGCAAGCTGACGGCGGTCGAGCCCGATCCCGCCGCCGGCCTTCTGGCCGACCGCGCCCGCAACTGGGCCAAGCCGCGCTGCAACGCCGACACCGACGGCGCCCTGCTGGCCGCCATTGCCGAACCCGACGCCGAGGGCCGCGCGCTGCTGGCCCGCGCCGCCGAACGCCTCGGCCTCTCCGCCCGCGCCTGGCACCGCACGCTCCGCGTTGCGCGCACCCTCGCCGACCTCGACGGCTCCGACGCCGTGCGCCGCCTGCACATCGCCGAGGCGCTCAGCTACCGGCGGCCGCAGTCCCGGTCGATGCTTGCCGCCTGAGGCGACCGCTCGCCACTACCGGAATGACAGTCGGGGAAGTGAAGGGAGCCAGTCGGTTGTGATCCGGTGTCGCCGTTGACCGCGTCGGCTTCAGCAGGGGCGCAATATGCGAGATTGCTCCTGAAGAGACCGCTCGATTAGGGTCGGGTTGTCGCGGCCGGGGGATGGCCGGCGACGTCGCGGAGAAGGCTCTCGATGATTCGCTCGCTCATGCTCGGTCTCACGTCACGATTCACGATCGGACTCCTCTCGCTCCTGATCTGCGTGCCCATGACCATCACCCTGTTCGAGGTCTCCAGGGCGCTGTGGGTCAAGCCCGACCTGAAGGAGGAGATGGAGATCGTCACCGGCATCGGCATCATCATGATCGGCTGGGGCGTGCTTCTGGAGGAGCGCCGGACCCTGCGCGAGATCTTCGGCCTGCTGGGCGGCCCGGGCGAGGAATGGCAAGCGGCGATAGACCACACCTGCCACAATTACGGCGTGGGCCAGCTCTCGATCGGCCTGATGGCCGAGATCTGCATCGAGCTGATCAAGATTCCCAACACCATCATCTACACCGGCGAGGTCGACGACTATCTCGTCGCCGCCGGTCTCTTCTGCGTGGGCGTGGGCGCGCTGCTGCTCGTGCGCCACGTGCTGGTGATGTTCTTCTTCCTGCCGCGGTCCGTCGCGGCAGCGCACTGACGCGCCCCCGTCAGGGATCGATCAGCACGCCCGGGTTCATCATCCCCTTCGGATCCAGCTCACGCTTGGCGCCGCGCAGGGCGCGGGCGAACAGCTCGGGCCGCTGCCGGTCGTAGAACGGCCGGTGGAAGCGGCCGACCGCGTGATGGTGCGTGGTGGTGCCGCCATGCTCGACCGTTGCCGCGGTGCAGGTCGACAGCACTTCCATGAACTGAGCCAGCGCATCCTTCTTCGGGTCGAACACGCCGCCGAAGGTGAAGTAGAGACAGGGCCCGTCAGGATAGACGTGGGTGAAACGGCAGGTGACCGTGCCCTCGCGGCCCGTGACGGCCTTGATCGTGTCCCTGGCGATCTTCGTGATCTTCGTGTGGAAGTCGCGCGTGCGCTCCCAGGTCATCGAGGTCTCGAAGGTCGAGGAGAGGATGCCGCGTGCCACGGCATGCTCGCCGTAATGCGGCGCACGGATGAACTTGTTGCGCCAGGCGCCGGCGGCGCCGGAGCGGTGCGCATTCTCGTCGTCGTCGCTCTGGTCGGCGACGCCACCGTGCGCGGCGCAGATCTCCAGCGCGCGCTTCATCCAGGCGTCGAGCGGATGGTCGGGCGATTCGAAGGCCAGCACCAGCACGGCCTCCTCGTTGTCCCACGGGATGCCGGGCAGCGCCTCGCGCGCTTCGAGCAGGCGGCAGTTGGCGGGATAGAGGCCCGCCTGCGTGATGTCGCGCACCGCGTCGGCGCCGGCATGGAAGTCGCGGAAGCGCACGCTGGCCGACGCACGGAAGGTCGGCTTCTTGCGCAGGCGCACCCAGGCCTCGGTGATGATGCCCAGGATGCCCTCGGAGCCGATGAAGAGGCGGTCCGGGCTGGGGCCGGCGCCGGAGCCCGGCAGGCGGCGCGTCTCCAGCGTGCCTTCGGGCGTCACGACCCGCGTGCTCTCCACGAAATCGTCGATGTGCGTATAGAGCGTGGCGTAGTGGCCGCCCGAGCGCGTGGCGATCCAGCCGCCCAGGGTCGAGCAGCGATAGGCCTGCATGTAGTGGCGCATGGTGAACGGCGTGTTGCGCAGCGCATCCTCGATCGCGGGTCCGTAGATGCCGCCCTGGATGCGCGCCGCCTGGCTCACAGGATCGACCTCCAGCACCTTGTCCATGTGGCGCGTCGAAATGGTCACGACCTTGTCGAAGGCGGCCGAGGGCTCGATGCCCTTCACGACGGAAGAGCCGCCGCCATAGGGAATCGCCTTGGCTCCGATGCGGTCGCACCAGTCGAGGACCTTGACGATGTCCTCCTCGCTTTCGGGAAAAGCCACGGCGTCGGGCGGGTTGGGAACGGAGCGCATGAACATGCGCAGCGTGTCGAAGCCCGCCTTGCCGTAGCTGTGCTCCAGTCGCGTCAGGTGATCGGTACGCACCATCGCCTGCAGCGCCGACGGTACGTCGACGCGACTTTTGCGCAGGACGATCTCGTCCGCCCTGGGCGGCGCCTTCACGTCGAAGCCGGAGAGCCCGTAGCGCTGGGCGATCTCCGCTTCCCACGGCCGGATCTCCTCCGGGGTCAGGTCCTCGTCGGCGTAACCCCAGGCATAGAACTTCTTCTGCCGCCGCATGTTTCCTCCGGAGTTTTCTTCATCGTTCAGGCGGCGAAGGCGATCGGCTTCGTCGTCCCCTTGATCTGCGTACGGTGCATGACGCGCCGCGCCGTTTTGTCGAACGGATCGCGGCGATGCATGGTTGACCGATTGTCCCACATCACCAGGTCGCCCACCTTCCAGACGTGCTGGTAGATGAAGCGCGGCTGGGTGACGTGCGCCCACAGTTCTTCGAGCACCGCGTCGGATTCGGCCTTCGTGTAGCCCTCGATATGGGAATTGCGGCGCCGGCCGAGATAGAGCGTCGCGCGGCCGTTCACCGGATGGCGCAGGATCGCCGGATGCCAGGCGCCCGGCGCGACCATCGGATCGTCGGTCGGCGTCACGCCCTTGCGCAGGAAGCCGCCGGAATTGTAGGTGCCGTCGTGCTTCACGCGGCGGCCCTCGATCTTTGCGCGCAAGTCCGCGGGCAGCGCGTCACAAGCCGCCTGCATGCTGGTGAACCAGGTGTTGCCGCCGGCCGGCGGGATCTCCAGCGAGTAGAGCATCGAGGCGTCGGGCGGCACGTCGAGATAACTCATGTCGGTGTGCCAGACGGCCTCGCCGTCGCCCAGCGCGCCGATCGGGTCGCCCTTGGTGTCGAGCACGTTCGACACGACATAGATGTCGGGATAGCCGGGCGGGCTGATGCGGCCGCGTTCCTGGTTGGGGGGCGGATCGAGTTCGCCGAAGCGGCGGCTGAAGGCCAGCAGATGGTCGTCGCTCAACTGCTGTCCGCGCAGCAGGATCATCGAATGGGCGTACCAGGCGCGTTCGATGGCGGCGAATTCCTCGTCGCTGAAGTCGCGCAGATCGACCCCGAGGATTTCCGCTCCGACGGCATCGGTCACGGGACGTACTGTTACGGCCATGTCTTCTTCTCCGGCTTTGCGGCGATGATCGGCCGGCCGCGCGGGTCGATCAAGCGCCGAGCGCCGGCACCAGCCACTTGAGCAGGGTCTCCGCGACCACCGGCGAGAGCGGACCGCCGAACCCCGGGTCGGTCGGGCCGCTCACCGTCTTCAGATTGTGGCTGACCTGCGGGATCACCACGGCCTCGCCCGACACGGCGCGGCTTCGCAGCGCGTCGATCAGCGGCTGGACGTCGGCCATCGGCACGACCTGTCGGTCGGCGGCGCCCTGAAGTACCAGGCAGGGCGTCCGGCTCTCCGCCAGCACCGCCGCAGGATCGAACGACAGCAGGCTCTTCAGGAAAGGCCCGGCATAGGGTGGGAACAGCAGTTCCAGCTCGCGCGGCAGATTGGTCGGCACGCGGCCGGTTTCGAGAATGGCGGCGATGGCGCGATCGGTCGGCAGGCGCAGCGACGGTGGCGCGTCGCGGCCGATCTGGGCACGCAGGATTTCGTCGAGCTTGCGGCCCGGCGTGGCGGCCAGGACCATCGCATGCAGCTTCTTCGCGACCAGCGCCTTGCTGGCGGCGAGGGCCAGCAGTCCGCCTTCGCTGTGGCCCAGCAGCGCCGTCGCGTAGGGCTTGATCTCATCGTGTCGCAACAACTCGGTATGCGCCGCTTCGACGTCGCCCACGAAATTCCCCCAGGCGAAGAACGCCTCCTGTTCCTCGAGGGAGTCGCGCGGTCGCGGCGTCGACTGGCCGATGCCGCGCTTGTCGTAGCGCAGCGAGGCGATGCCGTTGCGCGCCAGCAGAAGCGCGATGTCCTTCAGGAGGTCGATGCGTTCGGGCGCCAGCGGATTGTTGCCGTCGCGATCGGTCGGCCCGCTGCCCGCGACCAGCACGATCCCCGGCACGTACTGGATCTCGCTGAACAGCGGCATCAGCAGGGTGCCGGCCAGGGTTACGCCGCCCGTTCCGGCGAAGCGAACCGTCCGTTCCTTGGTCTTGCCCCTCGCATACCAGCCGCTCTCCGTCAGGGACTTCTGCGGCCGTGCCTGCGCCCAGGCGGCACCCGGCGCGAGCGCGCCCGCCGCCAGCAGGGCGCGCCGTCGGATCAAGCCTGCTTGTCCGGCTTCGGCATGCCCGTCGAATGCCCCATGATCCCGCCGCCGAAGATGTGGACATGGAAATGGAACACGAGCTGCCCACCATTGGGTCCATGGTTGGCAACGATGCGATAGCCCTCGGGATCGAGGCCGAGATCGTGCGCGACCTTCGACACCGCGCGCCAGAAACCCACGATCATCTCGGGTGGCGCCTTGGCGCCGAAGTCGGCCTGGCTGACATACTCGCCCTTCGGGATCACCAGCACGTGCACGGGCGCCAGCGGCGCGATGTCGTGGAACGCCAGGGAGAAGTCGTCCTCGTACACCTTCTTGCACGGCACCTCGCCGCGCAGGATGCGGGCGAAGACGTTGCCGCGGTCATAGGCGGCGGACGGGACAGCGGACATGGCAGGCTCCGGGCGAAACAGGGACACCCTATATAGGGAAGGTTTCCGCCCCGGCAGAACGCGAAAACGCGCGCAGCGACCTCAGCCTTTCAGCAGCCGCGGCCGTCCCGGCGTCTCGGAGACGGAGGGCTTGCCCTGACGGCGCAAGGTACCGACGAGCACGTCGCGCGCTTCGTCGATCCTGGCGGCGAGATAGGGTGAGCCGCCGGCATCGGGGTCGGCGCCGCGCATCAGCCGGCGATGCGCGGCATGCACGCTCGCGAGATCGGCGCCGGCCGGCAGGCCGAGTATGTCGAGCGCCTCGACCATCGACATGCCGCCGTCATCCTGGCCCGCGGGCGCCGGTATCTGCCGTTGCGATGAAGCAATTGGTGTTGCGTGTTTCAGATAGGCTTCGAGCACGGCGGCGGCGTGTTGCACCGCCTTCGGATCGGGAGGGGCCGGCTCTTCCCAGACCGGCGGCATGTCGAAGCGCGTGGGTTTTGTCCGGAAGAGGCCGAAGGCCGCGCGCAGCGGGACGAGAATCGCGCGCCACTTCAGGAACGTCGGCACGACGATCATCACGGCGGCGAGCAGCATGGCGCCGGCATACTGTTCGCGCATCACCATCATCACCAGCAGCGGGATGCCGGCGAGCAGCAGCAGGATCAGCATCCAGCGGATGGTGCGTACCATCGTCCGGGGATCGGAGTGGAGAAACCAGTCGATGAACTTCGCGCCCGTGGCCAACACCGAAAGGCCGAGCACGATGGCGGAGATGATGACGGCGTAATCCATCGACGAACTCCTTCGCGAGGAGCCTAGCCGCAACGCGTGTCGAAATCAGCCTTCAGCAGTGCAATTTTCCGAATGTGCTTTGCGAAGAGTCGTGGTTAGACTTCCGCGCATATCAAACGGGGAGTGCAGCGGATGACTGAGCCCACGCGAGAGACACCGGCCACCAAGGTTTCTCAAGACGGTCCGCCCCTCCTCCCCCCGCTCGAACGAGGTTCGGAATCTAACCTTCCGCGCAAGGCATCGATCGACGAATTCCTGAAGCGCAACGAAGAGGTCCTCGCGAAGGACCGCGAGGAGTTCCAGGCCTATCTCGTCGCCAAGCACGAGCAGGCGACTCGCAAGGCCCGCGAAGAGGCGGCCATGCCGAAGGTCAAGACGAAGGTGAGCCGGCGCACGATGCTGAACGTCGCCGTCGGCACCGCGGCCGCCGCCGAGGTCGCCGTGCTGGGCTACAGCGCGATGAACGGCGGCTCGTCTTCGGACAACGGAATCATCCGCGCGGCCGGCAACGGCGCGCAGCAATCGCCGATCACCCGCGAAGTCGTCGACTCGCGCGCCGACATCCGGGGCCAGAGCCTCGGCAACTGGGTGGCGCTGCTGCCGACCAAGATGGGCGGCGGCACCTACGCGATCGATCTCAACTCCAACCGCGTGCTGGGTTCGATCTGGTACTGGAACTACGGCGACTACAATCCGATCAGCCATCACCTCTGTGCGTTCCCCAGCTCCGATCCCACGCACGGCTTCGAATTCGTGAACTCGACGCAGGGCGGCCAGAACTCCCTGATCTACGGCATCCCGACCAACGTGACGGCGGAAAACGTGCCAGGTGGCACCAACATCTATCGCGTGCGCTACGACGGCACCCAGATGCAGATGATCGAGAACGTGTCGGAGACGACCGGCCTCGGCCTCGGCGTGCACGTCACCGTCAACCCCAAGGACGCCCAGTCCTATTTCGTGACCGACGGCCAGAAGGACATCGCCGCCTGCTTCGACCGCACCACCTCGCGGGTGAAGGCTGCGCTGCGCTTCGACTGGGAACCCAATGTGCCCGAGCTGCGCAACGCCTGGATCAAGGGCGGCACGCTCACCATCAAGAGGATCTATCCCGACGAGAAGACCGGCCTCTACAATCTGCGCGGCACCAAGGGCAACAAGATCGACTGGGAAATGGTGCCGATGGGCGAGCTGTTCGTCGAGGAAGGCTCGCTGCCCGGCGAAGCGCCGCTCACGCTGACCGGCGCCGACGGCACGATCTGGCATCCGGAAGGCCGCTGGGCCGCGACGGTCGTGCGCCTGTGCGGCGGCATCTGCATCCTCGATCCCGAGAAGAACTTCGAGCCGGCTGCCTTCCTGCAGTTCAACAAGGATTCGCAGGACCAGTACAAGGTCGAGCAGATCGACAAGGACACGTGGAAGGTCGTCTTCGACAAGATCCACTCGCCGGGCCACGAGATCGGCTTCTCGCCCGACGGCAAGTTCCTGGTGATGATGAACAACCTGCGGGAAAACAACTGCTCGATCTTTTCCTGCTCCGATCCCGATCCCACCAAGTGGCGCAAGATCGCCCATGTCGAGGACCCGCTGTGGCGCGGTAAGTATCCCAATCCGTTCCACATGGTGTTCTCGATGGACAGCTCGAAGCTCTATCTGTCCATTCTGCATCCCTCGCCGGCCTATAGCGGCATCATGGTGATCGACACCAAGACCTGGACCATCAAGAAGGAGATCCAGGGCATCGGGCCCGACCTGCAGACTCCAGCCATCACCTACGACGGCAAGTACGTGCTGACGCCGTTCAGCGGCTTCCAGCGCCAGTCGAGCGGCATCTCGGTCATCGATACCTCCACCGACACCTTGGTCGGCATCCTGCCGAGCAACGGCGGACATCATGACTGCGTGATCATCCCGACCAAGCTGGAGCACATGAAGCACACGCGCTCCTGTACGCTTTGAGGCTGCTCGCCAGCCTGGCGCTGCAGAATCTCGCCCGCCGCAAGGCCCGCAGCTTCCTGCTGATGGCGGCGGTCGCGGTCGCGAGCGGCGTGGTCTTCACCGGCGCCACGCTGATGCGCAGCATCGACAGCAGCATGGCGGTGGGCTTCACGCGGCTGGGCGCCGACATGATGGTGGTGCCCGAAGGCGCTCTCACCAACATCACGGCGGCGCTGCTGACGGTCGAGCCGACCGATCTGGTGCTCGACCAGGATCTCTTCGCCAAAGCCGGGATCACCAGCGTGAACCGTGCCGCGCCGCAGAAGATCGCCCGGGTCGAGCACTCCGGCATCGGCGGGCATCACGAATCGGCCGACCTGATCGGCTTCGATCCCGCGCTCGACTTCACGGTGCGGCCCTGGCTGGTCGAGAGACTGGGCCGGGACATGCGCGCGGGTGACGTGATCCTGGGCGCCGGCCGCGCCGGGGCGCTGGGCTCGGAACTGCTGATCTTCGGCAAGGCGCATACCGTCTATGGCCGGCTGGGCAAGACCGGCGTCGGCACGCACGAGCGCGGCGTGTTCATGAGCTTCGCCACGCTCGAAGCGCTGGCGGGATCGGTTCACGGCCCCAACGGTCCGCCGGCCGTGCTGCAGAAGGGCAAGGTGAGCGGTTTCCTGGTCGAGTTGGCGCCGGGCGCGACGCCGCTGCAGGCGCGCTTCGCGATCCTCTCGACCCTGAAGGACGTGAAGGTCGTGACCGGCGACTCGACCATGAGCGGTATCCGCCAGGGGCTGGCGGCGCTGCTGAACGGCATCCTCGCGCTGATGGTGCTGATGTTCGCCAGCACGGCCCTCATGGTCAGCGTGCTCTTCTCGGCCATCGTCACGGAGCGGCGCGGCGAACTCGGTCTGCTGAAGGCGATCGGGGCCCGGCGCAGCCAGATCGTCGGCATGATGGTCATCGAGGCGGTCATCGCCACCGGCGCCGGCGGCGCGCTGGGCGTCGTGCTCGGCGTGATGGTGATGCGCCTCTACGAACGCTCGCTGGTCTATTACCTGGAAAATATCGGCGTGCCCTTCGTGTGGCTCGACGGGCCGCGCATCGTGATCGTTGCGGTTCTGGCCATCGTTATGGCCTCGATCATCGGCGCGCTGGGCTCGCTCTATCCCGCCTGGCGCGCCAGCCGGCGCGATCCCTACGACCTCGTCCGCGGCGAGGGCTGACACGATGCTGTCCTGCCGGGCCTTGCGAAAGCAATACGTCACCGAACGCGGCGAGGTCGCGGCCGTGGACGGCATCGACCTCGACGTGGTGGCCGGTCGCTACGTCGCGATCATCGGTCGCTCGGGATCGGGGAAGTCGTCCCTGATGGCGATGATCGGCGGCCTCAGCCGGCCCTCGAAAGGCCAGGTGCTGGTCGACGGCTCCGACATCTGGGGCCTGTCGGAGAACGAGCTGGCGGCTTTCCGGAACAGGCGCATCGGCTACGTCTTCCAGTTCGCCAGCCTGCTGCCGACCCTGCGCCTCGTCGACAATGTCGCCCTGCCGGCGATGCTGGGTCGACGTGGCACTCAGTCCGGCACCTATGCCCGCGCGGCCGCGCTGCTGGGCCAGATGGGACTGGGCGATCATCTCGACGCCTATCCGGGCGAGGTCTCGGCCGGCGAGCAGCGGCGCGCGGTGATCGCCCGCGCGCTGATCAACGAGCCGGCGCTGATCCTGGCCGACGAGCCGACCTCCGATCTCGACGAGCAGACCGAGATCGAGATCATGGACGAGCTTCTGGCCGTCAACCGCGAGCGCGGCACGACGCTGATCCTCGTCACCCACAATCTGGCGCTGGCCCGGCAGGCCGAGCAGATCGTGCACATCGCCCGCGGGACGATCGTCGCATGAGCGAGCCACCGGCCGAGCCCGACAAGGACGCGGTGATCGCCGGGCTGCGGCGCGAGCTGAGCGCCGCCCAGTCCGAGGTGCGCGTGCTGCGGCGGCGGCTGGGTGCGACGGTGATGCCGGGCGGGGCGCCGTCCGCGCCGGGCCTGCTGAACGAGTTGCGCGAGGCGGCGCCGCGCAAGGTCGATGCGCCGGCCACCGTCGCCGTGAAGCTCGGCCGCCGCTTCGATCTGTGGCGCTCGCCGGTCGTAATCGGCGTCGTCATGGTGGTGCTGACGGCCTTCGCGATCGATGCCGCCGTCGGCCTCTACCAGGCGCGGTCGCTGCGCGAAGCCCGCCAGGCGCGGCTGCTACTCGAGAACACCGCGATGCGCTCGCTCTATGTCGAGCTGAAAGGCATCGCCTACGAACCCGATGGCAAGTCGTACCGCATGACGCTGTCGTTGCAGAACGTCAGCCCGAACGGTCCGCTCTACGTCATGCTGAACGCGGTCTCCGTCTTTGTTCAGTCGGGCATGGTCTGGCAGCAGGTCCCGTCACGTCCGGCGCCCGGCGTGAGCTGGGGCGTCGTGAAGGTGGTGGACGGCTACACTTATGACGTCGTGTTCACGCCCGACGTCGCCAACTGGGCCGAACTGATTCCGGGCTACATGCATGTCCGCATCCAGTCGGACCTGCTGGTGAGCGAGAAGGCGCAGCCCGGCAACGACGTCGTGGAGCGCCGCACGCCCTATTATGTCTACCTGAAGCCGCACGGCGCCAACGACGAGGACATCAAGGCGCGCAGCAAGTCGACCCGCACGCCGCCGCTCTTCATCCCGATGCCGCCGCATTGAGCGGGCGTCCGCCAAGGAGTCCGCCGGTCGTTCTGCCAAGTCCTTCGCTTCGCTCAGGACGACAATTATGAACGCTTCCGGCTGGCCTTCTCGGCGATGCCGGACAGGCCTTCGCGGCGGGCCAGTTCGTCCCAGACCGCCTTCGGCTTCACGCCGACCGCGGCCCATAGCGTGAGCAGGTGGTAGAGCATGTCGGCGCTTTCGGCGACGAGCTTGGGCTTGTCGCCACGGATGCCCTCGATCAGCGCCTCGACGGCTTCCTCGCCCAGTTTCTTGGCGATCTGCTGGCGGCCGCGGCTGAACAGGCGCGCGGTGTAGGACGTCTCGGGATCGGCGCCCTTGCGGCTGTCGATCACGAGATACAGGCGATCGAGCGTATGTTCGTCGATCGTGACGATGCCGGGCTTGCTTCGAGCCTTCCTGGCTTTTTTCTTCTTCGCCATCCGCGGGGAACTCCGGCGCCCAGGGGGACGGGCGATAGAAACTTCACTACGCCTCTTCGACGGGCGCCGTGCTGATTCTACGCCAAAATCATGTCGCGCGCGAGATTTGTCGCACCGGCACGCCGGCGCGCGCGAGATGTTCCTTCGCCTGCGAGATGGTGAATTCGCCGAAGTGGAAGATCGATGCGGCGAGAACGGCCGAGGCACCGCCCTTCGTCACGCCGTCGACCAGATGATCGAGCGTGCCGACTCCGCCGGATGCGACGACCGGCACCGGCACCGCATCCGACACGGCCCGGGTCAGTTCGAGATCGAAACCCGATTTGGTGCCGTCCCGATCCATCGAGGTGAGCAGGATCTCGCCCGCGCCCGACTCCGCCATGCGGCACGCCCACTCGATCGCATCGAGGCCGGTGCCCTTGCGGCCGCCATGGGTGAAGACTTCCCACTTGCCGGGCGCGGTGCTGCGCGCGTCGATCGCCACGACGATGCACTGGTCGCCGTACTTCCGGGCGGCTTCGCGCACGAATTCCGGCCGCGCCACAGCCGCGGAGTTGATCGAGACCTTGTCGGCGCCGGCCAGCAGCAGCCGGCGGATGTCTTCGACCTGGCGCACGCCACCGCCCACGGTCAGCGGCATGAAGCACTGCTCCGCCGTGCGACCGACGACGTCGAGGATGGTGTCGCGGTTCTCGTGGCTGGCCGTGATGTCGAGGAAGGTGAGCTCGTCGGCGCCGGCGGCGTCGTAGATGCGCGCCTGCTCCACGGGATCGCCGGCATCGCGCAGGCCCACGAACTGCACGCCCTTCACGACGCGGCCGTCCTTCACGTCGAGGCAGGGGATGATGCGGACCTTGAGCATGGCGCCGCTACTCGCCCTTCAGCACGCGGATCGCGTCAGGCACCGTCACGCGACCGTCATAGAGCGCGCGGCCGACGATGGCGCCGACGATTCCAAACTCCTCGGTGGGCTTCAGCTCGCGCAGATCGTCGAGCGAGCTGACGCCGCCCGAGGCGATGACCGGCGTGGTGAGATGTTGCGCCAGCGTGACCGTCGCATCGACGTTGACCCCGCCCATCGCGCCGTCGCGGTCGATGTCGGTGTAGATGATGGCCGAGACTCCGGCATCTTCGAAGCGCAGGGCGAGATCGAGCGCCCGCACCGTGCTCTGCTTGGTCCAGCCGTCGACCGCGACGATGCCGTCGCGGGCGTCGATGCCGACCGCGATCTGGCCCGGCCACTGCTTGCAGGCGGCTTTCACGAGGCCCGGCTCCTTGACCGCGATGGTGCCCAGGATCACCCGCTTCACGCCCGCCTCGAACCACTGCGCGATGCTCTCGATGGTGCGGATGCCGCCGCCGAGCTGGGTCGGCACCTCGACGTCCTTCAGGATGCTCTCGACCGCCGCGCGGTTGACCGGATGGCCCTCGACCGCGCCGTTCAGGTCGACCAGATGCAGCCACTCGCAGCCGGCATTGGCAAAGGCCTTGGCCTGGGCGGCCGGGCTGTCGTTGAACACGGTGGCACGCTGCATGTCGCCGCGGAGAAGGCGCACGCACTTGCCGTCCTTGAGGTCGATCGCGGGGAAAAGGATCATGGCGGGCGGGGTTTAGCGCGGGGGGGCCCGGGACGCCACCCCGATCGGTCGCCGTCAGCTTCGGCTTATGCCGATGATCCCCCCGATCAGGCGGCCGAGGTGAATCTTCGTCCAGATGTCGGCGGCGGAAAAGCTGGGACGCGCCTGCATGGCTGCCCAATAGCGCGCGAGCGCCGGCCGCTTCGGGATCTCCTCCCCGAGACCGGCGAATTCCATGCGTCCCAGAAACACGGTCCAGACGACGTCGGCGACCCCGTATGCGGGCGGTACCAGAACCGCGCGGCCGTCGCGCAGCGTCTGCTCGAGCCGGTCCATGAAGCCGATGGCTTCGGCGCGGCGTCGCTCCGAAAGCTTCACGACGGCGTCCGGCTCGAAGGTGGCGACGCGCCGGGCGAACACCTCGGCGCGCGCCTGATAGACCGAGGCGAGATCGGGATTCGCGGCGGCATGCGCCAGCAGTTGGCGTCGGGCCGCTTCGAGTCGCTTCGGGATCATGATCCGCGCCAGCGGATTGCGGGCGAGAATCCCGCCGAAGGTCAGTTCCTCGATCGGATAGCCGTAGTGCAGATCGACCCAGCCCTTCGTCTCGGCATCGGGCGCCGCGCCGAGCGCATACTCCGCGATGTCGCGACTATCGACGAGGATGCGATCGGCGAGCACCAGCGTCGGCACGGTCATGCCGGGATTGAGCCGCACATAGTCGGGCTGCTGCTGGCTCAGGCGAAAATGGATGTCGACGAAGACCCGCTCGTGGGCAATGCCGCCTTCTGCGAGCGCGAGGCGCGCAATCATCGAATAGTAGGATGACGGCGTCTGATAGAGGCGGGGTTTTGCTCCGGAGAGCGTGGCAGTCTGGGTCATGACCGTTCTCCGGAATGAGGGGAGCGCCGAATGTGCAGGAGGCCTGCTGCCTGCACAACCGCACGGCAAAGACCGGCTGTGAACCGCTACACATTCGACTTGCTTGAGGACGGCGGGACCGGTGGGTCAAAGCCGGCGAGAATCTCAAGCGCAAAATCTCTAACCTCTGGCGGCTGGCGGTCAATTTCCGCTTCCGATGCTCCCTCCAGCCGATTGGCTACAAGCCTAAACGGAAAAAGGCCTTCTCGAAGATCTTCGGGCAGTGACTCAATGACAACATCGAGAAGCTTTGCCCATTGGTCTCGCAAGCCATGCCACGCCAGTGCTCGCGTGAATTGTACAGCGTCGCTTACGAGCTGAGTGCGGTTGGCCCTAGGAACGTAATGCTTCCAGTCTTCGATTGCCTCCGAGACGTCTCCGGCCTGTGCGTGGGCGACGCCCCGATTGAAGATGGCCCTGACGCGTTGCTCGGCCGGAGCGTCGGGCATGTCTATGACACGGGAGTAGTCTGCAATTTCCGCAGCGGCGTCTCCGGCTTGTCCGTGGGTGATGCCCCGATAGACGATGGCCGTCGCGCGCTGCTCGGCGGGAGCATCGGGCATGTCTATGACACGGGAGTAGTCTGCAATTTCCGCAACGGCGTCTCCGGCCTGCCCGCGAGCGACGCCCCGATTGACGATGGCCGTCGCGCGCTGCTCGGCGGGAGCATTGGGCATGTCGATGACGCAGGAGTAGTCTGCAATTTCCGCAACGGCGTCTCCCGCCTGCCCGCGAGCAACGCCCCGATTGACGAGGGCCGTCGCGCGTTGCTCTGCGGGAGCATCGGGCATGTCGATGACACGGGAGCAGTCTGCAATTGCCGCAGCGGCGTCTCCGGCCCTGCCGTGGGCGACGCCCCGATTGACGAGGGCCATCGCGCGTTGCTCCGCCGGAGCATCTGGCATGTCGATGACACGGGAGTAGTCTGCAATTGCCGCAGCGGCGTCTCCGGCCTGTCCGTGGGTGATGCCCCGATTGACGAGGGCCGTCGCGCGCTGCTCGGCGGGAGCATCGGGCATGTCGATGACGCGGGAGTAGTCAGCGACTTCCGCAGCAGCCTCTCCGGCCTGCCCGTGGATGAACCCCCGATTGACGAGGGCCCTGACGCGCTGCTCCGCGGGAGCATCGGGCATGTCGATGACACGGGAGTAGTCTGCAATTGCCGCTGTGGTATCTCCGGCCTGTGCGTGGGCGACGCCCCGATTGAAGAAGGCCCTGACGCGTTGCTCGGCCGGAGCGTCGGGCATGTCGATGACACGGGAGTAGTCTGCAATTTCCGCAGTGGCGTCTCCGGCCCGCCCGTGCGCGCGGCCCCGACTGAAGAGGGCCCTGGCGCGCTGCTCTGCGAGAGCATCGGGCATGTCGATGACGCGGGAGTAGTCTGCAATTGCCGCAGCGGCGTCTCCGGCCTGCCCGTGGATGATGCCCCGATTGACGAGGGCCCTGGCGCGCTGCTCTGCGGGAGCATCGAGCATGTCGATGACGCAGGAGCAGTCTGCAATTGCCTCAGCGGTGTCTCCGGCCCTGCCGTTGGCGACGCCCCGATTGACGAGGGCCATCGCGCGCTGCTCTGCGGGAGCATCGGGCATGTCGATGACACGGGAGCAGTCTGCAATTGCCGCAGCGGCGTCTCCGGCTTTGCCGTGGGCAACGCCCCGGTTGACGAGGGCTATTGCGCGCTGCTCTGCCGGAGCATCGGGCATGTCGATGACGCGGGCGTAGTCTGCAATTTCCGCAGCGGTGTCTCCGGCCTCTCCGTGAGCGACGCCACGATCGATCACCGCGCTCAATGCGTCGTTGAACCGAGCCGTTCTCGACATCGAGTAGAGTAGATAGTCGCCAGACCGCGATTTCGCGGCGCCAGATAGGTTGCCTTCAACGGCGTTTAGTTGACTACGAAATGCCGAGAAACGCTCGTCAGCCGTGTACCAAGCCTGCAGGAACTCGACAAACAGCTCGATGGGTCTCTTTCCGGCTCGCAGATACCGCATTCTGTACCATGTGCCGAAGAATCTGTCGGATGCCGTATAGTACGCAGGGCGGCCCTTACCGCCCTTGTAGTTCGTTACGTAGCCATCCTGCTTCAGTCGGCGTAGATGCGATGTCACCTCGGCGAGCTTCATGCCGCGCACGGCCTTGGCGATGTTGGTGGGTTGAGCGGCGCCACCCGCTCTCATGATTGTATCGAGCACTTTGCGCGGTCCGGCGGGCAACCGGTCCAGCAGGCCATTGTAGAGCGGCGTCATTTCATCGATCAGGGCCTGAAGGGCATCGACCGCCACATCGATTTTCTTGAGCAATATCACGTCGTAGAGCATCAGCAGCAGTCGAGGATTGCCGCCCGTGAGCCGATTCAGCGATCGCACCATTCCGCGCGACTTGCGCAGGCGCCCTTCAAGGCCTTTGTCGCCGCGGTATTTGGCGTAGGTCTGCAAAAGCCGCTCGGCCTCCTTGTCGCCAAGCGTCGGCAAGTCGATGGACATGAAGTGGCCGAAGAGCGGATCATCGTACTGATCTGCCGTTTCGAGCAGAGTGGTCGAAGTCGCCAATAGGCAGATTGACGGCCGGTCGATCATCAACCGACGGAGAACGGCGCGTTCCTGACTTTCGGACAAAATCTGAGTCAGCACTCGATCAAAATTCTCGACGCCGATCAGCAGGATCTTGCGCTCGGACTTTGCCAGCGCGACCAGCCCGGCTTCTGCAATGGTGGCGCTTGCTCGGTCATCTTGCTCTGCTTCACATCTGTCGTACCACTGCGCTGCGGCGATACTGCCGTCTTCTTTCATCTGTTCCAGAATTGCTGACAGAAAGTCTCGCAACGAGCTCGCAGCAACCTGTTCCTCGGGCAGGATCACGGGCCAATAGTGCTTGTCTAGATTTACGTCTGCGGCAACGTGCTGGCGGATCATGTGAAGGAGTGTCGTCTTCCCGGCGCCGCGCGGTCCGACGATATGGAAGCTATTGATCGCATCCGAGCCGGCATCGGCGCGCAGTCGGTCGAGGATGATTTCGAGAATGCCCTCGCGCACGGCGAAGGTCGCCATGCGCTCTGCGTCGTCGATTTCTTGCGACATGTATTTGTGAGTCATGCTCGACATCCACTGGATCAAACTTCGCGTACGATCTCGGCGGCGGGTCGGTACCAGCGGCGCCACCAGTCTCGCATCACGGCCATGTAGAAAGAGTACGAGCCAGTCTCCGGATCGCACTCAAGGTACCAATCACATTCGAGGTCGGCGAGCAGGTCGGCGAATCCGGCGCGACCGGCCGACGGTCCGACATGCCAGCGATAGATCGCATACAGGCGCTCGACGTCGACGGGCCCGGATGACGTCGCGATGACCGCCAGCATTTCCACAACGGCCGATTCAACGTCAGCGGGATAGCGTTGCAAGCGACGGCGGTACTGATCGAAGTAGGTTTTACAAGGGCGTCCAATGACATGCGATCTGAAAACGGAATCGATCGCCAACGTCGTCAGCTTTTCGCCGCTCTTCGCACGGGTCAGCTCGGCTTGAGCGAAGAAAAGCTGGATGAAGTAGGGCACGGGCTGGCCAATGCGCTTAAGCAGGTGATCGATGGCGAGATCGTCGATGACAAAACGTGCGGCGCCCGCGAGAGCCTTACAAAGCTCACGGTCGGATGGAGGCTCCAGCGGACCCACTTCGATACGGCGGAAGTCGTTAATCAGCTCAGGGCGGGCTAGTCGGCGATCGAGGAGGTAGTTGAGCCCGGTACTACCCGCGACAACGAATCGGTGCTGACGCAGATTGTCGTTGCCGTCGAGGCGCATGGACCGAAACCAGGAAAGGTATTCGCGCGCTTTCTCCACACCTTCTCGCTCGGCGATCGTTGCCAGCATCGCCGGTAGTTCATCCCATAGGAACAGGATCGGCTGGCCAGCGCCTTCGAGGGCAGCAAGAACGCCCGCCGCTAGCTCCGGCCACTGCGCCGCTTCAGCTGCCTTGAGCTTGGCTTGGAAGACGCCATCGATGCCGATTTCCTCTAGGCGGTCGAGAAGCTTTGCGCCTCGTTGACCGATAGCCTTCAACTTGGTCCCGATTGTCGGGTTGGTTCGCACTGCCGCGATAAGGCGCGCGGCAAACTGGGGGCCGTCCTGTACGTCTTCGAGATGCAGCCACACCGGCGTTAGTCCGTCCGGCGGATTGCGCATCAGGTGTCGCATTATGCCGCTCTTCCCGAAGCGGCGCGGCGCGAGCAGCAGCAGGTTCGTGTACCGGAGGGCCGCTCTGTAATCGGCCAGCGAGGCATCGCGACCGAACAGATCGGCGAGTTCAGGGATGGGGCCAACCAGCAATCGAGCCATGCGGGTCTCCAAAAACGACGTAATCGTCGCTTCGAAAATAAACGATTAATCTGTCGCTTATCAAGAGACAAATCTGTCGTTATCCCGTTCTCGCGGCGAAATTCAATGCAATATTCACGCGAAGCGAAAACCAGCTAGTCTCCGCCGTTCGAAGAAGGACCTCGACATGACCCGTTACACCCCCGATCTTCTCGCCGCCGACCTGGCCGATCTCACCGCCATCCGGCGCGACATCCATCGCCATCCCGAGACCGCCTTCGAGGAAGTGCGGACCGCCCAGATCGTGGCGGACAAACTCACCTCCTGGGGCATCGAGGTGCATCGCGGCCTGGCCACCACCGGCGTCGTCGGCACCCTGAAGGGCAATCGGCCGGGGCAGAAGACGATCGGCCTGCGCGCCGACATGGATGCGCTGCACCTGCAGGAGAAGAACGACTTCAACTACGCCTCGCAGGTTCCCAACAAGATGCATGCCTGCGGCCATGACGGGCACACCACGATGCTGCTGGGCGCGGCCAGGCAGCTCGCGGCGGCGCCCGATTTCGGCGGCACCGTCCACTTCATCTTCCAGCCCGCCGAGGAAGGGCTGGGCGGCGCGCGGGTCATGATCGAGGAAGGCCTGTTCGAGAAGTTTCCCTGCGACGTGGTCTACGGCATGCACAACATGCCGGGCTTCCCGGTCGGTCACTTCGCCATCCGCACCGGCCCGATGCTCGCCTCGTCCGACAGCTGGGAAGTCGTCTTCAAGGGTACGGGCGGCCACGGCGCCATGCCCGACCGCGGCACCGACCCGACCTTCGTGGCCGCACAGTTCATCGTGGCGGTGCAGGGCATCGTCGGCCGCAACGTGCCGTCCAGCCAGGCGGCCGTGTTGAGCGTCGGGCACATTGCCGCCGGCACGCCGGGCTCACCCAACGTGATCCCGTCGGAAGTGCTGATCCGCGGCACCGCCCGCAGCTTCTCGGCCGACGTGCGCAATCTCCTTGAGAGGCGCCTGGCCGAGGTCGCGGCCGGTATCGCGCAGGCCGGCGGCTGCGAGGCCGTCTCGAAGTACCATCGCCGCTACCCGGCGCTGGTCAATGCCGCCGAGCAGACGTCGGTCGCCGTCGAGGCGGCGGCGCTGACGGTCGGTCGCGAGAATGTCGAGGCCAACACCTCGCCGCTGGCCGGCGCGGAGGACTTCGCCTTCATGCTGGAGAAGAAGCCGGGCGCCTACATCATGATCGGCAACGGTGGCACGGGCGAAGGCGGCTGCCAGAACGTGCATTCGCCGCTCTACGACTTCAACGACCGGATCCTGACGACCGGCGCGGCCTACTGGATGAACCTCGTCCAGCTCGAACTGGGCGACGCGGCCTGAAGGGCGTCGCTCTTTCTTCGACGCTCCCGGACATTGCTGCGCTCGGCGGCTTGTAACCAAGCCGCGGCCTGACGCTCGCGGGCCGAGCTTCGCTCGGCCTAGTGGTGGTCGAACGACCACCCGGCATCGGTCTGATCCCACGTCAGTCCGTCCTGGACGTGCAGGACGACATGGCTATCGGTGCCGAAATCATAAACGGCGGCGCTCTCCCGTATCGCGACGGACTCGTCCGTCGCGGGTAGCATCACACCGTCCGACAGGTCGCTGAGCACGACCAGGGCGTCTTCACCGATCGGTGGCAGGATTTCCGCAGCGGCGCCCGGCACCCCATCGACGAAGACCGCGCCTGGCTCGCCGAACAGGCGGTCGAGCGGCGCGCCGTAGGAAACCGGTTCGGCACCGGCTTCCGCCCAGCGCGAGGCGGGCGTCGCGTAGATCGGCAGGTCGCTGCGGTCGAATTCGACGAGGTCGGTGCCGACGACGAAAATCGCGTCGGCCGAGCTGTCGGAAGGCTCCGAATGGCTCATGGGAAAGTCTTTCGTACCAAAGAATTCAAATAATGCTTCAAATGTAGCCGATAGAACGCTGAGAATAAAGCAAGAACGTTCGATTGACGGAATTCTCCTTCGTTCGCGAAGGCTTGGGTAAACGGTGCGACTGGCCTAGGGTGCCGGCCGATTCATTATTTCGGGTTTTGGGGGAGTCGATGAACGGAGCTGAAAGTCTGGTCCGCACCTTGGTGAAGGGCGGCGTCGAGGTCTGTTTCGCCAACCCCGGCACCTCGGAGATGCACTTCGTCGGCGCGCTGGATCGCGTCGAGGGCATGCGCTGCGTGCTCGGCCTGTTCGAGGGCGTCTGCTCCGGTGCGGCCGACGGCTACTACCGCATGACCGACAAGCCGGCCTCGACCCTGCTGCATCTGGGTCCCGGTCTCGCCAATGCGGCGGCCAACCTGCACAACGCCAAGAAGGCGGGCTCGGGTGTCGTCAACATCGTGGGCGAGCACGCGCTCTATCACATCAAATACGACACGCCGCTCACCGCCGACATCGAGGGCATCGCGCGTCCCTTCTCGCACTGGGTGAAGACCTCGCCGACCTCCAAGACGGTGGCGGGCGACGGCGCGCTGGCGATCCAAGCCGCCAACGTGGCGCCGGGCCAGATCGCGACGCTGATCCTGCCGGCCGACACCGCATGGGGCGAAGCCGAGGGCGTGGCCGACACGCCGGCGGCGCCGGCGGCGGAGAAGCCTAGCAAGGAGGCGGTCGTTGCCGCCGCCAAGGCGCTGAAGAAGCCGAACTCCATGCTGTTCATCGGCGGCCGGGCGCTGCGCGCGCGGGGCCTCGAACTCGCTGGCAAGATCGCCGCCAAGACGGGCTGCAAGGTGCAGGGCGCCGGCGGCACGGCGCGCATCGAGCGCGGCGCCGGCCGCATTCCGGTGCTGCGCCTGCACTTCGTGATCGAGCAGGCACAGGCGCAGCTCAAGGGCACGCAGCAGATGGTGCTGTGCGGCGCCAAGGCGCCGTTCGCCTTCTTCGCCTATCCGGGCAAGCCGTCGGTGCTGACGCCGGACGGCTGCGAGACGACCGTCCTGTGCCCCGTCGAAGGCGATATCCTGGGCTCGCTCGAAGCGCTGGCGATGGAACTCGACGCGATGAACGAGAAGGCCGCGGGCGTTGCCCAGCCGAGCCGTCCGGAGCGTCCGACCGGCAAGTTCACGCTCGACGGCCTCGGCCAGGCGCTCGGCGCGACGATGCCGGAAGGCGCCATCGTGGTCGACGAATCGGTGACGACGGGCCGTGGCTTCTTCCCGTTCAGCGCCGGCGCCCCGCCGCACGACTGGCTGAACAACATGGGTGGCTCGATCGGCTTCGGTGCGCCCGTCGCGGTCGGCGCCGCCGTCGCCTGCCCGGATCGCAAGGTCATCTGCATGATCGGCGACGGCTCGTCGATGTACACGATCCAGTCGCTCTGGACGATGGCGCGCGAGAATCTCGACGTCTGCGTGATGATCTTCTCGAACCGCTCCTACAACATCCTCTACAGCCAGCTCGCCGATGTCGGCGCGGCCAATCCCGGCCCGCGCGCCATCGACATGCTGACCCTGGACCGGCCGACGCTGCAGTTCACCGATCTCGCCAAGGGCATGGGTGTGGCTGCCGGCAAGGCGACCAATCTGGAGGAGCTGACCAAGCAGCTCACCTACGCCATGTCGCACAAGGGTCCGTACCTCATCGACGTGATCATGTAGGGCCTCCTTCGGGGTTCACACGGAAAGCATCATGGAAGAAGCCCGCCGACGCACGCTGCATGGCCGTCGACGGGGCAAGAAACTGCGGGCCGGGCAGCAGTCGCTGCTCGACACGCTGCTGCCTCGCCTCGAAGTCGCCCTGCCGGCCGAACCGATCGTCACGCCCGACAACGAGGTGGCCGAGAGCACCGCGAAGATCGATCTCGCGCGCCTGTTCGGCGGCACGTTGCCGGCCGACGGCGTATGGCTGGAAGTGGGCTTCGGCGCGGGCGAGCATCTCGTCTGGCAGGCCGAGCAGCACCCCAGTGTCGGGCTGATCGGCTGCGAGCCCTACATCAACGGCGTCGCAAAGTGCCTGGCGCACATCGAACGGACCGGCGTGCCGAACGTGCGGCTGTTCACCGACGACGCCCGGTTCGTGATGCAGTCGCTGCCGCCGCAGTCGCTGTCGCGCGCCTTCGTGCTGTTTCCCGATCCGTGGCCCAAGACACGCCACCACAAGCGCCGCTTCGTGCAACGCTCCAACCTCGACATCCTGGCCCGCCTCATGAAGCCGGGCGCGGAACTGCGGGTGGCGACCGACGATCCCAGCTACCTCCCCTGGATGGTCGAGCACGCCTGCCGCCATCCCGCGTTCGAATGGCTGGCCGAAACCCCCGCCGACTGGCGCGGGCGCCCCGAAGACTGGCCCGAGACCCGCTACGAAAAGAAGATGCTCGCCGGCCACAAGCCGGTCTTCCTGCGGCTGAGGCGGCGCTAGCTGGGCTTCTCCTCAATGCTTCCTCCCCATTGAAATGGGGAGGTGCCCCGCAGGGGTGGAGGGGGTCAGAGAGTACTCTCCAAAGTAGTATTGGTAGAAATATTTTATCCAAAATAGAGCGCCAAGATATCGGCATGCGCCGATACGCCCGAAGCCTGCGAGTGAACGCAACTGACGCCGAACGTCTCCTCTGGAGCCGCCTACGCCGCCGCCAGATCGCAGGCTTCAAGTTCCGGCGACAGCATCGGGTGGGACTTTACATCTGCGACTTCGCCTGTCTCGATCGGATGCTCGTGGTGGAGCTCGATGGCAGCCAGCATGCGGAGAATCTGGAGTACGACCAGCGTCGTGATCAGTTTTTGAGATCGGCGGGATTCGAGGTGCTGCGTTTCTGGAACAACGACGTCTTGGGTCGCACCGAAGAGGTGCTCGACACGATCCATGCGGCGCTTGATCGGAGCTCTGACCCCTCCGCCCCTGCGGGGCACCTCCCCATTTGAATGGGGAGGAGCGGGTAACGCTTCATCCTACACTATATATAGAGGGTAGGTCAGGTCCCCCCATAGGGGATGCGGAATCCCTTGCCAGTTGAGGGGCGGAAGCCTATATCCGCGCCATCCTCATCGGGTTCACGGGATGAACCAAAGAAAAAGAGTGGGCCGCAAACCCGCTCTTTTCATTTGGCTACACCCCAACGGCCCAGAACGTCGAGAAGCAAAGCCCGCGTGACCGATCTGCTGCGTCGCATCGAAGACATCATCGCCCCGACCATCGTCGGCATGGGGTTCGAGGTCGTTCGCGTTGCCCTGAGCAAGGGCGGGACCCTGCAGATCATGATCGAACCTGCCGACGGCCGAACGCTCGACGTCGAGGATTGCGCGACCGTGTCGCGTGCGGTGTCGGCGGTGCTGGACGTCGAGGACCCGATCGCGGGGGCCTACACGCTGGAGGTGAGTTCGCCCGGGATCGACCGGCCGCTCACCCGGCCGAAGGATTATGCACGTTGGGCGGGACATCTCGCCCGTATCGAGACCGCGCTACCGGTCGAGGGACGGCGGCGCTTCAAGGGAACGCTGCTCGGGCTCGACGGCGACCTGGTGCGCCTGAAGCTCGACGACGGCAAGGAAGCCGCGGTGCCGCTCGAGGCGGTGACGCGCGCCAAGCTCGAACTGACCGACCGTCTGATCGAAGAACACCGTCTGGCCGCCGAGGGCGCGGCCGGGCAGACCCACTGAACGGACTGGCTAGAGAAGAGGGAAGAAACATGGCGACGACAGCCGATATCCCGCGCCTTGAGATGCTTCAGGTGGCCGACATGGTCGCCCGCGAGAAGGGCATCGAACGCGAGGAAGTGCTCGAGGCGATGGAGCAGGCCATCCAGAAGTCCGGTCGCGCCAAGTACGGGCTGGAGCACGACATCCGCGCCGAGATCGACCGCAAGACCGGCGAGATCAAGCTGCTGCGCTACATGCAGGTCGCCGATCCGATCGAGAACGAGAACATCCAGGTCTCGGTGGTCGAGGCCCAGCGCCGCAATCCCGAGGCCCAGGTCGGCGACTTCCTGACCGACGAGCTGCCGCCGATCGACTTCGGCCGCGTCGCCGCGCAGACCGCCAAGCAGGTGATCACGCAGCGCATGCGCGAGAGCGAGCGCAAGCGCCAGTACGAGGAATTCAAGGATCGTATCGGCGAGATCGTGTCGGGCGTGGTCAAGCGCGTCGACTACGGCAACATCACCGTCGACCTGCAGCGCGCCGAGGGCGTGATCCGTCGCGACGAGACGATCCCGCGCGAATCGCTGCGCGTAAACGACCGCGTGCGCGCCTACATCTTCGACGTGCGCGAGGAGCCGCGCGGCCCGCAGATCTTCCTGTCGCGCAGCCATCCGCAGTTCATGGCCAAGCTGTTCACGCAGGAAGTGCCCGAGATCTACGACAACATCATCGAGATCAAGGCGGTCGCCCGCGATCCCGGCAGCCGCGCCAAGATCGCGGTGCTGAGCCACGACAGCTCGATCGATCCGATCGGCGCCTGCGTCGGCATGCGCGGCAGCCGCGTCCAGGCCGTCGTGCAGGAGCTGCAGGGCGAGAAGGTCGACATCATCCCGTGGTCGAACGACACCGCGAACTTCATCGTCAACGCGCTGGCGCCGGCCGAGGTCAGCAAGGTGCTGATGGACGAGGAGAAGAACAAGACCGAGGTCGTGGTTCCCGACGACCAGCTCAGCCTCGCGATCGGCCGTCGCGGCCAGAACGTGAAGCTGGCCTCCCAGCTCACCGGCTGGGAAATCGACATCATGACCGAGACCGAGGAGAGCGAGCGCCGCCAGAAGGACACGCGCGAGCGCACCGAGCTGTTCAAGGCCACGCTCGACGTCGACGATGTCATCGCCCATCTGCTGGTCGCCGAGGGCTATGCCACGGTCGAGGACATCTCCGACTCGGCGGTCGAGGATCTGGCCGGCGTCGAGGGCTTCGACGAGGAGATCGCCACCGAGCTGCAGCGGCGCGGCCGCGAGTATCTCGAGAAGCGCGATGCCGAACTGGCCGAGCGCCTGGCGTCGCTGGGCGTCGCCGAAGACGTGGCCAATGCCGAGGGGCTGACCCTGGCGATGGTGGTGGCGCTGGGAGAGGCGGGCGTGAAGACGCTCGACGACCTGGCCGACCTCGCTTCGGACGAGCTGCGCGAGATCGTCGGCGAAAGCACGATCGACAACGACGCCGCCAACGCCATCATCATGAAGGCGCGCGAGCACTGGTTCGCCGACGAGGCCGCTCCGGCCGACGAAGCGAAGGTCTGAGCGGAGGAACGGCGCCTTTGACTCTTGCCCTTGCCATGACGGAACCCCATCTCACGGTGCTCCCCGCCGGCCCGATGCGCACCTGCATCGTGACTGGCGAGGAAGGCGCGCCGGAGAAGATGATCCGGTTCGTCGTGGGTCCCGAGGGCGATGTCGTGCCCGACCTGGCGCGACAGCTTCCGGGACGCGGGATGTGGGTGCGGGCCGAGCGTGCGGCGCTCGAGCGGGCGGTCGAGAAGAAGCTGTTCTCGAAGGCTGCGCGGGCGCCGGTGAAGGCATCGGCCGAGCTGGTGGAGCGGGTCGAGCGATTGTTGCTCGAAAGGGTCCTGGCCGATCTGGGACGGGCGCGCCGCGCGGGCCGCGCGGTGGCGGGCTTCGTCAAGGTGGAGCAGATGATCGGTCGCGGGCAGGCGGGGCTCCTCGTCGTCGCCGACGAGGCCGATGGAGACGGATTGCACAAGCTGCAGGCGACGGGCCTGCCGCTGGAGAAGCTGGGCGACGCGGTCGCGCTCGGCGGAATTTTCGGCCGCGAACAGGCGGTTTACGTGGCGATCGCCCGCGATGATGCGGGCGGCGCCTTCATTGAACGAATTTCTGTCGGAGCGTCGCGATGGCGCGGCTTCCGGCTGAACGGCGCCGGTTGACGGGCCGGGGCGGACCAAGGACAACAGCCGACATGACGGAACAGAACGAACAGAACAAGACGACCAAGCCGCTGACCCTCTCGACGACGCGCACGGGCGCGGCGTCGAAGGCTGACGCGACGCAGGTGCGGCAGAAATTCTCGCACGGGCGTACGCGCGCGGTCACGGTCGAGGTCAAGAAGCCGGTGAAGCGCGCCGGAGTGGCGGCGGCTCCAACGGCTGCGCCTGCTCCTGTGGCGCCCGCACCGGCTCCCGAGCCTCCCAAGCCCGCCGCGGCGCCTGCCGGGCGGACGATGAAGCTTGGCGGCAGCAGCGCGCCGGCTCCTTCCGGCAATCGTGGCGCCGGACCGATCCGGCCGGCCGGATCGCAAGGCGGTCGGGGCATCGTGCTGCGCACCCTCACCGAGGAAGAGAAGGAAGCGCGCGCGCGCGCTCTGGTCGACGCCAACCGCGATGCCGAAGTCGCGCGCAAGCGCGCCGCCGAGGAAGCTGCCCGTCGCGCCATCGAGGACGAGGCGCGCCAGAAGGCCGACGAGGAGCATCGCAAGCGCCTCGCCGAGGAAGAGGCGCGCAAGAAGATCGAGGAAGAGGTCAAGCGCAAGGCCGACGCGTTGGTGCAGAAGCGCCTCGATCAGGCCTCCACGGCCGCGCCGCAGACCACGATCGCGCGGCAGGCCAGTGAGATCGTGCCACGTCCGGCGCCGGCGCCTGCCGCTCCGGCTCCTGGCGCAACGGCCCCGGGCGCGCCGATCCGCCGCCCGGCCGCTCCGTCCACCAGCGACGCGGTGCGCCGTCCGCTGCCGCCGATGCGGTCGACGATTGCCAAGCGCCTGCCGCAGCCGACGGGTGCGCGGCGCGAGGCGCCCAAGCGCCGCAACGACAAGGTCGACGTCGGCCGTGCGGTCGAGGGCGAGAACGATTTCCGCAGCCGGTCGGTGGCGCAGCAGCGCCGCCGCCTGGAGCGCGAGCGCCGCCAGCAGTTCGGCAGCGAGCCGCAGCAGAAGGTCTACCGCGAAGTCACAATCCCTGAGTCGATCACCGTCCAGGATCTCGCGGTGCGCATGTCCGAGCGCGGCGCCGACGTCATCAAGACGCTGATGCGCATGGGCGTGATGGCGACCATCAACCAGGCGATCGACGCCGACACGGCCGAGCTCGTCGTGACGGAAATGGGTCACCGCTACAAGCGCGTCGCCGAAGGCGACGTCGAGACCGGCCTGGCCGATATTCCCGATACCGACGATGAGCTGTTTCCGCGTCCGCCCGTCGTCACGATCATGGGTCACGTCGACCACGGCAAGACCTCGCTGCTCGACGCCTTGCGCGCCACCGACGTGGCGGCGCACGAGGCCGGCGGCATCACCCAGCATATCGGCGCCTACCAGGTGACCCTGCCGTCCAAGCAGAAGATCACCTTCCTCGACACGCCGGGCCACGAGGCGTTCACCGCCATGCGCGCCCGCGGCGCCAAGGTGACGGACATCGTCGTGCTGGTGGTCGCCGGCGACGACGGCGTCATGCCGCAGACCAAGGAAGCGATCGCCCATGCCAAGGCGGCCGGCGTGCCGCTGATCGTGGCCATCAACAAGATGGACAAGCCGGGCTCGGATGCGAGCCGGGTGCAGAACGAACTGCTGCGCGAGGAGATCCAGGTCGAGGCGCTGGGCGGCGACGTCCAGTCGATCGAGGTCTCGGCCACCAAGCGGATGAACCTCGACAAGCTCGAGGAAGCCATTCTGCTGCAGGCCGAGGTTCTCGAACTCAAGGCCAATCCCGACCGTGACGCCGATGGCGTCGTGATCGAAGCCAAGCTCGATCCGGGCCGTGGCTCGGTCGCGACGGTGCTGGTCCAGCGCGGCACGCTGATGGTCGGCGACATCCTCGTCGCCGGCTCGGTGTGGGGCCGCGTGCGTCGCCTCGTCGACGATCGCGGACAGGCGGTAGAAGATGCGGGCCCGGCCTTCCCGGTCGAGGTCCTGGGTCTTTCCGGCACGCCGCAGGCGGGCGACGAGTTCCATGTGGTCGAGAGCGAGGCGCGGGCGCGCGAGATCTCCGACTTCCGCGCCCGTCGCGATCGCCAGCTCGAACTGGCCCGCGCCGCGGGTGGTCGCGGCACCCTCGAGGAGATGATCAAGGGCATCCGCGAGGGCACCGCCAAGGAACTGCCGGTGCTCATCAAGGCGGACGTGCAGGGCTCGGCGGAAGCGCTGGCCGGCGCGCTGTCACGGCTCGGCACTGAGAAGGTCATCACCCGCGTCGTCTACAGCGGCGTCGGTGGCATCAGCGAAGCCGACATGACGCTGGCCAAGGCGTCGGGCGCGCTGATCATCGGCTTCAACGTGCGTGCGAACCCGCAGGCGCGCGAGATCGCCAAGCGCGACAAGGTCGACATCCGCTACTACTCGATCATCTACAAGGTGACCGAGGACATGCAGGCCCTGATGGTCGGCCTTCTCGACCCGACCTACAAGGAAACGCTGGTCGGCAACGCGCAGATCCGCGAGGTCTTCAAGGTCACCAAGTCCGGCAACGTCGCCGGCTGCATGGTCACCGACGGCAAGGTCACGCGTGGCAACAAGGTTCGCCTGTTGCGCGACAACATCGTGATCCACGAGGGCACGCTGAAGAGCCTGCGCCGCTTCAAGGACGAAGTGAAGGAAGTGCAGCATGGTTTCGAATGCGGCATGGCCTTCGAGAACTACGAAGACATGAAGGTCGGCGACGTCGTCGAATGCTTCGACGTCGAGCAGGTCCAGGCGACACTGTAGTAAATTTCCTCCCCCGTCCCGCGGGGGAGGTGGCGCTTGGCGGCTTGTAACCAAGCCGCGAGGCGACGGAGGGGTCAGGACCCCTCCGCCCGCTCCGCAGGCACCTCCCCATTTGAATGGGGAGGCAAAGATTAAGAGGATCACATGTCGCGGCGTCGCTCGTCCGACAAGGAACATCGCGCCCCCGGCCAGCGCCAGCTGCGCGTCGGCGAGGAGATCCGCCATTTGCTGGCCGATCTCCTCGAGCGCGGCAACATGCGCGATCCCGATCTGCGCGACGCCACGATCACCGTGACGTCGGTCGACGTCAGCCCCGACCTGCGCAACGCCACGGCCTACGTGATGCCGCTGGGCGGCGGCGACCAGGAACGCCTGCTCGGTGCGCTGCGTCGGGCGGCACCGTGGTTCCGCGGCCGGGTCAGCGAGAAAGCGGGCCTGCGCAGCGCTCCCGACATCCGTTTCGCGATCGATCGCACCTTCGACGAGGCCGACAAGATCGGCGCGCTCCTGCGCCGGCCCGACGTCGCGCGCGACATCAAGGACGACGATTGAGGTAGTACTCGTCGCGCGGAAAGAAATCCGTATTGGGCGACGGTGCCGGAACGGTCCTGCCGTCGTTCAGGACCTCGATCTTCTTTTCCGCGAACCACTTCGCCAGTTCGGCCTTGTCGATGCGTGCCTTCGCGAAATGGGCCGAGACGTCGGGCCGCGCCAGTAGCGCCGCGATCTTCTCCCGGCTGTAGGGGATGGGCCGGCCGCTGCCCAGCAGCGCCGGGTGGACCATGGTGACGTAGGGAAAGACCGAGCGGAACGTCTCGACGGAGCGTTCCGTCGGCGCCCATTGCACGTAGATGCCGCCGGGCGCCAGCTTCGTCCTCACCTGCTCGAAGAACTCGCGGCTGTTCAGCAGCCCCGACAGCGCGGTCTTGGGCAGGATGGCATCCGCCTCGATCACGTCGTAGCGCACCGGATCGAGCGCCAGCGAATGGCGGCCGTCGGCGACCGTCACGTCGAAGCGCTTGCCCGACAGCAGCTCGTCGACGCCCGACTTGCCGTCAGAAGCGGTGTAGGTCTTCAGCGTCTCGATCACCGGCGCCACGATCTCGATCACCTTCACCTTTTCGGTCGCGGGATTGAGTCCCGCTGCGTAGGGCGTGCCGCCGGTGCCGGAGCCGATAACCAGCACGCGCTTGGGCGCGTCGTGGGTCAGCGGGCCGATGGCGCCCAGATAGGCGTGGACCGTGTCGAACGGCAGGCGGCTCTGCGAATGGCCCTGGATGTACAGGCGGCCATCGTCCTTGCCCGACATCTTGAGCAGGCTGAGGCCGGTCTTGTCTTCGGCGACGATGGCTTTCTCGTCGGTGAGCCCGTGCAGGCGCCGCCAGAAGGCCTCGCCGCCGGGAAACAACGCCAGTCCCGCGACAAGCACGGCGGCGGGGACATAGGCCCAGCGCGTGGCGCGTGGTCCCGCAAACTGCAGGAGGGAGAAGGCGAGGCCGATCGCGACCAGCAGCTTCAGCGTGCCGGCCGTCCCCGCGAGGTCGAGCAGCAGCAGGCCGGCCACCAGGCTTCCCATGCTGTTGCCGACGATGTTGGCGAGCTGCACCAGGCCGACGCGGCTGCCCAGCCGGTCGAGGTCGCGCTGCACGGCCTTCTGCACCACCGGGAACGAGAAGCCCATGATGAACGAGGCCGGCAGAACGACGATCGCGAGCAGCAGCAGGATCAGCGCCGGGTTGGCGGTGTTCGGCCCCATGATGTCGTGGTCGACGAAGGTGGAGGGCAGCAGGCCCGCACCGATACCGAAATAGACGAACCACGCGCCGGCCAGTGCCAGCGCCGTCGCGATACCCTGCATCAGGAAGAAGAAGCGGCGCGGATCGGCGATGCGGTCGATGACGCGCGCGCCCACGAGGAGACCGGCCGCGTCGCCCAGCAGGAACACGGTCAGCACCAGCGAGAAGCTGTAGCCGTTCGATTGCAGCAGAACGCCGATCAGCCGGTACCAGACGATCTGTAGCGCCACGATCAGGAAGCCGCTGACGAACACCAGCAGCGCCCAGCGCCAGACCACGCCGTCCGCCGTTTCGGAGGCCATCGTCTTCTGCGCGGGGCGAGCCGCTTCCATGTCGAGGCCGCGCGCCAGCAGCAGGCCGCCACCCGCGACGATGAGATTGATCAACGCCCCGAGATAGACGGCCTTGTCGAAGCCGACCGTGCCGATCAGGTACCAGCCGCCGAAGAAGGCGCCGACGCCCGCACCCAGCGTGTTGAGGCCGTAGAGCCATCCGATGAGTTGCGCGGAGCCCGCGATCTGGCTCACGACCGCCTTGGACAGGAACGGCAACGAGCAGCCCATCAGGAAGGTCGGCCACAGCAGGCCCACAAACACGATGGCGAAGATCACGCCGCGCGACTCCGCAAGTGGCAGCAGGCCGCGATAGATCACGTCATAGTAGAGCCATGGGCTCAGCACCGCGAAGGCTGCGATGCCGACCTCGCAGATCGCGAAGGCGATCAGCGCCGCGCGGCGCGACAGGCGGTCGGCGTAGAGACCGGCAGCGAGGCTGCCGATGCCGAGACCCAGCAGGAAAGCCCCGACGACCAGGGCGGCGGCGATCGTGTCGGCGCCGGCGAACAGGCCGAGCAGCCTGTGCCAGGCCGTCTGGTAGATGAGGGCTGCCGCGCCCGACAGAAAGAACAATCCGAAAAGTATCGTTTGCCGGATGTGATCCGACTGCCGCCCCAAATTCATGCTTGCAGCCTGCCTGAACCAATGGCTGGCGCGCAACAACTTGCGGGCTTAAACCCCTCCGCCATGGCGCGAAGGAAAAAAGGCGAGAAGATCGACGGGTGGATCGTGCTCGACAAGCCTGTCGGTCTCGGTTCGACACCGGCGGTGAGCCGCGTGCGGCGGCTGTTCGGCGCCCAGAAGGCCGGGCATGGCGGCACGCTGGATCCACTGGCCAGCGGCATCCTGCCGATCGCGCTCGGCGAGGCGACCAAGACGGTGCCGTTCATCATGGACGGGCGGAAGGAATACCGCTTTACCCTGCGCTTCGGTGAAGCCCGCTCGACCGAAGATGCCGAGGGCGAGGTGACGGCGACCAGCGACGCCCGGCCGACCGACGACGCACTTCGCGCGGCACTCCCGGCCTTCGTGGGCGAGATCGAGCAGATGCCGCCGGCCTTCTCGGCGCTGAAAATCGACGGAAAACGTGCCTACGACCTCGCCCGAGCCGGTGAGACAGTTCAACTGAAGCCGCGGCAGGTCCTGATCGAGTGGCTGGAGATGGTCGGCCGGCCCGACAGGGACCACGCAGATTTTGTGGTCGGCTGCGGCAAAGGCACCTATATCCGGTCTCTCGGCCGCGATCTGGCAAAGGCGGTGGGGACCGTCGGACACCTGTCGGCGCTGCGCCGGACGGTCGTGGGACCCTTCCGCGAGGAGGGGGCCATTTCGCTTTCCAAACTGGAGGCCCTCGGGCATATTCCCGCGCTCTTCGGGGCCTTGGCTCCCGTTGCGACCGCGCTGGACGACATCCCGGCGCTGGCCATGACGGAGGCACAAGCGGACCGGTTGCGCCAAGGCCAGCCTGTTCTCTTGACCCGGGACGCACCTCCGTCCGGCGCACTTGTACGCGCCGAGGTCGGCAGCAGGCTCGTGGCGCTGGTCCGTTCGGACGGCGTCGCTCTCCAGCCGGTGCGCGTGTTCAACCTTTAGTTTCAGGAGAGAACCGATGTCGATTACAGCCGACCGCAAGGCGGAGCTGATCAAGACGTATGCCCAGGCCGAAGGCGACACGGGTTCGCCGGAAGTCCAGGTCGCGATCCTCAGCGAGCGTATTTCCAACCTCACCGAGCACTTCAAGGGCCACGCGAAGGACCACCATTCGCGCCGCGGTCTGCTGAAGATGGTTGGCCAGCGCCGCCGCCTGCTCGACTACCTCAAGTCGCGAGACACCAAGCGCTACGCCACGTTGATCGAGCGTCTGGGTCTGCGTCGCTGACCCTTCGGCCCCATCCTTGCGATGGGGCCTTTTCGCGTCGCGTCGTGCGGTCCCCGTGAGTTCGGCCGCCTGACGCGACATCGCAGTAACCGGGAAGGCAGGGGCGAGAGCAAACGCCTGTCCCGGTCCTGCCGGCGCAAGGGCGCCGGTGGGCGGTCGCCGCCAAACGGGGGCAGTCGACCGTGATGGAAAGGATGAATGAGATGTTTGAAGTTTTTCGCAAGGAAATCGACTGGGCCGGGCGCAAGCTCGTGCTGGAGACCGGCAAGATCGCGCGCCAGGCCGACGGCGCCGTCATGGCGAGCTACGGCGGCACCACGGTGCTGGCTGCCGTCGTGTTCGAGAAGAAGCCGAAGCCCGGCCTCGATTTCTTCCCGCTGACCGTGAACTACCAGGAGAAGGCTTTCGCGGCGGGCAAGATCCCCGGCGGCTTCTTCAAGCGTGAGGGCCGTCCCAGCGAGAAGGAAATCCTCACCTCGCGCCTGATCGACCGCCCGATCCGCCCGCTGTTCCACGAGAGCTATCGCAACGAGACGCTGGTCGTCGTCACGACGCTCGCCCACGATCTCGAGAACGATCCCGACATCCTGGCGATGGTGGCCACGTCGGCCGCGCTCACGATCTCCGGCGTGCCCTTCATGGGCCCGATCGGCGCGGCGCGCGTCGGCTATGTCGACGGCCAGTACGTCGTCAACCCGACCAAGGTGCAGCTCGAAAAGAGCACGCTCGACCTCGTCGTCGCCGGCACCAAGGAAGGCGTGCTGATGGTCGAGTCGGAAGCCAAGGAGCTTTCCGAGGACGTGATGCTGGGCGCCGTCATGGAAGCCCATCGCTCGTTCCAGCCGGTGATCGACGCGATCATCCAGCTCGCCGAGCATTGCGCCAAGGAGCCGCTGCCGCTCACCGATCCGTCGGAAGCGTCGAAGACGGTGGCTGCCAAGCTCACGGCGGAAATGCGGGCTAAGCTGGTCGAGGCGTTCGCCGAGACCCAGAAGCAGGCCCGCCAGGCCAAGATCGGCGCGGTGAAGGCCGAGGCCAAGAAGCTGTTCGAGGGCGACGAGGCCGCACTGGCCGCGTTCGGCGAGCAGTTCGGCAACCTCGAGGCCGACGTGGTCCGCACCGCCATCCTCGACACCGGCAAGCGCATCGACGGCCGCGACACCAAGACCGTCCGTCCGATCGTGGCCGAGGTCGGCATCCTGCCGCGCGCCCACGGCTCGTCGCTGTTCACCCGCGGCGAAACGCAGGCGCTGGTCGTGGCCACGCTCGGCACCGGCCAGGACGAGCAGATCATCGACGCGCTCGAGGGCGAGTACCGCGAGCACTTCATGCTGCACTACAACTTCCCTCCGTACTCGGTGGGTGAAGTCCGGCGCATGGGCTCGCCCGGCCGGCGCGAGATCGGCCACGGCAAGCTCGCCTTCCGCGCGCTGCGTCCGATGCTGCCGTCCAAGGAGAAGTTCCCGTACACGATCCGCATCGTGTCGGAGATCACCGAGTCGAACGGTTCCTCGTCGATGGCCTCGGTCTGCGGCGGCTCGCTGTCGCTGATGGACGCCGGCGTGCCGATGGAACGTCCGGTGGCCGGTATCGCCATGGGCCTGATCAAGGAAGGCGAGCGCTTCGCCGTCCTGTCGGACATCCTGGGCGACGAGGATCACCTCGGCGACATGGACTTCAAGGTGGCCGGTACCGAGAAGGGCATCACCTCGCTGCAGATGGACATCAAGATCACCTCGATCACCGAGGAGATCATGAAGGTCGCTCTGGGCCAGGCGAAGGACGGCCGCATCCACATCCTCGGCGAAATGGCCAAGGGTCTGGGCGGTGCGCGTGACGGCGTCGCGGCGACCGCGCCGCGCATCACGCAGTTCACGATCCCCAAGGACAAGATCCGCGAAGTGATCGGCACGGGCGGCAAGGTGATCCGCGAGATCACCGAGCAGACCGGCACCAAGATCGACATCGAGGACGACGGCACGATCAAGGTCGCGGCGGTGGATGCCACGGCCGGCCAGCGCGCCATCGACTGGATCAAGGGCATCGTGGCCGAGCCGGAAGTCGGCGTGATCTACACCGGCAAGGTCGTGAAGACCGTCGAGTTCGGCGCCTTCGTGAACTTCCTCGGTGCGCGCGACGGCCTCGTGCACATCTCGGAACTGGCGCCGCGCCGCGTCGCCAAGGTGAACGACGTGGTGAAGGAAGGCGACCCGGTGAAGGTCAAGGTCCTGGGCGTCGACGACCGCGGCAAGGTCCGCCTCTCGATGAAGGCGGTCGACCAGGAGACCGGCGAGGACATCTCGAACAAGCCGGTCGAAGCCGCTCCCGCAGGCGAGTAGGCTCAGGCAAACGGTTAACGGAAACGGCGGCCCACGGGCCGCCGTTTCTGTGTCAGCTTTCATCCTTCGACGATGCGCCGTTGGCGCTTCGCTCGGGATGACGCGATATTGCAGCCGGCCCGACTATTGCTTGAGGGGAGACCATGAAAATCACGCGACGTCTGCTGACGAACCTTTTATGCGCGACGCCCCTGTCGGCGGCGTTCCAGGCCCAGGCTCAGACCTCCGCGACGGGCGACTGGCCATCCAGGCCGATTCGCTTCCTCGTGCCGTGGCCGGCGGGCGGTCTCAACGACGTGATCGCCCGTTCGTTCAACGACAAGGTGTCGGTGGCGCTGGGCAAGACGGTGATCACCGATTTCAAGGCGGGCGCGGCCGGCCGCATCGGCGTCACCGAAATCGCCAAGGCCAAGCCCGACGGCTACACGATCGGCATGGGCAACCTGGGCCCGCTCACCATCTTCCCGTCGCTGTACAAGCAGATGCCCTACAGCGTGAAGGACGACCTGATCCCGATCACCATGTTCGCGGCCTCGCCGCTGGTGCTTGTCGTCTCGGGGAGTTCGCCCATCAAGACGGTGAAGGACCTGATCGACGCGGCGAAGGCCAGGCCCGGCGTTCTCAATTATGCCTCGGTCGGACCGGGCAGCCCGGCGCACCTCTCCTTCGAGATCCTGAAGAAGCGGACCGCCATCGATCTGCTGCACGTTCCCTTCAAGGGGACCAACGAATCGCTGCCGGCGATGTTCGCGGGCGACATCCACGCGATGTTCGACACGCTGCCGCTCGCCTTGCCGCACATCCAGGCGGGCAAGCTGCGCGCGCTCGCGGTGACGACCCTGCAGCGCGTGCCGCAGCTTCCCGACGTGCCGACGCTGAAGGAGCTGGGGCTGGTCGAGGACGAGGTGGTGACCTGGTACGCCGTGATCGCGCCCGCCGGCACGCCGCAGCCGATCGTCGACCGGCTGTACAAGGAATACACCGCCGCCGCCGGCACGCCCGACGTTCAGAAGATGCTGACGGATAACGGCCTGATCTACCTGCCCAACACGATGGCGCAGTTCCAGGCACGCATCGTCGAGGAAACCGCACGCTGGGCGCAGCTCATCAAGGAAAACAATCTCCAGCTGGATCAGTAAGAACTCCAGCCCATCCAACAACCACCTCACCCTGAGGAGCATCGCGCAGCGATGCGTCTCGAAGGGTGGGCACGCGCACCGCGTCTGTAGCCCATCCTTCGAGACGGCTGCTGTGCAGCCTCATCAGGATGAGGTCGAGACTCAAAACAAGCTCGAAGAACCTGGCAGCGGCCTTGGGGCCGCCGTTTTCGTCGACATAATCCCGCGGATGACAAAGTCTCCGCTCCTCGCCCGCCGCACCGTCCTGGCCGGTGCGGGCCTTGCCCTCCTGCCGCTTGCAGCGGCGCATTCCGCCGGCCTCGTCGCGACGCCCGCCCAGACCGAAGGGCCGTTCTATCCGGCGGGTTTTCCCGCCGACATGGACGGCGATCTCGTGCAGGTGCGCGGGCAGGCGGCGCAGGCGATGGGGCAGGTGCTGCATCTGCAGGGCCGCGTGATCGACCTGGCCGGCGCCGCGCGCGGGGGCGCGATGGTCGAGATCTGGCAATGCGACGCGCAGGGCATTTACGACCATCCGCGCCAGTCCGGTCGCGACAAGCGCGACGCGGCGTTCCAGGGCTACGGCCGCATGCTGGTCGATGCCGGCGGCCGCTACAGCTTCCGCACCCTGAAGCCGGTCGCCTATCCCGGCCGCACGCCGCACATCCACCTCAAGGTGGCGACCGCCGACGGCCGGATCCTCACCAGCCAGTTCTATGTCGCGGGCGACCCGCAGAACGAACGCGACGGCATCTTCCGCAACGCCGCCCGCGTTCCCGGCCAGCGCGAACGGATCGAGATGAAGCTGGAACCGGCGTCGGGCCTGGAACCTGGCGCGATGGCAACCACGATGGATATCGTGATCGCCTGAGCCCGCGGTTTACTGCTCGCCGCTGGCGCTCGGCACGGCGCTGCCGTCATGCGGCAGGCCGATCGCGTGATAGCCGGAATCGACGAAGTGCACCGTGCCGGTCACACCGGCGCTGAGGTCCGACAGGTAGTAGAGCGCCGCGCCGCCGACATCGGACAGCTCGACGTTGCGGCGCAGCGGCGCCGCTTCGCGCGAGACGCGATAGACGTAGCGGGCGCCGCCGATCACGGCGCCGGCGAGGGTGCGCATCGGGCCGGGGGAGATGGCGTTCACGCGCACGCCCTGCGGGCCGAGATCGGCCGCGAGATAGCGCACGCTCGCCTCGAGTGCCGCCTTGGCGACGCCCATGACGTTGTAGGACGGCATCACGCGCGTCGAGCCTTCGTAGGTCAGCGTGATCAGGCTGCCGCCCTCGGTCATCAGCGGCAGCGCACGGCGCGCGATCTCGGTGAAGGAGTAGCAGGAGATCGTCAGGCTGCGCTGGAAGTTGGCCTTGCTGGTGTCGACGTAGCGGCCCTTCAGCTCCTCCTTGTCGGAGAAGGCGATGGCGTGAACCACGAAATCGAGCCGGCCCCATTCCTTCTTCAGGGTCTCGAACAGCCGGTCGAGGCTCGCCTCGTCCTCGACGTCCGCCTCGACGACCACCTTGGAGCCGAGCTTCTCCACCATCGGCAGCACGCGCTTGCCGAAGGCCGAGCCCTGGTAGGTGAAGGCCATCTCGGCGCCGGCCGCATGCAGCGCCTGGGTGATGCCCCAGGCGATCGAGCGGTCGTTGGCGACGCCCATGATCAGGCCGCGCTTGCCAGCCATCAGCCCGGAGACTTTGGGAAAGCCCGAGCCGTCGTTGCGATCGTCTGGCATCGATCCCCTCAGTGATCGTAGCGGGAGAAGAGCAGGCAGGCGTTGGTGCCGCCGAAGCCGAAGCTGTTCGACATCACGGTCTGAAGGCCGGCCTTGTCGATGCGCTGGCGGGCGATGGGATAGCCCTCGGCGCCGGGATCGAGGTTCTCGATGTTGGCCGAGGCCGCGATGAAGTCTTCCTTCATCATCAGCAGCGAGTAGATCGCCTCGTGCGCGCCGGTCGCGCCCTGGCTGTGACCGGTCAGCGACTTGGTCGAGCTGACGGTCGGCAGCTTGTCCGGCTGCTTCTCGCCGAACACGGCGCGGATGGCGTCGAGTTCGGTGATGTCGCCCACCGGCGTCGCGGTGCCGTGGGTGTTGATGTAGTCGACCGGCGTGTTGCGGGGCGGGGCGCCCGGAAAGCCCGCGAGGGCAAGCTTCATGCAGCGAAGCGCGCCTTCGCCGGAGGGTGCCACCATGTCGGCGCCGTCCGATGTGGCGCCGTAGCCTATCACTTCGGCGTAGATCTTCGCGCCGCGTGCCAGGGCAGTTTCGAGTTCCTCGAGCACCACGATGCCGCCGCCGCCGGCGATGACGAAGCCGTCGCGGTCCTTGTCGTAGGCGCGGCTCGCGCGCTGCGGCGTGTCGTTAAACTTGGACGACATCGCGCCCATGGCATCGAACAGCACCGACAGCGTCCATTCGAGCTCCTCGCCGCCGCCCGCGAACATGCGGTCGGCCTTGCCGAGCTGGATGGTCTCGACGGCGTTGCCGATGCAGTGCGCCGAGGTCGAGCAGGCCGAGCTGATCGAATAGCTCGGGCCCTTGATCTTGTAGGCGGTCGCGAGGTTGGCCGAGACGGTGCTCGACATGGCGCGCGGCACCTGGAACGGGCCGACGCGCTTGGGCCCCTTTTCCTTGGCGGTGAGGGCCGCCTGCACGATGGCGCCGGTCGTCGGGCCGCCCGAGCCAGCCACCAGGCCTGTGCGCTCGTTGGAGATCTCGGCCTCGCCGAGGCCGGCGTCCGCGATCGCTTCCTTCATGGAAAGGTAGGCGTAGGCCGAACCGTTGCCCATGAAGCGCATGAGACGGCGATCGACCAGCTCCTCGACATTGAGCTTCAGCGTGCCGGCGACCTGGCTGCGGAAACCGAGGTCGCGATACTCCTGCACGAACTCGATGCCGGACTTGCCTTCCTTCAGCGACTGCGTGACCTCGGCGGCGTTGTTGCCGATCGGGGAAACGATCCCGAGACCCGTGACGACGACCCGCTTCATCAGACTGCCGCCGCGGCGGGAGTGGCGCCGTCCTTGATCAGGCCGACCTTCATGTCGATCGCCTCGTAAACCGGATTGCCGTCCGCCGTCACGAACCCGTCGCCGACGCCCATGACGAGGCGGCGCAGGATCACCCGCTTGGGATGGACGTGATAGGTCAGTTTCTTGACCGTCGGCACGATCATGCCGGTCAGCTTGACCTCGCCCACGCCGATCGCCCGGCCGCGGCCCGGCGCCTTCATCCAGCCGAGGAAGAAGCCCAGCATCTGCCACAGCGCGTCGAGGCCCAGGCAGCCCGGCATCACGGGATCGCCCTGGAAATGGCAGGCGAAGAACCACAGGTCGGGTTTCACATCCAGCTCGGCGATGATCTCGCCCTTGCCGTACTTGCCCCCGGTGGAGTCGATCTTGACGATTCGGTCGAACATCAGCATCGGCGGCAGCGGCAGCTGGGCGTTCCCGGGACCGAACAGGTTCCCCTTGGCGCATTCGATCAGGTCTTCAAAAGTATAACTGTGCTTCTGCTCGCTCACATTCACCGTCCCGCAGGCCGCCCGGAAAGGGCTTCGCGGCCAGAATAAGGATGCCGGACGCCCGGCGCAAACCAGCCCAGCCTGTCGGAGAGGGCCTTTTCTTGTCTTTTCCTCCCGCTTACATAAGACTGCAATCATGTCAGGCAACAGGCCCGATTTTACCGCCAGCCTCCGACAGGCCGGCCTTCGCCCCACGCGGCAGCGGGTCGCGCTCGCGCGCGTACTGTTCGAAGGCGAACACCGCCATGTCACGGCGGAGAGTCTGCATGCCGAAGCGAAGGCGAACCGCATGCCGGTATCGCTCGCCACCATCTACAACACGCTGAACCAGTTCCGCGATGCTGGTCTCCTACGGGAAGTGGTCGTGGCGCCGGGCCGGTCGTATTTCGACACCAATACCGGCCATCATCACCATTTCTTCGTCGAAACGGACGGTGAATTGCTCGACTTCCCCTCGGACGAGGTGACGATCGCGGGCCTGCCCGCGCCGCCTGAGGGCACCCGCCTGTCCCGCGTCGACGTCATCGTGCGCGTCCGCCGCTGAAGCGGCGCCGCTTGAGAATCGTTTGCAACGTTTAGAACGTTTCTAAGATTCTTGACGTTGTCGCATGGTGTCTCCTAAATCCCCGGGCGAGATTGGCGGATGGGCCGATCGTAAAGGGAGAAGGACCATGGCGAACCTCAAGGGATCCAAGACCGAAGACAATCTGAAGGCTGCATTTGCCGGCGAGAGCCAGGCCAATCGCCGCTACCTGTATTTTGCTCAGAAGGCCGACGTCGAAGGCTACAACGACGTCGCCGTCGTTTTCCGTTCGACCGCCGAAGGCGAGACCGGCCATGCGCACGGCCATCTCGAGTTCCTCGAAGTGAGCGGCGACCCGGCCACCGGCCTGCCGATTGGCCCGACGGGCAGCAACCTCAAGGCCGCGATCGCCGGCGAGACGCACGAGTACACCGACATGTACCCGGGCATGGCGCGCACCGCGCGCGAGGAAGGCTTTGCCGAGATCGCCGACTGGTTCGAGACGCTGGCCAAGGCCGAGAAGAGCCACGCCGGCCGCTTCCAGAAGGCCCTCGACACGATGGCGTAAGCCTTCCGGGCTTATCGAAGGGGACCCCGCGCGGGTCCCCTTTTTCTTCTGTCCACCCGCTAACGCCACCCGCCGGCAGCAAAGCAGAACGATCATGCGCGAAGGCAGCCTCGAAGCTCCGATCCGTCACGCCCTCGACTGGCAGAATCCCTGGTTCTGGGACGAGGCTGCGCTCGAAAAGGAAATGGAGCGCGTCTTCGACATCTGTCACGGCTGTCGCCGCTGCTTCAATCTCTGCGACTCGTTCCCCCGCCTGTTCGACCTGATCGACAACGGTCCGACCGGCGAACTCGACGGCGTGAAGAAGGAAGATTACGCGGCCGTCGAGGAAGCCTGCACGCTCTGCGACATGTGCTTCATGACCAAGTGCCCCTATGTGCCGCCGCACGAATGGGCGCTGGATTTCCCGCACCTGATGCTGCGCCATCGCGCGGTGCAGGCGCGCAAGAAGGGCATCAACTTCGTCGACAAGCAGCTCGCCGACACCGACCGCAGCGGCCGTCTCGGCAATTTCCTCTCGGCTGCCGTCAACTGGGCGACCGACGAGCACAACACGACGACCCGCCAGAGCATGGAACGCCTGGCCGGGATCCATCACGGCGCCCGCCTGCCGCGCTATGCCGCCGAAACCTTCGAAATCCGTGCGCGCCGCGAAGGGACTGTCCTGAACGAAGCCGCGCCGGCCTTCGGCAAGCGCAAGGCGGTGCTCTATGCCACCTGCTTCGTGAACTTCAACAACACCGACATCGGCGCCGCCGCGCGGGCGGTGCTGGCCAGGAACGGCGTCGAGACCGAGGTCGTGCATCCGGCGTGCTGCGGCATGCCGAAACTGGAGCTGGGCGACATCGAATCCGTCGCCAACGCGGCGAAGGAAGTCTCGGCCGCCCTGCTGCCGTGGGTCGACAAGGGCTACGACATCATCGCGCTGACCCCGTCCTGCGCCCTGATGCTGAAGTTCGAATGGAAGCTGATCTGCCCGCAGGATCCGGCGATCGAGCGCCTGTCCAACGCCACGTTCGACCTCTCCGAGTATGTCGTCGACATCGCCAAGAAGCACGGTCTGGCGCCGGGCCTGGAGCCGCTGGAAGGCGGCGTCAGCGTCCATCTCGCCTGCCATGCGCGGGCGCAGAACATGGGGGCGAAGGCGGCCGAGATGTTGCGCCTGGTGCCGCAGACGAAGGTCTCGGTGATCGAGCGCTGCAGTGGCCATGGCGGCATCTGGGGCGCCCGTACCGAGAATTTCGAGACGGCGGTGAAAGTCGGCAAGCCGGCCGCGCAGGCTGCGCTCAAGAACGACACCAGCTTCGTCGCGTCGGAATGCCCGCTGGCGGCCGATCATCTGATGCAGGTGATGGAGATGACCGCGGGCGACACCGCGCCGAAGCCGTCGCGCGGCAGCCATCCCATCGAACTCCTCGCGCAGGCCTACGGGCTGGGAAAGGCCGACCGATGAGCGTCCGCAAGATCGAGGCCTCCGACATCATCGCGATGGCGGATTACGCGAAGCTCAGGGCCGATCGGCGTCGCCAGATCTCGGAGATCAAGAAGAACCGCCGGCTGGAGGTCGGGCCGTTCGCGACGTTCTACTTCGAATCGTTCGACACGATGCTGCACCAGGTCCACGAGATGCTCTTCATCGAGAAGGGCGGCGCCGAACAGCTTCCCGACGAGCTCGCGGCCTACAATCCGCTGATCCCGACGGGCAGCGAGCTGGTGGCGACCGTGATGTTCGAGATCGACGATCCGCTGCGCCGCGCCCGCGTGCTGGGCATGCTGGGCGGTGTCGAGCACAAGGCCTTCATCCGGGTTGGTGGCGAGACCGTCCGCGGCGTGCCGGAAGACGACCAGGAACGGTCGCGCGACGACGGCAAGGCCTCTTCGGTGCAGTTCATCCGCTTTCCCTTCACCGCCGGGCAGGTCCAGGCGTTCAAGAGCGGCAGCGGCGACGTCGTCGTGGGTTTCGACCACGCCAACTACGGCCACATGGCCGTGATGTCGCCTGCCGTGCGCCAGTCGCTCTCCGGCGACTTCGCCTGAAGAGCGATACCCCTCTTCAGTAGTTCATCGGCAGGACGAGCACGACCGGATCGCCGCGCATGCCGGCGGGAACAGGTGGCAGCGGCATGGCACGCCGGATCGCCGCCATCTCGGCCTCGTCGATCAGCGGCCAGCCGCTCGAATTGTCGATCCGCAAGTCGATGAGTGCGCCGTCGCGACCGATGGTCACGCGCGTGACGACGCGGCCATGCTGTCCGCTCGCGCGTGCGGCCGCCGGATAGCGGCGATAGGGCTCGATGTGGCGATAGACGCGCGACAGATAATCGTTGCGTGCGCCGCCGTCGGCCATTGCACCCTCCATCGAGCCGCTCGACGGCGGGCCGAGGCTGGAGGTTTGCGGCGGGTAATCCTCCAGCCGTTTGCCCGGTGTCTGGGCCATGCGCGGCGCCGTCGGCGGGCGTGAGGCCGGGCGGACCTGTGTCCGTCGCGGCGGCATCTCCGCCTGGGGCTCCAGCGTGACCTGCGGTTTCCACGACGAGGCGTCGGTCTGCCAGGTGGCTTCCGTTTCGGCCTCGCTCGGCCTGTCGGGCGCCGCCGTCGCCGTCTGCGTCTCGGCCGGCGCGGGAAGCGGCGCCGCCATATCGGTCGGTGCCGGTGCCGGTGCCGGCTCTGGCGGGGCAGGAGGCACACTGGAAGCCGCGAGCGGTGGAGGCGGCGGTGTCGCCTCGGGGGCCGGTTCGGGTGGTGGAGCCGGTGTCGGTTCGGCGGGCGCGAGGGCAGCCTGCTGGCGGGGCTCGGGTGGCGCTTCAGGCGGCGCTCCCTCGGCGGGTGCTGGTTGATTTTGGGCAGGTTCGACCGAGGAGGGCGCGCTCGCCGCCCTATCGGCGGCGCCGATCGACAGCGGCGCCGGCTCCATCGAAATCATGATCGGTGTCTCGAAATGGTCCAGGCGACGCAAGGGCTGGGCCCACCACAGTCCCGCGGCGACGAGCGCATGCAGGCCGATCGCCAGGGCAAGAGCTGCCGGCGACATGCGCCCGGATTGCGACCGGATGAAACTGTCGTGGGTCACGGCCCCCGAGTTTTACGTCCGGGCCGCCGCCTCGGCCAGCCGCATCGCCGCAGCCCCGAACGCCGTCAGCGCTGCTGGTGGAAGTTGAAGCTGACGGGAAGCTGGAACGTATGGCGGTCGCCGGTGATGTCGGCCGGCAGCGGCGGATAAGGGCTGGCGCGCCGGATCGTCTCGATCACGCCGCTGTCGAGCGAGGGAAGGCCACTCGACCGCTCGATGGCCACGTCCAGCAACCGCCCGTCGCGCGCGATCGTCACCCGCGTCAATACCGTGCCGGTCGTTCGAACCGGGCCCGTGTCCTTCGGAACGTAGGGAAACTGCGAGATCCGGCGCATCACCTGCCAGAGATACTGTTCCTGCGCCTGCTTCTGGCCGTACCTGTCGGCGGGATTCTGGAACGTCGGGGAGGATGGCCGGGCGGCCGACTGGGATTCGGCTCCGCGTGCCGGCGGCGCACCGAGGGGCGAGGGCCGCGGCGCCGGCTGGGTGTGGGCAGGCGGCTGCGGCGCCGGGCGCGGGGCCGGCGGCGGGGGAGGCGGCGGCGGCCGGACCGCCTGCTGCGGCGGCGCCGGACGTGGGACCGGCAACGGCTTGGGCACGTCGCGCTCGGTCACGGGCGGCGGCGGTGCCTCGAGCGGTGGCAGGGCCTGCTCCAGGGACGGAGACGGCGGCGGAGGGGGCTCCGGCGTGGGCTCCGGCCGGGCGAGCGCCTGTTGCTGCTGCTGCGGCTGTGGCGGCGGCGGCTCGGGCTCAGGCTCGGCGCGCCTGGCTTCGGGCGTCGGCTCGGGCTTCGGCTCCTCCTTGGCCTCCTGGCGAGGTTCTTCCTTTCGGGTCTCCTCCCTGGAGCCTTCCTGTGCCGTCTTGTCGGGCGTCGGGATGTCTGTTGCCTGCGGGGCCGGTTTTTCAGCGCCGGCGACGTCGCGCGAATCCTTGCTGGGTTCGGCTGCGGGAGGCGGCAGGCCGAGGCGCATCGGTGGCGCCGGGCGGGTGGGCGCCGGCGTGGGAGTCGGGGGCGCAGCCTGGGGCGGTGGTGGGCTCTGCGGCGGGCTGGGCGGAGCGCTGGCGGCCGGCGGTGGGGTGGGTGGCGCCTCGGGCTTGGCTTCCGGAATCGGCGGCAGCGGCGCCGGAGCCTCCATCGAGACTTCGATGGCATTCTCGAACGATTCGACGGGCCGCAGCGGCGAGATCCAGTACAGTGCCAGGCCCACCGCGACATGTAGCAATGCCGTCAGCGCCAGGGCTGCCGGCGGCATATGATCGAAGCGCGCGTAGGTGAGACTGACGTCGTGAGCCACGGTGACCCCGTTTTACGAGGCGATCCGGTCGGCCGCTAGTTGATCGGCTCGGACTTATAGACGCCCCACATGCCGCTGCGCTCGATCCAGCCGCTGACGCCGGAGACCTTCACACGGCACCAGTCGCCGGCGCAGGAGCGGATCTCGCCCAGGACCTCCGGCTCGAGCTTGGCAACGACTTCGGCGGACGAGGCCGGCGTCTTGTAGAGGCTGGTGGTCTTCGCAGAGATGATGAATGAGCGCTTGCCGCTCAGCAGGCTCTGGTGGACCCAGCCACTGGCGCCCTGCCAGTCGCGAATTTTGCGCCAGTTCTCGTATTCGGCCACGATTTCCACGGGCATTGCCTTGCGCTTGAACATCCAGTCGATGGGGTAACGGGAGCCCGGCCCGGTCCTGACATTGACCTCGTCCGAGCGAAGCGACGCGAAGCGGGGGATCGGCAGGCCGGAGCCTTTGCGCTGGGCGGTCGGCTTGTCGGGCGCGGCGAGGGCAGGTTTTCCGCCTGCCTGGGGCAATAAAAACGCCGCCAGAGCAACGGAGAAGCCGCAAACCAGGGCCGACGATCGAATTCCCATCGGCCTTTATATACCTGAAATCTTCATATTCAGCGACAAGTCTTTGAAATGGCGCGACTTTCCGGCGCGCGCTTCCATGGACCCGGTTGCTGGACAAAACGCGCGCGGACTTGGTAATCGGGCTTTGTCACTGTCTCGAGCCAGCGCCGGTCCCATTTTCACATGCCGTCCACCCCGAAGAAAAAGCCGCTGGTGATCGTCACCCGAAAGCTTCCCGACGCGATCGAGACGCGTCTCATGGAGCTGTTCGACACCCGCCTCAACGCCGAGGACAAGCCGATGACCGGCCCGCAGCTCGTCGAGGCGGTGAAAGCCGCCGACGTGCTGGTGCCGACCGTCACCGACCGGATCGACAGCCGCTTGCTGTCGCAGGCCGGGTCGAAGCTGAAGCTGATCGCCTCGTTCGGGACGGGCGTCGACCACATCGACCTGGATACGGCCCGCCAGCGCGGAATCATCGTCACCAACACACCGGGTGTGCTCACCGAAGACACCGCCGACATGTCGATGGCGCTGGTGCTGGCGACGGCGCGGCGCATGGGCGAGGGCGAGCGGCTGGTGCGCAGCGGCAAGTGGTCCGGCTGGAGCCCGACCTCGATGCTGGGCGCGCGGTTGCAGGGCAAGCGTATGGGCATCGTCGGCATGGGCCGCATCGGCCAGGCGCTGGCGCGTCGCGCGCGCGGCTTCGGCCTCGCCATCCACTATCACAATCGCAAGCGCGTCCACGGCGACATCGAGCGCGAGCTCGAGGCGACCTACTGGGAGAGCCTCGACCAGATGCTGGCGCGCATGGACATCGTGTCAGTCAACTGCCCGCACACGCCCGCCACATTCCATCTCCTGTCGGCGCGCCGCCTCAAGCTGATGAAGCCGTCGGCCATTCTCGTGAACACCGCGCGCGGCGAGGTGATCGACGAGAACGCGATGGTCCGCATGCTGAAGGCCGGCGAGATGGCCGGCGCCGGCCTGGACGTCTACGAGAACGAGCCGCAGGTGAATCCGAAGCTGCTCGAACTCGATCGTGTCGTGCTGCTGCCGCACATGGGCTCGGCCACGCTCGAGGGCCGCATCGAGATGGGCGAGAAGGTCCTGATCAACATCAAGACCTTCGCCGACGGCCACAAGCCGCCGGACCGCGTGCTGGCGACGATGTTCTAGCGCTTCATGGCAATGCCGCAGGCGGCATTGCCATGAAGCGCTGGCGGGCGGCAGCGCCTTCACAGGCGCGGGAGCCCGCACCGGGCAGAAAAGACAATGGTGCGCAAGCGGGACCGCGCGGGCTCTCGGCGCTTCGCTGCAGCGCCTGCCGCTAAAGATCCCCCTCGACCATCTCGCGGGCGCGATTGTCGATCAGCACGTCGCGCGTCGCGCGGCCGACCTGAGCGCCGATCAGGATGGTGAGCGACGTCCAGTACATCCAGACCATGATGGCCGCGAAGCCGGCGGTGGCGCCGAATGCCGAGGTGAGCTGCGTCACCTCGAAGTAGAAGACCAGTGCGCGGTTGCCGGCCGCGAACAGCAGCGCGTTCACCAGCCCCCCGATCAGCGCGTATCGCCAGGGCACCTTGCCCGTCGGCAGCCACTTGTAGATCAGCGTGAAGAAGCCCGAGAGCAGGCCGTAGTGCACCGACGCCGAGATCGCCGGTCCGATCCAGACGCCCAGCACTGGAAACCGTTCGAGCACGCCGGCATAGGCCGAGACGAGCACGCTCGACAGGATCACGACGATCAGCAGGACGCCGAGCACGATCATCAGCAGGATGGCGAGCAGGCGAGATTTCAGGCTGGCCAGGACGGGATGCACGGTCGGGCCGCGGTTGTCGCGCCAGATCGCATCGATGCCGTCGTCGAGCTCAACGAAGACGCGCGTGCCGGTGTAGAGCAGCACGGCCGCACCCGCGAGTGCGGCGATGCCGCCGCCGCGGAACAGGTCCTCCGAGGCGAAGCGTCGGATGGTGCGCAACTGGTCCTGCGCCACGACGGTGCCGAGCGCGTCGAAGATCGCTTCCTGCGCCATGAAACGGCCGACGAACGGCTCGGCGATGGCGATGGTGAAGATCATGATCGGGCCCAGCGCGAACATCGTATAGAACGCCATCGCGGCGGCCGAGGTCGAGAGCCGGTTGGCGAAGTAGCCGTAGCCGGCCTCGTAGGCGATACGCCAGAGCGTGGTGATCATGTTCAACGCAGGTGAGCAATGGCGTTGGCATAATACGCAAGAACGGGCCTCTCGGTTGCCACCACCGAAAAAAGACCCTCGCCGCTCTCTTCGACGAGATGGCGCAGCGACAGCATGCGCAGCCCGACATGGAAGGCGTAGTCGCGATCGCCGCGCGGCAGATAGAGCTTGGCCCCGCGGCCTTCGAAATGCGCGACCAGCTCCGAGGCCCTGACCTTGAGTTCGAGTTCGTCGAGCGGCCGCTCGGCTTCGAGCAGCACCGTCGCGATCAGCGATACGGGCAGGACCGGCACGAGACGGGCGATCTCCCCCATCACATCGTTCGCCAGCCGACCGATCACCTCGAAGCGCTGGTCCTTGTCGAGGGCGCGCAGGTCGCCGCCATTTGTCGCGAGCCAGTCGCGCGCCGAGATCGGTGCGCCGAAATTCACGCAGGCATAGCCGAAGCGGAACCATTCTCCCCGCAGCATCAGCCAGACCTGGCTTGCCCAGAAACCCATCGCCGTGCGCGTCGCGAACCAGACCCCGCGCCGGGGCGCTTCCCGGTCGAGCGAGCGCAGCAAGGTGCGGTCCTCCAGAACGCGGTCGTAGTTCAGCGCCACCGGTACGAAGACGATGTCGTGCGTGCCCGTGGGATCGAACGACTTCAGCATGTAGTCGAACAGGCCGAGCTTGGGCTCGCGCAGGCGGCCGTCGCGGGACAGGCCGCCTTCGGGATACATTGCCTGCGCGACACCGGCCTCGGTCGCCATGTGGACGTAGCGTTCGAGGACGCGCCGGTAGATCGGGCTGTCGGAGTTGCGGCGCACGAAATAGGCGCCCATCGAACGGATGAGCTGCTGCAGCGGCCAGATGCGCGCCCATTCGCCGACGGCATAGGAGAGCGCGGTGCGCTCGGCGGCCAGGAAGGCCACCAGCACGTAGTCCATGTTGCTGCGGTGGTTCATCACGAACACCACGGTCGTGTCGGGCGACACGCCGGCCAGCGTGCGTTCGTCGGCGTAACCCAGGCGCACGCGATAGAGGAAGCGCGCGACGGCGCGGGCGATCGAGTAGCCGACGCGGAAATAGACGTAGGCGTTGAAGGTCGGCACGATCTCGCGCGCGTAGCGATGGACTTCCGTCATCGCGACTTCGCGCGGCACGTTGTGGGCGCGCGCGTGCTCGTTGGCCGCGGCCACTACCTGCGGATCGTAGATCAGCCGGTCGATCAGCACCTGGCGCTTGGTGAGCTGGAACGGCTTGATCTCGACGGCGAGCCGGCGGTTCACGCGGTCGATCAGACGGTTGAGCCGGCGCCTCAGGAACCAGCGGCCGCTCGGGATCAGCAGCCGGTCGAGCAGCGACCAGAGCGCGAACGCCATGATCGCGACGAACAGCCAGAGCGGAATGGTGACGGGCTCGCCCATGTCCGGCTTCCCCGCCGTTCCCGCGTCAGTACTGCTTGAGGCCCAGGCCGGCGATGGCGAGCAGAATGGCGGATACGCCGAGGACCAGGACGGTCGCCAGTGTGCCCAGCAGGCGGCCCTTCGGGATGAAACCCAGCATGCCGCCCGCGTGCAGGATGCGGGCGACCAGAAAGACCACCGAAAGTCCCGCCACCATTCGGAAGCTGTAGAAGTCGCTCGCCATGTAGATCATCAGCAGGCAGAGCGGTGCGAACTCCATCAGGTTGCCGTGCGCGCGCACCGCCGCCTGCATCTCGGCATCGCCATTGTCGCCCAGGTTGATCCGCTTGCGGCCGCGCATCAGGCCGACATTCACCGTGAGTGCTGCGGCCAGGAGGCCGAGCAACCCGGCACAGACGAAGAATACGGGCATTGGCGGCTTCCCCCGGATGGCCTCTCGATTCGGCGGCATTGTATGGCCATATTGGCCGGGCACCAGCCGTCGAAAGCACCAGGAGCCGCGCCATGTGGCGAATTCTGCGCAAGAAGACCGAGTTGCCGACCGCCGACCGGGCGCTGCCGGGCCGCCCGTCGCCGGACTTCGAGATTCCCGTGATGCACTACGTCAACGGCACCCGCATCCAGCCGCCGTTTCCCGCCGGGCTCGAGCAGGCGATGTTCGGACTGGGCTGCTTCTGGGGCGCCGAGCGCGTGTTCTGGGAAGCGCCGGGCGTTTATGCGACCGCGGTGGGCTACGCCGCGGGCCTGACGCCCAACCCGACCTACGAGGAAGTCTGCTCGGGCTACACCGGACATAACGAGGTGGTGACGGTCTGGTTCGACCCGGCGAAGACCTCATACGAGGCGCTGCTGCGCCTGTTCTGGGAGAGTCACGATCCGACCCAGGGCATGCGCCAGGGCAACGATGTCGGCACCCAGTATCGCTCGGGCATCTACACCTTCTCGGAGACGCAGAAGCAGCAGGCCGTGGCCTCGCGCGCGGTCTTCCAGCAGGCGCTGGCCAGGAAGGGCTACGGCAAGATCACGACCGAGATCGTCGATGCCCCGGCCTTCTTCTATGCCGAGGACTATCACCAGCAGTATCTCGCCAAGAACCCCGGCGGCTATTGCGGCCTCGGCGGCACCGGCGTGTCGTGCCCCATCGGGCTGGGCGTCGCGGCGGAGTAGGAGTGAGATTTGCCTCCCCATTCAGATGGGGAGGTGCCGCTGTCTTACAGCGGCGGAGGGGTCAAATTCCCCGGCCGCCGCACAGTATGACCCCTCCGTCGCGCTATGAGCGCGCCACCTCCCCATGTGAATGGGGAGGCAACTTGAAGGTCAGACCGGCATCGGCTTGTTCTCGTAGCCGAACTCCTTGTCCAGCGCGGCGATCTGGCGACGGAAGTCGATCCGCAGCTTCGCCTTGTCGCTCTCGTCCAGCCACGAGCCCTCGACCGAGTTCAGGCTGAACATGCGGGCCTTGTCGGGCCCCCAGCCGATCGTCTCGAACAACGTGATGAAGCCGTGGCCGAGATTGGTGCCGAACATCGCCGGATCGTCGGTGTTGATCGTGACGTTGAGCCCGGCCTCGACCATGCGGCGGATGCGTTGCGGCCGGTGCGGGCGATTGTGCAGCAGGCTGGTCCAGGCGCAGGGTGTGAAGTAGAGCCCGTCCTTGCGCGCCTCGGCCATCACATAGTCCGAGGCCAGCATGTTGTAGCCATGATCGATGCGGTCGCAGCGCAGCACGTCGCGGCAGATCAGGTAGTTGGTCGGCGGCGCTTCCAGCGGCGTCAGGTAATCCTCGCAGCAATGCGCGGTGCAGCGCAGGCCACCCTTGCGGGCGCGCGCATAGGCCTCGGCGAAGAGGGCCGGCGGGCCGACGCTTTCGTTGCCGTCGAGCCCGATGCCGACCACCAGCTCATGGGGATGCGCCAGCGCGGTCTCGACGATCTCGACGGCCTGGGCCGGCGAGTTGATCGAGCGGTCGATGCAGCAGATCAGCCGGGCCGAGATGCCGAAGTCGCGTCCGACCCGCTCGATCCCGTTCGCCATGCCGGCGACCATCGACGGGTAGTCGATGCCGTTGGGATAGAAATAGTCGGGATTGAAGAAGAACTCGACGTGCCGCAGGTTGCCGTCACGCTGCGCGTCCTCGCAGTATTCATAGACCGCGCGGCTGAAATCCTCCTGCGTGCGCAGCACCAGCGCCGAGAGCCGCAGGATCTCGAGGAACCCGTCGAAGTTGGGCCACTGGTAGAGCTGCTCCGCCGGCCGGGGCAGCGGCAAGCCGTACTTCTTCGCCAGCTCGGCGACCGTGGTCGCGCGCAACGTGCCGGCGATGTGGCAGTGCAGCTCGGCCTTGGGGATGCGCCGCAGGTAATCTTCGGCAACGGCCTTCGCCATGATGGCGCTCCTCACTTCTTCTCGATGTTGTAGAGCAGCATCACCGGCGACTTCAGCACGCCTTCGAGATTGTTGCGCCAGGCCGACGGCGTCGTGAACTGCGCCAGCGGCAGGTAGAGGACCTGCTCGTAGGCGCGGGCCTGGATCTCGTTGGCGATGGTCTTGCGCGTGGCTTCGCCGGGCGCGGTGGCGAAGCGCAACCGCAGCTCCTCCGTCTTCGGGTCGGTCGGCCAGCCCCAGGCGGAAGCGGGCGGTCCCGACGCGACCAGGAAGGGGTTGCTGAGGGGGTTGCCCTGGTCGGGCACGGAGTTCGTCGTATGGGCGAGGTTCCAGCCGCCCTTGTCGACCGGGCCGGTGTTGAGCCGGCGCGTGGCGAAGGTCTGGAAGTCCATCGACACCATGTCGACCTTGAAGCCGAGATCGACCAGCACCTGGCGCGTGACATTGCCCAGCGCCGCGATGCCCGGCGCGTTGGCGACGTGCAGCATCACCAGCGGCTTGGACATGTCGACATTGGCGTCCTTCAGCATCGCCTTGGCGGCGGCCATGTCGAAGGAGGGGATGCCGTCCCTGCTCTCATAGGGCATGCCGCAGCCGAACATGGCGGGGCAGTCGGTGGCGAACTTCGGGTCGCCGGCGACGACGGCGGCGTACATCGAGCGGTCGACCGCGCGGGCGATCGCCTGCCGCACCTTCAGATTGTCGAACGGCGGCTGCAGGTGGTTCATGCGCATGATCGCCTGGAAGCCGAACTTGCTCACCACCTCGGCCTTGGCGCCGGACTTCGCGTCGAACAGCGGCAGCAGGTCGGCCGGCACGCGTTCGAGATAGTCGACCTCGCCACGGATCAGCGCGCTCACCTGCGTCTGCGCGTCGGGCATGCCCAGCATCTCGACCCTGTCCATCTTCGCGATCTTCCCGCCGGAGGCCCAGACGGGCGGCTCGCTGCGCGGCTTGTAGTCGGCGAACTTGTCGAGGACGATCTTCACGCCCGGCTCATGCAGGTCGGTGCGGAACTTGTAGGGACCGGAGCCGATGATCTCCTTCACCTGCTCGCTGCCCGGTGTCTTCGCGATCCGCTCCGGCATCATGAACGGCACGGGCGCACCGATCTTGGCGAGGCTGTCGAGCACCAGGCCGTAGGGCTCCTTCAGCACCAGCCTGATCGTATTGGCGTCGGTCGCCTCCAGCGAGGCGGTGAACTTCGCCAGGGTTTGGCCCATGCTGTCACGCGAGGCCCAGCGCTGGATCGAGGCGACGCAGTCCGCCGCCGTGACCGGCTGGCCGTCGTGCCATTTCAGGCCGGGCCGCAGCACGAAGGTGTAGGTGAGCTTGTCGGGGCTGATCGTGTAGCGCTCGACCATCTGCGGTTTGGGCTCGAACTTGTCGTCGACCGCGAACAGCGTGTCGTAGATCAGGTATCCCAGGTCGCGCGTGGTGAAGGAGGTGGTGAAGTGCGGATCGAGGACGCGGCTCAGCGTCTCGGGCGCCACCTTGAGGGTCGATTGCGCCTGTACCGACACCGGCCCGAGCAAAGCGGCGGCAGCCACCGCGGCCAGCTTCCATGAACGACGGATCATCATCTCTCTCCCCTCCGGACTCCCGGGCCAGTCAGCGGGGCCCGGGCAGCAAGCGCCATGCCACGTCAGCGGCGGATGGCAGCGTCGAGCGCTCCGACGAACCGGTCAAGCTCGGCCTCGGTGTTGTAGACGTGCACCGACGCGCGCATGACGTCCTTCAGGCCGCGGCCCTTGAGATCGAGCCGCGACGAGAACTGGGTGGACACCGAGGCGTTGATGCGCTGGTCGCGAAGCGTCTGCTTCAGCGCGGTGTGCTCCTTGCCGTCTACCGCGAAGGTGACGATGGCGCCCTTGGTGACGCCGAGGTCGGTCAGCGTTACGCCCTTCACCGTCGCCAGGCGCTCCCGCAGCCCGTCGGCCAGGGCGCGCAGGCGCGCCCAGATGGCCGGCATGCCGAGTTCGTTCGCCTGGTCGGCCGCGACCTTGAGGCCGATCACGCCGGCGAAATAGCGCTCCCAGTTCTCGAAGCGCTTGGCGTCCGGCATCACCGTGTAGTCGTTGTCGCCGGACCAGCGGGCGGCGTGGTTGTCGAGGAAGATCGGCTCGATCTGCGAGGTGCTGCGCGTGCGGGCGTAGAGGAAGCCCGTGCCGCGCGGCCCGCGCATGTATTTGCGCCCCGTGGCCGACAGGAAATCGCAGCCGATCTTCTTCACGTCGATCGGCATCATGCCGACCGACTGGCAGGCATCGAGCAGGTACAGGATGCCGGCATCGTTCACGATCTTGCCGACCGCCTCGGCCGGCTGGACCAGCCCGCCCTGGGTCGGGATGTGCGAGATCGAGACCAGTTTCGTGCGCTTGTCGATGGCGCGTTCGAGGGCTCCGAGGTCGATCTGGCCGTGCCGGTCGTCGGGGATGACGACGATCTCGGCACCGGTCTTCTTCGCCACCTGCAGGTAGGAGATGTAGTTCGACGAATACTCGCTGACGCAAGTCAGGATGCGGTCGCCCGGCTGGAAGTCGAGCGAATAGAAGGCGAGGTCCCAGCCGCGCGTGGCGTTCTCGACATAGGCGATCTCGTCCGCTTCCGCGCCGATCAGCGTGGCGATCGAGGGGTAGAAGCCGTCGAGCACGGGTCGCGCCCGGTCCGCCGCCTCGTAGCCGCCGATCTCGGCTTCCAGCTTGAGGTGATCGAGTGTGGCGTCGAGGGTGCGGCGGCTGGGCAGCGAGGAGCCGGCCGCGTTGAGATGCAGCACGTGTGCGCAGCCGGGCGTCTCGGCGCGGATGCGGTCGATATCGAGGGCCATGTCAGAACTTCCCCTGTTCCTTCAGCACTTCCTCGGCGACACGCAGCGCGTCGATGGCGGCGGGGAAGCCGCAATAGGCGATGGCGTGGGTGAAGATCTCGCGCAGCTCGACCTTGGTGCAGCCGTTGTTCAGCGCACCCACCAGATGGATCTTGAGCTCGTGCGGGCGGTTCAGGGCGCAGAGCATGGCGATGGTGACCATGCTGCGCTGCTTGCGGTCGAGCCCGTCGCGCGTCCACAGCGAGGCGTAGGCGAACTCCTCGGAGAAGGCGCGGACCGGACCCCAGAAATCGTTGTTGGTCGCGTCGCGCTTGGCGAGATAGGATTCGCCCAGAACCTCGGACAGGACCTTCCGTCCTGCATCGCTGAGCGTCTTGTGAGCCTGTTCTTCGGACATGTCGCCTTCCTCCTGGTTCAGTCGTTTCCTGCCTAAAGCGACGCCGGAGCCCGAGCAACTGACCATTGCTCATGCAGGCGATACGCTGCCCGTCACCTTCGTCCGCAACGCCCGCGCCCGCCGCGCCTCGCTGCGCGTCGATCCGGCCAACCGGCGCATCGTGCTGACCGCGCCGCTGCGCATGGCGCGCGGCACGGCCGTCAACTTTGCCGAGGCGCAGGCCGGGTGGATCGCCGCGCGGCTCGGCCGCCTGCCCGAGCGGCGGCCCTTCGTCGACGGCGCCGAGATCCCGCTGTTCGGCGTGCCGCATCGCGTGCGCCACCGTCCCGATGCGCGCGGCACGGTGTGGCGCGAGAACGGCGAGATCCACGTGGCAGGCCGGGCCGAGCATCTGCCGCGCCGTCTGAAGGACTGGCTGACGGCCGAGCTGCGCGAGCAGCTGGTGCCGCTGGTCCACGCCAAGGCCGCGCGCGCGGAACGCCCGGTGAAGCGCATCACCGTGCGCGACACCCGCTCGCGCTGGGGAAGCTGCGGGCCCGATGCCGCGATGTCCTTCTCGTGGCGGCTGGTCTTCGCGCCGCCCGAAGTGCTCGACTATCTGGCGGCGCACGAGGCCGCCCATCTGGTCCATCTCAACCACGGGCCGCGCTTCTGGGCATTGGCTCGCGCGCTGTGCGACGGGCCGATCGAAGGGCCGCAGGCCTGGCTCAAGAAGAACGGCGAGACCCTGCTGCAGTACGGATCCTGACCGGTGGCCCGGCCCGGTGCGGGGCGGTACACTCGGCCGGCAGGGCAGGGAAGGTCGACGGTTCAAAAGTGCTGAGATCTCTACTCACGGTCGGCCGCACGTTCGCCGCCCATCCGATGACGCGCGACAATCAGCTCGCCGCCTGGACACGGTTCGCCGGCTGGCATCTCAAGAGCCGTCTCAGCCCCGAGGTCGTGGCACCATGGATCGGCGGCCAGCGGCTGGTCGTCCGCCGCGGCATGACCGGTGCGACCGGCAATCTCTATTTCGGCCTGCACGAGTTCATGAGCATGGGACTCGTCCTGCATTTCCTGCGCGAGAGTGACCTGTTCCTCGATGCCGGCGCCAATGTCGGCACCTACACGGTGCTGGCCTCCGGCGTCTGCCGCGCGAGGACGATCGCGATCGAGGCCGATCCCGACACCGCCCGCGACCTCGCGCGCAACGTCGAGATCAACGATCTGCAGGCGCTGGTGACGATCCGCGAACTGGCGCTGGGCCCGAGCGATGGCAAGGTGATGTTCACCACCGGCCTCGGCGCCATGAACCAGGTCGTGACGGAACACCGAGCGGGCATACGCATCGTTCCGCAGAAGACCCTCGACCACGTGGTGGGCGATGCCCAGCCGGCGCTGCTGAAGCTCGACGTCGAGAAATACGAAGACCAGGTGCTGCAGGGATCGATCGAGGTCCTGAAGAAGCCCAGCCTCAAGGTGGTGGCCCTCGAAGCCACGTCCGACTGGTCGCTCAAGCTCTTCGCCGATCTCGGCTTCGAGCGCGCCTTCTACGATCCCTTCACGCGCCTCCTGCAGCGCGAGCCCAACAAGCTCGCTTTCGCCGACGGCAAGTGGACCCGCTCCAACGAGTTCTTCGTGCGCGACTGGCCTTTCGTCGAGGAGCGGCTGAAGTCGGCGAAGCCTGTCACGGTGCTGGGCAAGACCTTGTGACCGCTTCCTTCCCCAGTCGAATGGGGAAGTGCCCCGTCTTGCGGGGCTATGGGGTCATGGGGTGAGGCAAAGCGCATGACCCCTCCGTCGTCGTAGGACGACGACACCTCCCCATCTGAATGGGGAGGCGGTTGATCATTCACCCGAACCGGCCGGGGTTGCAGGCCTGCAGGGCGCTCGGCAGTTCCTCGCCTTCCATCAGGCGCGCGATCATGCGGCCGGTGGCCGTGGCGAGCGTCAGGCCGAGATGCTGGTGGCCGTAGCCGCAATAGACGTTGGCGAGGCGCGGCGCGCGGCCGATGGCGGGGCGGTAGTCGGGGAGGGTCGGGCGCTCGCCGATCCAGCGGCTCTGCTCGGCGCCGCCGACGCCGGGGAAGATGTCCTTGAGATGCTTCTTCAGCAGGTCGGCGCGATGCCAGGAGGGCGGCTGGTGCGGCGCCGCCAGCTCGACCGTGCCCGCGATGCGCAATCCTTCGGCCATCGGCGTGAAGAACAGGCCACGATCGGGCGGGCTCACCGGCAGGTCGAACCGTACGTTGTCCGGCGCGACCATCACGTGATAGCCGCGCTCCGCGACCAGCGGCGCGTTGAAGCCCAGCAGGCGCGTCAGCTCGCCCGAGGCGCGGCCGGCCGCGATCATCACCGCGCTGGCGGGAATCTCGGAGTCGGTGAGCTGCACCGCGGTCACGCGATTGCCGTCGCGTCGGAAGCCGCGCACGCGGCCGCGCATCACGGTGCCGCCCTCGGCGGTGAAGCGCTCGACCAGTGTCGCCACCACCTTGTGCGGATTGATCGTGTGCGTGCCGTTCGGATAGTGGATGCCGCGCACGATGGTCGGGCTGAGGCCCGGCGCCAGCTCGCGCGCGCGATTGCCGTCGACGATCTCGAACTCGGTGCCCTTGCCTGACTGCAGGCCGCGCATCTCGTCGGTGCCCTGGAACGAGGCTTCGCTCTCATACACGTAGAGCGCGCCGCGCGTGCGGAACAGTTCGCCGAGGCCCGACGCCTGGATCTCGGCCTTCCACGCGATGTCCGCCTCGAGCATCAGCGGCCTGAACATCTCCTTGCCCTTCTGGACCTCTTTCTGGCTCATGGCAGCGAGGGCAAAGCGCGCCATCCACGGCAGCAGCCACGGCAGGCTGGGCGGATGGACGGTAAGCGGACCGTCCCGGTCCATCAGCATCTGCGGCACCTTCTTCAGGGTCGCCGGCCGGGCGAGCGGGATCAGGCTGTCGACCGACAGGAAGCCCGCATTGCCGAACGAGGTCGCGTTGCCGGGCTCGGCGCTGTCGAGGAGGATGACCTTGTGGCCGTTGCGCTGCAGGGCGCGGGCGGTGGCCGCGCCGATGATTCCGGCGCCGATGACGATGACGGGGTCGCTGGTGACTGATTCGCTCATGGTCCGAGGTTAGCACGGCGGCCGCGGCAGCCCGAGGCGGCGATTGATTTGTGGCTGTGAATCCCTATTTAGGGCGCATGTCTTCCGCACAATCAGACAGTTCCCCCGGTCCCGGCTGGCATGCCACGACCATCCTCTCGGTTCGCAAGGACGGCCAGGTCGTCATGGCGGGCGACGGCCAGGTCTCGATGGGCCAGACCATCGTCAAGGGCAACGCCCGGAAGGTCCGCCGGATCGGCAACGGCCAGATCATCGCGGGCTTCGCCGGGGCCACGGCCGATGCCTTCACCCTGTTCGAGCGCCTGGAGGCCAAGCTGGAGCGCCATCCCGGCCAACTCCTGCGCGCCGCGATCGAACTCGCCAAGGACTGGCGAACCGATCGCTACCTGCGCCGGCTCGAGGCGATGATGGCTGTGGCCGACAAGGACGTGTCGCTGCTGCTGTCGGGAACCGGCGACGTGCTGGAGCCCGAGGGCGGCATCATCGCCATCGGCTCGGGCGGCAACTATGCGCTTTCCGCGGCGCGCGCGCTGATCGACGTGGACGGGCTCGATGCCGAAGCGATCGCGCGCAAGGCGATGAAGATCGCCGGCGACATCTGCGTCTACACCAATCACAACCTCGTCCTCGAGAAGCTCTGACATTCCCATGAGTAACGACTTTTCCCCGCGCGAGATCGTCTCCGAGCTCGACAAGCACATCATCGGCCAGCAGGAGGCCAAGCGCGCCGTCGCCATTGCGCTGCGCAACCGCTGGCGCCGCCTGCAGCTTTCCGATTCGCTGCGCGACGAGGTGCTGCCCAAGAACATCCTGATGATCGGGCCGACCGGCGTCGGCAAGACCGAGATCGCGCGCCGCCTGGCGAAGCTCACCAACGCGCCGTTCCTCAAGGTCGAGGCGACCAAATTCACCGAGGTCGGCTATGTCGGCCGCGACGTCGAGCAGATCGCGCGCGACCTGATGGAAGCCGCAATCGAGATGGCGCGCGAGAGCCTGCGCAAGGACGTGAAGGCCAAGGCCGAGCTGGCCGCCGAGGACCGCGTGATCGACGCGCTGTGCGGCGCCAATGCGAGCGAGGAGACGAAGCTGCGTTTCCGCCACAAGCTGCGCGCGGGCGAGCTGGACGACCGCGAGATCGAGATCGAGGTCGCCGATTCCGGCTCGCCCATGCAGTTCGAGGTGCCGGGCCAGCCCGGCGCGTCGGTCGGCATGATCAACATCGGCGACATGCTGGGCAAGGCATTCGGCGGGCGGACGAAGAAGCGCAAGATGACGGTGGCCGAGAGCCACAAGACCTTGATGCGCGAGGAGAGCGACAAGCTGCTCGACCAGGAGCGGGTGGTGGGCGAGGCGCGCGACATGGTCGAGCAGAACGGCATCGTCTTCATCGACGAGATCGACAAGATCACCGCGCGCAGCGAGTACCGCGGCGGCGGCGACGTGAGCCGCGAGGGCGTGCAGCGCGATCTGCTGCCGCTGATCGAGGGCACGACCGTGAACACCAAGCACGGGCCGGTGAAGACCGACCATGTGCTGTTCATCTGCTCCGGCGCGTTCCATCTCGCCAAGCCGTCGGACATGCTGCCGGAGCTGCAGGGCCGCCTGCCGATCCGTGTCAGCCTGGCCTCGCTCAGCCAGCAGGATTTCCGCCGCATCCTGACCGAGCCGGAAGCCAGCCTGGTCAAGCAGTACAAGGCGCTGATGGCGACCGAGAAGGTCGAGCTCGACTTCACGTCGGATGCGATCGACGAGCTGGCGCGCCTGTCTGCCGACATCAACGAGACGGTCGAGAATATCGGCGCGCGCCGGCTGCACACCGTGATGGAGAAGCTGCTGGAGGAAATCAGCTTCACCGCCTCGGACAAGCCCAACACGAAGATCGAGATCGACGCCGCCTACGTCCGCGCGCATGTGAGCGAACTCGCGAAGAACGCCGACCTGTCGAAGTTCGTTCTGTAGAACCTGAGCGATGACCCCTCCGTCGTCGTAAAACGACGACACCTCCCCCTTTGAATGGGGGGGAAAGCTATCGCCTGTCAGACCTGCCTCCCCATTCAGATGGGGAGGTGGCCCGCAGGGCCGGAGGGGTCACCTCTTCGGCGAAGCTAAAGGCAGTACGCCGCGATCAGGTCCACGAGATAGGCGGGGCCGTTCAGGCCCCACAGGACGAAGGACACGACCGTCGCGGCCACGACCAGGCTGGCCAGTCCCCACAGCAGCACGGGACCCCAGCCCACGGTCGTGCCGGGGGTCATGCCGGTTGCGGCATCGCCGCCGGACGCGACAGCCGCTCCTCGACGATGGGGTAGTGCAGCGCGGCGGAGACGAGGCCGAGCGCGATCGAGATCCACCACATCATGTCGTAGTTGCCCTGCAGGTCGAACAGCCGTCCGCCGCCCCAGCCGCCGAAGAAGCTGCCGATCTGGTGGCCCATGAAGACGATGCCGTTCAGCATGGTGACGTGTACCGGCCCGAAGATGTAGCCGACCAGCGAGGTCGTGAGCGGCACGGTGCCCAGCCAGAGGAAGCCGAGCGCGGCCGCAAAGATCAGCACCGAGGCGGCCGACAGGGGCGCGATCACGAAGCCCAGGAAGACCAGCGAGCGCAACAGGTAGAGCGTCGACAGCAGGTTCTTGCGCTTGAAGCGGTTGCCCATCGAGCTCCACAGGATGGCGCCGGCGATATTGAAGAGACCGACCATGCCGATCGCCCAGCCGCCGAGTTCGGCCGGCGAGAGGTTGACGCCGAACAGCGACAGGCCGATCCCCTTGTCGGAGATGTAGGCCGGCAGGTGGCCGCCGACGAAGGCGACGTGGAAGCCGCAGACGAAGTAGCCGATCACCAGCAGCACGAAGCTGCGCTGCGCGAACGCCTCGGACAGTGCCGCACCGGTCGTCTGGCTGCCGCCGCTGCCGCGCTTGGAGGCCGCGATCTCCTTGCGGTCGTTGAGGCCGAGCGGCAGGACGATCATGATCAGGGCGAGGATGGTCAGCGCCCACATGGTCGGGCGCCAGTCGCCGAAATAGTTCTGCAGTATCGCTGCCAGGGGCACGATGAAGAACTGGCCGAACGAGCCGCCGGCGGAGCAGATGCCTACGGCCAGTGCCTGCTTGGCCGGTGGGGCCACGCGCAGAATGACGCCGAGCACCGGCCCGAAAGTCGCCGCCGACAGGCCGATGCCGACCAGCAGGTTGCCCAGGATCAGCATGAAACCGTCGTGCATCGTGGCCGTCACGATCATGCCCAGGACGTAGACGGCACCGCCGCCGGCGATGGTCGGCGCGGAGCCGAAGCGGTCGGCGAGGCGTCCCGAGAAGGGCGCGATGACGCCCATCAGCAACATCGACAGCGCCGTGCCGAACGAGAAGAGTTCGCGGCCGACGTTGAGTTCGGCGGAGATCGGCTTCAGGAAGATGCCGAAGCTCTGGCGGACGCCGAGGCCGATGGTGAGCACGAGGAAGCCGCACCAGACGGCGGTCCAGTAGGAGCGTTGGGTCATGGCCGCAACCTGAGGCGACCGGTCTCCACTGGCAAGATGTTCGGCCACAGTGTTTCCATAGAATTACTTCATGCCGTCACAAGCTGCGATGTGGCAGAACATATCCATGGTGCGACTGCGGTTCCTATGCGGCTTGGCAGCTTTCCTGCTGGTTTTGGCAGGAAGCGCGGCGGCCGCGCCGCGGCTGGAGCGCGAGCGCTGCGCCTTCAAGCCGCCGAAGGGCGACCGGGTCGAATGCTTCGTCCTGATCGTGCCGGAGAACCGCGAGCAGCCGCAGGGCCGCGAGATCAAGCTGAAGGTCGCCATCCTCAAGGCCAAGCGGACGGCCGGCGTGGAACCGTTGGTCTATCTCTCGGGCGGCCCCGGCGATGCGCCGCTGGTGGCCTCGGCGCCGGGCGCCGACGCGCTGAGCGAGGGCGACTGGTGGAACGAGACGGCCGCCATTCGCCGCCGCCGCGACGTCGTCATCCTGAGCCAGCGCGGCGCCGGCGGCTCGTCGCCCAACCTCGACTGCTTCGACACCCGAACCTCCGATCCCGCCAAGGCCCGGCGCCGGTCCGTCACCGAACAGCAGGAGCGCGACATCCTGGTGCGCTGCCGGGCGGGACTGGACCGGCGGAAGATCGACCTCGCCATGTACACGACCCCGGCCCTGGCCGACGACGTGGCCGATCTCGCCGCGGCGCTGGGCCAGAGCAAGATCAACCTCTACGGCGTGTCCTACGGCACACGCTGGGCGCTCGAAGTGATGCGCCGCCATCCCGACCTGGTGCGGTCGGCGGTGCTGGATGGCGTCTACCCGCCCCAGGTCAACGGCGAGCAGAACGAGCCCGAGATCGTGCGTCGCGCCTTCGAGCAGCTCTACAAGGACTGTGACGCCGATGCCGTGTGCCGCGAGCGCCAGCCCAACCTGCGCGCCGAGGTCGAGGGCCTGATCACCGGCGCGGAGCGCACGCCGCTCGATCTCTCCATCACCCTGGAGGACGGGCCGCATGCGGTGCGGCTCGACGGCACGCAGGTTCTGATGGTCATGCTCAACATGATGCGCGAGGGCGAGGTGGCGTCGATCCCGGAGATGGTGACGGCGGCCCGCAAGGGCGACATGCGGCTGCTCAAGCTCTACGCCGAGGATCTCGAGACCAACGACGGCGGCCTGATGGAGCAGAATGCCCAGCAGTTCGACGGGCTCTACAACAGCATCGAATGCCGCGAGACCTGGCCGATGGTCGACCGCGCCGCGCGGCGCCGGGCGATCGAGAACAACGGCATCTACGGGCTGAACGCCAGGGCGAGCAAGTCGCCGACCTTCTGTCCGGTGTGGCGGGTCGCGGCCGCGCCGGCGGCGGAACGCCAGCCGGTGAAGTCCGAGGTGCCGACCCTGCTGCTGAGCGGCGGCTACGACTGGCTGACCCCGCCCGCGTGGGCGCGGGAAGCCGCCAGGACACTATCCGCCTCGCGTAATGTCGTCTTCCGCGCCCAGGGCCATGGCGTCGTCGTGCAGGATGCCTGTGCCGCCCGCCTGCGCGATGTCTTCATCGAGGACCCCAACCCCAAGCGCGCGCTGCCCTGTCGCCCCGACACGGCGCCGAACTTCACCGCCGCCTGGGAACGCGCGCGCAACATGCCGTGACTTTGGATTCCCTCTCCGCCGCCTCGCGGGGGAGAGGGTGGGGCCCATCGCGTCAGCGATGGGAGGGTGAGGTGGTCATGATGCGGGCAATGACCCACCTCACCCTCCCCGCAAGCGGGTCCCCTCCCTCTCCCCCCGCTGCGCGGGCGGAGAGGGCGCTTGAGGTGATCTGTCACTTGGATACCTTGACCCAAAGGGAGATGACTCGATGAACCGCGTGCTGGCCCATACGGGTGTCCAATATCCGATCGTGCAGGCGCCGATGGGCTACATCGCGCGCAGCCAGCTCGCTTCGGCAGTGTCCAACGCCGGTGGCCTCGGCATCATCGAGACATCGAGCGGCGAGGTCGATGCCTGCCTGGCCGAGATCGAGAAGATGAAGGCGCTGACCGACAAGCCGTTCGGCGTGAACCTGCCGCTGCTTTTCATCCGCGAGCCGCGGGTCGTCGACCTGGTGGCGAAGTCCGGCGTGAAGTTCGTCACCACCTCGGCGGGCTCGCCGGCCAAGCTGCTGCCGACGCTCAAGGCGGCGGGGCTGATCGTCTATCACGTGGTGCCCAACCTCTCCTCGGCGCTGAAGGCGGTCGAGGCCGGCGTGGACGGGCTGGTCGTGGAGGGCGGCGAGGGCGGCGGCTTCAAGAACCCGGATGACGTCTCGACCCTGGTGCTGCTGCAGGCGGTGCGGGAGAGGACGGACGTGCCTCTGATCGCAGCCGGGGGCATCTGCGACGGGCGCGGCATGGCGGCGGCGTTCGCACTCGGCGCCGAGGCCATCCAGATGGGCACGCGCTTCGTGAGTTCGATCGAGAGTCCGGTGCACCGCAACTACAAGCAGGCGATCGTCGATGCCGACGATACCGGCACGGTGATGCTCAATCGCAAGTCGACGCCCTGCGTACGGGCGCTGAAGACCGGGCGCACCGCCGAGATCGAACGCGAGGGATCGTTCGACCGCTCGGTCTTCGGCTCGGTGAAGGACGTCTATTTCGGCGGCGACATGGAGGCCTCGCTGGCGCTGGCCGGCCAGACGGTCGGCCTGATTCACGAGGTTCTTCCGGTGGCCGAGATCATCCGGACCACCGTGGAGGGCTTCCACGCCATCCGCCGCCAGCAGGGCGAAAGGTCCCTGGCCGGCGGTTTCTGAGTCCGTCCTACTTCAGCAGTTCCGGCGCGATCAGCCGGGGCAGGAAGAGGGCGATGTCGGGCCATACGATCATCGCCGCCAGCACCACGATCATCGGCACCAGCATGATGAGCGTGTCCTTCAGCGCATAGCGCAGCGGCACGCCCGCGACGGCGCAGGAGATCATGAGGCAGAGTCCGTAGGGCGGGGTCACCAGGCCGAAGGCCAGCGACACGATCGACACGATCGCGAAGTGGACCGGATCCATGCTGACCGACTTGGCGAGCGGCTCCAGAACCGTGCCGACGATGATGATCGCCGGGATGGCGTCGAGGAAGCAGCCCACGACCAGGAACACGAAGGCGATGAAGAAGCCGACGCCGATCGGGCCCATGCCCCAGGTCGTGACGTTGGCCAGCAGTTCCTGCGGGATCTTGTAGTAGGCCAGCAGCCAGCCGAAGGCCGAGGCGGTGCCGATGCAGAACAGCGCCACCGAGGCGAGTTTTCCGGTGTCGACCAGCGCCTTGTAGAGTTCCTTCGCCCCCATCTCGCGATAGACCACGATCGACAGCACGGCCGAATAGAGCACGGCCACGCAGGCCGACTCGGTCGCGGTGAACCAGCCCGCCAGGATGCCGCCGACGATGATCACGGGCGTCATCAGCGCGGGGATGGCGACCCAGATCGAGCAGAGGAGCTGGCGGAAGGTTCCCCGCGGATAGGTCGGATAGCCGCGCTTCACGGCATAGACATGCACCGTGGCCATCTGTGCCCCGGCGATCAGCAGGCCCGGGACCACTCCGGCAAGATAGAGCGCGCCGATCGAGGTCGAGATCAGGCCTCCCCACACGATCATCAGGATCGAGGGCGGGATGACGACCGCGAGTACGGCGGAGACCGCGGTGATGGCGACGGAGAAGGAGAGGTCGTAGCCCTCCCGCGTCTGGGCATCGATGAAGATCTTGCTCTGGCTGGCGGCGTCGGCGGTCGAGGAGCCGGAGATGCCGGCGAAGAAGACCGAGAGCACGACGTTGATCTGGGCCAGTGAGCCGGGGAAGCTGCCGACGATGGCTCGTGACAGCGCCACCAGCCGGTCGGTGATACCGCCCACGCTCATGAGGTTCGCCGTCAGCAGGAAGAACGGCACGGCGAGCAGGATGAAGGAGTTGTAGGCGTTGAAGGTTTCCTGCGCGAGCATCATCGTGCCCAGTCGCGGCTCGAGATAGAACAGTGGCAGGCAGGCCAGTCCGAGCGCGAAGGCCACCGGCACGCGCAGTACCAGCAGCACGAAGAAGCAGCCGAACAGGATCGAGGCTGCCTCGCCGGCCGAGAAAAGCGCGCCGGTCATGTCGGGCTCCAGCCGAAGAGGATGCGGAATTCGTCGTAGAACTGCTCGCCCAGGAAGATGATCCAGGTGACGGCCGCGACGGGCCAGGCGATGTGGATCATCCAGAGCGGCAGGTCGGCCAGCTCGGAAGTGCGATACCAGGCGAACCGCGTGAACTCGATGCCGCCCACCACGAAGACCAGGGCGAAAGCGAGGATGCCGAGCCGGGAGGCGATGCGGACCGCGGCCTCGCCGCGTCGCGGGAGGGCGGGCCACACGTCGACCTCGAAGTGCGAGGCCTCGCGCACGCCGATCATGGCGCCGATCATGATCATCCAGATGAACAGGAAGCGCGCCATTTCCTCCGTCCAGATGTAGGCCGGGATCAGCGCGGTGTAGCGCGAGACCATCTGCAGCGTGACCGGGATGACGATGATCGCGACGGAGAAGGCGAGGAGGCCGGTCAGGAACCGGGCATAGGCAGCCGTGAACCGGCGCCAGGGGCCGGGCGTCGAGGCAGGGGAGGGCATTGGGGAACCGTTGTCTGGGAACGTATCCGGCTGGGCGGCCGGAAAAAGGCGCAGCGGAGCCCGAGCCCCGCTGCGCGCACGGGTCAGTTGGTGGCGACGATCTGCGTGAATATGCCGTCGGCGCCGATCTCCTTGGCGTAGGCCGCCATGACCGGATCGACCAGCTTCTTCATCTCGGCGCGATCCTTGAACGGGATGCGCTTCAGCTTGCCGGCCTTTTCCAGCGCGACGAGCTTCTGCTCGTCCTCCGAACTCTCGACCTTGCGGCCATAGGCGCCGGCTTCCTTGCCCGCCTTGACGACCGCGTCCTGCAGGTCCTTCGGCAGCGACTTGAAGGTCTTGCCCGAGAAGCAGACCGGCCGGATGGTGATGGCGTGCTCGGTCATCGCGAGGTTGGGCGCCACTTCGTAGAACTTCATCGATTCGACGCCAGCGGCCTCGTTCTCGCCGGCAGAGATGACGTTGTTCTGGATGGCGTTGTAGACCTCGTTGTAGGCGATCACGGTCGGCGACATGCCGGCCGCCGCGAAGGTCTTGGACCAGATCGGCGCACCTTGCACGCGGACCTTGAGGCCCTTGATCTCGGCGAGGTTGCTCACCGGCTTGTTCACGAAGATGTTGCGCACGCCGCCGCCGGCATATCCGACCAGCATCACGTCGGCCTTCTGCGCGATCTCGGCCGCCACAGGCTTCAGAAGATCCAGTTCGAGCACCTTGTTCCATTGCGCGAGGTCGCGGAACAGGAACGGTGCGTCGATGAATGGCGCGGCCTTCGAGAAGGTCGACATGTGGGCCGGCGAGACGATGGCGTAGTCCACCGCCTTGCCCTGCGCCATGTACTCGAAATACTGCTTCTCGAGCCCCAGCGACGAGTTGCGGTGGAGTACGAAGTTGATCGGCTTGCCGTAATACTGCTTCACCAGCTCTTCGAACTTCAGCAGCGTCTTGTTGAAGGCGTGGTCGTCGTTGAACTGGACGGCGCCGTTCAGCGTCAGCGGCGCCTGCGCGTTCAGGACGAACGGCGCCGCGAGAGTCGAGGCGGCCATGCCGCCGATCAGCAGTCTGCGTCTCATATCGTATCCTCCTAGGCCTGTTGTGGTTCTGCAACCGCGGCCCTGCGCGGACTATGAAGGGAAATCGCGCGAGAGGCGACAGAGTTGTCAGACAACATGCCGGTGACGGATTCCGGCCCGGAACTTGCGGCGGGTTGTGTTCGCCGCGGTTATTCGGTACTATAATAACACAAATATTTAGTAAAATGTCGATCGGTATTCCTTCCCCGCGCCTTTCCGCGAGTTTCGATGGACCCTTTGTCCCGAAGCTCGTCTCGGTGCTGCGCGAGGGCTACGGGTTGGCATCCCTGCGGGCCGACGCGGTCGCCGGGCTCACCGTGGCGATCGTGGCGCTGCCGCTCTCCATGGCGATCGCCATCGCCTCGGGGACGACACCCGAGCGCGGGCTGTTCACGGCGATCGTCGGCGGCTTCCTGATCTCGGCGCTGGGCGGCAGCCGCTTCCAGGTCGGCGGTCCGGCGGGCGCCTTCATCGTGCTGGTCGCCGCGACTGTCGCACGCCACGGGATCGAGGGGATGCTGCTCGCCACGCTGATGGCCGGCGTGTTCCTGGTGGTGGCCGGCGCGCTCCGGCTCGGCACCTTCGTCAAGTTCATCCCCTATCCGGTCACGGTCGGGTTCACGACCGGCATCGCCGTCATCATCTTCGCCAGCCAGATCAAGGACCTGTTCGGCCTCACCCTGCAGGGCAAGGAGCCGGGAGAGTTCGCCGCCAAGCTCGAAGTGCTGGCGGGCGCGGCCGGCACTGTGAACGCAGCCGCCGTCGCCCTGGCCGTCGTGACCATCGGCATTATCCTCGGCCTCCGGAAGCTGCGGCCGCACTGGCCGGGCATGCTGGTGGCCGTGGTGGCCACCTCGGTCGCGACCTTTGCGCTGGGCCTGCCGATCGAGACGATCGGCAGCCGTTTCGGCGGGATCCCGTCCATGCTGCCCGCGCCCAGCCTGCCCGACATGTCGCTGGCGAAGATGCTGGCCGTGCTGCCGGATGCGCTCTCCTTCGCGCTGCTGGGCGCCATCGAATCGCTGCTGTCCGCGGTGGTGGCCGACGGCATGACGGGGCGCCGCCATCGCTCGAACTGCGAGCTGGTGGCGCAGGGCGTGGCGAATATCGCGTCGGCGCTGTTCGGCGGCATCTGCGCCACCGGCACGATCGCCCGCACCGCCACCAACGTGCGCGCCGGGGCGCGCGGACCGATCGCCGGCATGCTCCACTCGGTGTTCCTGCTGGGGTTCATGCTGCTGGCCGCGCCGCTCGCCGCCTACATCCCGCTGGCAGCCCTGGCCGGCGTGCTCGCGGTGGTCGCCTGGAACATGGCCGAGAAGCATGAATTCATGACCCTGCTGCGCTCCTCGCGCGGCGATGCGGTCGTGCTGCTCTCGACCTTCCTTCTCACCGTGTTCCGCGACCTGATGGAAGGCATCGTGGTCGGCACCGCCCTGGGCGTCATCCTGCTCATCCAGCGCCTGACCGCCACGGCCGGCATCGTGGCGCAACCGGCCCGCGCGCCCTTTGCCGCCGATCTCGTCACCGATCCGCGGGTGATCGTCTACCGCCTGTCCGGCGCCTTCTTCTTCGGCACGGCCTCGACCGTGGGCGCCGTGCTCGACAACATCGCCGACCAGCACAAGGCCTTCGTCATCGACTTCAGCGCCGTGCCCTTCGTCGATTCGACCGCGGCGAACGTCATCGCGGGCGCCGGCCGCAAGGCGGCGCGGCATGGCGTCAGGGTCTACGTCACGGGCGCCACGCCGTCGGTCCGCCACGCGCTGCTGCGGGCCGGTGCCGGACGGCCGCAGGTCCGCTACCTGCCGTCGATCGACCATGCCGTCCGCGAGGCGCATCTGCTGTAGCATGGCGCATGGCCGCCACCGTCTCGATCTGCACCGCTGCGCTCGGCGCTGAAATTTCCGCGACCGGTGCCGAACTGGTGCGTCTGCGGGATCGCACTGGCGCCGATCTCCTGTGGGACGGCGATCCCGCCTTCTGGACCGGCCGCTCGCCGTTGCTGTTTCCCATGGTCGGCCGCGCTCGCGGCGACCGCATCACGGTCGCGGGGCGGCCATACGACATGGGCCAGCACGGTTTTGCCCGCACTTCGACCTTCGCGCTGATGCGGTCCGACGCGGCCTCGTGTACCTGGCGACTCGACGCGAGCGAGGCGACGCGACAGCGCTATCCGTTCGCGTTCCGTCTCGATGTCACCTACCGGATCGACGACGCGACGCTGCATATGGAAGCCGAGGTCACGAACACCGACGCGGTCGTCATGCCAGCCTCGTTCGGCTTCCATCCGGCGCTGCGCTGGCCCTTGCCCTACGGCAAGCCGCGCTCGGCGCACGAGATCGTCTTCGAACGCGCCGAGCCCGCGCCGATCCGCCGACCGGTCGATGGGCTGTTGAGCGCGGCGCAGTTTCCGACGCCGGTGCGCGACCGCCATCTCCTGCTGAACGACGGTCTGTTCGAGGATGGCGCGCTGATCTTCGACACGCTGGCCAGCCGCCGCGTCGTCTATGGCGAAGCGATCCGCGTCGACTTTCCGCGCATGCCCCATCTCGGCATCTGGACCAAGCCCGGCGCCGGCTACGTCTGCATCGAGCCTTGGCAGGGCTATGCCAGCCCCGAGGGGTTCGACGGCGACTTCGCCGACAAGCCCGGCATGGTCCCGGTCGCGCCGGGTGCGACCGAGACCTTTGCAATGTCGATCAGCGTCGAGCGCTGATCCGGGTTCAGTGCAGCGCCGCGGCCAGCGCGGCCGCGCTCCGCCACACCTGCTTCTGGCAGATGAACAGCACGCAGCCTTCGATCGTCAGCGTATCGGTGCCCACCCGGCGCAATGTCGCGCGATAGGTCTGGCCGTCCTCGGGATTGTAGATCCGGCCCTCCCAGCCGCCGTTCGCGGCGCGGGCGAGCCCGGACAGTATCGACAGACCGATGAGAGGCCGGCTGCGCAGGGAAGTATCGGTATTCTGGGTGTCGAGGCGCGGCCGTCCCTTTTCGTCGAGGCCGTCCCATAGCCAGCGCACGGTCCCGCACAGGCCGGGTGAGCCGCTGCAGGGCGCGATCTCGACGACAGCCGCCGCGCCGGGCGTCATCCAGCGCCCGGCCGGGCCGGAGTCGGCTCGGACCGGGTCGGCGGCCAGAAGAAACAGGGACCCTGCCACGATGCCCATGATCGTGCGTGTGAGCGCATGAACTGACGTGGGCGTTGTCGGGCCGGCTGTGGCGGTCGAAGCGATTGCCTCGAACTTCCGCCGATAGTCCGGATGCTCGGTCCCCATCAGCTTGTCCCACCAGCGGAAGTAGAGCCCGTAATTGTAGCGACCGGCTTCGTGGTGCAGGTCGTGATGGGTCGTGGTGTTGTTCCAGCCCAGCCACCGGCCGGGACCGAATGCGGCGCCATGAACCTCGGCGCCGGCGTGCCCCATGACGTTGCGCAGGATCTGCACGATGCCGAAGGCCAGGAGGCCGAGCCCGTGCATCGGCACGACGAGCAGGAAGAGCGGGACGAAGGCGCCGTGCACCACGGCCTCGGGGATGGCGAAGGAATAGGCCGCCCATGGCGTCGGCGTCCGCGACAGGTGATGCGTGCGATGGAACAGCGCGAACAGGCGGCGGTGGTGCATGGCGCGGTGGGCCCAGTAGAAATAGGCGTCGTGGGCCACCAGCATCAGGGCGAGTGACAGGACGAGGTAGAGCGGTCCGGCCTGGCGGAAGTTCTTGTAGATCGTGATCCAGCCCTGGTGGTCGCCCACCGCCACGATCGCCCCCAGCACGGAGAAGATGAAGGCCGTGCGCAGCGACGCCAGGAATTCACGCCGTCGCTGGCCGCGGACGGGGTCGCGGGGCTGCAGCTTGCGGCGGCCCAGCCCGGCGCGCCAGAACAGGGCGAGGATCGAGGCCATCAACGTCGCCCCCACGAGATAGCGGGCGGTATCCATGGCCCAGACCGTGGGCCAGGCCGACAGGTAGACATGCAAGAGTTCGTTCATCGGGCGCCCCTCCATCAGGCGTGCCCGATGCCTAGGCGGACGCGGCGGAGGGATCGCGCCGAAGGTGAAAATCGGCGATCGGCGGTGAAAAACGGCTCGCCGATTCCGGAATCGGCAGGAAATCAGGTGCCGTTGCGGCCTTCGGCGGCCTTTCTGTATTCGGTCGGCGTCATGCCGGTGTCGGCCTTGAAGGCCCGGTTGAAGGGGCCGAGCGACTGGAAGCCCGAATCGAGGGCGATGGTCAAAATCGGAACCTCGGCCTGGCCGGGATCGGCCAGGGCCTGCTTGGCATCGGCCAGGCGGTGGCGGTTCAGGTACTCGTTGAAGTTCCGGTAGCCCAGCCCGCGGTTGATGGCGCGCCGCAGCCGGTACTCCGGCAGGCCGAGCCGGCCGGCCAGGACGCCGATGGTGAGACCCTCCTGCCGGTAGAGCCTGTCCACCGCCATCAGGCGGTCGAGCGTGGCGAGAAGGGCCGGATCGGCGGGTTCGTCCTCCGGTGCCGCTGTACCGAGCGGTGGGCGCGCGGGCGGGAGGGTGGGCGACACGGCGTTGGCGGCCGGCCCGACCGGAGCCGGTCCAAGGACGGAATCGAGGTCCGCCTGCAGGAGGAGCATGGCGATGATGGCGGCGATCGCGACCAACGCGCCCGAGTTCAGCAGGTGCAAGCTCATCGGGACCTGGTCGGTCCCGATGACGAGTTCGGCCGTGACGGTGGCGGCGATATGCATCGCCACGGCGATCAGGATGAACAGGCGCAGGCGCCGCCGGCCTTCCACAAGATCGCTACCCCAGTCCCGCACCGTTTGTGCCAGCGCCAGCAACGCCAGCAGGATCACCGCGCCGCGTACGAGCACACCCACCAGCCAATGCGAGGTAAAGCCCGCACCCAGGAGATGGGCCAGCGGCCAGACCACCAGACCGAGCCAGACCAGCGCATGCCAGGGCCTCAGCCGGAAGGAATCGTCGAACATCGCCTGGGCGAACAGCCAGAAGATGGCGGCGTTGCCGGTGCAGAGCATCAGGACGGGGGCGAACCAGACCGGCGGATCGTGCGGTCCCGGCGACGAACAGACCGCGTAGGCGGCGGCTCCCACGGCCAGGAGGGCGCCGAGCCGGGCGGCCGGCCGGCCCCGGGCCTGCCGCAGGGTTGCCGCCGCGACGATCAGGAGCAGCGCAATGCCCGCGCCTCGCAGCGCGATGTCGAGCGTAACGAGGATGCCGGGGCCGCCCATGGTCGCCGACGTGCTTAGCATTTCGGCGCGGTTGCGCCATCCGCCCCGCCTGGCTGGCAGGCCGGCGCTCAGCGTTTGGCCGCCAGGCTCCTGAACAGCGCGTCGCTGCGGTCGTCGGCGGGGAAGAAGCTCTCGACCCGGACTTCCTGAAGGGTGATGTCCTGCGGCGTGCCGAGCGTGGCGATGGTGGTGAACACCGACAGGGCCTTGCCGCTGACCAGGTAGTCGACCGTCAGCATCGGGGCCGGCCGCTCCTCGAAGCGCAGCTTGCGGAACGAGGCCGGCACGTCGGGATAGGCCATGATCTCCTCGATGAAGGCCAGCGCCCTGGGCTCGCCGCCGGCCGCCAGGATTTCGGCATAGGTCGTCGAGACGAGATAGCGCGCGACCTCCTCCCAGTTGGAGATCTTGGAGCGCAAGGCAGAGGGATCGAGAATCCAGCGCAGCAGGTTCGGGCCCTTGCCCGGCGGCGGCGCGGGCGGCATGCCCTCGAACAGGAACAGGGTGAAGGCGTTGGCGGCATCGTTCGCTTGCAACAGGTTCCAGAGCCGGTCGATCACGACGGCGGGATAGGGCTCCTGCTGCCTCAGCATGAAATCGATGGCCTGGCGGACCGGCGCGAGTTCGGGCGCGGCGAGGTTGCTCTCGCGATAGGCCGGCGCGAAGCCCGCCGCCAGCAGCATCTCGTTGCGCTGGCGCAGCGGCACGTCGAGCGCGGTCGAGAGCTGCACCACCATCTCGCGGCTGGGACGGGCGCGGCCCGATTCGAGAAAGCTGACATGGCGCTGCGACACGCCCGACTGAAGGGCGAGTGAGAGCTGGCTGGCGCCGCGACGACGGCGCCACGAGCGCAGCATGGGCCCGAACATGTCGGGCGGGGACGAGGAGGCGATGCTCATGGGGCGGACCCTAGCATCGCGACGACGGTGCGCCGATTACCTGTCCGGTAATTGAGGAAGGGTCGGCGCGATGCGATTTCCGGGGTGTCCACAACACAAGGAGGACGACATGAACGCTTCATCCGATCGCCTGCTTCGCCGCACTCTCTGGGCCAACGCCATCCTGTCGGTGGGCTCGGGCGCAATTCTGGCGGCCCTGGCCACCCCCTTTGCGTCGATGGCCACCCACGCGCCCATGCAGGTGCTGGGGCTCGATCTCGCCATCGTTCTGGAACTGCTCGGCCTCGGCTTCGTGGCCTTCGGCGCGGTGTGCGGCTGGGTCGCCTCGCGCACCGACATGCCGCTCGGCTGGGCGCGGACGATCTTCGTCCTGGACGCTTCCTGGGTCGCCATCAGCGCCGTGCTGCTGATGCTGCCGGCCTCGTGGACCCTGGCGGGGATCGCGGGCATCGTGGTCGTCGCGCTGATCGTGGCCGATCTCGCGATCCTCGAGTATCTCGGCCTGCGCCGGATCAGCACCGCCAACTAGACGCCGAAGAGAGGAACGACCATGGACAAGCTTCAGCTCCTGAACGACATCAAACTGCCATTCGCCGAGGTCCTGGGGCTGAAGTTCACGGCCGCGAGCGAGATGGGCGTGACGGCCGAGATGGTCGTCCGCCCCGAACTCTGCACGCGGCCGGCAATCCTGCACGGCGGCGCCGTCATGGCCTTCGCCGACACGCTGGGCGCCGCCGCCACCGTGCTGAACCTGCCCGAGGGCAAGGGCACCACGACGATCGAGAGCAAGACAAACTTCGTGGGGCCGGCGCCGGTCGGCACCACGGTAATCGGCGAGACCACGCCGGTGCATCGCGGCCGCCGCACCATGGTCTGGACGACGCGCATCACCACCGCCGAAGGCAAGCTCGTGGCGGTGGTGACGCAGACGCAGATGGTGCTCTAGGCCTTTTCCAGCCGGTATCGCTCTGTCGCGGGTATCAACGTCAGGTTCGCCAGGATCCTGTGCTGCGGATCGGTGCTGGCGGTGAGCTTCGGCTGCAGCGTCAGCAGCGCCTTGCCGAACAGGGTCTCGTCCCACAGCCAGGCCTTGCGCATCTTCGGCGTGCCGGGATCGGGAAAGGCCGACGCCGCTTCGAGGTAATAGGCCCGAAGATCGTCGATGGCTTCCTTGAGCGCTTGCGCAGGAGGGAGCTCGCCGTCCAATGCCGACGCGAGCAGCGCGCCCGCGGCTGGCATGTCGAGGCCGGAGACGCCGACGGTCGTGCGACCGGTCTTCGCGATGGCCTGGTCGTGCCAGGTCGCCAAACGGTCGATCTCGGCCACCAGGGTGTCGACGGCGGTCGGGGCGAGGTTGATGGGGCAGGCCCAGCCTGTGAAGTCGGCCTCCTCGGCGACGTCCTCGGGATAGTCGGCGATCAACGGCCCGTCGGTGCGCTCGAGCAGCTCTGCCGTCGCGCGCAGCACGCGGCGCTGGAAGTCGGCATCGTCCGGGATGCCGAGCGGCCGGCCCAGCTCGAAGGTGACCCAGAGGGCCCGGGGCGGCCGGATCGTTTCGGTGTGCTCACGCACCAGGCTGATGCTGGCGGTCGGAATGCCCTGACGCTCGAGGAAGTGGCCCAGCGCGCCCACGGCGCGCGTGCAGGCGGGTCAAACGGGGACGAGCAGGGCCGCGTCGACTCCATCCTGCTTCAGCAGGCCGGCGAGATGCTGGGCATGCGGCTCGGCCGCATCGGGCAGAAAAGCGCCCATGAAGGAATAGTGCATGGAGGCCATCGAGCCCACGACGCCCTCTTCGACCAGTTCGCGCAGCCGGTCGATGGGAAACGCGACGTTGTGGTCCTGCTGGAAGCCGGTGCGATCGAAGTTCACGGAGATATGGCTCATGACCAGGTCGCGCGCCGGTGTCTCGGCCGGGATGACACGATAGCTGCCGTCGCCGGGGCGGAACGGCCGGTCGCCACGCCGGTGCAGGCCCGCCGTCGAGATCAGCGCGACGCGGCGCCCGTTGAGCGGCTTGCCGGGCAGGGCGGGCGTGTCGTCGAAGGTGGGACACTCGATGCGCCGGAGATGGTGGGCCTCGACCTCCGGCATGTCGCTGAGACGTTTGACCATGAGCTTGTTTCCCCTGCTCCTGCCGTTTGGCCTCAGCCCGCAACGATGTCGCGCAAGAGCGCGACGGTAGGTTCCGGTTCGGGCCGGTACTTGTAGTCCACGTCGGCTTCGACCGAGCGCACGATACCCTCGCCGTCGACGACGAATCGTGCAGGAACCGGCAGCTGCCACGAGGCATCGCCATTGCGCAGCGGGAGATCGATGCCGAGGCTCCGGTAAACTTCCCTGAGGTCATCGGGGAGGGTGAAAGAGAGGCCAAAGGCTTCCGCGACCACTGACTTTTCGTCCCAGACGATCGGAAAGGTGAGTTTCTGTTTGATTGCCATTTCGGCCGTGCGCGCCGGCAGTTCGGGCGAGATCACGACGAGGCTGGCGCCGAGGCCCGCGATGTCGGCGTACACGCTTTGCAGAGCATCCAGCTCATGTCGGCAGTAGGGTCACCAGGATCCGCGGAAGAAGGACAGGACCAGCGGTCCACCGGCGAGAAGAGCGTCCGAGTCGACGCGACGCCCGTCGTGGTCGGCGAGTGCGAAGGCTGGCATGCGACTGCCGACCGGCACGATGCGGTCGAGAATTCCCGTACGGCGCAAATCTTCGGTGGCCCTGTTCATGATGGCCTGCTTGTCCGCGGGAAGGCGCCCCGCGCTGGCGGCTCGCATTGCCGAGAGTTTGTCTGCCAATGACATTGCCTACTCCTTGGTTCGGGCTTCGCTGAGGTTGCTGTAGGTCTGGCGCGTGGCGACAATGGCGTGGTCGCTGCAGCCGTTCTCGCGTTCGACATTGGCCGCCGCGTACTCGGGCGAATTCATCATGGCGAGGAACGCGGCGCGAGAGGGATAGCGGACCAGTGCCACGTAATCCCAGCGGTGGCGGTCCGGTTCGCCCAGCGCCACCGTCTCGGCATCGCCGGTCCAGATGATCGTGCCGCCCTGCGCCTTGATCAGCTTTATGGTGAGCGCGCTGTAGCGCAGATAGGCGTCCCAGCCGCTGCCATTGCCGTCGAGCGAGCGCTCGCGGAACCGCATCAGGTTCAGCATGACGACAGGTACGTCGTCGGGCAGCGCGCGCAGGGCGGCCTCGTTCAGATGATCGATCAATGCGGTCTCCCGAGCAGGTCAAGCGCCGGGCGAACCACGGCTTCCAGCGTCCGCCGCCGGGCGCCGGTGCGTGCAAGCACGCGCATGCCCATCAGCACGCCCAGCAGATGGATCGACAGGGCGTTGGCATCGGTGCCGGGCGGTGTCTCGCCGGCCTTGTTGGCAGCCTCGACGGCGCGCTGGAAGAAGCTGCGAATCTCTTCGAGGTAGCCCGTGACCGCGCGGCCGAGTTGGGGATCGTGAGGCGCCACGTCCAGCGCGGAGTTCACCAGCAGGCAGCCCTTGCAGTCGGAGTCCTTCAACGAACGCTCGATCACTTCGGCGAGGAAGGCGCGGATCGCCTCGCGGGGCCGATGGTTCGCCTCGAGGCGCGCGATGCGCTCACGTGTCGAGCGGTTGGCGTAGCGTTCGAGGACGCGCTCGAACAAGGCGCGCTTGCCGCCGAACGTGTTGTAGAGGCTGGCGCCGCCGATCCCCATCTCGCGCGCGAGGTCGCGCACGGACGTGGCCTCGTAGCCGCGACTCCAGAAGCAGTCGACGGCGGCGTCGAGCGCGCTGTCCTCGTCGAATTCCTTCAGGCGGGCCATGGTTGGCATCAGAACCATGATTTTGGAGCGTTCGCACTAAAATTCGTGCGCGGCTGGCCCACTCCGTGCTAGCGCCATTGCATGGCCGATCCCATGCCCCCACGGGTCACGCGCGAACATTGGGGCTTCCTGTGCGGCTCGATCATGGCGCTGGGCGCATCGCTGTCGTTCGCGGCGGCGCGTGCCGGCATTCTGGGGGGCCTCGGCGCGGTCGACATGATCTTCGCGCGCTACGTCGTTGCCGGCGCGATCATGCTGCCGCTGCTCCTGCGCTACGGCGTGCGCGACTTCGCCGGGATCGGCCTGCGCCGGTCTCTCATCCTCACGGCGCTCGGCGGCGCTCCCTTTGCGCTGCTGCAGACCGGTGGCTACGGCTTCGCACCCTTGGCGCATGGCGCGGTCATCGCACCCTCGACCGTCACCATCGTCAGTACCATCGGTGCCGCGCTGTTCCTGCGAGAGCGATTGAGCCGCAGCCATCTGGCCGGTGCCGCCATCGTGCTGGCCGGCATCTTCCTGATCGGCTGGGACGGCCTCACCCAGCCTTCCGGGGAGCGCGCGTGGCTGGGCGATCTCCTGTTCTTCGCGTCCAGCGTGCTGTGGGCGGGATTTACGCTATTGCTGCGGCACTGGCGCCTGCCGGCCCTGCAGGCGACCGCGGTCGTGGCCGTGCTGTCCTTCGTCCTGACCACGCCCCTGTATCTTGGGATCATGGGCATGGCACATCTCGAAGCGCTGCCGCTCGGCATGCTGGCCTTCCAGGGGCTGGTGCAGGGCGGCCTGCAGGGAGCCATCACCATGATCGCCTACAGCCAGGCTGTGATCTTCCTGGGCGTGAGCCGCGCCGTGCTGTTCCCGGCCATCGTGCCGGCCTTGTCGGTGCTGGTCGGAATCCCGATCGTGGGAGAGATTCCCGGCGCACTGCAGATCGGCGGTCTCTGCCTGGTCACGCTCGGGCTGATGACGACGGTCGGATTGTTTCGGAGACTCGGCCTGCGCTGAAAGCGCGGGCCGGCCGAGTCAGCGCATCAGCGCGGGAATGAACGACTGCAGCGAGGTTTCGGCGTCCGCCGCCGTCTGCTGGTGCGACTGCGCCCAGTCGATCCGGATCTTGATGAAATGGTCGCGAAAGCCCGTGAGCAGCAGCTTGCTGTAGATTCGCGAGTTGGCCTGGGTGACGCCGCTGTAGGTTACGCAGCGAAAGCTCACCGCGCCATAGGTGCAGGTCGACGGCACCGACGGCTTCTGGAAGGCGGTATAGCCGGCATACTTGAACTGCTGTTCGGCCGAGGCGAGCTCGCTGTTGAACTGGCCGATCACCGTCGGATTGTCGCTGCCCGACGGCACGCGGCGGCCGAGGTCGAACACCTGCACGCTGATCGCGAGCCGCTTGGGCGTGGAATAGAAGTACGACATGCCCAGGCCGGGATTGTTGGCCGGTGGGGCGGAATAGTTGACCGAGCGCTCGAAGGTGGCGCCGCCCAGGTTCGACGCAAAATTGAGCTTGGTGCCGGCATTGGTCGTGGGCGTCGACGACTGGGTCTGGGCGGATGCCGCTCCGGTGAGGCCGGTGAGCAGCACGGCGGCGAGCAGGACGTCGCGGATCCTAGACATCGAGGTTGGCGACCTTCAGCGCATTCTCCTGGATGAAGTCGCGGCGCGGTTCGACCACGTCGCCCATGAGGGTCGAGAAGATCTCGTCGGCCTCGTCGACATGGTTGATCCTGACCTGCAGCAGGGTGCGCGCCTCGGGGTCGAGGGTGGTCTCCCAGAGCTGGTCGGGATTCATCTCGCCCAGTCCCTTGTAGCGCTGGATCGTGACCCCCTTGCGGCCGGCCTCGAGGACGGCGGCAAACAGCTCGGTGGGCGAGGAGATCCGGGTCTCCTTGTCCTTCACCGCGAACACGCCGGGCTTCTGGTAGACCGCCTGCAACTCGTCGGCCAGCGCGTCGAGCTTGCGCGCCTCGGCGCTGCGCGTCAGCGGACCATCGATCACGTGCCGCTCGGTGACGCCGCGCAGCCGGCGCACGAAGGCAAGCCCGCCGTCTGCGATCGGCTCGCCGGTCCATCCCTTCTCCAGCAGCGGGCTTACGACATCGAGGCGCTTGGCGATGTAGTCGGCCGTCTGCTTGGCAAGTTCAGGATCGGCCAGCACGTCGGGCTTGAGAGCGCCCGCAATCGCGGCCTGCTCTATGACGGCCTGGCTGGTGACGCGGCGCGACAGCGCCAGGGGCTTCACGAGATTGGTGACGGAGCGGGCGATGTCGACCGTGTTGCGCAGGTCGTCCTTGGCCAGGACGCTGCCGCTGCCGAGCGCCAGCGTGGCGCCCTCGAGACCGGTCTGGATGAGGTGATCGTCGAGCGCGCGTTCGTCCTTGAGGTAGATCGCCGACTTGCCTTTGGCCGCTTTGAACAGCGGCGGCTGGGCGATGTAGAGGTAGCCGCGCTCGATCAGGTCGCGCATCTGGCGATAGAAGAACGTCATCAGCAGGGTACGGATGTGGGAGCCGTCCACGTCGGCGTCCGTCATGATGATGATCTTGTGGTAGCGCAGCTTGTCGAGGTTGAAGTCGTCGTGGCCGATGCCGGTGCCCAGCGCCGTGATCAAAGTGCCGATTTCCGCCGAGCCCAGCATCTTGTCGAAGCGCGCACGCTCGACGTTCAGGATCTTGCCGCGCAGCGGCAGGATCGCCTGGTTGGCGCGGTTGCGGCCCTGCTTGGCCGAGCCGCCGGCCGAATCGCCCTCGACGATGAAGAGTTCGGACAGCGCCGGGTCGCGCTCCTGGCAGTCGGCCAGCTTGCCGGGCAGCGAGCTCACGTCGAGCGCGCCCTTGCGGCGGGTGAGCTCGCGGGCCTTTCGCGCGGCCTCGCGGGCGGCCGCGGCCTCGACGACCTTGGTCAGGATCTTCTTCGTCTCGGTGGGATGTTCCTCCAGCCACTGGCCGAACTTGTCGGCCACGACGGACTCGACGACCGGCCGCACTTCCGAGGAGACCAGCTTGTCCTTGGTCTGCGAGGAGAACTTGGGATCGGGCACCTTGACCGACAGCACGCAGGTCAGGCCCTCGCGCATGTCGTCGCCGGTGAGGCCGACTTTCTCCTTCTTGGAGATGCCGCTCTCGTCGGCATACTTGTTCAGCGTGCGGGTCAGCGCGCCGCGGAAGCCCGCGAGATGGGTGCCGCCGTCGCGCTGCGGGATGTTGTTGGTGAAGCACAGCATCGTCTCGTGATAGCTGTCGTTCCACTGCATCGCGACTTCGACCGAGATGCCCTCTTTCTCGCCGCGGATCGACACCGGCGGGTCGTGCAGCACCGACTTGTTGCGATCGAGATACTTGGCGAAGGCCTCGACGCCGCCCTCGTAGTAGAGTTCCGAAACCTTGTGTTCGGCGCCCCGCTCGTCGGTCAATACGACGCGTACGCCGGAGTTCAGGAAGGCGAGTTCGCGCAGGCGATGTTCGAGCGTGGCGAAGTCGAACTCGGTTTTGGTGAAGGTCCCTGTGGAGGGCAGGAAGGTCACTTCCGTGCCGTGCTGTCCCTGGTCTGCCTCGCCCACGATCTGCAGGTCGCCTTCCGGCTCGCCGTGACGGAAGCGGATGTGGTGTTCCTTGCCGTTGCGCCAGATGCGCAGGTCGAGATGCTCCGACAGGGCGTTCACCACTGCCGCGCCAACGCCGTGCAGGCCGCCCGAGACCTTGTAGGAATTCTGGTCGAATTTTCCGCCGGCATGGAGCTGCGTGAAGATCACGTTGGCGGCCGAGATGCCCTCTTCCTTGTGGATGTCGGTCGGCACGCCGCGGCCATTGTCGCGGACCGTGGCCGAACCATCGCCGTGCAGGACCACGTCGACCCTGTCGCAATAGCCGGCCAGCGCCTCGTCGATCGCGTTGTCCACGATCTCGTAGACCATGTGGTGCAGGCCGGTGCCGTCGTCGGTGTCGCCGATATACATGCCCGGCCGCTTGCGGACGGCTTCGAGGCCGCGCAGCACCTTGATGGAATCGGCGCCGTAGTCCTCGGCGCCCGGCGTGATGTCGTTGTCGCTCATGGTCCTGGCTTTCGGAAAGGAGTTCAGACCGCCGCGATCGAGCCGTTTGCCACGCGCAGGATCTGCGCGCGGCCGGCCAGCGGCGCAAAGAGTTCGGCATCGGTGCCGGTCATCCAGCTCTGGACGCCCAGCGCCACCACCTCGTCGAACAGCGCGAGGCGCCGCTCCGCATCGAGATGGGCGGCGATTTCGTCGAGCAGCAGCAGCGGCGGCCGGCCGCGCGACAGCGCCACCAGCCTGGCATGCGCCAGCGCGATCGAGACCAGCACGGCCTTCTGCTGGCCGGTCGAGCCCTCGGCCGCCGGCAGGTCGAGGTCGAGATGGCGCACCGCGAGGTCGCTGCGATGCGGCCCGCAGGACGTGGTGCCGGCCTCGGCGTCGCGCGGGCGGCTGGCCGCCAGTTCGCCGCGCAGCCGGTCCTCGACGTCGATCGCGGCCATGCTGGCGATCCAGCGATCGACTTCGCCCGCCATCGCCAGCGAGGCGCGCGGAAAGGGGCCGACGCCCAGCCGCGCGGCTGAATCGAGTCGCTGCACCGTATCGGCGCGTGCCGCCGCCAGCGCCACGCCGTGGCGGGCCATCGTGTCTTCGAGTGCGGTGAACCAGTGCGGATCGCGATTGCCCTCGCCCAGAAGGCGGCTGCGCTGGCGCTGCGCGTTCTCGTAGGCCGCGACGTCGCCGGCATTTTCGGGGTGCAGCGCCGTCACCAGCCGGTCGAGGAAGCGCCGTCGCTCGGTCGCGCCGTCGAGGAACAGGCGGTCGAGCTGCGGCGTGAGCCACACCGCCGCGACATGCCGGCCGAGCGCGGTCTGGCTCTGCATGGGGCGTCCGTCGATTCGCACGGCGCGGCGCGCCAGGCTGGTCTCGCTGCGGCCGGCTTCCAGGCCGGTGCCGATGGCGACGCGGCCCTCCGGCGTGTCCAGGGTGGCTGCGACCGCCCAGCCGGCGGCGGGGGGCTCTTCGCTGCGCGAGCGGCGGCAGACTTCGTCGAGGCGGGCGCGGCGCAGGCCGCGGCCGGGCGCCAGGAAGGAGAGGGCCTCCAGCAGGTTGGTCTTGCCGGCGCCGTTCTCGCCGACCAGCACGACAGGCTCCATCCCGCAATCGAGGCGCAGCTGACGGTAGTTGCGGAAGTCGGTCAGGCGAAGCTGGCGCACGGCGAGGAGTGCCGGCGCAGCGCCCGCTACGGCGTCGGAAGAGTAGGCGAGGGCGCTGATGGCCTGTGCCGTCATACCCGCATCGGCATGAGCACGTAGAGCGCGCTCTCGTCGGCACCGTCACGCACCAGGGTAGGCGAGCCGGCATCGGCCATCAGGAAGCGCGCTTCGCTGCCGGCGATCTGCTCGGTGATGTCCAGCAGGTAGCGCGAGTTGAAGCCGATTTCGAGGGCCGTGTCCTTGTACTCGACCTCGATCTCCTCGGTCGCACTGCCGGCATCCGGGCTGGTGGCCGAAAGCGTGACGATGCCCTTGGCGACCGCCAGCTTGATGGCGCGCGACTTCTCCGTGGAGATGGTCGAGACGCGGTCGACGGCGTTCGCGAACTCCTTGCACGGCACGTTCAGGACCTTGTCGTTGCCGGTCGGGATGACCCGCTCGTAGTCCGGGAAGGTGCCGTCGATCAGCTTGCTGACCAGGGTGATGTTGCCGCTGGAGAAGCGGATCCGGGTGTCGGAGAGTTCGATGTCGACCGAGCCGTCGCTTTCGTCCAGCAGCTTGCGGACCTCGCCCACGGTCTTGCGCGGCACGATCACGCCCGGGATCTCGCCGGCGCCCTTGGGCAGCGGCACCTCGACCCGGGCCAGGCGATGGCCGTCGGTCGCCACGCCGCGCAGCACCTGGGTGGCCCCGGAGGTCGCGGCGTGGAAATAGATGCCGTTCAGGTAGTAGCGGGTCTCCTCGTTGGAGATCGCGAACCGCGTCCGGTCGATGATGGCCTTGAGGTCTGTCGCCGGAAGCTGGAAGCGGTGCGGCAGGTCGCCTTCGGTCATCGCCGGGAAGTCGGCCGGCGGCAGGCACTGCAGGGTGAAGCGCGACCGGCCGGCCCGGATGACCAGGCTGCTGTTGTCGGAAGCGGCTTCCAACTCGACCTGGGCGCCGTCGGGCAGCTTGCGGACGATCTCGTACAGCGTGTGGGCCGGCGCCGTGGTCGAGCCGGTCTTGGAGGCGCTGGCCTCCACCGATTCGGTGATGGCGAGGTCCATGTCGGTCGCGGCGAGGCTCAACCGGCCCTTCTGGGCGGTGATCAGCACGTTGGACAGGATCGGGATCGTGTTCCGACGCTCGACGACACTCTGGACATGGGCCAGGGCCTTCAGGAGGGCCGCCCGTTCGATCGTCAATTTCATGTTTTGGTCGCCGTAGTCAGGGCCGGATTAAATCTCTTTTGTGGCCCGTTCCTGGAACCGCGAAAGACGCCGCAGGAACGGTTGAAAAGTATATCACGCCGACTGCCCGCGGGAAGCGATTTCGCTGTTCCTAGAGGCATTTAGGGGCCTGTGGTTCGACGCAAAACAGGCCCCATTCGGGGCCTGTTCTACATTTGGTGTCGGTGGTTCTGCTCAGCCCTGCAGCTGGCGCTTCAGGAGTTCGACGTCCTCGGCGATCGAATGGTCGGAAACCTTGAGTTCCTCGATCTTGCGCACGGCGTGCATGACCGTGGTGTGGTCGCGGTTGCCGAAGCGCTTGCCGATCTGGGGCAGGCTCAGCGTCGTGAGCTGCTTGGCGAGGTACATCGCGACCTGTCGGGGCCGGGCGACCGAGCGGGCGCGCCGCGGCGAGCTCATCTCCGCCAGCTTGATGTTGTAATGAGCGGCCACCCGCTGCTGGATCTCGTCGACCGTGACCTTGCGGTCGGCCTGGCGCAGCAGGTCGTGCAGCACGTCCTGCGCCATCTCGACGGTGATCTCGCGGCCGATCAGCTGGCCGTGCGCCACGACGCGGTTCAGCGCGCCCTCCAGCTCGCGGATGTTGGTGCTGATCTTGTGCGCGAGGAACTCGAGCACGTTGACCGGCACCGGCACGCGGGCATTTTCGGCCTTGGTCTGCAGGATCGACAGCCGCAGCTCGTAGGTCGAGGAATGGATGTCCGCGACGAGGCCGCTGCCCAGGCGCGAGCGCATGCGCTCCTCGATGTCCTGCAGCTCGCTCGGCGGCTTCTCCGACGACAGGATGATCTGCTTGTTCTGCTCGACCAGCGAGTTGAAGGTGAAGAAGAACTCGTCCTGGCTGGCTTCCTTGCCGCAGATGAACTGAACGTCGTCGACCATCAGCACGTCGACATTGCGGAACAGCTCCTTGAACTGGCCGGTGTTCTTCGTGCGCAGCGCCTGGATGAAGCGGTTCACGAAGCTCTCGGCCGTCAGGTAGAGAACGCGGGTCTTGGGATCGCGCTCGCGGATGACATGCCAGATCGCATGCATCAGGTGGGTCTTGCCCAGCCCGACGCCGCCGAAGATGTAGAGCGGATTGCGCTCGGGCAGCGGCATGTCCTGTTCGGATATGTTGCGCGCCGCCGCATAGGCGAACTCGTTGGGCTTGCCGACCACGAAGTTGGCGAAGGTGTAGCGCGCCTCCGGATTCTGGGAGATCTCGTCGGCGCCGCGGCCGATCGAGGGCCCCATCCGCGGCATCGGCGTCTGGTGGCTGTTCTGCGACGAGGGCACGGGCGGCATCGCGATGATCTCGTTCGGACGGCGCGGCGCCGGCGGCGGGACGAGGTTCACCTCGACATTCTTCACCTCGGTGTTCACCGACTGCCAGTAGGCGAGCACGCGGTCGCCATAGTGGCGGCCGACCCAGTCGCGCACGAAGCGCGTCGGGGCGTAGAGGCGCAGCTTGCCGGCCTTCAATTCACCCAGCTCGACCTCGCCGAACCACGTCTTGAAAGCCTTGTCCCCAATCTCCTTGCGAAGCCGATCGCAGACGCGCACCCAATGTGCTTCGAGCTCCTTTCGGCCCGCACTTTCTTCCATATCTGCCCCCGCCACGGTGTTCATTTGATATGTCGCGTTATTGTCGCCTTGGAACGGCGCTTGGATTTTGTTCACGTTTGTCTCCAGGGAAGCCCCACTGCCTTCCAACCGCCCGCCGCACCGCGCTTGCCGTGCGGATCGAGAGGCCCCTCAAAGCCGTCTGCCACATTGAGACACGTACTGTAGCCGGCCGCGGCTGCGGCTTTCGCCGCCGCGACCGAACGAACGCCACTCCGACACAAGAAAAGCAAAGGAGTCGCCTTGTCCGCCACAGCACCCGTCAGGGTGGCGACGAACTCGGGATTGACCTGCATGGCCGGGAAGACCTGCCATTCGACCAGGCCCGGCTTCTTGTCGAGGCCGGCGAGGTCGGGAACGCCGACATAGTTCCACTCGGCGCGTGTGCGGACGTCGATCAGGATCGCGTCCTTCCGTTCGCCGAGAATCTTCCACGCTACTGCAGGAGTCACATCGCCGGTGTAGCCGGCCGCGGGGGTCACTTCGTATGCGCCAGCGATCTCGTTGTCGTTCGACATGGCCCCCGCTTTCATTCGTCGAAGCGAGGCGTTGTCCGGCGAGCCAGCGCTCGAAGGCGACACACAACACGGCAAGAGATGACGAGGGATTTTCAGCGAGCGTCGCTTATGGGACGCTTCATCTTCTTTCTGTCGTCGAACTTGCGAAGCGTTGTGTACCTGTCTCCCTCGTTCGTCGTTGCGATGGAGAGGAATCCCCTCTTCTCCATCTGGCTCGCGATCCAGCGCCCCACGCCCACCGCGATGTCCCGACTCTTATCCAGACTCTCCGAAGCGCGCAAACGAATCACACGACGAACACCGCACGCTATTCATACACTTCGCGACGTTGCTCGATTGACAAGTTGGTCGAACCGATTTTGCGCATCGTCGATCGCGAACGGGGGCTCAACATCTAGCGCTTGGCGATGCGCATCGTTCGATAAATCCGAATCGTATGTCGTTCGGCCAATCGACGACCAAACATTCATTGTCGAATCGCGCCGAGATTTTTTTTCGAGTCCGTCATCGCACAAAAGAAAACGCCGCTCGAAGGAGCGGCGTTCACAAACTCTGCAGCGAGGTGGCGAGAGCGATCAGGCCATCGCCTTGATGCGCGCCGAGAGGCGCGACACGCGACGGGCCGCGGCGTTCTTGGTCACGATGCGCTTGGTCGCGCCGCGCTGGATCTCCGGCTGCGCCGCGCGCAGCGCCTCCTGGGCGGCCTTCTGGTCGCCCGAAGCAATCGCCTCCTCGACCTTCTTCACCGAACCGCGCACGCGGCTGCGGCGCGCCGTATTCACGGCGGTGCGGCGCTCGGTCTGGCGGGCGCGCTTCTCGGCCGACTTGTGATTAGCCATGATAGTCCTCGCTATTCGAAGGGCGCGCTTATACGGGCCGCATGAGGGCCGGTCAAGCGCGCCAAAACCGCCAAATCAGCGGTGTTTCCAGCCTGGCTTGCGCTTTTCGGCGAAGGCCGCCATGCCCTCGGACCGGTCGTCGAAGGCAAAAGTTGCGTGAAACGTCCGGCGCTCGAAACGAACGCCTTCCGAAAGGGTGGTTTCGAAGGCCCGATTGACCGCCTCCTTGGCGACCATGGTCGCGGGCAGCGACATCCCGGCGATCTTCTCGGCGGTCGCGATGGCGTCGTCCATGAGCTGGGCCAGGGGCACGACGCGGCTCACCAGGCCGCACCGCTCGGCCTCGGCGGCGTCCATCATGCGGCCGGTCAGGACCATGTCCATCGCCTTCGACTTGCCGACGTAGCGCGGCAGGCGCTGCGTGCCGCCGGCGCCCGGAATCGTGCCGAGCGTGATCTCGGGCTGGCCGAACTTGGCATTGTCCGCAGCGATGATGAAATCACACATCATGGCCATCTCGCAGCCACCGCCCAGCGCATAGCCCGCCACCGCGGCGACGATCGGCTTGCGGACCTGGCTCACCTTCTCCCAGCCGACGGTGCTGAAGTCCTGCAGGAAGACGTCCTGGTAGGTCTTCTCCTTCATCTCCTTGATGTCGGCGCCGGCGGCGAAGGCCTTGTCGCTGCCGGTGAGGACCATGCAGCCGATGCCGGGATCGGCTTCGAATGCATCGAGTGCCTGGCCGAGTTCGCGCACCAGATCGGCGCAGAGCGCATTCAGCGCCTTCGGACGGTTGAGGCGGATGATGCCGACCCGGCCCTTGGTTTCTGTCTGGATGTTCTCGTATGCCACGGTCATTCCTGTTCTCCTTGAACGTGCCTTAGCTAGCGCTGGCAGCGCGCGCAATAGAAGGTGGACCGCCCCGCCTGCACCAGCCGTTTGACGGTATGGCCGCAATCGCGAGTCGGGCAGGCGATGCCGGCCCGGTCGTAGACGTTGAAGCGGGTCTGGAAATAGCCCAGCTCGCCACCGGGCTGGACGTGATCGCGCAAGGTCGAGCCGCCATCCTCGATGGACCGCAGCAGCACGCGCTTGATCGCCTCGACGAGCCGGTCGGCGCGCTCGCCCTTGACCGTATGCGCCGAGCGGCGCGGCGAGATGCCGGCCAGGAACAGCGCCTCGCAGGCATAGATGTTGCCGACGCCGACCAGCGTCTTCTGGTCCAGAAGCGCCGCCTTGATCGGCGTCTTCCGGCCGGCCAGCCGTGCCGACAGCACCTGGCTGGTGAAGGTGTCTTCCAGCGGCTCCGGCCCCAGGCTCTTGAAATACTTGTGCGAGGGGACGGCCTCGTCGGCCACCAGCACCATCAGGCCGAAACGGCGGGCGTCGTTGAACCGGACCTGCCAGCCATCGTCCATGTCGAAGACCACATGGTCGTGCCGGTCGAGCGGATGGCTGGCCGCGGTCTCGGCATCGTACAGGGTCATGCGGCCGGACATGCCGAGATGGACGATCAGGGTCTGGCCGTCGTCCAGCCGGATCAGCAGGTACTTGGCGCGCCGGTCGATGCCGGTGACGGTGCGGCCCTCGACCCGGGACGCGAACTTCGTGGGGAGTGGGACCCGCAGGTCGCGGCGGCGCTGCTGCAGCCGGACGATGCGACGGCCGACCAGGCGCGGCATCAGACCTCGCCGGACGGTTTCTACTTCAGGAAGTTCGGGCATGCGCGGCGGCCATGTACAGTGGGGTCGATGAAGGGGCAACAGCGCGCATTAAACGTCCTGCGACCGGTCGTGACCATGTCCGTCGTCGGTCTTGCGCTGGTGGCGGCCCTGTCCCGGCTGGCGACACGGCACTGGGCGTTCGAGCTGCTGACCCACTTCAATGTCTATTTCCTGCTCATTGGCTTTTTGCTTGTCCTGGCGGCGCTGGTCCTGCGGCAGTGGTGGACCGCCGGCCTGTCTGCGCTGGTCGCCGCGGCGAGCTTCGCGGTCGTGTGGCCGCATATGCACCTGCCGCCGACCGACCTCCAGCCCCAGCCGGGGCCGGTGGTGCGCCTCCTCTGGGCCAATCTTCATCATGCCAACACCGATCTCGCCGCCCTGCGGCGCCTGATCGAGGCGGAAAAGCCCGATATCGCCGTGTTCACGGAACTCGACCCCGCACACGACGCGGTGCTGCGCGACGTGCGGGAGCTTCTGCCTTTCCAGTCCCCGCCGCCGCGCGGCAACGTGTTCGGGGTGATGCTGCTCGCCAGGAAGCCACCCGAGTCGCTGACATTCGACCGGACGATGGGCGAACATGCCCCGCTGATGGTCGCGCGGCTGTGTCCGGCGGACTCAGGCTGTTTCACTTTGCTGGGCCTGCACGCCTGGCGGCCCGGACGGTCGTGGACCGAGGCCCGCGACCGCCAACTCGCTCATGCCGCCGCCGTGGCGCGCCGGCATCTCGACAAGGGCGAGCGCGTCGTGCTGGTCGGCGATCTCAACCTCACGCCGTTCTCGCCGGTGTTCGAACGGCTGATAACGCAAAGCGGATTGTGGGACTCCAACGTCCTGCCCGCCGAGCGCCCGCGCACCTCGCCATCCATCTCGACCTGGCGGCTGGCAAATACCGGGATCGGCCTGCCGATCGACCATGCGCTGGTCAGCGCCGGCATCGGCATCGTCAGTCGCCGCGTGGGGCCGGACATCGGCAGCGACCACCATCCCCTGATCCTGGATCTGAAGATCGCGCCCTGACCGCGCGATTGGCGCAGGCCTATGCGGCGGGTTGCAGCGGAGGCCGCGAACCGAAGAGGGCGCTGCCGACCCGGACATGGGTGGCGCCCAGGCGGACGGCCGTCTCGTAGTCGGCGCTCATGCCCATGCTGAGCCTGACGAGGCCGTTGCGGGCCGCCATCTTGGCCAGCAGCGCGAAATGCAGCGCCGGCTCCTCGTCGACCGGCGGGATGCACATCAGGCCGACGACGGGCAGCTTGTACTGGTCGCGGCACAGCGCGACGAAGGTGTCGAGGTCCTTCGGGAGAATGCCGGCCTTCTGCGGCTCCTCGCCGGTATTGACCTGGATGTAGCAGTCCGGCCGGCGGCCGAGCTTCTCCATCTCCTTGGCCAGCGCCGCGGCCAGCCGGTCGCGGTCGACGGACTGTATGACATCGAACAGCGCGACGGCATCGCGCGCCTTGTTGGTCTGCAGCGGGCCGATCAGGTGCAGCTCCAGATCCGGCCAGGCCGCCTTCAGTTCGGGAAACTTGCCCTCGGCCTCCTGCACGCGGTTTTCGCCGAACACGCGATGGCCGACCTCCAGCAGTTCGCGGACCCGGTCCGCGCCGTGCGTCTTGGAAACGGCGACCAAGGTGACGTCCGACGGTGAACGTCCTGCCGCGCGCGCGGCTTCGGCGATACGGCCGGAGACTTCGGCCAGGCGGTCGGCGCCGTCGCTCATGTGTCGAGCCCGGCGCGGGCGAGCAACGCCTCTTCGTTGTTGGGATCGGCAGCCAGCGCCTCATCGAGCGTCTCGCGAGCTCGGTCTCGCTCGCCCAAGGCAGCGAGGCAGATGCCGTAATGCGCCAGAAGCCGGCTGTCGCCCGGCAGGCCGCGCAGCGCGTGTTCATGATGCGACCGCGCTTCCGCTGCCCGGCCGAGACCCATCAGGGCGCGGCCGAAGTTGGTCTGCACGAACGGATCGTCGGGGGTTAGCCTGGCGGCCTTTTTCAGGATACGCCGCGCATCGTCGAACCGCTTGAGGCCGAGCAGCGCCAGCCCCTGGTTGTTCAGGGCGCGGGCATCTCCCGAGACCGCCTTCAGGTACGGATCGAGGACCTGGATGGCCTCGTCGAAGCGGCCGAGCTGCACGTACAGGTTCGAAAGCTGGAGAACGCTGTCCTGATCGTGCGGGTCTCTTTCGAGGACCTTCTTGAGTATGTCGGCCGCCTGGTCCGTCTGGCCGGCCGCCGTCCGGGCGAGTGCCAGCGTGTTGAGGGCGACGGTGAACGCCGGATCGAGTTCCAGCGACTTCTCGATGAGCGGGATGGCGTCGCTCGGGCGGCCACTGAAATAGAGCACGAAGCCCATCGTGTGGTTCAGGGTCGCGCTGTTGGGCGCCAGTTCGAGCGCCCGGCCGGCCTCGGCGATGGCCTCGTCGTAGTGGCCAAGGGCCGCCAGCGAGAGCGAGCGGTCGCCCAGGATCTGGCCGCGGCGCTCGGCATTGTCGCCGGCGTCCTGCAGCGCCATGTCGAACACTTCGATGGCCGCGGAATGCTGGCCCAGCCGGTAGAGCGCATAGCCCAGCATGTTGCGGGCCCGCGCCTGCAGCGGCTTCAGCGTCTCGGTGCCATGCTCGTGGATCGCGCGATCGACGTTGGCCACGAATTCCGACAGCTCGCGCTCGGCGGCGGCGAAGCGGCCCATGTCCATATGGATAGAGGCCAGCGCCAGGCGCGCCTCGACATGGGTGGGAGCCCGCCGGATCGTGTCGCGGAAGCGCCGGGCCGCCTCGTCGAGATTACCGAGCCGGCGGGCGGCCAGCCCGAGATTGTAGATCAGCATCGGCTCGCTAGGGTCTTTCGCTACCGCCTTGCGCCAAAGCCCTTCGGCTTCCTTCACCGCGCCGCGCTGCGACAGGCAGACGGCGAGATAATGCAGGATGTCTGGACGTTCCCCGAAGCGGACGATGGCGCTGCGGAAGTGTGGTTCCGCGCGGTCGTACCAGCCGGCGCGCAGATACTGCAGGCCGGTCTGGAGATCAGGGTCGGGTTGAGGCGGGCCGGAAGGCCGGGAAGGGGGCGCGATCGCCATGCCGGGCTGTGTAGACCCGCCCCACGGCCAAGGCTAGACGAAACGGATGGTCAAGGACCTCGACTTGTTTGCCGCCGCGATGGCCGGCGTGAAGCCGCTGAAGCGCAAGCGCGCGACGGCGTCGCGGGTGCCTGCGGTGGCAGTGGAGTCGAAGTCCCAGGCGAAGGCCGGGGCTTCGAAGCTGGCGGCGGGCCGGCAGACGGTCGCCACCGCGCCGAAGCCGCGGCCGCTGCCCGTCCGGCCGAGCACGCCCGACCTGTCGCCCGACGGCCGCCAGTTCGACCGCGACGTGTCGCGGGCGCTGTCTCGGCGCAAGCTGGTGCCGGAAGCGACCATCGACCTGCACGGCATGACCCTGGCGGCGGCCGAGCGGGCGGTGACCGCATTCCTGGCCAGGGTATCGGCGCAGGATCTGCGCGTGGTGCTTGTGGTCACGGGCAAGGGCCTGCGCCGCGAAGGCGAGCGCACGATCGACGGCCGCATCCGGGCGGAGTTCGTGGGCTGGCTCAATCGCGGCGACAACCGCGACCGGGTGCGGGCGGTCCGGGCCGCCCACGCCCATCACGGCGGCACGGGTGCTTTCTACCTGCTGCTGCGCCGACGTTCCTCGGCCAGCAGCCGTTCCTTGCGGGCCACGCCCCAGCGATAGCCGGTCAGCGCACCGCTCGATCCCACGGCGCGGTGACACGGAATGACCACGGCGGCCTGGTTGGTGGCGCAGGCGCGTCCCACGGCACGGGCCGACTTGGGCTCGCCGATCCGGCGGGCGATCTCGCCGTAGGTGCGGGTCTCGCCGGCCGGGATCTCCGTCAGCGCCTTCCACACCTTCCACTGGAAGGCAGTGCCCACGATGTCGAGCGGCACGTCGGGCGCATCGAGGGCCGAGGGCTTGCGGCCGTAGAGCCGCGACAGCACGCCTTTCACGCGGGGGCCGAGCACGTCGTCGTTGCGCGTGATTTCGGCCGCCGGGAAATCCTGCTTCAGGCTCTTCTCGAGCGATCGATCGTCGTCGCCCAGGAATACCGCAGCTATGCCCTTCTGCGTCGCCGCCACCAGCACGCGGCCGTAGTCGGAATCCACGGTGGTGTAGTCGATGTGCGCACCGGCCCCGCCCTTGGCGTAGGTCGCGGGCGTCATGCCGAGCGCCTTGTCACTATTTTCGTAGACGCGGCTGGGCGAGCCGTAGCCCGCGCCATAGATCGCGTCGGCCACGCTGGCGCCGCCCCGCAGGGCGCTGCGGAACCGCTCGCGCTTGCGCGCCACCAACCAGTCGCGCGGGGCGACGCCCAGTTCGGCCAGGAAGCGCTTACCCAGCGCGCCGCTCGACAGGCCGACCTTGCGCGCCACCTCGGCCAGCGACGGCCGGGTGTCGGCATCGGCTGCGCCGAACAGTTCGCAGGCGCGCGCCACCGGCTGGCTCAGGCCCAAGTCAGCCTGCCAATCGCGTGGCTTGCACCGCTTGCACGCACGGAAGCCCGCCGCCTCCGCCGCCTCGGGCGAGGCATGGAAGTCGACGTTGCGCCGCAACGGCGGACGCGCCGCGCACGACGGCAGGCAATAGACCCCGGTCGTCCTGACCGAGAACCAGAACCGGCCGTTGTAGGCGCGGTCGCGCCGCTGGACGGCGTGCCAGCAGGTTTCCGGGTCGGGAAGAAGGGAAGTGGCGAGGGCCACGGCGGGGAACGAAAGAGGGTGTTGGGTCATGGCGCCATCAAAGCACCACGACCCGAACCTGCTCTATCCGGCGCCCGCCGGCAATTCCGGTCTAGGACCAGAAGGGCTTGGTGGCCTCGAACCGGGCGGTGGCGCGGTCGATACCGATATCCCGCAACAGTCGCTCGTCCAGCTGGGCCAGCTGATTTCGCGAACGGGCGAGTTCGGCTCGGGTCATGACTTTCTCGATCCCGACCACGACCGTGCTCGCCAGCTGCGCGACGGAGCGGCCGAACGAGAAGGAAGGGGCGCTCGCGTGGGAAATCCGCGCGCTGGATACGATCGACATGACTTAGCTCCGCTTGAGGCGATGAGGCCGGGGATCGGCAGTTGCGCCTCGTTTCTAGCCTGTATTTGCTGTATCCTGTGGATGCTTGCAAAGGATGAAAGCTCGGGGGAGGCATAGAATTTCTATGAGCGTGTGTCCAAGATGAGCCGGTCGCAACTGCCGCTCAACGCTTTGCGCGCCTTCGAGGCGGCTGCCCGTCACGCCAGTTTCACGCATGCCGCCGAGGAGCTTCACGTCACCCAGGCGGCCGTCAGCCATCAGGTGAAGGCACTCGAGGAGAAGCTCGGTGTCGCCCTGTTCGTGCGCCGGCCGCGCGGGCTGGAAATCACCAGCGAAGGCGAGGCGCTGCTGCCCGACCTGCGCGATGCGTTCGATCGCATGACCAACGCGCTGGAGAGGGTCGGCCGCAAGGCCAACTCCGGCACGCTGAACGTCAGCCTCGTCACGACCTTCGCGCTGGGATGGTTGGTGCCGCGCCTGCATCGCTTCCAGGCCAAGCATCCCGAGATCGAGGTGCGCATGACGACGAGCCAGAAGCGCGTCGACTTCGCGCGCGAGGATGTCGACTGCGCCATCCGGTTCACCGTGCAGCCGGAGCCCGATCTGCATGCAACGAGGCTGTTCAGCGACGTACTGACGCCGCTGTGCGGCAAGCGCTATCGCGACAAGCTGAAGACGCTCGATGACCTGAAGCGCGTGCCGTTCATCGACATGACGCACGATCCCGAATGGGCGATCTGGCTGCGCGCCGTCGGTCTCGGCGACTTCAAGCCCAAGCGCGTGCTCACCTTCGACTCGACGATGATCGCGGTGGAAGCGGCGATGGAAGGTGCGGGTGTGGCGGTGGGGCCGCCACAACTTTTCCGCGAGGAGCTGGCGGAGGGTCGCCTGTTCCAGCCGTTCGAGCAGATCGTCGACAGCGGCAAGGCCTGGTGGTTCGTCTGTCCGCCGGCGTCGGTCAGCCGTCCGAAGACGAAGGCGTTCGAGGAGTGGCTGATCGAGGAGCTGGCCGCGCCGCAGGCCCGCACGGTGCGTCCGGCGTTGGCGACGACGGGCCGTCGCTGAGGACGACCTAGAGAAAATCTAATGTCGGGACGTCAGGCCGGCGGGTAGCGATGCTGCCCGCCGAACGCGTCCTCGACGGTCATTGCCTGGGGATCGTCCGCGAGATAGGCGGGGCCGACCGGTACCTTGCCGTGGCCGCCGGGCACGTCGAGGACGTAGGTCGGCTGGGCGAGACCCGAGAGCCGGCCGCGCAGCGCCCGCATCAGGGCCTGCCCCTGCTCGATGGACACGCGGAAATGGCCGGTGCCGCGCACCAGGTCGGGATGGTGCAGGTAATAGGGCTTCACCCGCGCCGTCACCAGAGCGCGCATGAGCTGCTCTAGGGTCTCGATATCGTCGTTCACGCCCTTCAGCAGGACCGTCTGGCCCATCAGCGGCAGGCCGGCATCGGCCAGCCGCGCCAGCGCCGCGCGGGTCGGGGGCGCCAGCTCGCGGGCGTGATTGCAATGCACCGCGAGCCAGACTCCGACGCGGCCGGGCCGCAGCGCCCGCACGAGTTCGTCGCTCACCCGTTCGGGATCGACGATCGGCACGCGGCTGTGCAGGCGCACGATCGCCACGTGCGGGATCGCGGCCAGCGCGTTCATCAGCTCGGCCAGCCGCCGCGGCGCCAGCATCAGCGGATCGCCGCCGGTCAGGATCACTTCCCAGATTTCGGGCCGCGCGCGGATATAGGCCAGTGCCGCCGCCAGCTCCCCCGCCGACAGCGCCTCGCCGCCCGGCCCGACCTTCTCGCGGCGGAAGCAGAAACGGCAATAGACCGGACAGACATGCAGCGGCTTCAGCAGCACGCGGTCGGGATAGCGATGGACGATGCCTTTTACGGGCGAGCGGGCCTCGTCGCCGATCGGGTCGGCCAGTTCGGCGGCCGAGATTTCGGTCTCTTGCCCGCTCGGCACGAACTGCCGCGCGATCGGGTCGTTCGCGAGATTCGCGCGATCGATCAGCGCCGCCATCTCCGGGGTGACGGCGATCGCCATCGATTGCGCAGCGTCCTGCAGCCGCGGATCGGGCGACAGCAGGCCCTCGCGTTCAAGGTCGTCCAGGGAACGCAGCGTCGGCATGACGGCGGGAAATAGGGGGCGGCGCCCCTCAAGTCCAGCGGGCGGTATCCGCACGGTCGATGGCGGTGAGAAGCGTCGCAGTCGAGACGACCGTCCAGTCGCAGAGATCGTAGCGGCGACTGAGCTTGTCGCGCACCGCCGCCTCGGCCTCGCCTTCGGGCAGCTTCGAGCGCTCCCACATCGCCAGATTCGGCCGCCGCGTGAGCAGCAGGCTCCGAACCCCGCCGTGCAGGCCCGCGCCCGTGACCTCGTCGGGAGCGGTCCCGGTGCGGTCGCCGGTCGCCTGCCAGAGGCCCACGACCTGGGAATCGTAGGCGCCCTCGAAGCCCGGCCAGGCGGCGGCGCAGAGGTCGAGGAACTCCGGCCAGTGCGGTTCCGGCACGGCGAACCAGCGGAAGGCATAGTTGCCCTGGCGCGTCGGCGGAACGGTGTCGGTGGGACGAAGCGTCGGCACCATGGTCTCGCTGGTCGCGGAGCGAATGTCGGCTTTGTCCGCCAGCAGGACGCGCTCGGCGGCTTCCGCTGTGATGCCGTGCGGCCAAACGCTGACCGCCTGCACCTCGTCGCGCGGCCGGCCGATCTGGCTGCGCCAGGCGCCGTAGAGCTGGCCGCCGGCCTCGGCGACCCGCCGCGCGCCGTCGCCCGACAAGCGGTCCGCGACGGCCTGCCATCGCCGCGGCGCGGCGTCGATGCGGTGATGGACGTAAGTGGCGCTCACGCCACTTCGGCTTTGTGGCGGCTCAAGGTGAAGCCCTCGTAGCCCTTGCTCACGATCTCGTCGCAGCGCTTCTTGTAGCGGTCGAAGCCTCCGACATAGGGCATGAACACGCGCGGCTTGCCGGGGATGTTGGCGCCGACGTACCAGGAGTTGGCCAGGGGATAGAGCGTGCTGTCGGCCACTGCGTTGACGTGGCCGACCCATTCGCTCTCGGCCTGCGGCGAGGGCTCGATGCGGTCGAGCTGGTGCCTGCCGAGATGGTCGATCGCGTCGGCGATCCAGTCGACATGCTGTTCGATGGAGGCGATCATCTGCGTCTTCACGCCGGGGCTGCCGGGACCGGTGACGACGAACATGTTGGGGAAGCCCGAGACCATCAGGCCGAGATAGGTGAGGGGACCGCCCTCCCAGTGGTCGGCCAGCACCGCGCCGTCGCTGGTGCGGATGTCGATCTCGCGCAGCGCGCCGGTCATGGCGTCGAAGCCGGTGGCGAACACGATGACGTCGAGTTCGTACTCGGCCTCGGCCGTGCGCACGCCTTTCTCGGTGATCTCCTGGATCGGAGCGGAGCGCACGTCGACCAGCACCACGTTGTCGCGATTGTAGGTCTCGTAATAATTCGTATCGAGGCAGAGGCGCTTGGTGCCGATCGGATGGTCCTTGGGCGCCAGCAGCTCGGCCGTCCTCTTGTCCTTCACGATGCCGCGGATCTTGTTGCGCGCGAATTCGGACGCCGTGTCGTTGGCCTCCTTGTTCACCAGCAGATCGGTGTAGGTATAGAGGTAGCTGATACTGCCGCCCTCTTGCCACTTGGCCTCGTAGGCGGCGTTGCGCTCCTCCTCGGTGACGTCGAGCGCCGATTGGGTCGGGCGCGGATAGCCGCCGATGGCGAAGGGCGTGTCGTAGGCGGCACGCCGGCGCGCAGGATATTCGGCCTTGTGGCGGCTCTCGCGCTCTTCCTCCATCGGTGCGTTGCGCGCCGGCAGGCTGAAGTTGGCGGTGCGCTGGAAGACATGCAGGTGTTTGGCCTGCCGGGCGATCAGCGGGATCATCTGCACGCCCGAGGAGCCTGTGCCGATGACGCCGACGCGGAGACCAGTGAAGTCGACGCCCTCATGCGGCCACAGGCCCGAATGGTACCATTTGCCCTTGAAGCTCCCGATGCCCTTGAAGTTCGGAACGCGCGGCGTCGAGAGATTGCCCGCCGCCATGATGCAGTAGCGCGCGCGGATATCCTCGCCGCTTTCGGTGCGCAGCGTCCATTCGTTGGTCGCGCCGTCGAAGGTGGCGGTCTTTATGCGGGTGTTGAGCTGTACGTCACGGCGCAGGTCGAAGCGGTCGGCGACGTGGTTGATGTACTTCAGGATCTCGGGCTGCGTGCCGTAACGCTCCGGCCATTTCCACTCCTGCTGCAGCTCGTCTGAAAAGCTATAGGAATATTCGAGGCTCTCCACGTCGCAGCGCGCGCCCGGATAGCGGTTCCAGAACCATGTACCGCCGATGCCCGAACCGGCTTCATAGGCCCGGACCTTGAGCCCGAGCTTGCGGAGGCGATGGATGGCATAGAGGCCGCCCAGGCCGCCGCCGACGATGGCGACGTCGAGCTGGCGCGGTGAGGAGGCGTGGGAAGCATCGGGCATGGGGCGGTCCTGGTTGGATTTTTGCTCTGCGAATGGCGACGGGCAGGCTGTCTTTCCAGCGTCCGCCCGACGGTCCGTTTTGGCAAGGGCGGCGAGCACGGATGCGGAACGGCGAGCCGTCATGCGTCCGGCGCGGTGCAGCCTGTCGGCTTCCCGCGTGAAGATCGTTGGCCCGCCGATTGGTTCGGCCGTATGCTTTTTTCATGACAGCAGCGCGAATCCCCGGTTGAGAACGGCACGGTAAGTCGTGGATCAGTCGGTGCCGCCGCCCGCCCTGAAATCGTCTCCTGCCTCCCCCGCGATCGGCGTGATGCCGCGCGAGCGTGTGAGTCGGGCGTCCGGCCTCGTCCGCGTCCTTCTGCGACCGCGCTTCATCGCCGTCGGCCTGGTGCTGCTCTGCGCGCTGATCTATGGCGGCCGAGAACTCCATCTGCGGCTGACGCATGTCTACGAGTACGACGCCCGAGTGACCGCCGACATCGTGACGGTGTCGAGCCGCGCCGAGGGCTGGATCGTCGACCTCGCGGTGCGCGAGGGCCAGAGGGTCGAGGCGGGCCAGACGCTGGTCAGGATCGACGACCGCGCGGCCAAGCTGCGGGTCGATGGCCTGAAAGCGCAGATCGAAGGTGTGCGGGTCGAGCGGGCACGCCTGCGCGCCGAGCGCAAGCTCGACCAGAACCAGGCCGATGCCTCGATGCGCACGCGCACGTCCATCATCACGGTCCGCGAGAAGGCGCTGGCCGCCCTGCGCGCCGATCTCGATTTCGCCAGGCTGGAGCTCGAACGCAGCAGGACGCTGTTCGCCGGCAAGGTGATCAACGAGCGGCAGTTCCAGATGGCGCAGGCGGCGGTGACCAAGCTCGAGATCCAGATCCTGCAGCTCCAGGCCGAACACGAGCAGGCCGAAGGCAGCCTGGCGGAGGCCAAGGTCGGCCACGACCGGCTGGGCGTGATCGACGCCCAGATCGAGGCGTTGACCCATCAGGTCGCCGTGCTGGCGGCGCAGATGCGTCAGCAGCAGGTCGATGTGGAGGACCGCACGATCAAGAGCCCGATCCCGGCCGTGATCGACCGCACCTTCACGCTGCCGGGCGAATATGTGGCGGCGGGCCAGCGTATCCTGCTGCTGCACAATCCCGACGAGGTCTGGGTCGAGGCCAACATCAAGGAGACGCAGATCGGCAAGCTGAAGCTCGGCCAGACGGTGCGCGTCTCGGTCGACGCCTATCCCAACGACACGTTCGTGGGCCGCGTGGCACGCATCGGCAGCGCCACGACGGCGCGCTTCGCGCTGCTGCCGACGCCCAATCCCTCGGGCAATTTCACCAAGATCACCCAGCGCATGCCGGTCAAGATCGACATGGTCCAGATGCCGAAGCCGCTCACGCCCGGCATGATGGTCGAAGTCGAAATTGATATTCGGTAGGGCCATGACCCCTCCGTCGGCGAAGACGCCGACACCTCCCCATTTGAATGGGGAGGCACTCGAATGCTTTCTTCCCCATTCAAATGGGGAAGTGCGCCGTCTTACGGGGCGATGGGGTCATGATCGTCGCGTGACGACATCCCCGGCAGCATGACGACCGCCGCCGTTCCCCTGCAGACGGCCGCGGCGCTCACCGAGCGCTACGGGCCTTCGTATCGCTGGCTGGTCACCATCACCGGCATGATGGGTGTGGTGTCGATGGTGCTGGCCATGACCACGGTCAACGTCGCGGTGCCCGACGTCATGGGCGCCTTCGGCATCGGCCAGGACAAGGCGCAGTGGATGTCGTCGGCCTACATGGCGACGATGACCGCCGGCATGCTGATCAACGCCTGGCTGAGCGGCATCCTGGGCGAGCGCCGGACCTTCGTGGGCGCGCTGTTCTTCTTCTCGGTGGGCGCGCTGATGGGTGGCATGGCGCCGACCGAGGATGCGCTGATCTTCGCCCGCGTGCTGCAGGGCTTCAGCGCCGGCGTCGCCCAGCCGCTGGTCATGGCCACCATCTTCACGGTGTTTCCGCCGGAGCGCCGCGGCATGGCGATGGGCGTGTTCGGCCTCGGCGTCGTGTTCGCGCCGGCGATCGGCCCGACCCTGGGCGGGCTGATGATCGAATACTTCTCCTGGCGTTACGTCTTTTTCATCTCGCTGCCCTTCTGCGTCGTCGCCGCCGTGATGGGCCTCGTGTTCATGCCGCACCGGCCGATTCCGAAGGTGGTTCCGCCCTTCGACTGGCTGGGCTTCGGGCTCCTCTGCACGGCGCTGTTCGGTCTCATGACCGGCATCGCCGACGGCCAGCGCGAGGGCTGGGGCTCCGACGCCATCGTCTTCCGGCTGGTCCTTGGCGCCGTGGCCACGGTGGCCTTCGTCTGCTGGGAGCTCTACACGCCGCGCGCGCTGCTCGATGTGCGCATCTTCGGCAACGTCGAATTCTCCGCCGCGGCCCTCATCGCCTTCATCTTCGGTGCCGGCATGATGGGCTCGACTTACATCATCCCGGTCTTCGTGCAGACCATCATCGGCTTCACGCCCTTGCTGGCCGGGCTGATGATGATGCCGGCCGGCATCATGCTGGCCTTCATCTTTCCGCTCGCGGGCCGGCTGTCGGACGCCATGCCGGCCTCGACCATGATCATCGGCGGGCTGCTGCTATTCGCCCTGGGTTTCGCCTGGATGACGACCGCAGACGTCGACACGACGTTCTGGACGCTCGTCAGCATGGTGATGGTGTCGCGGCTGGGGCTGGGCTTCATCAATCCGAGCCTCAACGCCTCCTCGCTGAAGGCACTGCCGGCCGACAAGGTGCGCCAGGGATCGGGCGTCGCCAACTTCATGCGCCAGCTCGGCGGCGCGTTCGGCATCAATCTGATGGTCGCCTTCTTCGAGATCCGCACGCGCTTCCATGCCGATGCGCTGACGGCCACGCAGGACTGGGGCAACCGCACGACCGAACGGATGCTGACGCAGCTCGAGCATCTCCTGCAGCGCAGCGGACTGCCGCACCAGCAGCAGAAGGCCGGCGCGATCGACTACCTGGCGACGATCGTGCAGAGCAAGGCCCAGATCATGGCCTTCTCCGACACGTTCATCGTGGTGGGCGTCGTGGCGCTGGCCGCCCTGATTCCCGCGGCGATGCTGTCGCGTTCGCAGCGCCGGTCGCGCGGCTAGAGCATTTCATTTCTTGAGGGAATCGGAGGGGATTCCCGATCTGTGCGGAATGTGATTCAAGATGCTGGCTGGGTAGGAGGCCAGTATCGATGCGTCCTCTCTCGAATGACCTGCGTGAG